>Ga0196887_1000215_pt1 | contig 28669 bp, 42 predicted proteins | sample VirMetDEL_Mar_31_FD_169094 | JGI IMG/M metagenome (GOLD analysis project Ga0196887, IMG submission 169094) | Aqueous microbial communities from the Delaware River and Bay under freshwater to marine salinity gradient to study organic matter... | ecosystem: Environmental > Aquatic > Marine >... | reverse complement strand
ATCTGTTGATGACAGTGCTAATCTGCGAGTGGCTAAAACCTCTGCCGCCCTTGCTGTTGTGGGACATGAGCTTAGTCACGAAGGTTATGCGTACCACACCAGAGATGGTGGTACTGCGATGTACGTCAACCGAAAATCAAGTGATGGTAGTTTGGTTGATTTTTATAGAGATAGTTATGTGGGAAATATTGGGGCAGTAAGTGGTGACATTTTTATTGCAGGACCAGACAATAATCATGCCGCAATCAGGTTAGCTGCAGGAAACCAAGCAGTTTTGCCTGTGACCACTTCGGGTTCTTTGAGTGACAATACCACCGATTTAGGGCAGAGCAACGCCCGATACGACGATGTGGTAGCAACAAATGGCACAATCCAAACTTCTGATCGTAACGAAAAGCAACAGATTGCATCACTAACAGGCGCAGAAATAACAGCCGCCAAATCTATCAGCCAACTGTTTAAGACATTTAAGTGGAACGACAGTGTTGCTGAGAAAGGTGACAATGCTCGAACTCACACAGGTGTTATTGCCCAAGAAGTAGAAGCCGCCATGTCAGATGCAGGGTTGGATGCAGGGAATTATGCGTTCTTTATTAGCACGACATGGTGGGAAACAAGCACAGAAGTTGCGGCTGTTGAGGCAGATGAAGAAAATGGCATAAAAGCACAAGAAGCCTACACACGCATTGATACCTACAACACATCAGAGGAAGCACCCGAAGGCGCAACAGAACGTAACAGAAAGGGTATCCGTTATCCTGAGTTGTTGTCGTTCATAGGCGCAGCAACAGAACAAAGACTGACTAGTATCGAAGCTAGATTAAATGCACTGGAGGCTGAATAAACATGACTGATAGTTGGCACTTAAGTAAATCTGTACCTATTTCTTTTATACTAGCTATCGTAGGTCAAACAATAGCCTTAGTCTGGTATGTATCCAGCTTAGACAATAATGTTGAAAACAATCAACGTGAACTTATTAGGCATGAAACTAGAATAGAAGCCTTGGAAAAGGTTGTTCAAAGTCAAGCCGTAACCCTCGGACGTATGGACGAAAACATAAAAGCTATACGTGACTCAGTGGAAAAGATGGCAAATAAGGACACTGAAAACTAATACAATCAATGAGGGGTGACTATGATTGATCCAGTAACAGCTATTGCTGGTGCTACTGCAGCATTTAATGCACTGAAAAAAGGCATACAAGTTGGTCGTGATTTGCAAGACATGGGTGGTCAACTTTCACAGTGGGCAGGTGCAATAGCAGACTTAGACTTTGCGGATAGACAAACCCAAAAGCCACCTTGGTATAAGGCTCTAGGTGGTGGTGTTGAAGCCCAAGCAATGGAAATATTTGCAGCTAAACAAAAAGCTGAATCCATGCGTAAAGAGTTAAAAGATTACATATCGGTTATGCATGGCCCATCTAAGTGGCAAGAGATACTTGAGATAGAAGCCAAGTTAAGAAAGCAAAAGAAAGAACACGAGTACAGGCAAATAGAAATCAAACAAAAGATAATGGAGTGGTCAGCAGGTATAGCTCTGTTTATTGTTTGCACTGGATGTTTGGTTGGCTTTGTATATTTAGGGACTAGATAATGATGCAATTCAAAGGATTTAAACCACAGGCTATGCAACGTATTGCAGGTACTATGGGCTATCAAGGCGACATGAGTGGCTTTAATACGTTCTTACAACAAAACCCTGACAAGATGCAGATGATGAATATGTATCAAAATAAAGCTATGCAGATGGTTAAAGGTGGCATGGTTAAAATGCAACAAGGTGGTATGGTTGAAGAAGCTGAATTTGACCCCTCATCCCCCTACATGCGAAAACCACTACAAGTAGGTTCTTCAGGTGCTCCTACAGGCCGCCCCTCACTTTTAAGTGGAGTAAAACAGCCTATTGACTTTGATCCAAAAGCTGACCCATATAAGGGAACTAAGTTTGAAGGGTTTACTGGTTTAGGGAATGACGGCTACGGAAGTATATCGCAAGGCCCGATGGATAGAGTTCTTTCAGATGGTTTTTTTGTGAATGATCCAAGAAGAACCACCTCAATAAATGATGTGATAGCAAATCGTGTACCAGCACCTAAAACTGTGTCAGAACTTTCAGGATATTTAGGTCCATCTATTGACTTTGATCCAAATGCTGACCCTAGAGGTATATTAGTTCAAGACGGTCCAGATTTAAGAGATGCGACACAATATTTACCACAAAACCAAACACCCACACCACCACAACAACCTGAGTATCAAGGTGAATCTATCACAGAGCTACAAGCTAAACGTGCTATTGATCCCTCACTACCTTATGGTACTACCGTACAACCAGTTGGAACACAGATAACAAGTGATCAAATTATTGACCCTAGAAGTGGTCAAGTTACAGGTGATATTCAAACAGGTACAACACAGGTAACTGCTGCACAAGCTGATGTACCCACCTCAACTCCTGCTGCTACTATGGATGCTGCTAAATCATCTGATGCTGTAGCTAATGCCGTAGCACAAACAACTGCAGCACAGGGTCAAGTTGACCCTAATGCAATTGTAAATGCACAACAAGCTACATCAACTAGTGTAAGTGATCTTGAAGCTGCTCAAGGTAAAGCCGTATTAATGGATAACCCTGTGCAACGTAAAGTAGAGCAAGGTGAATTAGTTAGCCCTTCTGCTAATGCAGCCACTGCTGCTAAGTTTACTGAAGAAGTTCAAGCTGCGCAAGCTACTCCTACCAAACAGGCTACAGTTCAAGGTCAGCTTGAGACATTAATGCAACAGTTTGAGGGTGGTGCTACACCTGCATGGGCTGCTGGTGCTATGCGTAATGCCACAGCTACTATGGCTGCACGTGGCTTGGGTGCTAGTAGCATGGCAGGTCAAGCTCTTGTACAAGCAGCTATGGAGTCTGCACTACCTGTAGCACAAGCAGATGCAAAAACAATTGCATCTTTTGAAGCACAGAACTTGTCAAACCGTCAACAACGTGCTATGATTGCAGCAGAACAACGTGCTAAGTTTATTGGTCAAGAGTTTGATCAATCATTCCAAGCACGTGTAATGAATGCAAGTAAGATTAGTGACATTGCAAACATGAACTTTACTGCAGAGCAACAGGTTGCTTTGGAAAACAGTCGTGCAGCAAACACTATGAACCTAGCTAACCTAGGCAACAGACAGGCACTTGTAATGTCTGAAGCTGCAGCACTAGCCAACATGGACATGGCTAACCTTAACAATAGGCAACAAGCTGCTGTAATGAATGCACAGTCTTTCCTACAGATGGATATGGCTAACTTAAATAACCAACAGCAGACAGAATTGTTTAAGGCTCAACAAACAGTACAGTCTTTGTTTACTGATCAAGCTGCTGAAAATGCTGCACGTCAGTTTAATGCAACTAGCCAAAACCAAACTGATCAGTTCTTTGCGAACTTACAAACACAAGCATCACAGTTTAATACCTCACAGGCTAATGCTATTTCACAGTTTAATGCAGGTGAAGCTAACGTAATGGAAAAGTTTGCTGCAGAAATGATGAACCAACGTGATCAGTTCAATGCACAAAACAGATTGGTGATTGATCAACAAAATGCACAGTGGCGTAGACAAGTAGCAACAGCAGATACTGCAGCCATTAATCGTGCTAATGAAATTAATGCAACTAACCTGTTAAACATTTCTAACAATGCATATAATGATCTATGGTCATACTATCAAGACAGTATGGAATACGCATGGAACAGTGCAGAGAATGAACGTGGTAGACTTATGGATTTAACTTTAGCAAAGCTAGAAATAGATGCTAAAGCAGATATTGCTCAAGCTGAAAAAGACTATCAGTCTAGTGCAGCATGGGGTAGTCTTGTTGCCACTATGTTTACGTCACCAATAGGTGGTGATACTCTACTTGGTAAGGGTCTTGCAGGACTAGGATTTTAATAAGGACACATACAATGGACGTTAACCCAGCATATATGGCATACACGAACTTAGGCATTAAAGAAGATGAAGCTCCTGTAGAACAAACAAAGAGCTTTGGTTTACTATCTCGTAATGGTAATAATAATCCTAAAGAAACAAAGAATGAACCTATTGATCGTATTCGTAGTTATGTGAAGTCGTTACGTAAAGCAAGAAAGCAATTAACAAATGGTTGATATAGTAGAAAATACTTTTAGTGCTCCTATACCGGGACAAGGTATGACTGCAGAACTAGGCAGTAGACCTTGGCAGAACCCACCACAATATGCCTCAGTAGAAGAAGCACTTGAGTGGTACATACCTAGACTTGTCTCTGATGAAATGTATGAAGGTTTAGTAGATACTATGGAGTTAGGTATACCTCTTACTACTATGGCTGATACCCTTCAGTCTGGTGGGGTTATGCAGGGCTTACACACAATTGATGTAGGTATGTTAGCAATGCCTGTAATTATTGAGATGCTTGCCTATATTGCAGAAGATGCAGGTATAGAGTATACTATGGGTACAGAAAAACCCATTGACGATGATAAGATTAGTGATACTAAGATTGCATTAGCAATGAAGAAGATGCGTGAAAGGCTACCAGAAGCCATAGAAGAACGTGAAGAAGAGCCAGAGGTAATGGAAGATACACCAGTAGAACCTGCACCTAGTGGGCTTATGGCAAGGAGAGTGTAATGGCATTTAGTTTACAGGGGTTTGGTGCTGGGTTTGCTACTCAACTATCGACTAATTTAAATGAACAACGTCAACGTCAGGAAAAACTACAAGACGAAGCAACTAGTATTGCTACTAGGCTTAGACTACAAAAGCAAGCTAAACGTGAAGAGGCAAAACTATTGGCAGAAGAGCAAGCTAAGTTTCTTGCTACATTAGGTTGGAAACCTAATGAAATTTCACATGCTATGAAGGGTGGTCCTTCTAGTGTAAAGTTATACGAAACTATAGGAACTACTGCTTTTCAAAATGGTGTTGACCCAAATAGTTTACTTTCTATAAGTGAATCTCCAGAACAAGCAAACAGTGTATTGGGTGAAGCAGGTGATAGCACTTCGGGAACAAATACTTTAAATAATTATTCATGGAATAAAGATGCAGTAAAGGCGTTATACGGTGAACCAGATAGCAATGAAGTATCTTTAGATATGCAGCTTGCTGTTAATGCAAAGAAACAATCAAAACTTCTTTTTGGTCCACAGACAACAGAAACACAATCACAGTTAACTTTGTTACAAGAAAAAGAAAAGTTTCTACTAAAACAACATGCTAAATTGGCTGCAGCAAAAAGAGAAGATAACCCTGATACAAAAGTTACTGTAACAGAACATAGTACACTTGAAACTATTATATCTAAAAATCATGCTTTAACAACTAAAAATGTAGGTCTTGGAATTGATGCAGAGACTAAACTAGAAATAGCATTTGAGGGTAATGAGGGTAAAGGTTACTCTGCTTTAATGGAAAGTGTTGTTAAAATGGAAAATAGTATTGGTACACACGGTGATGATTGGGTTAACATTAGATTAAAACAAGAAAGGTCTAGTGTTGAAGCTGGTTTAAGAACACATGCGTATAAAGTACAAAGAGAAAAACCTACTGATATAAAAAGATATGAAACGGGTGAACAGTTAGAGGCAGCAATTAAAGCTGGACAGGTAAACAGAGGTACTCCTGTTTTTGTTGGTAATAATTTCTTTGTTTATACAGGAGTAAATCAACTAGTACCTTCGTTTGGCGAAACACAAGTTCCGTTATTTCAAGTTTACTCAGGAGCAAATAACTAGTGGATACTGCTGCATCTGGATGGGGTTCTTCGTACAAACCAAATGTTGTACAAGAAGAAGATACTAGTAAACCTATACCCGTAAATAATAATGTTATTAGTAAAGATACGTCCAGCATTTCTTCTGGGTGGGGTTCTTCGTTTATATCAACAGAACCTACTACAACTGCACCACAACAACCTGTGCTTCCAGAAGAAGATACTACAGTAACATCAGATGGTATTTCTATGCTACCTAGTGCAGATGTCGATACAAGGTCAACGGAAGAATACATAGCTGAAACTGAGGGCAAAGATAGCTTTGATCCCTCTTATCGTTCTGGTTTTGATAGAACACGTGCAGCTATAGAAAGAAGCTATAGTGCAGAAAATACACCGTGGTTTGGTATGGGTGATGAAGAAGTTGTAGAGTGGGGCAAAACTGTTTCCGAAGCAATAACTGAAGTGGATGAAAGAGGTTTAAGTAAACTAACTCCAAGTCGTGGCGTTTCACTAGAAGATAAACTTATAGCTGATTTTGCAAAAACTTCAGGTGGTTCTGCACTTCTTAATCATTTAGTTTCTGCACTAGACGTAGGTGGTTCATTTGCACTAGACACATTTGAAAGTGTGTTAGAAAATTTAGCAGATGAAACTGTTACACAATTTTTACCTTTTGGTGATTTACTTAAAGATAACGCATACAAAATAGTAGAGCAAGGAGCAAATGAATTAAGGGGTATTTCTGGTATAGATAGCCCTGCAGACATTGCAGATTTAGTAGGTGAAGCTGCTATGGGGTCTTTAGATTTTACAGAAACTTTACCTGCGGTTGGAATGGTTTCTACACTATTGTCTGTTAGAAATTTAGCACCTAAAATACAGGCAAAAAGTGGTGTAGCAGCTAACAAAAAGAAAGCTAAAGTATTAAAGCAAGCAATACGTGATAATGTTGCAGGTGGTGAAATGGCTACTCGTGAAGCCAAGAACAATGCTAATATACTTGCAAAACAAATTGCTGAAGAAAATAAAGAAATTAGAGATGAGTTAATTTTAGAATACGAAGCACGTAGTAACAGTAAAATATCCAGAGAAGTAAATGGTCATCTAGTAATAGACATGGATTTAGCAAAAGAATCTGCTGCTGAAAATTTACGTGAACCTATTAAAGCTGTAGTAGATGATGGTGATGTAGACATAGTAGAAGACCCTTTAGCCAGACTTATAGGCGTTGAAGAGGGATTACTTTCTCCCTTTATAAACCCAAGAAAACTAGATGCTTTAACGGCTGTTGTAGCAGACTACAAAGCTAAGATGAAAGAAGCTGGTAGAGTAGATATATTTTCTGTTAAAGGTAAACCCCCTATACGGGCTATACTTGAAGCAACTGTAATGAAAGACTTAGATGCTACATCAGAATTAATAGACACTTTAAATAAATACAACTTAAATTTAGAAGAATTTATTTTAGGTAGTGTTGGTTCTTTTAGTGAAGCTGGTAAAGTTTTAAATGTTGCAAGTCAACTCAAAAGAGTTAAACCTGCTGGAGATATGGCAGAAGCTAGAAAGAAAAAAATACTAGAGACAGAAGCAAATATTGCAAATGCTTCGCAACGTTTAGAAAATGTACGTAGGGGTGCTTTAGTTAGTCAAGTAGCTACAGCTATGCGTAACCTTGAATCTGGCGGCATTCGTATGGGTTTAGAATCTCTAATGAATGTTATAGATGCGGTAACAAAATCTTTTAATACTCCTATTACCCTTGGTAAAGATGCTACTGGTGGCATTGTTGGAGCTAGTAAAACTTTATTTTCTAGGGAAACATGGAAAGATAGTTTCGGATCATATCGACTTGCGTTCAGTAGACCTGATGTAGCAGAAGGCTACATGAAGTTAATACTAGATAACCCACAGTTTGCTAGTCAGCACAGTAAAATGTATGATAACTTAAACGAAATACAAAAGGCTACAGGTAGAGGTGAAGGGGGTGTTAAAGATAAAATACTATCTCCTCTAGAAGACACAGTAGAAATGATGAACTTTGCTAACCGTTGGCAAGAAAATCTTGTACGTAATTCTGTTGCACTTAATGAAATAGAAAGACTTGTAAAACAAGAGTACGGTATAGATTTAATAGATGCCATACAAGAAGGTAAGCTACCCGATCTTATGAAAGATGCCACAACGGTTAGACCAAAAAATGCACGATCTTTTTCTGCCATAGTTGCAGATGCTACGGACAAAGCATTACGAGTTACATATGCTAGTCAGCCAGAAAATGATATGTTTGCTACTCTGACTAACTTTATGACATCTAAAAAAATATTTGGTGCTATACCCCTAACTACTATAGTAGAATTTCCAAGGTTTATGTTTAGTAGTATGGAGTTTATGGCAGAGTCTGCATTGGGTATAGCTAGTCCTAATAGGGGATTTGAAACAATGCGGAAGTTGATAGGTTTATCAAAAGAACCACTGACCCCTAAACAACATCGTGCTGTACAGAGAAACATGGTAGGTTTGGCAGTTATAGGTGCAGCTTATTTATATCGTAGTAGTGAAAATGCTCCCGAAAGGTATGAAGATGTACGTATTCTAGGTAAAGACAGTGACACTACAACACAGTTTCCAATGCGACAATTTTTGTGGATAGGAGAAGCACTAGCACGTATGAAAGAAGGCACATTTGATATGTGGTTTGATTGGAAGGATGCTTCTGAAACATTTTTAGGTAGTGCCTTTAGGACAGGTACAGGCAATATAATTATTGAAGAAGTAGCATCTATAGTAGATGGTTTGGATGTATCTGCAGGTACTAAGGGTGCAGAAATTGCAGGTGAAGCTCTGAGTGGTTACTTGTCAGGATACTTTAACTTCTTTTCACAGTTACCTGCCTTTCAACGTGGTGTGCCAACAGACCTAGAGGGTACAAGTACCTATAGACCTAACGTATATTTACAAGACCCTCAACCTGCAGCAAAAACCCCACAAGAAGCATTTATGCGTGAAATATCACGTGGGTTTACACGTACAGGTATTGGCAGATCAGCAGCAGAAGAACGTGGTATGCAAACTAAAGTAACAGTGTTTCCCCAAGACGCAATTAGACCTGATGCTAGTTGGAAAACTTTGTTGGGTATTAGTTTAAAGGATCAAGACACAGAAGACGCAGAGTTTGTGACTAGTCTTGGCATTCCTAAATGGAAGATTGGTAGTAACTCAGATATAGACGCAGTAAAAATGTATGAGAACGAAAAAATTTCAAAGTTTATTCCTCGTATGGTAGAACTGTTAAGGTATAGGCAAGATAAACTAAGAAATAAATACTACTCACAACCTGCTGCTGTACGGGAAAAAATAACAGAAGAACAATACGTATTACGTAGCAGTAGAAATTTATTTGAAAGCTCTCTCAGCAACTTTAAAAGTTATTTAAGGTCTGTTTCTCCTGCCGTAGCCGATAGGTATTCTTTAGCTAGTTCTAATTATAGTAAAGTACCTAAGAAGTTTAGGAGTGAGGCCTACATTAAGTTTGTGGAAATGGATACAGCAGACAAACCTGCAGGTAAAGAACCCGATATAACGGTAGCAAAAGACTTAGAAACTCTGACTATACTAGCTAAAGAGTTACAAAAGATTAGTAGAAACATAGTTACATTTAAATAAATAAGGGGGCAATTAAGCCCCCATTTTTTTGTCTATCGTTTGTCTCCACTTCCACCAATAGTACCTGCATTCTTTCTGGCACTTAACTTGGCTTGGTTCTGACCTGCTATCATACCTAGTGTGAGGTTGAGGTCAGTGGCAAGTGCTGCACAGTACCATAGTACATCCCCTATCTCACTGGCAATCTGTTCTCGCCAATCATCAGGACGTTTATCTGGACCGTCACGTATGAGCTTCTTAACTTTGTTAGCTACCTCACCTGCTTCCCCTGCCAACCCAAGTGCAGGGTATATTATTTTGTGCTGATCAGGATAGATAGCTGTACTTGATGCATTCCTTTGATACGAATTAAAGTCAGACATGCTGTACTTCTCCTTTAGAAACTGTTCTGCCTCTGCCCGTAGTTCGTTCATACTCCTTAATCCTTTTTAGTTGATCGTAGTAGGCTTTATTAAACCCACGTTCCCACTCACGATGTTGCATCGTATGGATGCTGAATGGGCTAGACAACTTGTGTCCACTCTTAAAGGCACTATAGCCCATCTGAAACTGCACACGTAATGGTGCATCATACTTACCCAAGCCACGTTCTTTTCTGTTAAGTTTCTTTGGCATAGTAAATCTCCTTATGCTACGTTAATTAATTCAGCCTCTGTGTATGGGATGTGATAGAACTTCTCACCCTTCACAATGTTACGTCCATATGCTTCACGTAATCTATCTTTAGTCAGGCTAGTATCTTTGATACGCCACACTTGCTTTAGGTCTTTACGAAACACGTAGAAGTTAAGCACCCCATTCTCACCCTCGTACTTCTCAATCAAACGTCCCTTACGTTCTGGTATACGTATCTCTGCCCAATGAGTGGGCCAATCACCTGACCATGCAACCTTTACTTCTGCTTCATTAAAGTATGTATAATCTTTCTTAGTTGATACAACATCTACGTTGTAGTTCTCTACTGTGTTTGTAATCTCGTGACCTACACTTTGCAGATATTGTACGAGGGTTGTCTTTGCAGGTGCATCGTATGCATCATATAGTGCTTTACTGAATTGACGTTTTATCATTATCTTTCTCCTTTTTATTGTTAGTTTCCCCCACCCCGTAAGGTGGGGAAATTATCATGTTAAGTCTACTATTTCACACACGTCACCAGAGCAAGCCATAGTTTGCATTGCCGCAGTGTTATCGTCTTTCTCGTACTCAGACAGCCCAGCCCAATCAATTTCATCAGGCATAACAGATAGTAGCATGTTATAGTCCTGCTTGCCAACCTCTTGATAGGGTGCTTGCTGATAAGTATGTTCATTGTATGGCAAAAATGACACACCTGACATCTCATCAAAATGTTTGTACACAAATGCACCTACCTCAAACCATTCATCCTTACGTACATTACAAGTAATGCTTGGCTTGTGTTCACACCAGTGACGTTGGTACATAAGCCATGTCTCTAGCTGACTGATTGCTGACAGGTCAGATGTTACAATAGCTTTGTTCGGTGACTTGACAGGGAAGCTGAACACTGTAGTGGCATCAGGCTTCATAACGTCAGGCTCATTGGGTATGCCCTGATCCTTCATAAACTGTGTCAAAGGGTCTTTATTATCACCACGCACAGTACGGATATAATAGGGACTATGGCGAGGGTGTATGCCAGAGGCACTATCCACCAGTTGCGAGACTGTTCCTGACGGCTTGACGCAACTAATAGCAGTAGCAACAGGTATACCAAGACGGTCAGCCCATTCAGCATTAGTAGATACAGCAATCCCACGTAGATGTTCAAGGGTTTTATCCAATCCTTTGTTTTTTGTAGTCATCAATGGGTTGTCCATTATCCCTGTGAGAGACACACCGAGCAGTCGTTCTTCTTCTGTATTACGTTGCCACATCTTTCGCAGATATGGGAACTTTGTGTACGTGCTTTGGATCGTCCCAAGTATTGTGGCGAGTCTGACCTTTCTAGCCAGTTCTTCCAACGAGTCTGTGGCTCGTACCACAACTTCCGTAAGGTTGCAGAACTGATTCGGACGTAAGATAATCTCACTGCACGGATTAGTTCCAAAGTCCCATTCAGGATCACGTCTGCCAAACTTTGCAGCTTGTTTCTTACTTGCTTCACGATTGAAAATACCACGTTCACCACTCCCACTTTCTACTAATGACATCCACTCACGCATGAAGGATACCGCATCTGGTTTCTCTGTATAACTAACACTGTTGTTAGCCAATGCTCGTTGTGGTTCATTCTCCCACCACTGTCCTGACTTAGCATGACGCATACGATCATCACTCAGGTTGGACAGAGAGATCATAGCTGACCTACGTACACCACCAACTACAACTACTTCACCGATCTTGCACATGATGTCGTGACACTCAATGCTAGATAGCCTACGTCCTTGTGCATCTTTGAATATCCGTACCACGAAGTTAAACAAATCCACCAGAGGTGCAGGTCCACTTGCCCTACCACCAAATGTTTTCAGCCTAGCCCCTGCAGGACGTACACGTGAAACATCCCATTGCGGTATCTCACCTGCCCAAAGAAGAGCCATCACTTGTCTGAGAGATTTAGCCCAACCTTCTTTACTATCCTTAACAACGACTGTGGTATCACTGTCGAACAACTCAGGGACTTCGGGCAGCTTACTGATGAACTGACGTTCAACACTGAACCCGACACCAGTGCCACACAAGAGGATGAACATAGCCTCATCAAAGGCTTTCGGATCATCTATGGGTAGGTAGCTGCAGTTGTACATGCAGGTGTTGTCTCTGTCTGCTGCTGGCCCTGCAGTCATCATAGACCGCATAGATGGCATCACTTGCAGATCAAGTATACTTTCCTCAATATCCTTTGCCGTAAAATCATCTATGTTGGGTTTAACTACATTAGTCATGTACCGTGATACAGTCTCAGACCAACTCTCTCTTCGCCCTTCTTCGTCAAGCCATCGTGCATAACGTGACTTGTGTATGAAGGATTGATAATCAGTGGATAGGTAGTTTTGTGTCATAATTATTCTCCTAATACTTTAATTGTTTTTATACTCATTCCATCTACATCGTAGATAAATTCCTGTAGTGCTTCCTTGATTTCTTCATCAATAAAACCATCTACAGGAATAGGATACTCATCCTCGTCTAGCTCCAGTGTAAGATATACCTTAACCACCATCACCAGACTCTTCTACAATCAATTGGTTTAGATACCACTGTGCTTTCTGCAAGTCCTCTACACCATTCTTATATCTGTATCTCCACAGGTACTTCATAATGTTACCTTGTAGGTAGTACTGATAACCTTCCTCTCCTGTTGCTGCACGAATAGCATCAATGCATTCGATACCTGCGTAGTTGTAGTGATCAGGTGAGTTTACCATATCAACATCATCTGATGTAAGTTTAGGTTCTACTTTAGTTGCCATACGTGTCTCCTTATTTAAAGCTAAGTTCAATTACATTACTATTGTCTTTATGTACTATCTTTGGTACTTTTTCTTGCTCTTCTTTTAACACATCTTCTGCATACTTGTAAAGTGTCTCTCGTACATTCTCATCACTTTCCATTGCAGGTACAGATGCACATACCATATGCAATAACCGCATTAAGTTTATGTAGTCATCATCATCCAGAGAGTTTTCATCTGTGGCTGTACTGCCAACCAACAACTCCCCTGTCCACTTACCTTTCTCATCTAGAAATGGACTGATACGTATAATGAAATCATTAGGATCGAAGTCAAGTAGTATTTTCTCATCTGCCACATTTAATTCCTCTTCACTTTTTTATATGGGAAATGTATCAAGTCAGGATGCATATCCTTGCCCTTCTCATTAAGCCATTCTTCTGGGATGATCCTGTCGTAAAACGGAATCTTGTTTCTCTCACACCACTGACCGTAGGTAGTCTTAGCACCCTTACTCAGCTTACGTCTACTACTCTCAAACACAAACCTAATGTCTAGCTTTGGATGCTGTTTCTTAATAGCTGCATGTTTACGTCTATCATCTGATGTAAACCTGCCCTTAGTTTCTATTATGATCCCATTAGGTAGTACAAAGTCTGGTGTATAGGTGCGGTACATGAGGTCTTCCCATTCAATCTTGATGGCTTCGTACTTAACTTTCACGCCATGCTCTACCAAATAGTCTTTGACTTTTATCTCAAGCCCACTCCTATACCCATACTTTAAAGCAGCAGCAAATTGCTTGCCGTTCATTAGAACCTGAACCAATCAAGTGTAGGAAACGTAGTTGCTGACGTATACCCAAGAGACTTTAGTTCCTCTCTGATAGCTGCGTCTGCATCCTTACGTGTCTGCATTGCTGCTCGTAGTCCTGCATATTTAGCTTCATGTAATGCTTTCTTACGGACACGTACTTCATTTTCCATAGCTTCGATCTGCTCCTGCATTTCTTTTATTTCATCATCACCTAGCATGTTTACTCCTTTCAATCTACGTAAGCTACGATAGGCTTTGTCTTAGCCTGTGACACCTTAGAGGGTAATTCCTTTAGTGTTGGGTAACATTCAAATCGGTAGTCACAAAACTTACAGTTACTATTCAACACTCGATTGCCAGTTGCCTTGCCCCTAAACGTTTCGGGTACAGGGTCAAAGCACCTTTCAAACTCGTTACTCTCTACGGTAGCCACCGTATCATTTAATTTAGTAAGTTCTTCGTCCATGTCAAGACCATCAGCAGCAATATATTTTATATTACCATTGGCCTTGTTTACTACCCACCAACCACCTGCTTTCTTACCAGATGCTTTAGCATATCCAGCCAGTTGACCTACGTAACCAAAAGGGTCACTGGCTTTTAACGTTTGGTAGGACTCGAACTTGTTTCGATATGACCAATCACTAGCAGACTTAACATCATCAACAGCACCGTCAATCACAAGATCGTATGATCCCTTTACTGTGGTCTTGTCTAGCTCTAGCTCTACGTAGTTGTCCTCATCCTCGTACTGTACTCCTGCTTCTGTGATGATACCCTTGAACGCAGCCTCTACGATGTCGCCTAGCAGCATGTTCATAACGAATGTTGTTGGTTTGGGCAACGCCTTCTCTGGTTTATTCTTCTCAAACCAAAGCTGACAAGTTGGCCTACCTATGTTTGACATACGTAGACGAAACTCATCACGCCTATTGCCCCCACCAAACTGGCGTTTTACAGCATCCATTACATCTTTACCAATCTGTTTTACTGTCTCTTCGGACATTGTTGATTTACCAGATGTAGCATCCTCAAGATACTGATTGATCGCCAGTTCAGCAGGGTGGTTCATTATACGAAGTCCTCTTCACTAATGTCCACAAAGGCTTCTACTGTGTCGGTATCCACCTCTTCGTTCTTGTGCACATTCTCATTCCACGAGTTGAGAATATACGTATTGTAGTTCTCAATCCATGCAACGAAGTTACCAAACACTTCCTGTGCATCGTTGTCCATGTCTAGTGTAGTGTTCAAGTCCAATTCCGTAACGGGAATATAGAAGCTATTACCGTTGGGTAAAGGCACTTCACTAGACGTTAGTGTGACACTGTGTTGTGGTGGTAGCCTACGCATCTTACTAAGATCAGCAAACACCTTACCCACAATCTTGAAGGCATCACGGTTGTCAATCTCCCACACGAATGGGGTAGGCTCTACGTCAACAGAGTTACCTGCTGCGTCTGTAGCATTCACCAGTTCCACTGTACCAAACAAGGCACGAACACGTTTGATAGAACGGATCAAGTCCTTCATGCTATCTGGCAATGCTGCCCAATCCTTGATGAACCCTGCAGGTTTGCCGCAGTTGAAACCGCCATCGTTATCTTTCATGTCACTGTTAAGGTCATTGACCATAATAGTTTTGATATAACGATTAGGTGTGTGGTCTGTACCTTTGACAAACTTCTTATGCATGAACCGTTGCAGGAATGGACGAATACGTACACTCTCTGCGTAGTATGTGTCACCGTCAGGTACTTCCAGTTTGTATGTGCCACCTGACACAACCTCTAGCTTTACCTTCTTGCCGCCCATGTCCTGTTCACCCATGATAGGTGAGTGGTTGATACGCAAACGTGCAAGTGTACTTGCCTTGGTAGCTTGTGGTGATGCGTCAGCACCCATGCCCATTGCTTGAGCCATTACGTTGTAGTTATTAGTGTCGATTGTTGTTACTTGAGTCATGTGTAAGTCTCCTTATGTTTTTGACGAATGGTAGTTATATCATGCAACATCTTTTGTGTCAAGCCAGTTCGGACCAATCTTTGCCTCTAATAATAGAGGAATGTTGAAGTCAATGTCCCACTTGCGATTCACGATGTCGATCAGCCTGTCGTTGGCTGTACGTATTACTTTTAGTACTGTCTCCTTTTCTTGTGGGTGCACGTCTAGTACTATTGAGTCATGCACTGTGTTTACTACGCAACTGCGTAGCTTGTTTGCTGTTAGTAACTTATCAATGTATATCAGAGATATAGGTACTATGTCAGCCGTTGCGAACGATTGCACAGGATAATTTTTTATCTGTGTGAAATATGTCACACCACCAAACCGTCTACGTGTAACGTCAGGGAATGCGAACTCACGACCAGATGGTGTAGTGATCTTGCCTGTGTTCAATGCTTCTTTGGCTAGTGCCTCGTGCCACTTGGCAATACCAGAATACTTTGTCGTAAACTGTTGATAATATGCCGCCTCTGCCTGTGACCTACCGAAACCACTAGCACCGTACAGAGGTGCAAAGGTATGTGCCTTGGCTTCTTGACGTGACATGGGTTGACCTGCATCACTGATAACCTGTGCAGTATAGCTATGTACGTCAAAGCCAGTAGTCACCTCGTCAATGGCAGTCATGTCTTGCGACAGGAATGCAGCAACACGAAATTCTAACTGTGCAAAGTCGGCCTCCATCACCTGACCGCCATGCCATCGTGATATGAATACTTTCTTGACGGGGAACGTACCACCACGTGGCATGTTCTGCATGTTGGGGTCTGCACCAGACAAACGGCCTGTGCCAGTACGATGTTGTAACAAACGTACATGCAGCTTGCCATCACTCTTTACGTGTGTGGCAATACCCTCTACGAAGCTGCTTAGATACGTGTCAACGGCAGACAGTCTGCGTACATTACGTAGGAACGACTCAGCTTCTCTCATGTTCTTGGAACGGGCAATGCCCTCAAGGAATATGAGGTTGTCCTTACTGGTGCTGAAGCCATTAGCACTGACCCACTTGGATGTAGGTGCAATGAACTTTAGCCCTGCAATGGTAGTAGAGTCACGATACAGAAAGCCAGTGGCATTACAAGTAGTACACTTGTTTGTTCTGGCGAATGGTGTACCATCCTTCTTGGTCTTTCTGATCTGACCAGTGCCGTAGCAGTCAGGACACTGGTATGCCTTCTGCTGGTACAGACGTTGACTATGAGCATTGACTGTGCCACGATAGTCAGAGTCAGACATACGTTCATCAAACAAATCTGCCCACACCTTCTTATCATGGGGCTTACGGCTGTAGATAACCCAAGACAATTGCTCTGGACTGTTGAGGTTGATTGGTCTGTCACCCATGATGTCGGCAACCTGTTCCTCAAGTGCAATGAGAAGCATGTTACGTTCTTGCTCAAACTCGTCACGTACTTCCATCAGTGCATCCATGTCTACCTGAAACCCACGTTGGTATATACGTGCAAGGTGCAAGGAAAGTTGATTGGTCAGCTTGATGGTAGGCACAAGTGTAGGATTGTCAGCATACTGCTTGTCTAACCTACGGTACAACTGTTGTGTTGCATGTAGGTCAGCAGACAGATACTCTGACAACTCTGCGTGATCCATGTCACGTACAGACTTGCCATCCTTGAGCCATGCCTTGAGAGAGTCCTGCTTCTTTGTGTCAAGGTCATACCGTTCAGCACAAGCCTCAAGTGACAGTGGTTCTTTCTGTCCACGTTGCAGTACATACTCGCCAAGCATGGTATCAAAGATGTCACCGTCATAGGTAAAGCCTGACTCCCACAACCACACCAAGTCATGCGGTGCATTGTGTGCTATAAGTAGATGGGCAGCATCCAGTGCGTCTTGGACTATACGCCGCCCATCTGTGGTGGGTTGTTGCTCTGCGTGATCGAATGTTACAATAGTTTCGTTCATGTGATCATCCAGCATACCCACCATAACTAATGTGTTGGTTGGTTCAAACGGATCAAGGTGCAGCTTGCCGTTACGTTTTGTTACTGTGTTTTCTACGTCGAGGGTCAGTATCATGTTGTCTCCTAGTCTAGTTTGTCTAGTATTTCTACCTCTTTTCCGTAGATGTTGTCAAGAGAATTATGAAAGTCTCTGTCTTCTGCGAAGTTTTGTATCGCAGTTACAACATCATCAATAGATAGTTTGTGTTTCTTTATAGCATCTGTTATACGAGTAACATCAATTGCACTTGGCAATTCAAACTCTTCTAGCTCTTCTGTTATATAACTTTTAGCTTCTAGTACTTTATCTTTCAGTTCTTTAAACGACATTAGCTTTTCTCCTTTGATCGTTGTCTTTCACTCTTAGACATTGGCCTAATGTAAGGCACAACTCTACCTGTACCCCACTTCTTTGCTTCTTCTTCTGCTTCGTATAGGTTACTGAACACCCATACTTTGTGGTCTTCTGTCCAAGGGTTCTCCTTACGGACATAGGTAAACTCGCCTAGCTCAATCTCAATCTCTACTACATACGGCATTAGTGTCTCCCTTTAGCTAGTGCCATCCACGACACAGGAAATAGTTCATGCATCTTGTGACTGATTTGATTAGCCACCTCTTGTGTCTCTACCTGTGTATCACTGGCACAACGTAACAGGCACATATCAGAGAACGCATCCAGTGATCCTGACCAGTACCACTCAGTCATAGTAGACTGTGGTAGTACCATACGTGCTTGTTCAGGTGCTACCCCTTGAGACAGTAGGTCTTCATATAGTTCTTTGGCGGCATCCCACTGGTCTAGGTAATAAACTGCATCAACGACACCATCTGACCCCTGCTTCTTATCTTCACTACGTCCACGCCATACATCAGGTACATAAAACTCAGGCTCTTCATCCACATACCTACGACTAATTTCATTCCATCGTAGGAACTTATGCTTGACTAACTGTCGTGCCACAAAGATAGGTGCTTTGACATGGAAGGTAGCAAAGCAGTGACCAAAGGGTGATGTATGCTTGTGCTTTGCTAAGTAGTGCACTAGCTTGGTGTCACGATCAGACAGGCCAGACTCCTGACCAATAGAGGGGTGTTTCCAATCAGCCTTCTTACCAAAGCTAACCCTAGCTGCATTAACGACAGACAGGTCACTGCCCATGTGGTCTATGTATGTTGCTTTAATCATGCTACGTACCTCGCAATCTTGTACTCTAGGTCTGTGTGTACAATGCCATGCCACCCAGACAGTTTGTTCTTGACCACATTGATGTGGCGTTGATTGTCTTCTTCCTCTTGTCCCTCTACAGTAGGGTTCTTAGAGATCATCAGCATCAGGTCAGCCTCTGCTGCCTTACCTGTTCGTGATCCTTCCATCATGGCTTGGTTGAGCACAACCTTGCCCTCTGCCTCTGCTGATAGCTGAGACATGTAGAACACGGCACACTCTTGTTGCTTTGCAATCTGCCTAGCATGTACAGCATTAGCCTTGAGTGCCTCGTCAGGACGTGAGAAGCCACTAGTACGGGCAAACTTGTCACCCATATCAAGGATCACAATGTCAGGCTTGTATGACTTGCAGACAGACTCAACCCATGACATGTCACGGCTAGTCGCATCCTTGAACATGATCTTGTCACGGATACGGTTGAAGATAGACAGTGCCTCTTGCTTATGTTTCACAATCTCGAACTTGTCCATGCCAGTAGCTGCCGTGATGTAACGGTGGGCAACACGATGGTATCCCTCTTCGTTACACAACACAACGACACGTGCACCCTGCCATGCAAATCCATTCGGACCTGCTACCAGTGAGGCATGAAAGGATGTCTTGCCAGTGTTAGGTCTAGCACCTACCTCAATCAAGTGTCCTGCATTGATACCCTCTACCTTACGTGTAAGGGTAGGGATGTTGAACGTCCACTGTGACTCAAGGTCAGTCATGGCAAGGATGGTATCAAGGTTGATATCTTCCCAATCAATACGCAGGTTAGGTGTGAAGTCATCACCATACTGCTCAAGCATATCACGTAGTGGCTCAAGGCTAGACTTGCTACCGTTCACATAGTCAAAGCCAAGGTTAGCAATGTCCTCGCCAATGACCTGTTGGAACAGCTTGGATAGCACCTCTTGTGCTACGTCACTGCCCATAGGCCGTTCCTTCTGTACCTGTTGGAACAGATGACTGTATGCTTGCTTCTGTGCTGTGGTGAGGGTTGGGTTATTAGCCATGAACAACGCCTCAATCTCCGCAGGTGTTATGGTACGTTCATAACGATCCATAGCAGTGTCGATAGACTGCTTGATCTTACGTACATCTTTGCTGAATAGCCTGTCGGGACAACGTGCGCCACGATGCTCATCATAGAACTCTTTGTCCATGAGGCTACGTATTAGTGATAATTCCATGTGTCAGTCTCCTAGTGTTGTAAGGTTATCAAAGTCGGTAGGGTTTCTGTATTTCAAATCGTCAGTCAAGTACAGTATCTTTACTGTCTTAACGTGTTGTCGTAAGTCTCTTGCAAATTGCAGTGTCTTGGGCAGTGCATCGGGGTCAAGTGCAATTATTGCTGTTGAGAACTGCGACAAGTACTTCTTGTGTCCACTGGACAATGATGTACCCAACACTGCAACCCCGACATATACACCACCATCGCCTACAATAGCAGCACTTACGCAGTCCTCAACAACTACAGCCGTTTTACCACACCCATGAGCATATGGCAAGTGGCTTTTTCCATATCTCTTCCACTTAGGTATACGTTTACCTAGTGATCGGCCTGTGGCATCGACCATAACATTGTTGTGTACAACAGGGAACACCACACGATGTTCCTTCACGTCATACAACAACCCTAAATCTTGTGGGTCTATAGCCCACTCATCACAGAAAGGCTTGAGCTTCTTGGTATCACGTACAAACCAATCAGGCTTTGAGAAAGTTGCAGTGTGTGTCTCTTCTGCAACACTACCCAAAGACTTGCGAATGTCATCTGCACTGAGGGTAGTACGTGTACCCCCAGATGCAGTGCAACTAGCCTTGTAACAATTCCACATGATAGAACCCATGTTGTTTGTAACAGTAAAGGTATTCTTTGTGTTACATACAGGACATGTCATACGTTTAGTCTCACCATTAACAAGTGATAAGTCACTTATAATATCATATATATTCATACTACATCACTTTCTATGTTGTTCGTTCCACTCAAGGATACAGATACATTTCTCTGTGTCAAGGCATTATTTGCACTTGTGTACGAATGTTTTAGATAAGGCTTAACAGATGAGATATTATTGTGTCCTGTCACCGACATGATCTGGTTGATTGGTACACCTTCCTTGTCCATCTGTGTTACTCCTGTCCTACGTAAGTCCATAAGCCGTAGCTCTTCGGGTAGTTTAGCTAGTCGCATAACCCTTCGCCCTACCTTGGACAATCTCTCCATAGCATATGGATTGTACGTACCGTCAACAGGACGTGGGTGTGGTGCTACGTAAGTCTGAAACCCAAAGTCTTTCTTCTGTTCCTTGAGCATGTGCAACAAGCCATCCGATATGGGCAGGGTTACATCTGCCCTACGTTTACTCTGTTCCAGTTCAAGCATACTGTTATCAAAGTCTACGTTGTCCCACGTTAAGGTACGCATGTCACCCAGACGTTGACACCACTCGTATGCCATGTGAACAATCAAGCCCACATTCCTGTACTCAAAGTCACTGTATGCAACGTCAAGGAACTTGTTCACCTCACCGTGTGACCACACCACCTTCCGTTGTTCTGGTGACTTACGTTTGATGTTTGCCCAAGGATTATACGTAGTATGCTGCATGTCAATGGCATAGTTGTATACCCTACTGGCACACGTTGCCGCATGATTGGCAAAACTTATGCCACGTTTGACCCACTCTTCATATGCTTGCTTTGCAACCTTGGCGGTAACGTACTCATACTTACGCCACCCCATTGTCTGGTGTAACACAGTGAGAAAGTACCTATAATCTACTTTAGTTGTATCACGTAAAGCATTGAAGTCATTAGACATATAGTAATAGTTAATCAGATCAGTCACCTTGCTGCTTGACTTTATTCGTACAACTTGTGCTTGTTCTGCACGATATGTATCAATCTCTTTGTTATGTTCACGTGCGATCTTACGTACCTGTTTTAAGTCACATCCATATTCCTCACGTTTGACCACGCCCTCATCTACAAGGTTCTGTGGTGGGTTGAAACGGTATGAGATGTCACCCGTAGGTGACACTCGTTCTTGTACATATCGTGGTAGTGTTTTCATGCAATCTCCTGTTCAATGTAAAACCAAGCACTTTCGTATGCTGCATCCCAACTGGTATGATAGCCTGTGTCTATATCATCATCAGCTATGCACCTAGCCCAATGATTAAGGCTAGGCTCATGGTCTAAAGACAATTCAAGTTGCATCACGCAGCCTCCAGTTCAATGAACTTACTGTCAGATACCCACTTGGATACCTCTTGCTCACGTGACCACATGCTGATAGCCTGTGTATCATTGCCAGTGTTACGCAGGTTGAAACCATTACGTTCATCGGCATACGTGGCATAGTTGGTGAAGGCAGAATACAATGCCCACTTGTTGTGACCACGTTGTGATGCTTCATGCATGTACAAGCTGTACATCTTTTCAGCCTTACGTTTGGATGTGATCATGCTCTCAAGCAATGAGCTTACATCTACGTACTTTAGGCTAGTCTCAGCCCACACCTGCATCTTGGCAGCTTGCTCATAGAAATCAGTACGTGCTTTGGTCAGTTCATAGATGAAACTTTCCATAGAAAAGTTAGATGTATTCTTCTTACGTACCTTGTCATAGTCACCAGTGATCGTCCCATTTCTACAGAAGAAATCAATAGCACCAAAGTATACTTGGTTAGAGCATGACCCATCAATACCATGTAATGATATGATCCTGTTACCAATCTCTGTGCTATGTTTCTCTGTCTCAATGGTAGTTTTCATGTTGGGCAGGGTGATGTCAAGCATAGCCCATGCACCGTCACGTGCAGTACTCCATTTTGCATTGGCATCTGCCACCTCATGCGAGGTTAGTTCCTCAGTCACAGTGTCAAGGACACCACGATAGAAGTCACCATGTGATGCACACTTGAAACCTGTACCTACAATACCAAGGTACTGACCTGTGTCAGCATTGATGACGTACTTTTTGTCACGCATTTTAGTTGTTTCAAACTCTACACCAAAGTCAAGATGCTCTGGTACGTGGAATGTTGTTGTATCTAATGGCATTATTTATCTCCTTCTAACTGTGATCGTATATCCTCAAGCAACTTCTTTAGCTTACTTGAGTTTGCCATGCGTGTATTGGGAAGTATTTCCTCACACATCTTTAGTATTCTCAGGTTTAGTTCTCTAGTTATACCGTCATTCATTTGTCATACTGTTCCTTTCATAAAGTCTAAGGCAACTGTGCCATAGTTATACTACCCCGTCCACCCCTATACTAGTAACGATAAGCTATTTATAGAATAGGTGTGATCCAATTGTCACAGTATACTCTAGTTCACTAGCCCAATAAGGGCGTACATAGTTCGCATGGTAGTGTGTAGCACCGCCTGTCATGTCAGCAGACTCACCACGTAGCACATCAGCAGCTACCATAGTGGCATAGGCCATAGCATACGCATCTTTAGGTGTGTCTGACTTACCGTCACAATACCAACTGAACTGGCATGTACGTCCCTTACGTTGCTGCGTCACAACAGAGCATACATCATTGGGAAACCTGTTACTTTGTACACGGTTCATAACAACATGGGCTACGGCATACTGCCCTTCCATACTGTCACTACGTGCCTCAAAGTATACGTTTACTGCAAGGCACATAAGTATTGTCTCAAGCATAGCTTATCCTTTCGGTTTGGGTATAGGGTTTCCTGACCAATCATCACATGGATCATCAGGCTGCATCGGCTTCTGCTCCTGATGTGTAGACGTTAATGTATATACGTGTTGCATCGTGTAAACTCTCCGCATCTGATGACAGGCGTATCTCATTACCTGCATCTGCATATTGACCTAGCTTTTGTATGCTGATCATCTTATCGCCACGGCCTGACCGTCTAAAGAAGTTTACATTTACTTCTTCACCGTCAATGTACTCACCTATGACAGTAAGTTTATTCCTGTTCTCAAAGAACTTGTCTGTGTATTCCATGCCAAAGTCTTCCAATAGAAACTGTTGTACAGTTTTGTTGGCATTGATCTCTGACTTGCTCAACATACGTTGAGTTAGTATGATGTATGCATCTGGCATTGTGTACTCCTTTACTGCACCGCCATAGGTGCTTCATGTATATAGCCGTAGTCACTGTATTCCTCTGCCTCATACTCTGCGACAGATACAAGTTCTACTTCTAGCTCTGGGTGGATGTGCTTCGCCATCAGCACTGCCATGCTGCAAGCACTAGCCCAATCATCAATGGCAGGGAAAGTATCATCAAGTGTGATGGTACTCTCCTGTCCACCAATGTCTAGGATTATTTCATAGGCATTAACTGTCATCGTTGTAGTACCACGCACGATCATCATCAGGAAGAACAGAGGGTTTCCAATGTGAAGGGCTGTTAGGTTTTTCTGTGTCACGTTGTGCCTTGAACTCAAACATGTTACATAGTTCCCAATTTTTCTCACGCAACTGTAGTAGATCAGATAGCTGTAGGTCAAATATTTCACCTGCATTATCCAGCATAGTGTCTATGTGGTTGTACAAATCGCACAGTTGCTGCACTTCTTCACGTGTTAGTGAAGCACGTATTGTTTTGTCTGTCATTAGTATCTAGCTCCTTCTGCATATATAGATGGTACACCATCATTACTGACTAACATGTAGGCACGGTCAGCATCGTGTATTAGTGTTTCGTCTGGCATCTTTACGAAGCCAACGTATTTATATGGGTTGTATTTTATATTGTCCAACATTGGACGTTTTGCATCGTCAATGTCATTGAAGTATGTAACCTCGCCACGCACAAAGGCATGGACATTCTTCCTGCCCTCACGCAGTACACGGTTACGCCCTGACTGACGCACTACAAACTTAGGGTTTGCAATGTGTACTCTGTCAGTGTGTACTAGTACCCTGCCCGTCTTACATGAACGGACAGAGAATGTATGTTTGTGTAGATTAAAGTAGACTTCAACTCTCATTGGCTTTACCTTTCAGTTTTGTGATCACAAATGTTATAACGTATATCTGTATGTATACACACCACATGGTCATAGTGTCCACACCTTTTACGTCATAGCCTAAACTATTCAGCATTACAATAGTAAGCAGCATAGAAAAGTATGCAGCAAAAGGTGCGAACATTATGTGAAGCATTAGCCGTGTGCTTTTAGCTTGCTGTCAACATCATCTAGCCACGTGACCAGTACCTTACGAGTACGCATCAACTCCGCACGTTCCATGTTGTACTTGCCTTTAATCAGGCCAAGGGTTTTCAACACGTTGACACGATAGTTGATACGGCTAGGGTACTCATTGAGTGCCTCTGCGATTTCCTTGACGGTCATAGTGTCATACAAATCTACTAGCACCTCATCAATGGCAACGTAGTTGTATGTGTACTTACGTGCTTTCTGCATGTGGAATGTGTGGTTCTCATACAGTGTAGGGTTAGATGTTTTTACTACTGGTGCATATGTGTTTGAATTTGTCATTGTGTTAGCTCCTTATGCTACTGATTTACGAAGGTTAAGTTTAGTTTGACGTGCGATCTTACGTTCACGTTTCCAATCGTCACGTTTAGGTTTTTGTCCAACATTGGACGTTTTCTTTTTGCTCATCTTAATGAAGTTGCGCATCTCGTATTGCATTACGTTTGTCCTTCCCACGATTGCGTTTGGCTTTACTACCTTTCTTAGGCAGTATCACCTGTGGCGATTTACGATCCTGTAACATTGCCTTCGCCACAGGATTGCGATACGTTACAGTTTTCTGTTTCATCTTACACCTTTATCTCAGCAAGTTTACTTTGTATTGTTTTGCTCCATTGCGTGACTGTATCTACATCTGCAATCCATATTGCGTCCAAACCTAGATCGTCTGCAATTTCACTTGCGGCATCAAAGTCACCGCAGTCGCCTAGTGCAACTAGATTACCCAAACAACTCAGGGCAAACCATTGTCTATCTCTGCTTTCATATGTCATATCATACTCCATTTGCTACCTTATCTGCTTTACGTTTGCTTGATCCATGTGCAGGGAAACCAACGATTGCATCACGGTTTCTAGCACACAACTGGCATGTCTCACAAGACACGTTGTCTTTTACTACGGCAGGGCATACTACTACCTTACGTCCCTTCGGGGTAGTGGTATTAGTCAACTGGTCAGCAGGAAGCACCGTTGTCACAGGTGCAATGTCCATGTCATACAAGGCATCAGCATGTGCCAATGTATTGCCAGATAGATTGACCACAAAACCCTTATCGTTCATGCGTTTGACCACACTAGCATTATGCTTGTCGGTCAACACTGGATAGTGTGTATAGGTGAACCCACGTTTGCCAGTGTTGGCATCGGCAAGTTCATCATTGGCATTGGCATCAAGCCGTTTGCCATCACCTGCCAAATCACCTGCCTGATTGTGTCGCCACAGTGTGTTGTCTTTCATATTGTCAACAGTGTGGATCAACTCTTGCCAACCACCACCACGTTCACCACGTGTAACCTTTGCCCAATGCATAGCCAATGGGCCACCGTTTGCATAACACCCACCTTCGTTTGCATTATTGAAAGGGCAAACATCGGGGCATGTATCAGCACTAGTAGTGGTCACAGGTATCTTACCAACCTTGCGGTTATTTGATTTCATTGTGATGTGAACATTGTAAGACATTGTTTTACTCCGTAAGATTGTCCAACATTGGACGTTTCGATTTGGTAGTTAGTATATGTATACGTTATATATACTTTCACTAAAGTATCAAGTATATATAACTTATACTATACATAAAGGTCAAGCCCACTCTGAATGGATTTTGTCCTGTTCAAGCCACCGCATTGCAGTGTCAATGTCAGGTGCACCTGCTGCCATGCAAGCATTGATGGATGCATCTTCATCGGCACGTTCCTGTGCCAAGTCCTCTGCCGCCCAATCATAGTAACGTTGGGTTGCCTTTTCGAGTTCCACAATGCTATCAATGTCAAAGTATGCAGAATTACGTGTTGGCCTAACGCCGAAGCATTCTTTGTAGGCATCACTGTATTCTTGATAAGCAATTGCATATTCTGTGAGTTGATTATCCATATTTAAACTCCGTTTACATTGTCCAACATTGGACGTTCAGTTTCGGTTTAGTATTATACATATGTTATATAACACTTTCACTAAAGTATCAAGTGTTTATATAACTATGTAATACTATATAGTCAAGTGCCATAAAAAACCAACAAGACAACCATCATTATGTATGGCACTATAACCATAAGGGCAACGGGATCAACCATTGTCCCAAACACTGCCACACATATGATAGTAACCAAAGCTGTGGCACATAGCATAGCTATGGCAATGATTAGGTTAATGATACGATCAGCCATTATCAACGTCCTTCCATCCACTATCGTGGATTAATGTAGGTGCGATCCTGTGCATCTGTTCAGGCGACCTAGTGTTTGCAATCAGATTGTCCAATGTTGGACGTTCCATCTCCTGCGCAAGGGCATGTGCAAATTGCTTTTCAGCAACATCAAGCACGTGCTGCTCCACACTTGCCTTTGTGTGCGGCAGCAAGTACCGCACACTTGTGTGATCTTTAGTGCGACCCATTATGCCGCAGCTTTCGCATTGTGCTTTTGGCGGTTTTCAAGTACCGCCATGAGATCAAGCACGATTTCTTCAAGATCAAGATCGTGAAAATGAGCCTGTTGCACAATGGTGTTTACCATTGCTTTGTGTGAAACCTTTTCTTTTGGCGGTTGAGATTGTCCAACATTGGACGTTTCACCTTCGGTGGTTTCGGTTTGTGTTTCACCTTCGGTGGTTTGTTCCTCACTGCCTTTAGCAGCTTTACGCATTGCAGCTTGCAAGGCCGTGAGGGATGAACCTTTGTATTTTGCTTTAGCAATAAACTCACGGCACTCTGCCTCATTTTCAATGAACCATAGAGCTTCGGAACGACGGCGTTTGTCAATCGCAGCAATACCATGTGTTCGGAGAACATGTGTCGGTATTTTAGAGCTACCGCAGTTGGATTTCAATTGCTTTAGCAAGTTGCCAAGCCGAGTATCAAAACCATTCTCTTTGATGGTTTGCTTTAGGCTGTTCACTTGCCGCCAAATTGATCCAAGGGCTTTGCCCTCTTTTACCAAAGCATCCATTGAAGTACCTTCAACTGTGACAGTTTTTGCTGTTGATTTTGAGTTTGCCATTTTGAGCTTCCTTTATCTATATTCTGTTTTTATATGAGAAACGTATATCTCTCACAAGAAGTGAGATATACTTTATCATTAAAAACTAATAGAATATAGTATAAGTTTTGTCCAGAGAAAAGTTGCCTCGTGATCCTCTGCGCCTGTCGTTTCCCATGTGACTGCAGTAATTACAAGTAATTACGAAGTTCGTGCGTGAAACTCGTGAGGCTGATTTGGGTTGGGGAAATGGTTAGTGTTGCAATTATGTCACAGTAAACTGTGTATTGTCCAATGTTGGACGATGCTGTTTCATTGGCAGAGCTACACGGCTCGTGGGATCATGCAGTGTGATCATGCATCTGACCATCAGAGATGGTGGGTGGTAGTATTTGTGCATCGGCACTGCAACACACCTTCAGTGTGAAAATATGCCCTGTTTTTTCACTACAAGTAGTGGCAACTGATTGTGTAACAGTTTCCGTAGGAAGTTAAGGTGTTGATATCTAACACATCTTTGATGTGATGGTGGAATGTGGCAGTGATTGTGCTTTCACCGTGTGTCATGACGTTGCATAATGCACGCAATTGCGCAGTGAGAGGGGGTGGGCAGGGGCCATGC
>Ga0196887_1000212_pt1 | contig 28808 bp, 48 predicted proteins | sample VirMetDEL_Mar_31_FD_169094 | JGI IMG/M metagenome (GOLD analysis project Ga0196887, IMG submission 169094) | Aqueous microbial communities from the Delaware River and Bay under freshwater to marine salinity gradient to study organic matter... | ecosystem: Environmental > Aquatic > Marine >... | reverse complement strand
TGAATAATCACTCAATTATAACCGAGTTTGCATCGGCTGAAATACCTAAATTCTTAGAGAAAAAAAATCAAAATATAGTTTATTTTGGTGTAGATAACATCTACCCCTTTGAATTAATTGATTTATATAACGATAGCAGCACCCACAACGCTATTATTAACGGTAAAGTAGGTTATACGGTTGGCAACGGCTTATATTCTGAGGACTTAGCTACTAAAAAATGGCTTAGTTTTGCTAATATAGACGAAGATTGGACAAGTTTACTTAAAAGAATCTCTTTAGATTACGAGCTTTTTAATGGATACGCTATTGAGGTGATAAAAACTGGAGTAGGCAACCAATACCACCATATAGATTTTGCTAATATAAGAGTAGGTTTAGACGGAGGGCTGCAATATTCGGACGAATGGATAACCGATAAAGGGACAAGAAACGGTAAACCTAAAATACAGTACTTAGATAGGTACAACCCAAAAGACCAAGAGCAAAAGAGAGGCGTAATTTACCACGTAGATTACAGACCAAACCTTAAATACTACCCTTTACCCGTATACGTTGGCTCACTTGCTGAGATAAAGACAGACGTACAAATAGGCGATTACTGGTTAAACGAGGTAAAAAATGGCTTTGTAGGTGGAACTTTAATTCAGCATAACAACGGAGTACCCGAAACCCAAGCAGAGGCTAAAGAATTTGAAGAGACTTTCCAAGATAAGTTCGGTAAAGCTACGGGAACTAAAATAGTACACCTATTCGCTCCTTCAAAGGAGAACGGAAGCGAGATAAGCAACCTTAACGGCAACGACTTGCACGAACGCTATTTAGAGATGAGTAACCGAGTAAAAGAGTCAATTTTTATCGGACACCGAGTAACTAACCCTATTTTATTTGGAGTTAAAGAAGCTGGGCAATTAGGAGCAAGAAACGAACTTGACTTAGCATACGAGATATTTACAAATACGTATATTGCAGAGCGTCAAAATACACTTTTAAGAACTATTAAAAAATTAGCGTTCTATGAGATACAAAAAACGGATATAGAGATAATACCTCTTAAGCCTATTGACACAGTAGACCTTACCTCTGACATTATTTTAGCTAACCTTACAAGAGCTGAGATAAGAGACCTAATAAACGCACAGACGGGCTTAGAATTAGCTGAGGAGGTAACCGCTCCCGTTGCTCCCGTTGCTTTATGTTCGCACTTCTCAGACGATAGCGACATAAGCCACTTATTTGATAACATAGGCGTAAGCGAAGACGATTACGAAGAGATAGGAACTTTCGATATTCACTTCGACTCAGACGGTAGCCCGATGGAGTTTGCTACTACTGGGCAAGGTATAATACAAAGAGTACTAAAAGCTATTTTAACCAACCCTTTAATACAAGCAAGTGGTATAAGTAGTGCTTTAGAGCTTACCTTCCCTGAGTTAATTACTTCAATAGGAATATTAAAAGACTCTAAGCTAATCGAGATAACTGGAGAGGCTATAAACTTAACGCCTACGGGTAAGAAAGTAGCCGAGGTAATAGATGTACCACAAACAGAGGTTAAGTATAAGTATACGCTTAGAAGTGACGCTCCAGCTTTAAAGACTGAGTCTCGAGATTTTTGCCGTAAAATGATGAGCAAAAGAAAGCTATACTCTAAAGCCGAAATAGAGCTTTTAAGAAACGATATGAAGTCGAGCAGTATTACAGACGTAACAGACGTTTGGTTAGCTCGAGGAGGTTGGTATCGCAAACCTGAGACAGAAACGAGTATTCCTTATTGTAGACATATTTGGAAACAAGTAATAGTAAGAAAAAAATGATATTAATAGTAAGCCCCGCATTTGTTAAGGAAAATACCGTACTAAACTACAACGTAGATGACGGATATTTGAAGCCGCTAATAGATAGCATACAAAATACTTTCGTTAGACCTATTTTGGGAAGTGCTTTATTTGACGAGGTGCAAACTCAAATAAGAACTAACACCGTATCAGCTCTAAACGAAATATTGATAAAAGAATATTTACGAGACGCTTTAAAATGGGAGGTTTGCCATAAGTACACTCGCATAGGTACGTATAAGCTAACTAACAAAGGAGCGGGTACTCACTCAGGAGATAACTTTAGTACTTTATCTCAGCAAGAGCTTGTAACGGCTAAAAATATCTTTAAGGATAACGCAGACTTTTATCGTAGAAAACTAAAATTATACCTAAAAGCTAACGAGGATAGTTACCCACTTTACAAGACTCCGCCAACTGGAGACGATGTTGTAAGACCTGAGATGGACACTCAATGGCGTTCGCAGTTTATCCTATGAAAACGCTAACGATTAAAAATATCTTTAGTATAATGCAAGGCATAGCGTCCGAGCATCCACAAATAAATACTATTTTAAAGGGTAATATTTGGGACGTAGATTTAACTAAAGATGTTACGGGAGTTTATCTAATTTATGACGTAGTGAGTATAGCCCCTAACGGCTTTAACGGCATAGATTACTCTTTAGACCTTTTTATCTGCGATAACGTTACGGAGCTTAATACCGCTACTAACGAGGTAAGCGTACAAAACGAGTGTAGCTTAATAGCCTTAGATATTATGGCAATATTTGAGAACTATAATAAGGCAGACTGGGCGGATAAAGACCTAAACTTAGTACTTAATAAAACTTGGTCTATTCAGCCTTTCGCTGAGCGGTTCGATAGCTTATACGCTGGAGCTGCTATTAATATGTCGCTAAGTACTTCGTATTCTTACGCGAGATGCCAGCTACCCGTAGAGCCTTGGATACCAATTTTAAACGCCTATAAAAAACGAATAGAGAACGAGGCTTGCTTAATCGAAAACATACAATACCTAATCTCTAATTAGCACCAAAAAACAATTTAAAATATATATATAAAATGACCACTCAAGAACTTCAAATCAGTAGAAACGGACAATATTACGTAAGCGGTGACGTTACTTTTACGGCTGCTCAGCAAGTAGCCTACTTAGTAGTTAACGAGGCTGCGGTATTCGCGAACCTTACAGACCTTGCAGACGTAGACCTAATCGCTCAAAGTAATATAAGCGGAGCAACCCTTTCGGCTGGAGTAATTATCGCTCCAAAAGGCGGCTCTTTTATCAAGAGAGTGAATATGACAAGCGGCTCGGTATTAGCTATTTTTGCATAATGTACGGATACGGGTACCAATATAGTAACGTACTAATAGGCGGAAGTATAGCACCCGTATTATTTGCTGCGTTCAGAGAGAGAGTTATAGCCGATAGCGGTATAGTAGAGAATAGTACTTGTGCTATTAGATTTTTAAATGAAATAATATAATGAGTTTTTACGATGATGCAAGCCTAATAATGTTCCCTTCGGGCTACAAGGAAGATAAAATATATAGTTTAAAGCCAACCGATGGAAGTGGCGATTTAACCTTTACAAGAGCAAGCACCGCAACAAGGGTGAACGCTGAAGGGTTGATTGAGAAGGTGCGGACTAATCTACTGACGTACTCAAATACTTTTAGCAATGCGGCTTGGATTAAAACAAATCAAGGAGTTGGTTCTGTGGCAGTAGTGACACCTAACTACACTACTGACCCTTTTGGCGGCAATAACGCTTGGCGATTTGAATGCAATTTAAACGGAGGTACCACAACTAACGATAGGTCTTGGATGCTAAATACATTTAGCCCTTTTGCTAATACTACCTCGTCTATTTATATAAAATTAAATATTGCTGGCTCTAAGACAATTATTTTGTCCAATGGCGGTGGAGATGTTCAAACCATAACAAGTACCGAATGGGTTCGTATAAATATTGTGACATTGGGGTCAAGCGGCGAATTTAGAATTGGTTTGATTGGAGGCACTGGTTCGTCAGATACTTTGGATTGTTCTATTGCGTTTGCTCAAGCAGAAGTTTCCGATGTAGCAACCGAATACATACCCACTACTACGGCAGCGGTAAGCGTTGGAATGCTTGCAGACGTTCCCCGAATAGACTACACTGGCGGTGGATGCGGCTCTTTACTTTTGGAGAAGCAGTCAACAAATTTGGCTTTCCCAAGTGAGGATTTAACCGCGTTAACAACGGGCGGAATGACAAACACCGCCAACCAAACAATAAGCCCAGACGGAACGCAGAACGCGGATAAATCAACAATTGGAACCACGACAAGATTTTACGATGTTATTACCGAACCAATAATAGTTGCGACAATTGGGACAACATACACAACTTCATTTTTCGCCAAAAAAGGAACGGGCATTGAATCAATTTATTTTTTCCAAGGTGATGGAATTAGAATTGCAAAATTTAATTTAAATAATGGGGCATATATTGGACACTCCCCAAGTGATGGTTACAATGCTTTTTCTTCTTATAGTTCCCAAAGTTTAGGAAATGGTTGGTATAGATTTACGGCAACTTATACCGCAGCAACCACAGTGGGGAAATTTGTAATAGGAGTAAGCACAAATACTAATAATTCAGTTACTGCAATTTCGGGCAACGGAACAGATTTTGTTTATGTTTGGGGATTGCAATATGAAATCGGAAGTTATGTTTCAAGTTACATCCCTACCGTTGCAAGTAGCGTAACACGCTTAGCGGATAGTGCAAGCAAGACGGGCATTAGTAGTTTGATAGGGCAGACGCAAGGAACTTTGTTTGTTGACATTGATGTAATAAACTTAAATCCATCTAATGTTAGTAGAATAATACTAAGCGATGGTACTACTAATAACTATATTTTTTTAGGTATTAATGAGGCTGGAAGCGGTAATTTGTCAAGGTTATTTATTAATAACTTTGGTACAAGTTTTAGTTTGTCGTTATTTTCATCTACGGCAATAACTATTGGACTGCATAAATTAGCTCTTGCATATAAAAGTGGAGAATTTGCTTTATATTTAGACGGTAATAGTGTTGCATCAAGTTCAGCAACTGGAACAATCCCAGCAACATCTCAAATTGTTATAGGCGGCACAAGCCCAAGCACAATCTCTAATCTTGAAACGCTTGTTTTAAATAAATCTATCCTTTTTCCTACAAGGTTAACAAATACTGAATTACAATCGTTAACTTCGCTATAATGAAATCGCACGGATTAACAAAAACACCTACTTATAAAACTTGGTGTAAGATGAAAGAGAGATGTAACAACCCTAACGGGAATCGTTCAAATAGTTATATTAATAAAGGTATTATATACGATGAACGCTGGGAGTCTTTTGAATTATTTTTAGAAGATATGGGAGAAAGACCAGAAAATATGTCACTTGATAGAATAGACAATAATTCTAATTATACAAAAGAAAATTGCAGATGGGCTACAAAAGTTCAACAAAGTAGAAATACATCAAGAAACGTATTTTATTTGATTAATGGCGTACATTATTGCCAAGAGCAAACAAGAGAAATTTTAGATGTAACAATTAAAAAATTAAGATATATGAGAGGTTTAAACAAGTTACCTAACAATGTAGAATTTATTGGTAAATTATGACAAAATATTCAAAATACGAATTCACAGACCTTACAGAATGGTCTAAATTCCAAAGTAAGATACAAGTAAAGACAACCGACTTAGAAGGTAACGAGGTCTACAATTACAAAGACGTTGCGGTGGTTGAGTTAGGGCATATATGCAAGGCATACGAACTAAACGAAGAAGGGTTTGAGGTATGCTCAGACCTTGCTACAACTTGGGCGGTGGATATTGTATGGTTTAGAACCCCTTTGCCATCTTTTAAGCCATTTGAAGTATTCCCAAAGCCAACGACACAACTTCACATCTTTGGAGGCTACGAGGCGGCTTATTTCAAGTCATATTGTGAGGCTTACCCTGATAGTGAACTTTGCGTTATTCCTGAGCCTAATGAAGATTTATCTTAGTAGCTTTTTAACTGCGTTGATTTTATTTTTTGCCCCTATAAAGGGCATAATATTAATGGTAGCTTTATCTACTATTATAGACACTTGCTTCGGAGTATGGAAAGCTAAAAAATTAGGAGAACCTATTACGAGTAAATTGTTCCGCAATGGGTTAATACCTAAGTTAGTTAGTTATATAGCCGTAGTGATGCTTGTATACGCCTCAGACGTCTTTATCATAAATGCTTTGACAACGAGTGTAGTAAGCGTACCTTTTATCTCTACAAAGGTAATTGCCTTAGTATTACTCTCTATCGAGGTTAAGTCTATGGATGAATCTTGGATAAAAGTTAAGGGCTATTCGTTTATTGATAAAATTAAGGCTATTATTGTAAAACTAAAAGACGTAAAAAAGGAACTATAATGGAATGGTCAATAACTTTCTCCGCCCACTATCCGCACGACCGCTTCGCTCTTGGGTGGGAGTATATAGCCCCTTCTAAAGAGTATCAGTATAACACTATCACTATTTATTTATTTATAATAACCCTAAATATAGATTATGCGACCCATTAATAAAGTAATTATACATTGCTCAGCTACTCCTGAGGGTAGAGATGTTAAGATAGACACTATACGCCAATGGCATTTAGATAAAGGCTGGAATGATATAGGTTACCACTACGTTATAGAGTTAGACGGACAGATACAAGCGGGGAGACCTGTAGAGCTTTTAGGGGCACATTGCTTAGGTCAAAATAAATTTAGTATTGGTATATGCTACATTGGCGGTATGGATAAAAAAATGACTAAGGCTAAAGATACTCGAACTAAGGAGCAAAAAGAGTCTTTAATCTCTTTAATCGCTGACCTTCGTAAAAAATACCCAGTACTATCTATCCACGGACATAACGAATATTCTGCAAAAGCTTGTCCAAGTTTTGACGTATCTAAAGAGGGTTATTAATGCAAGAAAATGACCTCTTCGAGTGGTTACAATCAAATATCTATTTTGACTTAGTTAAGGCTAATAATCAGATGTCTCGTTGGGACTGCTATTCTCCAGCTACTAAGCATAGAATAGAGCTAAAGTGTAGAAGGACTCACTACGACACCTTATTACTTGAAAAAAAGAAGTATGACGCTATGCTCCAGGAGACGTCTAAACACTCAGACGCTGCTATCTATATCAATTCAACGCCTAAAGGTATCTATTTATTTAACCTCCACGATATAACTCCTCATTGGAAGGTGCAATATATCAGGGCTACAACTGAGTTTGGCAATAGCAACCGAATAGCTAAAGAGGTTATGTACTTAAACGTCTTCGACTCTCGAGTATTAACTACGTTTTAATCTGCCTGAATTTTTCCGAAAACTTCATTCACTTTGTCACAATATATCGGCAAGGTTTATTGTGCAAAATTAGGTAGCATTATTCCGACATTATCCTAAATTAAAGCACATAAAGTACATTATACTGCACTTTAGTAAGTAATTACGTATAATATCGAATAATTACGTATAAAAGAGCGTTTTACTGCACTTTACGCAATTAGGTATATTACAATTATTGCGCCGAGCATATATCCAATAGCAGACGCTAAAGCTATTTTAAAACGTTCTAAACGATTTTCGCTTTCAATTAGATAACTTATAAAGGGCAAGGTTAAAAAGGGACTTATAAAAGAAAAGAATAGCATTCCTACGACATTAAACTCGCTAACGCTTCTAATGTAGAATGTAGATGCAATTTCTATTATTAAGCAACTAATACCGATTATTATATATTTTTTCACTTATAAAGCTATAAATAAAAACAGCGTTACAATAGCTATAAAAGATATAGTACGATTTGTTCTAATTTGAGTCTTTTGCTCCTCGTTCTCCAAGTGTAGACCCATATTTTCAGCGTCAATAGCATATACAAGCGATTGTAGAGACTCTATATCTTTTTTGGCACTATCTATTACCTGATACAATAAAACCTCTTTAGAGTGGCTTAAAATGGCTTGTTCTGATAAACTATCCTTTTGCAGCAATTCAATATAGACTCTATCCATCTGAGGCAAGGTTATGCAGATAGTCGTATCGCCAGCCTCATCTATTAATACGGTCTGCGAATAGCTGAATTTTGTTAGTAGTATTAGAGCTGCGATAATTATTGATTTTTGTCTCATATTTTATTTTGATTGTGTCAGATTTAAGTTTAATTTTTTCTATTTTTTTATATATAGTATCGGTATTAGTTAAGGTTATAACTCTTGGAGGCGGCAAAGCTTCTTTTTCTTTTGATATATGAATCAAAGTTGTAATAAATAGCGTAGCAGATATAGCTACGATTAGGATTAGTTTTATGTTTAGGCTCATTTTTCTATTGTTAGTTCTCCGATAGGGAGCGATAAGGTGTCGTGGTCTATGCTATTGATAATTACGTTAAAGTTATGGACTGCTCGAGCGTGTACCTCTGAGTCTAAACCTTCTACGACTTCGCTCTGTTCTTTAGCCCAAAGCTCGAAGGAACGTATAGACTTTCTAAAGCCATTATTTGGTAAGCCCACCGCATCGGCAGCGGTGAGCATCCTAACGCTTAGCAAGTATAGTTCTATTGATGGTTTCATTAGTACCCTAATTCTTTTTTAATTTGCTCACTTATAACCTCTTTGCGGTGTTTACGTTTTTCACCTCTTAGCTCCTCGTTATTTAACTGGGCTTTACGGTTAGCTCGTAGGATAGTCTCTACTGCTTTGTAATGCTCTGCAATAATCAGGGCGGATAGTACGTTAATTCCGTAGACCTCTTGCAAGGCTTTGCGTATTAATTTTTTAAAATTGTCTCGAGTCTCAGGGTAATCTCTGAGCAGCTGCTCTACTTGTTTAGTTGCGTTTTTCATTTTATAAATTGGATTATTTTGTTATAGTCTCTTTGCATTAATTTGTCACTTTGTAAAAGGTCTGTTATTTTGTCTATCGCGTGTAGAACGGTAGAGTGGTCTTTGCCTCCGATATAAGCTCCTATTTCTTTTAAAGTAGATGAGGTATTTTGCTTAGATAGGTAGCAGAACATATGTCGAGCGTCTACCAAGTTACGAGGGCGTTTAGTACCTCTTATATCCTCTTTGGTTTCGTTGTAGTACATTGATACTATCTCCATTATTCGCTCAAAGTATAGCGGCTCTCCGTTGCTCATTTGCATAGTAGTACCCAGGTTATGCTTATTTCGCATACTTTCAATCCTTTTATCAATATAGCCCCTATATTTTAAAGCCTTCTCGTAATCTGCGATAAGCATACCCATAGCGATTATAGTTTGCTTAGCCTCTCCCAGCTCTCTCTTCATTACTCTCTCACTCATATTAACGTCTTTATATATTCCCTTGAAATTTTAACTCTCTCTATTAATTTTTCTATCACTTCTATATCGTATTCTATGTCAAAAGTCTTTATCCGATATTTACTTTCTACCTCTGAGTAGTCTTGTGGCTCTTCGTAGCTTAAATGCTCAGGAGTGTTCATAAGTACGTAGCAAAGTGTAGCTTTACGTTTACCAGTTAAGTGCATATATACCATTAATTGGTAGTAGTAATCTGAGTTTGGTATCTCGTCTTCGAATAGCGGGAAGGTAAAACAATCCCAAGAGCTTTTAATATCTACTATTGTGTCCTCGAGCATTACGTCAGGCGTTCCACAAAAATACTCATCCTCAAAAAACTCTTTGTTTTTTATAGCGAATAACCATCCAAGCTCTGCGGCTGCGTAGTCTATTGCTGAGTCCTCAACTGCGTTACCTTTATCTAAGTACTTGCTTTTAATTTGCTTACGTATGCCGTAAAGCTCAGACTTTAACCACTCTTGTAGGTGGCTTTTGGTAGTTTGACTTAACACCTCGCCTTTGGAGCGAGGGTTAGTCATTAGTTTGCCAGCCGATGAGGCTCTTTGCTTAAATTCCTTTAATTGCATCCTCGTATTTTTGAGCGTTTACGTTACTTATTGAATAATGCTCTCTTATTTTTGCAATCGTTATACCTTTAGCAAGAGCAGCCTTCCAGGTATTATCGTTTTCGTTAATCCAAGGCTTAGTACTTTTTACCGCTTGGCTTGCTGAGTTAGCGTCATCGTCTTCAGCTTGTAAGCCTAAAAGACTTTGTAGGGTGTAGCGTCTATAATAAGTAACCGCCGACCCTAACTTTTGTGGGTCATCCATATTAGGTAAAGCTATTGAACTGGTAACGCTTTCGCCTGAGTCGGTGTCTATAATTTGAGAGCTTACCTCGCCATTTAAAATAGGCTGCAATAGTAGTAGACCATTCTTTTGTAGTAATGGCTCTGTATGTCTTAAAAGCCCGTTTATATCAAAGTACTTAGATTTGAAAAAAGGGTTTGTTTCGTCTTTGGAGATAGCTCCTATCTCTTTTTTAACGGCTGCAAGTTTATTGTATATTGTCATAATTGTTTATTTTTGCTGAGTTATTGTTAATGATTGTTTAGGGAGGTGGCTTCGGCTGCCTCTTTTTGTTGGTAGTAGTCTGCTAAGGTCTTGCCGTTATAGTTGGCGTTACGTATAGCTAATTTTATTATCTCGGTCAGAGCTGGCTCGTTAAAGTTGGTAATCTTACGCTCTCCGCTTATAACGGTATTGAGGGTATGTACGCTAATTAAATGTCTCTCAGATACTACCTGGCGTTCTGCTCGAGTAGTATTAGCTTTTATAGCTCTTGTTAATTGTTTGCCTAAATATGGTTCGAATTTCATAACTTCTTAGTAATTTTGGTTAAAGTCTCTACCTGGTCAGACCAGTAACAATCTTTGGTAGCTTGAAAGTTTTTTTCTGCTGAGGTAATTTTCTCCTCAAGGCATATCGCTACCCAGCTACGTTCTTCTAAGTTTAAATCTATTATCATTGTGTTTAATTGTTTTGCAAATATAGTATTTATTGTTAATACAAGGTTATTTTATTTTAACTTGTACGTTTATTTTTTTCTTTTAATTTTAAGTCTATAAGTTCAAGTATGCAGACAAAGCCTATCACAAAATTAATAGTTCCGTAAACCTTGTAGTCGCAAATTGCGACCATAAAACCAAGTGGCATTAATATAGTTCCTACTTTTAATATTTGTTCTTTCATAATTTTAGTATAAAGTGTAATTTAATCCTGATAATTCTAATTCTTTTTCGATATTGTATAGCATATCTTCGCTTTCGTAAATGTCCTGGTATTCGTCATAGCTAAAGCCGAGCTTTTTACTTGTTTTTTCTAACCACTCAGAGCCAGCGGTAAAGTCTTTAGGCGCGAAGGTGATTTGTATTCTGTTCATTTTACTAAATAATAAGAGTTAGATGTTGCTAAAAAATTAAACCAGTCAGCATCGGTATTATGCTCAAGCTCCTCGAAGGTAGCTTTTGAAAACTGCGAGGTGCGGTACTTACTATCCTTTACTCTTATAGTGAAGGTGCGGTCTTTTTGATTTGCTTTTACGTTCATTTCTTTGTTATTGTACTGCAAATATAGTATTAAACTTTAATACCAAACTATTTTTTATTTATTTTTATTTCTACCATATCGTCAGCTCCTTTACTACTGGTTATTAAAATACTCTTTATTACTTTGTATCCATCACTCTCGAATATTATATCCTCTATCATTTTTACCATAGCCACGCAGTTAGAAGCGTCTAAGGGTCTGCTTTTAAAAGTGAAGTGGTATTCTGTATCGTAACTCTCAGAGGCTGGCAGCACCTCCTTAAATTGGCTTTTAACTATTAGAATGTAATTGTCTTTTAGCTTTTTACGGAACGACCAATGCTTTGAACTATACCAAACATTAAGCGAAACTTTCGGGAGGTCTTTTAAAATTATTTTCATTTAACTACAAATTTATTTTTTTATTCGGATTGTATTTTTATATTTGCAGAGATATTAACCGTTAGGAGGTTATTAATTAAAGATATTTAAAGACCAAGCTTTAGCAGTAGTCCTAACCTACTTCTAAGGTAAGGTCTTTTTTTTTATTAGTTTATTGGTTAATCTTAAAAACCATTATAAATTTATGAGTAAAATTAAAAAGTTATTTTTTGATTATCAAGACCAAACAAATTTAGAAGTTTTTTCATCAAAAAGTGAAATTGTGATTGTAATTAGCGATTATGAAGGTAGCCATTTTATTGAGCTTGACATATCAACAGCTATATCACTTAGCAAGGAGTTAAGAAAAGAAATTAATATAGCTAAAACTTTTAACGAATATGAATAACGAGTTGAATAGTTACGAGCTAAGCAGAAACTTTATAAACTTTGCTTTTGATAATCCTGAGAAGATAAGCCCTAACCATTACGCTATTTATTTTTTTGCGATAGAGCATTGCAATAGATTAGGATGGAAGACTAAATTTGGCTTTCCTACGATGATGGCTTGCGATGCAGTAGGCATAAAAAAGCCTCAAACTTTTATTAAGTATTTTAACGATTTAGAAGACTGGGGTTTTATAAAAGTAGTAGAAAGGTCTAAAAATCAGTACTCAGCTAACATAATTAGCTTAATAAGTGCTACGCCAAAAAAAGGCGAAGCAATGGATAAAGCAATGGTAAAGCACGCGGCAAGCAAGGGGCAAAGCAATAGCCCTATAAATAAACAAGTAAACAATATAACAATAGAACAAGAAATAGATAGCAGTAAACTGCTTACTCTTTTTAATTCTCTTTTAGGAAAACAAGCGAAAGTAGTAAACGCAAAAACTAAGACTCAGATAAAACAAAGGTTAAAAGAAGGATACACCAAAGAGGATATTGTAAACGCTATACGCAACGCAAGCAAAGACCCTTTCCACATAGAATCTAATTATAAATACCTAACCTTAGAATTTTTGACTAAGCCTGAAAAGCTCGATAGATTTGTAAATATGGGAGACTTTAAAATTAAAACGCAAATCCTATGATAAAGTCAAGCAGCGAAATTTTAGACCAGCTTATGAGCCTCCACAAAAACGGATTACCCGAGGGAAGCAGAATAGGCTTAAATTCTTTTGATAGTCAATTAACATTTGTTAAAGGTGGGTCTACAGATATAACGGGCTACCCTTTCTTCGGTAAAAGCCTTTTTTTAAAGGAGATAATGATGGGTCTTACTTTAAACCAAGGTTGGAGGCATTGCGTTTATATGCCTGACGATGGCAGCGATACAGAGGTAATATCTAACCTAATGCATAAACTAACTGGCAAGACATTTCAAAAGGACTATCCTAACACAATAACCGAGAAGGAAATAAGTAAGTATAGTACTCAACTTTGCGATAGCTTTAAGTTTATCTCCGCAGAGCATAATATAGAGCCTGAAGCCTTTTGGAACTACGCAAAAGAGAATAAATGCACCTCAGCAGTTATAGACTCCTGGAACTACTTAGCACACAAAGGCGAGCCAACTAACGCAGACTATTTACGTAAGATACTTTCTCTACGTAACCGCTTTATGGATATAAATAAAATGCACTCGTTTATAATTATTCACCCTAAAAACCCTGACCCGAAACAAGTAAAAGACGGCTCAGTAAAGAAGCCAAGCGTTTACGATTTGATGGGAGGCTCTGAGTGGAATAACAACGGTAGAAATATAGTAGTAGTTCATAAAGAGTCAAAAGACAACCACCAACCGTATAAGATAACCGTAGATAAAGTTAAGCCTAAATACTATGGAGAGCTTGGAGAGTGCGTATTGCATATTGACTGGGCGAGCCAAAGGTTTTACGAGTTTGACCATATCCACAACACAAAGAAATACGCCTACGCTACTGAAGAGATAGTGATAGACCCAATTAAAGATATATTCGCAGTAACTAACGACCAACCTTTTTAAATTATGACAGACCAAGAAGCTAAAGAGATTTTAAACAAGCCAGCTATCTGCAAAGAGGCGGAGCGTTCAGTACGAGATATGAAGATTAAGCTCGCTAAATACTCAGGCGATAAGACCGAGCAAACTAAGCATTTGCAAAACTTAGATAATTTGATTAACTTAGCTTATAAGCAAGCCGTAGACATAGACGCTTACGAGGAGTTGTTAGCTACTTATCTATTTAAGATGGGAGAGCAGCAAGCCAAAATAAGAGAGTTATGCGAACTAAATGCGATGAGTAACAAAATAGTAGAGCTATAATTATAAACTAATTGTTAACAATATGAATCACTTTTATACTTCAGACGATGAGCGAGTATCCAAGAGTACAATAGACTCAAGAGTAAGAGATGCAAAGAGTAACGCACTAAGCGAACAATTTTGGGAATTTGGATATAACTTTTGCACCGATTGCTTAAGCTCTGCTGGTAGATTAGACTGCTCGCATACGATAAGTGTAGACGAAGCACAAAAGACTCGTAGAACAGAATTAGCGTGGGACGTAGATAATATAAAAGTAAGGTGCAGAGATTGTCATATTAAGCACGATAGTAAAAGTAGAATTAATGAAATTAAAAAATAGTATGAAGGGGTTAATTCAAGTAACAGCCACCAAAGGAGGGCGTACAATAACAAGCGAGGTCTTCGGAGATATGGGAGATAAAGAAACGTTATTCGGTCAGCTTATGAACCGACATAAAATAGTACACAACGAACGCCACTTATGGAAGTTGAGTAGCGTAGTAATAAACGAAGAGGTTAACCTATGACAAAAAAAGAACAGATAGCCCACTTTGGTTATATAACGGGCGAGATGGAGAAGGTACTATTTAGCAAGGGAGACGACTACGCTAACACCGATAGACTCTCTAATTTTAAATTAGCTGGAGCAATTACTGGAGGGAACGCAAGTACTAATTGTTTGAACCTAATCTCTACTAAAGTAGCAAGGCTTGGAGTACTTCTTAATTCAGACAAAAAACCAAACAACGAGAGTATCGAGGATAGCGTATTGGATTTAGCTAATTATAGTGTACTTTTGTGGATGATAATAAACGAAAATAAATAATAACAAAATGGAAAAAACAGAAAAAGTATTCGCAGACGGTTTTATGTTCAAAATGAAACCCGATTCTCCTGAGTGGGTAGTAGGTAGCTTGAGCCTAAAAGCAGACGAGGCAATAGCCTTTATTCAAAAGAACACCGATAAAGGTTGGGTAAACCTAAACGTTAATATAGGCAAATCAGGCAAGCCTTACGTAGAGCTTGACACTTGGAAGCCAACGCAAGCGGCTGCAACTTCTCCAGACCCTGAATTTAATTCCGAAGGGCTACCCTTTTGATATTACAAGAGATATATTTCGATAAGAGCATTCGAGATTATGCTCTTAAATTAACAAACAACACCCAAGAAGCCGAGGAGTTAGTCTCTTTGGCTTTTGACATTTGTAGCCATAAGCCGCCTAAAGAAAATATGAAGGGGTATTTTGCAATAGTAATGCGGAATCAATGGTTAAAAAAATGTAATAAGACAGACCCGTACTGGGCAATAGAAGAGAGCGAGAGCGAGGATATAGAAGACGTACTCTCTAAGATGAGCCATTACAACGCTAATCTAATTCGAGCCGTTTATAACGGAGATACTCTTATCAAAATACACAACGAAACCTCTATAAGCTACCGCAGCATTAAAAGCGACTACAAGAAAGCAAAAAAAGAATTTAAGATAATGTACGAGAACAAAACCAAAATAGCTATCGTTATGAGTACGGTTAGCGGGGTAAGCTATCACCGCTTAATGATGCCACTCGTTAGACTGAGCCAGGACTACGGAATAGAAGTAACTTGCTTAATTAATAACGCTGACGATTTTTTAGAGAAGCTTGACGGAGTAACCCACGTTATTTTTAATCGTAATATCTCCGAGCTTATGAAGCCTGAAGAGACTATCTTAATTTTAAAGGCAAGAGGTATTAAAGTTATCTGCGATGTAGACGATTACTGGGTATTACCTAAAGGACACCCTTTGCAATTATATTACTCGAGGTCTAATATGGCTAAATGTATTTTAGCAAACATCAAATTTGCGGACGTAGTATGGACTACCACAAAGATTTTAGCGGAGAAAATTAGACCCTATAACAAAAACGTAGAGGTAATTAAAAACGCTATTGACCCTAACGAAAAACAATTTGCTTACGAAGATTTGTCTTTAAAATTTGATACTTTCTTTTACTCAGGAGGCAGCACCCACTTAAAAGATTTAAAGCTATTAGGTAACGCTTTCGATAACGAATATTTAACCGTTAAAAGCCCGAGAGTACCTAAGCGAATGAGTCCAATACTTCAGCAAGTTAGCAGCATACAAGAATATGCGACAGAGTATCAGCATTGTGGTATATGCATAATACCTTTGAGAGATAACCTATTTAACCGATGCAAGAGTGAGTTAAAGATGATAGAGGCTGGACACTTTGCCAAGCCCGTAATGGTCAGCAACGTAATGCCCTACAACCTACTCGCTACTAATAGCAATAGCCTGAAGGTACAAGGTAATGACTGGGCGGCTGCAATAAAGAAAATAAAAGGTAACTATAATATGCAGATAGAGTTAGGACTAAAGCTAAAAGAAGACGTTAAGAGCAAGTATGATATAGTAAAAGAAAACGCAAAAAGACTTCAAACATTATGAAATATACAATAATAAAAAGATACCGAGACGCTGAGAGCGGAGCAGTATTTAATTTAGGCGAACAGATAGAGCTTAAAGACCAAAAGAGAATTAAAGAACTAAAAGCAAGCGGGTGCATAGAGTCAGTAGCCAAGCGTAAAAAGAAATGAGCGAGGAGCTTGAGAGTCAAATAAGGGTCATAGTCAAGCAACAAGGCGGAGGTATAAGCCCGCACCTTAGAGCAGAGTTCCAAAGGCTTTGCCAAGAGGATTTCGCCTACCGACCTGACATTACTTGCGGTAAGTGTATATATAAACATAGCGTTAAGCTATTTGATAAGTATTTAAAATGAAACTAACAGAAATAAAATCAAACCCTAATAACCCCAGGGTAATTAAAGACCATAAATTCGAGAAGCTAAAAAAGTCTATTAGCGAGTTCCCTAAAATGATGGAGCTTAGACCTATGGTAATAAACGAAGATAATATAGTCTTAGGCGGTAATATGCGTTTAAAGGCGTTAAAAGACTTAGGATATAAAGAAGTACCTGAAGAGTGGGTAAAGCGAGCCAGCGACCTTACAGAGGAGGAAACGAGGCGTTTTATAATTGCGGACAATGTAGGCTTTGGAGAACACGATTGGGAGATGCTTGCTAACGAGTGGAATACTGAAGAGTTAGAGGATTGGGGATTAGAGGGGTTTCCGTTTGAGGAGGTTACAGAATTAGAGGCAGAAGAAGACGACTACACCGAACCCGACAATATACAAGTAGATGTAGTATTAGGCGACCTTATAGAGATAGGAGAGCATAGGTTATTATGTGGGGATAGTACAAACTCAGACCAAGTAGCAAAGCTAATGAATGGACATAAGGCAGATATGGTATTTACAGACCCTCCATATAAAATAGAAACAGAAGGCGGATGTAAAGGAAGTATCGGTCAAGGATTAAAAAAACAAGGAGATAGTATTGAATTTATATCAAACTTTGAACCAACTGAATTTTTACAAGTGCTGCCATTAATATTTCACAAGAATAAACTAAACGCATATATATTTTGCAATAAAGAACTATTGCCAGATTATTTAGTATGGGCAAGAGATAGTGGTTATTCTTTTAATGTTCTTATATGGAAAAAGCCAAATGCTATTCCAATAGGAGATTCACATAGACCAGATATAGAATATTTGCTTTTATTTAGAAAGTCCGCAATATGGAATAATGGACTAAAGGATGTTAATTATTCAAGATGTTTAGAGTTTGGTAGAGAAAGTGGATTACATCCAACAATGAAGCCGATAGAATTAATTGCTAATGAAATGAAGATTAGTTCAAATGAGAATAGCTTAGTATTTGATTTTTTCTTAGGCTCAGGCTCTACAATGGTTGCTTCACACCAACTTAAACGCAAGTGTTACGGAATGGAATTAGACCCTAAGTACTGCCAAGTTATAATAGATAGAATGAGCAAACTTGACCCTTCTTTAGAGGTAAAGATTAACGGAGTAGTTTATAATAAATAACCTTACCAAACCTTACGATATGAAAATAACAGATGAACAATTTTTCGCAGCACTTAGAGAGTCTGCGGGATTATACGCAAGAGCAGCAAGGATTATAGAGAAAGAGTACGGAGTAAGCTATACAAGGCAATCAGTAAAAGAGAGAGCAGAGAAACATCCCGAAATACTTAAGGATATAGAAAGCGAGAATCACGATATAGCCGAGGAGGGTTTGCACTCTTTAATGAGGTCTAAAAATGAGCGTATACGTTTTCAGTCGGTGCAGTTTTACCTAAAGACCAAAGGCAAGGATAGAGGATATATTGAACGCTCAGAAATACACCAAGAGACTACCTACAAGAGCTTAGATATTAATATTATCGATACTGGCGTACCTTTAGCGAGCAGCGAAAAAGATATAGTTGATTAATACGGGTAACCTATATCGAAGCAATTATAACTCTACTGCGGACATCGTAGTTAATCAAGGTGGAACATCATCAGGAAAAACTTACGCTATACTCCAAGTGCTATTTTCAAAAGCAATAGCCGATACTTGCACGATTACGGTAGTAGGTCAAGATATACCTAACTTAAAAGTAGGAGCGTTAAGAGACGCGATAGACATCCACAACGCAGACGAGGCTATCAAGCAGCAAGTAACTTTCTATAATCGCTCAGATAGAGTATTCACTTTTAAGAACGGCTCTATAATCGAGTTCAATTCTTACGACAACGAGCAAGACGCCAAGAGTGGTAAAAGGGACTATCTATTTGTAAATGAGGCTAACGGCATACCGTATAACATCTTTGAGCAGTTAAGCCTTAGAACTCGCAAGCAAGTATATTTAGACTACAACCCCGATACGAGCTTTTGGGTTCACGACAAAATAATACCTATGCCAAACGCTGAGTTAATAATCTCAGACCATAGACATAACCCTTTTTTAAGCGATAAGATAAGGGAGAAGATAGAAGCTTTAAAAGATAAAGACTTAGACTTATGGAAGGTATACGCTCGAGGGCGTACTGGCAAGATAGAAGGGCTTATACTTAAAAAATGGTACGTACTAAACGAAAGCTTTGAGGATAAGAATTTAATTGGATACGGTATCGACTTTGGTTTCACTAACGACCCGACTACATTAGTTGAGGTAAGGCTGCAAGACGGCGAACTATGGGTAAAGGAACTAATCTACGAAACGGGGCTAACCAACAAGGACATAAGCGATAGAATGGAGGCTTTAGGTATAAGCAAAGGGGCTTTAATAGTTGCAGATAGTGCCGAGCCTAAAAGTATCGAGGAGCTTAGGCGTTTACGATGGACTATTGACGGGGTAAAAAAGGGAGCAGACAGTATAATGTTCGGAATTAACTTGCTAAAAGGTTACTCAATTAACGTACATTCGTCAAGTAAAAACTTAATAAAAGAGCTTGAGCAGTATAAATGGAAAGTGGACAGAAACGGAGATAGTCTTAATGTCCCGATAGATGGTTATAATCACGCTATAGATGCTCTCAGGTATTTAATAATGCACAAATTCAGTAAGAAAGGTTATGGAACATATAAAGTTATCTAAAATGACGGTAGGGCAATACCAGCTATTAAACGAGATAGACGGAGAGCTACCCGTAATGGAGCAGAATATCTACGCAGTAGCAGCGATAAAGGATATAACCTACGAGGAAGCAAGTAAGGTTAAGCTAAAAGACTTTGCAGTAATGATAGCAGAGTTAGGAGAGTTCAATATTAAGCAACTGGAGAAGCTAAAAATAAATAGCAGAGTAATACTTAACGGAAGCGTTTACCATATTGAACACAAACCCGAGAAGCTAACGAGCGGTCAGCTATTAGATATAATCAATATTAGAAGCAAGTACCAAGGCGAAGGTGTAAAGGTTATGGATTTACTCTTAGCAGCTATAAGCAAGCCTGAAGGCAAGAACTACGGAGACGATAACCTCAGCTTAAACGAGCGAGCCGCTTTAATAAGAGGTATGGAATTAGACAAGGTATGGAATATCTTTGTTTTTTTTTGGAATCTTTGGAACGACTACTTGAACAATACAGAGGACTCTTTGAGCAAGTGGATGAGGGACACTCTGAAGATGACGCGGGAGATTTTGGGCAACGATGGGGACTCTTTAGCATAATAGACGCTATGGCTAAACTTCATAACATAAGCATAGAGCAGACGACCAAACTCGGAGCGATTGAGTTTTTAAATTGGTGGGCTTATATGGTTGAGAAAGCTAACTACGAGAAGAATGCAAAATAAACTATACGCTAATTTAGATAAGTACTGGCAGACGGTTGTAGATGACTTAGTCCAATCCTTAAAAGACGTAGGTAGGTATGCAAGCGGTAATACTGCTCAGGCGATAGGAGACGGCAACGCTCAACCCGTAGCAATAACCGCAAACGGATTTAAGATTACGATAGCAATGCCTGATTATTACGAGTACTTAGACGAGGGCGTAAGCGGAGCTAAAAACAATACGGGTATATCGAGGTTCAAGTACACAAATAAAATGCCTCCTATAAAAGCTATAAGAAAGTTTATGCTTAATAGAGGTATAAACGCTCCAAGAACAAGTAACACTAAATCAGGTAAACGCCAAGACGCTGAGAAGATACGCAACGGAATAGCCTTTGCAATAGCTCGCAGTATATTTAACAACGGAACAAAGCGAACCGACTTCTATTCTAACGTAATTAACGATAAAAAGCTAATAGCCTTCGAGCAGATGCTACTAACTCAGTATAGCAATTATGTTATCGAGTTAATTAAAATAATTTAATTATATTTGTATCTTCTTAATTATATTAGTGTTTGACATTTTACTAAAGGACTCGGGCTTGTAAACCTTATGAGTCCTTTTTTATTTTAGGGCGTATATAGGTATAATGGCTATTACTATCCAAAACCAACCAAACCAACTACACGTAAGACCAGCCTTTGCTCCTATTGAGTATTTATTAAGCTCAACAAGCACCGCACAACCTGGATTTAAAATAGTTTGTAAAATATATCTTAATCCAAGCGGAGCGAATACACTTATAAGCACTCAGCAAATAAACGTAAGACCTTCGACTACTCAAGCTATACTCAGCATTCAAGACGTAGTAAAGTCTTTTGCCCCAGTTTATAGCTATATGACTAAGCAAGCGTCTAACGTAAATAACGATACTTTAAACCAATTTAGAGTAACCTTTCAGGAGTATTACAATGGTGCTTTGCAAGGCTCTATTTCTACTTCCGATACAATATACGCTTATAGTGCTTCACCTAAGTACATCCAATTTGCTACAAACGAATGGTTATCTTATTACTTGAGTTCTTTTTTTGCAAATAGAAAGTTTTTAAGTGGATTCGATAATATAATACCAGTAATAAACTCTTTTAAAAGTTCAGACCCTTGGCTAAAGGTAAAAAGTACGCAAAAAGTGCAAGTACAATGGCTGGAAAGGAATGTAACTTTGCCTTTTAAAATGTGGTTTAAAACATTAGACGCTAATTTTAATCAAATTTCTTTAAGTATTTCTGACCTTGGAACTTCGACTGCATCTTACAACGGATTTAACGTAGGAAGACAAGAGGCAAATTCAAGTAGTTGGAATACTCCAATAGTTTGGACTAATGCAAAGTATTATGCAGTAGGCATAGTTGACGATGCTACCAGCGAATTAGCTTCTTATTGTTATCTATACGAGTTAGACGAGTGCGATACTAACTACACGCCTTACGAGCTGCATTGGTTAAACCGTTGGGGCGGGTTCGATAGCTTTGTATTTGATGGCAAGAGCAACCAAACTACTCAGGTAAATAAAACTTTTGCGAAATACTCGCCTGATAGGATAAGCGGAACGAGTTTAAACTACTCTACCTCTGCGCAACGTACGAGAGCATTTAATACGGCTACAAGCGAGATTTATAGTCTTAATAGTAGATTACTCCAAGACTTCGAGGTAAGTGGCTTAGAAGACCTCGTAACGAGTCCCGAAGTTTATTGGAGAAGCGAAGCTGGATTTGTAAGCGTAAACGTAAGCGGCAATACCTACCAGCACGCCAAGAGCGAAAACGGATTAGTGTATAGCCTTGCCTTAGATATGACGATTGATAACTCAGATGAACGTCAATGGTAATAGAGCATATTATAGCGGGCTACTCTATACCGCATAACGAAGGGGCTATACCTCTAACCAAAGAGGCATACGATGTAAACAACCCACAGAAGAGGCTATCGGATTACTCTAAAACTATTACTATACCTGAGGGTAAGTTAGTAAATCAAATATTCGAACACGCTTTCGATGTAAACGTAGATTATCAGACTTTTAATCCTAATTTAAAAACAAGCTATCAGATACTACAAGACGGGGTATTAGCAATTGACGGGTACTGCCAACTATTAGCGATTAAAGACGTAGACGGCTTAGTAACTTACGAGATAGCCGCAACTGGTAAGGTAGGCAACCTATTTGAGAAGATAAAAGATAAGTACTTACAAGACTTAGACCTCTCAGCTTTAGACCATACCTGGAGCCAAGCTAACATAGAGGATAGCTGGACGGCTACAATAGGCGAGGGATACGTTTACCCTATGATTGATATAGGAGGGCGTAGTAGGTATACTATTTGGAAAACTCAAGAATTTAAACCAGCTATTTACTTAAAGCAATATTTAGACGCTATAATCTCTGAGGCTGGGTATACTTACGATAGCACTTTTTTAAACACAACGCTATTTAAAAGTCTTATAATTCCTTACGGAAGCGGTAAGATACTTTTAGACAACGCTGCTATATTGTGCAAGGAGTTTAGCGCTGAATGTATAACAAGTTATTTAGTTCAATGCCAAAGCATAAACGACCCAGCTAATTTAGCAGATAGTATTTTAGTCTTTGACAAAGCGGACTTTATCTCTGATTATTATGCTCGAGTAATAGCGGACGGTGGAGTATTAGAAAACCAAACTTGTTTAGAGGCTGCATATCCGAACGAATACTTTAATACTTGCGAGGACGAGTATAATAGTACAACTGGTATTTATACAGCTCAAGCAGATAATAAAATAAGCCTTCAGGGAGTTTTAAACTTTGATTTAATTTATAACGAAAGTAGCCCGCTTACTACTAACTATTTTAACTCAGTACCACACTTTAGTTTTAAGGCTTATGTAAACTGCTATGTAGTTTTAAAAAGAGATTTAAACTACTCTATTATACAAACGCTGCAACTTGACGTAACCCAAAACGCAATAGACAATCCTTTAGCTGGTCCGTTTTCTTTATTACCCAATAATTCTATAACTTATATTACTGGAGAGCTTGATTTATTAGAAGGAGACGAAGTATTTTTATCAATTGGAAGCGTTAAGTATTCGGGTACTTTTGGTGGACCAAATATAATTAGTTATACAAACGATATAGACTTTGAATTTAGATTAAAAACGGGAAGCACTTTAGCGTCTAAATATTTAGAGACTGAGCTTGGAGTAGGCGAAACTATAATAACTCGAGTAGTAGTACCTAAACAAATTAAGCAAGTAGATTTATTCAGTAGCGTTATAAAGCGTTTTAACCTTTATATAGATTACGACCCTTTAGACGATACTAAATTAATTATAGAGACAAGAGACGACTACCTAACCTCTGACAAAGTAGACATAGAGCAGATGGTAGATAGGTCAAGAGATTACCTTATAAAGCCTTTAGGAGCGTTAGACGCTGGTAGGTTTATATTTGCAGACCAAGAAGACAAAGACTCTATAAACGATAACTATAAGAATATCTATGACGAGGTTTACGGACAAAAAATAATAAACGTAGATAACGATTTTGTAACTTCAGATAAAACGATAGGGACAATATTTGCACCTACTCCGCTTTATTCCTCAGACGATAACGATAGAGTTATATCGGCTATGCTATTTGTAAATGAAAATGGACAAGTTACAGAGGCAACGGCTAAAATTAGGCTTTTATATTGGGGTGGATTATTACCAACGCAAAAGCCTTGGGCGTTTGAAAGCAGCTTGAAAACTTCTTACCCTTACGCTGGGCATTTAGATAATCCTTACGAGCCTACCTTCGATTTAAATTGGGGAGTACCTAAGCAGCTTTTTTACAACTTTAACTACGGCAAGGTTTACACTCTCAACTATCCGAATACTAACTGCTATAACTTCTTTTGGAAAAAATATATAGATGAGATTACGGATAAAAATAGCAAAATACTTGAATGCTATTTAGCTCTAAGACCTTACGACTATAACGAGCTTTCCTTTCGTAAAAACTACTATATTGACGGTAGCTACTGGAGACTATTAAGCGTAGTAGATTATGACGCTACAAGCGGACAGACTACAAAGTGTACCTTCTTAAAGGTAGAGCCAAAAGATGCATTTATAGGAGAGATTAAACCAGTATATGGCGGCATAGATACTTATGAAGACGGTAACGATTTGCCAATAGGAAATACTTTAGTAAAGCCTAACAATAATAGCGGACAGACTCAGGATAGTTTACAATTTGGAGAAAGCGTAAAGGGTGGTACTCGCTCGCTTATCGCCTCAGATAACGTAAGCCAATCCTTAAACTCTGTAAATGCGTTAGTTATTGGGAGTGATTACTCAGAGGTAAACGCTGACAACGTAACTATAATTAACTCACCTTACACTAACGCTATACGACCTGATGAGACTTATATAAACGGGCTATTTGTAGAGAAATTAGCCTCTATCGTAGTACCTACTTTTGTACTTGAAAACTTAACGCAAGGTCTTGAGGTATTACCTCCTTTACCTGACAACGAGTTCTATCAAATAACAAGGGGTTATATTAGACTAAACGGAGACCCCGCAATGACTGGTAAAAAATTAGAATTCCAAGTATCAGTAGAAGGACACTCTTTAGCAAGCATAAAAGCAGCGTTTTTTAATACCGCAGATAACGTAGGATATATAGACGAAGACGCTCACTTAGAAGCTGACATCCACTTCGGCGAGGCTATAATCTTAAAAAGCCCCACTACTGATATGACCTTCCCAAGTGGCGAAACAACTTTAACAATTAACTTAGTATATAGAATTATAAAACTATAATGGCAGATAAAAAAATAGCCTTAGACTTAGAGGTAAATATAAAAAAGGGTGATATGACCCTGGGAGAGTTAAATAAACAACTCGAGACCTTAGGGACGACAATAGACGAGCAAAAAGAAATACTTATAGAGTTTGAGCGTGAGTTATTAGAGCTTGAGGCTATACAGTCTAAAACATCTAAGACAGACCTCGCAAGGCAAGCCTCTTTAAAGGAAAAAAGCGAGCAGCTGAAAGGGGCTATTAAAGACCAAAAGCTATCTATAAAAGAGTTAACAACTGAGAAAAATAAAGCTGCTACTGCGTCTAAGGACTTAGCTAAAGATACGGCGGGAGAAGCTGACGCAATACAAGCTCTTGACGGAGTTACTGGAGGGGCTGCTACTAAGTTCCAAAATTTAAGAGGGGTATTAGGTAAAGTAGCTAACTCTTTTACTACCTTAAAAGGTGCTATCGCTGCTTCAGGCATAGGCTTATTAGCTCTTGCAGTTGCTGCGGTAGGTGCTGCCTTTACTTCAAGCGAAGAGGGTCAAAATAAGTTCGCTAAACTTATGGGAGTTATCGGTGCGGTTACTGGTAACTTTGTAGATTTATTAGCAGACTTAGGAGAGAAAATAATAAAAACTTTTGAGAATCCTAAAAAAGCGGTAGAGGATTTTTCTAAGTTAATAAAAGAAAATATAGTAAATAGATTCGAGGGTCTTACTGAGTTAATACCTAAACTTGGAGAAGCTATTAACCTACTATTTAAAGGTGAATTCTCTGCGGCTGGAAAGGTAGCAGCCGACGCAGCTGGAAAGGTTGCTCTTGGCGTTGAAAATATAACCGATAAAATAGGCGGAGCTATTGAGAAAACTAAAGAGTTCGCAGCCGAGCAAGCTAAAGAGGCAAGACAAGCGGCTAAGGTAGCCGATATGCGAGCTAAGGCGGATAAGATAGATAGAGACTTAATAGTAAGCCGTAGTAAGTTAGAGAGTCAAATAGCTAACCTAAGATTAAAAGCAAGACAAGAAGACCAATTCTCCGCAGCCGAAAGGAGAGCCGCACTATTAAAAGCTCAAGAGTTAGAAAATACCCTACTCGACTCCGAAACAAAAGCATTAATACTTAGGAGAGATGCCATAGTTTTAGAAAATACCTTTAGTAAGACAAATAAAGAGAATCTAACTAAAGAAGCTCAAGCGAGAGCTGCGGTAAATAATCAGGTAGCCGCAAGGGCTGGAGTGGCAAGAGAGCTACAAAGAGAGTTAAACGCTATTAATGGTCAAATAGAGGCAGCAGACGCAGCTACTAAAGCAAAACAAGAGGCAGCCGATAAAGAATTAGCAGCGGCAAAAGAGGCTATACGTCAAGGCTTAATAAATACAGAGGCTCAACGTAGGCAAGAAGAGTTAGACGCAGTAGACAGACAGTATAAAGCCTTAATAGAATTAGCTAAAGGGAACGCAGCCCAACAAGACGAACTGGCAAAAGTTCAACAAGCTAAAAAAGAGGCTATAATTAAAAAGAATGCAGACGCAGACGCAGCCGCTGAGAAAGCCAAAACAGACAAAACCCTAAAAGAGCAAGAGGATTTAATTAAGAGTCTTGAAATTAAACAAGAGCAAGACAAAAACGATTTTGAAATACGCAGAGCTGAGGTAGATAGAAGAGAAAAAATACTATTAGAAGACAAAACACTAACAGACGAGCAAAGGTCTAATTTAGAAAAACAATTCGCCGCAGAGCGTTTAAAAATATCTAACGAAGAGGAGGTCGCTCGAGGTAAAATATTTGAGCAAAGGCTACAAATAGCTGGTAATATATTAGGGGCTATTAATGGACTTACTCAGGCGTTCGCTAAAGAAGACGAGGCAAGCCAAAAGAAAGCTTTTAAACTAAATAAAGCCTTCGGTATAGGGCAAGCTATAATCTCTACTGCGGTAGGTATAAGCAACGCTTTAACTGCTGGAGGTAATCCTATAAAGTTAGCAACGGGAACACAATTTGTAGAAGCTGGAATAGTAGCAGCAACTGGAGCGGCTCAAATAGCGACGATAGCAAAAAGCCAATTTGGAGGTAATACAAATATAACGCCACCTCCACCAACTTTAGGAAGCGGCGGAGCTGGAGCAAGCCCAATAGGATTTACTCAAAACTTAAATAATACTCAGATACCTACTACCAAAGTAATAGTAACCGAAACAGACATACGCAGAGCTACAAGGAATATAGACGGAATCTATAACAAAGCCGTAGTCGTAGAGTAACTAAGCAAATAGCCGAGCTACAAAGTTATCGTACTCGGCTTCTATGCTGGTTTTATTAGTTAAAGTAGTTTTATATTTTGAGTCTTTGTAGGTTATAGTAATCCTTAGACTATCTAAACGCTTTACGTACATCTCTACGAAGCAATCCTCAAGAGCGGGTATAAACTCGCTGAGGTTTTTAATCTCTATCTTCATAAGTTTCTTTGTAGTATTGTTGACCGCAGTTATCTTCATCAATCATTGGACTTTGATTATTATAACCATTATGCCAAGCGTCTATCTTCTGCTGTATGTCCATTTCTTTGGCATCTTTATACGCTTGTAACATATCATTACCGATAAAGTACTGCATCCTTTGAAGTTCACTAAAGAACCAATCGACTGCTGTTTGTTTTTTATTGCTCATATTATTTTTTTTTAGTTAATCCATCTTTCCAACCTCGCATATATTCTGCGTGATTCTGCTGCTTCTCCATTTCTTTGGCTTTGTTATATAAATCTCTAATTAAAACATCCATATCTCTTTTTTGTAATTCTTCAATTAACCATTCCACTGCCGTTTGTTTTTTATTGCTCATAATTTTTCTATTTCTTTTTTAACTTCTCTCCAGTATGCAGAATAATTTGTGTAAACAAGAACTTCCTCAACTAAAATCAATGCGTTCTTAATGGCTATTGAAGTGCAAAGTAATTCGTTTCCACACTCTGTATCTTCATCCATTAAAACCACCCTAAATTGGTTTACTAAATCTTTTGCTTTTTCTTTTGGTGTCATAAATCTATCTGTTCATTTAATTCCATAATTGCATCATCAATTGTACTTTGGTGAAATCCTATGCACTTCATTAAGTTGGTAAAGGTTTCAAGAATTTCTGTTGCGTTCAAATTGTCTTCTTTTGTTTCGATGGAGTACGTAGCCCCGTAATGTTTAATTGTGATTGTCATTTTTTTTATTATTTTATATTTGATTGGGTATATTTTTTTACTTTATTCCAATATTGCAGCGTTTGGGGTATATTCTTACCATTATAACCTCCGTTCCAAGTCCTCGCTATCTGCTCATCGCTTGCTCCTTTTAAATGTGAGCGTAGTATATTAAACATCTGAATAGACTTAGCCTTACTCCATCGGTCTTTTAGCTTAAAGCTATCTTTGCCAAGTAATCTATTAACCTCTCTAACCATTATAGGGCGTATTTGCAAGCAGCCTACGGCATCTTCTTTGCAATTATAAGCCAACGTATCGCCTCCGCTCTCTACTTGTATGATAGCAGCTATTAGAGGGTCTTGTATTATAGGCTCTTCCACTTTATCGTACCACATAGAAGCGGTACAAAAAAAGCTAAAAATCGGGAATATTAAAAGTGTATATTTCATAATTAAAAAGGGGAGGTTTTACGCTCCCCGTAGTTGGTTATTTATCTTACAATTTTACTTGCAGTAATTGTAGGAGCCATTGAATAACTATCGTACCTTACGTATTCTGTATTATCGTAAATATTTATTTTTTTGCTAAAGGTTTCAGT
>Ga0196887_1000211_pt1 | contig 28926 bp, 58 predicted proteins | sample VirMetDEL_Mar_31_FD_169094 | JGI IMG/M metagenome (GOLD analysis project Ga0196887, IMG submission 169094) | Aqueous microbial communities from the Delaware River and Bay under freshwater to marine salinity gradient to study organic matter... | ecosystem: Environmental > Aquatic > Marine >... | reverse complement strand
GATGAACGAATTACTGAGGATCCCCAGTAGCCCGACGAGACAGTACACCACAAGTTCACCGACCGTCAGGGTGACCTCCTGGGTGAGCATCTCAGCAGCACCCCCTGGTACCAACCAGATGAGTCCCACAGACACACAGACCAGCGAACCGATCCTGACTATGGATTTTATATAATGGTTTCTTTTCATTCCAGACTATGTATGTTACCCTATTGGACCACCACTCCAGACACTCTGGAGACCTTGTACTCGTGAGTCTCTGTGGTTCTCCATTGCTTCCCCTCTAGTCACCTCTGGACCTCTCGGTGGGTGTCCCGGAGGACTCTCGAGTGTCCATGGGAGCTTCTTCCCTCGGTACTACTGCACTATCCTTCATCATCATGATCTCACTCCTGTACTCCTGGAGTCGAGAGATCCACTGATCCAACTGTACGAGCATCTTCTGCTTCGAGACCTCATACGTTGGGTCCTCCAGAAAAGACTCGATCCACCGATTGATCCCCTGGGTGTAACTAGACAGCCACACTGACATCTCGGCTCTCTCTGAGGCCCAGCTGGGTTTCATACTCTCCTCCTCATATATATTTTCATCTTATCCTCCTGGTGCTCAACTTCACACCTAGTTAGTCTCAAACCCAATCCTCTCCTGGTTGTTCTAACCAGTGTTGTTTCCTGTAATCTACCGTGAGTTCTTCTCCATTCATGACTGCTACTCTAGCGACTAACAGACATGAATAATTTCCTGGTGCTCCTCTCATCTGAATATTACAGTTGGGATTGATTGAGTGGTTGTAATCTCCCTGTGGAGTTTTGTGCCAACCTTTATTATCCTGGAGGTGTGATATCGCTATGACCTCTCCTGGTACTAATCCCTTCGTGCTATAGAGACCCATTCCATGAATCTGTGATGGTCTCATCCGTACTGGAAACTTTCTGTCATCCATCTAGAGTTCCTCCGTTGGATGAAATCCCAGAGATCTATTCGGCACTATATCGATCACCTTAGCCAGCCAGGTTTTATCTTGAGTTCTATCATTCAGGTAGACTCCTGTTCCTGTGAACTTTCTACCCTTGTCCGTGATCCCTTTGACCTCAAACTCAGTGACATCTCCATTCTCGTACAGAAGGTCACCCTTCTGATTCCAAAATATCTTATACGAAATACCTGATTTGTTTTCTATCTTACTCTCGTGAAATGTATTACTTACCATGCTGGTCCTCCTCTGGACACTCTTGCTGATTTCCTTGTTTTGACACCTAGTTCATTACTCTTTTTGTCTCTTCCTAGATCAGATTTCACATATGCCCTACAAGCCTCTTGTACTGCTACTGCTGAGTCTTCACCATCTAAGTCTAGTATGTCCATCAAGTCATCTGCTTGCATTCTACTTACTAGTTTTAGATCTTCTTTTATTGTTTTATCCATTAACGACATTAGTAACCTGCTACTCCTCTTGCTCGTTTATTTTCTGAACTCTCCATATCCATCTCTTCATAGTGGAGTCCATCATTTCCATTTTGACCCACAACATCCATTCTGTCTGTGTCCTCTTCTATAGGATCATAAGCGTAAGATGTAGTAGATGTTGTAGTATCTTCATCGTAACTTACTACTTCTGTTTCTGAGATGCTAGCTAAATCTTCAGATATTTTATCTATCTGGTGAACTATCACTTCCACCTTTCTCAAAATATCATCCATCATACTTTCCATTCTAATTAATCTTCCATCCATCATTTGTTCCATTCTTGTGTTTCCTTTCATAATTTATACTCAATTCCTATTTTAGCTTTGTAAAATGTCGATCCCTTCAATCTAGAAAATTCACCTAAGTTGTATAGATTTATTTTATCTGTGAGATTCCAAGAAACCTTAAATTTATCCTCAAATTCAAATCTTGAACCATAAGGTACGTATCCATCAAAAGTAGCCTCTACATTTAACTTATCAAAGTATGTAGTTTTTTTGGTTATACCAAAAGAAGCAAAGGTCTCCACGTCACTAACTTTCATCTCAGTAGTTCTTGTGGTCAACCCGTATGTCATATCATTGAATGTCATTCTATAATCTATCTTACCATACCTGATATTCTTGCTCTCTTTGTTCATATATTCTGGTTTTATGTAAAGATCTTTTCCAAGCCTGATCCATACCAGGTCATCTATATAGTGAGCACCTAGTTCTCTCTCATACTGTCTGTTCAGATGGATATGATCCTTACTGATGCCAAAGCTAACCTCATAGTCGTCAGGATTGGGTTGTACATTAGCTGTTCTCATACTGAATGAACCAAATATTAATATACCTGCTAATAAACTATCTAATATCATTTTTCTCTCTGTAGCTTGTCTTGATTGAGTCAATCGTGATTCTAAGTTTCAACTCAGCCAATTCTTCATCTCTCTTTATGTTGTGAATTTCCTGCTCAATCAATTTAATTTTTTCTTGTTGTTCCATTTGTTTTTCTAACTCACTAACTCTATATTCCATCTTATACCAACCACCTCCAAATCCACCAATTGCTGTTACCACACTAACAACAAATTTAATCCAAGACATTTTGTTTATTTTTTTGAATTGAGCATCCTTAATGACATCTAAAATATCTTCTTCCATATCACTTAGATCTTTTATTTTTACTAACTAAGAATACAATTCTATCTTCTGCTTTTCCCCACCTAGAACGAATATCTTCCCAATGGTGATGAATTTTACAATATTCTGTTGTTCCAGCTGATGAAGTAAATACTATTGGTGATTTATAGTTATGTTCTCCTCCAAAATGATCAGTCAACCAATATCCATCTCTCTTGTGTCTTGGAGTTTTATCTAGAGTAGTGAACTCTCCATCTTGCATAATGGTAGGATTACTACCAAAATTAATAGCTCCGTTGGGAGCATTAGTACAGCTGAAAGCATATACTATGAACCCAGATATATAAGCCTGACAGACTATTTCTTTAATCGATGTCAGGTCCATCATAATATTTTGTTTTGCCCCACCAAAGATCATAATCTGGTTCCTCGTCTGGATCTCTTCTCTCATAGAAACACATAGATACTACTTCACCTTCTTCATTTTCTATCTTGGGTTCTCTTTGAAAATCTAAAGTAACCCATTGCTCTTCATCATCATCTTCTTCCCATTTCCACTTAATGTGATCTAGATTTTGAATGACTGCTTCAGCTTCCTGTACGCTATCGTATTTTCCTTCGAACCACTTTGCTGGCTCGTCGTAATCCAATCCTTCGCCATAACGACCATCCCTGGCTCTGAATGTTAATTTATAACTCATATACTTCTCCTGGTAACTTTTCTTTTTTCATATTTTCTTTTTCTATGTTTCTTGATCCTTCTGTCACCATCGAGTCTCTTATCAGTACACCCCAAGATAAACTGAGTCATCTCGTTCATAACTTTAAGAAAATTCTTCATTTAAGCATCTCCTTGTTTTTTATTCTTTGGTATTGTGTATAGTTTATCATAACAATCAAAGCACAATTGACCAACACATTCTATGTAAGCCAATCTAAAAGATATGTGCTCATCCCTATGATAAATTGTATCTTTATGACACACTACACACTGTTCTCTAAGAGGCTTTTTCATCCTCAACGACTTCTTTTAGTGTACCTAAATGCATTCCAGTAACTTTCATATATTCCTGTGCATCTTTCAAATCCTTTGCCAAAAATATGTAACCCATATCGGTAGTCCACTTCTTATAGTGATCAAATTGTCCTTTGGTCTTTTTCATATATATCCTTATGATTGTTATAGTTGATAGGTTCTGAGCTGAATACCCAGAACCTATATATTATCCTTTCAGTAAAGAAGTTTCTTCAACAGATGCATTTTTGTGCATTCCATTAGGTGAAAAGTACTTGTTGAGGGATGCTATGTTTTCATCAGCTTCTGCTAACTTTGCTACCCATTTATTAATTTCATCTAATAGATTAGAGTGTTCTCCAATACCAACTGACTTATTTAAATATAAATCCAAAGTAGCAACTGACTCATCTCTCTGTGCTTCCCAATGACTCAGCGATGCTTTGAAGTATTTATTTAGTTTAGCCATTTTTACTTGGCACCAAACATTTTAGAAAAGAAACCTTTCTTTTTTCCCTTTTTCTTTTTCTTCATTTTTTTGCCTTTCTTCTTCTTTTTCTTCTTGATCTCTTCCATACTTGCCTTGTTCATATCCATACCAGAAAGTGTGGGTACAGAACCAAACAATATGAAAGCTGATAAGATGTATCTCAAGATATTTCTCATTTACTTCTCCGTTTTAGTGTGTTAGCTAACCATTCTATTATTTGTGTTGAGTAGGTCCACCATAAGCTCATTGCCAATACCCATGCTATACTATCTAATACATTCATAATAGAAAAACTTGACATATTAATTACTGATCTTCCGATGGTTTGTCAACCAAATCTTTTGACTTACCTACTTTTTCAGCATCTATTTCTTTCTTAGCTTCTGCCTTAAAATCCTTCTTCTTACCACCATGATAATCATAAGCATGACCTTCTTCAATTAAGATATCGTTTATGCTCACCAAACCATCTTTATTTCTATCTACGTTCTCAGACAACTCGTGTCCTACAGCAGATGGATCTACAAATATTTCTCCTAATACTCTACCAAATTTGCCTGTTCCATGTGATATTATCTTGAACACTCCAGCTTCAAGTAACTCTTTGTTACGAGCTTTAGCTGCAAGACCTTTGACTTTTTCCTCTTTATCTCTTGTCCTGCTTTCCCAAGTATCAATACCCATGTATCTAATTCTTTTTTTAATTTTTAAATCAAAACCTAAATCGATAAAACAATCGATCGTATCTCCATCTAAAACTTTTACCAAAGTACCATTATATTCAAATGATGCTGGTTTCTTAGCCATTACTTTTCTCCATTACGTTGTTTAATTAAACCAACCCTTTGTACCTTTAGGATCTTTAATCTTACTTAAATAGTTTAGTAGCCTACCACATTTTTTACAAGACACTGGAGTTATTGATTCTGTATCAGAATACACAAATAATTTATCTTCTATGTACTCTTCTATTATATCCCAATCCTTTTTGTTATTTACATTTAACATCTCATGATCCAAGTCTTGATCACAACAAGGGGTTAGTCTCTTAGTGTCTTTGGGTTTTGGTCTATCCTTATATTTAAAATAATCTCTGTCAATTGGTTTATTGATTAATTTATTTGTTTTAGCCATAATATCCTTAATTGTAAACTATATCTTGAAAAGCATCTTGACCCACCATAAATGTAAGTATGTAGGATGTGTTGGTACCATAATCTTCCCATGGTTCATAACCACTCAGAAAGCATCTATCTGCAGACATTCTCTCAACCAACTCGTCCATCTGGTCACTCTTGCAGATGACTACTATTTTGTCACCTTGAACTGAAACCATGATGTTGTTTTCAGCATCATTTATCAACTCTTGGTCTTCCTTTTTCAACATTTCTTTTATCTTACTTATCGTCTTAAACATTTTTACTCTCCCATGGATATGTTATCCAACATCCTTTATTAGAAACATATGAAAAATCTGGTTCAAAGATACTGTTGTCATCTTGATGAATAACATAGTATAGAGAATTTTTCAATTCCCTCGACACCTTCTCTAATGTTTCTCCCGAATCAGCTATATCGTCCACGACTAATACATTACCATGTGGGACTCTAGTGATCTGATAAGTCTGTGTTATGAGAGGTAAATCTAATTTATGAGATAGAGCTACACCTAGTGGTAAGCCACCTCTAGGTAGAGCAAGTATTTTTTCTATATGTGATGTATCTGAAGACTTAAACTCCTCGACCATAACATCAACAGCTAGATCAAATTCAGACCAACTAAAGTCTATAATTTCTTTTCCTGGATTCACATGCATATTTACTCCTATAAGTATCTAATTAATTGTTTTAGAGCGTTTTGTACACTCTGGACATCTACCCAACAGATCATCAAGAGAGCTCTGCACATTAACCTTGTAGTTTCTATGTTCTTCCGGAAGATACGATATATCAGGAGATATAAATTCTTTCTTGGGTTCATATCCTCTACTGAGCATTTCTTCTCTTATACTCTTGAATCTATTAGTTATTGCTGTGGGTTCTACAAGATTATTTCTGATGTAACCATCAAATCTTCTCTTTAGTCTCATCAACCCCGCTATTGCAAAGTGTTCTCTATACTCGCCCATAAGGTGTTGTTTACATAGTATCTTGGTATCTACCATCCACATTCTCATTTGTTTATCTCCTAGTGTAAGTGTATTATCATACTATCCGTATGTGAACCAAAGGTTGCTGTAATTAATACAGAAGACCCTTTCATCTCAGGTAATGGACCAAACATAGTATAGACCTTACCTTCTTTCGAATATGATGCTGGATTGACTACCTTGAATACGTCAGTCACCATACCATTACTCCACATATAAGTCTTATCCGTGTTCCATGTTACTCTGTGATGACCCTGCTTAGATGGAATAGTACCTTCCAACCTTATTAAAGTTTGATTTGATGTGCTCAGCTGAACGTGATAATCTCCATTCACATCAGGACGTAAATTATAAAAGTCATGAACCTTTATGTCTATGACAGATTGTTCAACTTCCTGAACTTGTTGTAATCCAACACCATTCCAATCTAGAGTGGTCTGTCCAATTAGTAGGTTTGCTACTGCAATCCAGCTAAATATAATGCTTCTAAGTTTCATATTAACTCCTTGTATCATTAGTGTAAACATACTGATAATATTTTGACTAGACAACAGTTATTATATGACATCTGTTATTTGAATGAGTATAATTGCTGCTGCCAATATGAGACTGATGATAATTCTTAAAGTTGGAATTTCACCTAACAGAGCCCAAGTTAATATTCCAAAAGTCAAGGTAGCTAAACCAAATCCTATTGGTCTAATTGCCCAAAAGTAACCAAAGTGCTCATAAGATAATCTCGTGCTATAATAGAAGAGAAAACTTATGGGTATTCCACCTAAGAGGACCCACCAATTAGACTTAGTCATCCAGTGATGCTTATCACTGAGAAACTGTCCGTTCATGTGGAACCAAGCTATCACATTTCCTATTACAGAAAACAACATTGATAATTGCAATTTAGTCATTACTATCTATCCCTGTTCCATGATACACCTGTGTAAGGTATTCTTAAAAGATAATACGATTTTCCATCTACCATGAAGACATCGTTGGATGCAAACTGATTTGTAAGTTCATACACAACCCTTTCAAACATTATTTGTTTTACTTCTTCTTTTTGAACTCTAATCATTCCATCAAAAGTAACTGGATGCATTAACTCTATCTCAACTCCACACTCATCTATTGATGGTACTAACATATAAGGTACCATTTCAACCTTTTGTTGACTATACATCATTCCTGTTAATAACAACGTTATAATTAGTTTGTACATATTTGTTTCTCCTGTTATTTAAATTTTATTCTTGTTTTAAATGCTGTAAATCCACTGGTACATTCATGGCATAAACAAGTATTAGAAGTTGTTACTTCATATACTTTATCATCTACCTTGCACACATCTGCTGATTTTACTTTGTATACTTTTGGTTTATAACAATTTTCATCTTTCCATAACCATTCTTCAAACTTATAAGTTACCCAAGATACTAATGAAGTATACCAATCTCTTATCACTTGGATATATAACCTAATACCATCCTTGGCCACTTGTCAGTACATACGAGGAAACCTTTGTGGAATCGTACTAAACCTTCCCAATTGTGAGGATATTCCGTATTCTTCAAAGTAATGTATTCAGCATCAGAATGGACTATGCCTTCTGAGCTTACCTCAAATTCTATTAATCTCTCTATCTCTACTTCATTGGGAACACCTAAAGTTTCCTTATCACCAGTCCAAAAATAATTAATCATCCAAAATTTATTATCTACTATTGTAGTAGCATCTGTTAATCTAAAATCTACATGAGGAAAAGATATTGTATCTAAACTCATATCATTCAAATCAACTACATATTGAAATGGCTTATCTATAGTTCTATGTCCGTTGGTTTCATATATTACATAGAGTTGATCATCTCTAATTGTTAAGCTCTCAAAACTAAAGTTATCTATTTGAGCGGGAGGCTCTAATAACATTATATTATCTTCGGGTACATCTATCTCCATGGTAGATGGTATCAAGGTGCCCCACAACAACAAACCAGCCATCTTACCATCTATTCTAACCTCTACCATAATGTAAACATCATCACCATTAAACGCTATTGCTTCAAAGCCATCAAGACCTGGATATCTTTCTTTTAGCTTTCGAGTAGTAAATGTCTTCTGAACCGGTAAGATAGTATCACCGGTGCTGAGAGTGTTTGTTATTTCACTAAAGGGTATATAAAAATAGTATCCATTTAAATTTTCTGGTAATAGGATCAGTTTATCTTGATAAGAAGACATACTTGATATCTCTTCTTTTCTATTTGTTATGGCGCCATCCAAAGGTATTTCTTTATATGAGCGATCTAGAGTATCACCAACTTGGAGATGGTATAATAGAGTTATGAGTATAACAACTATTTTTATCATCTATTTATTCCCAAATCCTTGCTAATCTACGAATAAATCCAAGCGTAGCACCAAAACCTAATGCTATACCTGCTATCTGTAAATCACCTAGATACATTGCTATTGATGATATTAGATATGCTGTGAATCTAAATATTCCATATATCGAGAAGTCGTATTGGTTGTGTAATTGTTCTTTTCTTGTCATGTTATTATTCCTCTAGCAGATTGCTCCACTTTTTTAGTTTTTCCCTCTTTACATTTATCCTATCAGATATTTCTTGATGTGATACTAAATCATATTCATGTAGTAATTCCAACATACAAGCTACATCACCTATCTCCTCCATCAAAGCAGAATTATCGTGATAATTATCGCATCTTATAGCTTTACTACAAGCCTGAATTAACTCACCACACTCTTCCATAGTAATGGTCAAAAGTTCTTGTAATTGATTATCCATTTTATATCTCCTAAAGATTTTGTTCCAATTGGCATCAAAACTTCTCTTGTTGGTTATACGACTCTTATCACCTTTACCGTTCGTCATCTTTTCTACTAAATAAAGCGTTTATGTAATATCTGATCTGTTGACCTAACTTCATGTCATTAGGATATTTATCCACCAGAGTTTTAATAATTTCAAGAGGCGTTTTCATTGCTATACACCTCTATAAACTTTTTATTAACACTGATTACGGGTTCGTTTTCTCTTATCATAATAGGAGTTGGTTTAGACTTCTTACTACTATAGTTGAAGTAAACCTTCCACCTTCTTATGATCTCTTTCACGCTAGGATATTTCATATTGTGCCTCCAAAATTAAAATACATCCAAATTACAAAAATAACAATCCAAAATACCATCTTAATGTATATCCACTGAAGATCAGATTCTGTTGCCATTCTTTTTTTCTTTTCTACTCTGTCCCACTTATTCATAATGAGTTATTTTCTATATGCTGGGTTACGTCTTGTAATGCAAAAGGACATATCCCACATTCGGGTTGGTGTTCCCAACAATTCCAGTGTGTAGCTTGTTTGGTTTCCAATCCTGGTGAAAAACTATTACAATCATCATCAAAGTCGGTACATATTTGAGCAGGTACTTTTTCATCATCTATGGGACTGTGAGTCTTACTCTTTGCCCAACCATAAGATGTTACTACACTCTTCATTACTTCTAAATTATTTGTATCCATTTATTTGCTAAACTCCCAAAAATGCTCTGGCTATTGCTAGCAGACCAACAAGCCCTATACCTATGACAACACCTTCCAATCTACCTTGAGATTCAAACATTTCAGCCATGGCTACTAAGTTACCCATACTTACGGTTACCTCTTCATCGAGGTCTCTATAATCTAAATCAGGAATATCGTTATACGATTTCATCTATTAATCCATATTCGAGACATTTATCTGCATTCCACAATAAATCATGTTTTAATATACCGTTAAGTTCTTTCATAGGAACTTTAGTATGCTTCTTGTACACGTCCTTAATAGTCTTCATCATTAAATCTAAATTTTCTTTCTCATCCTCAAAGTTAGCATATGTTCCCCAAAAGCTACTACTCAGCTGATGGATTAACATATAAGAGTTCTTACTCATAAATCGATCAGTTCCAACTACTGACATAAATGTAGCTGCACTTGCTGCAAAGCCATCTACGTAGGTATGAACAGGAACAGAAGTTCTAGAGATCGTATCCATGGCTGATATTCCAGCAGTGATGGATCCTCCTCCTGAATTAATAAAAATTCTAATTGGTGGTGGTGCTATCTCAAAACTTAGAGACAAATTATTACACTTGGACTCTAATTCTCCTAATTTTTTATTCAACTCACTGACTGCATCTCTCGTTACTCCAGAGTAGAAATATATTTTATTGTCCTGAACTGATATGTGCTTCTCTCCACCAGGAGTTCCTGAGTTCTTAGGAGAGGTTGCTGAATTATTTTGTTGTGGGATGTGTTGATTTCTTTCACCCCAATGCTGTTGTTCCATCATGATTCCTTTTCGTTTGTATGGTTCTTTTCATTTCTGATTGTATTCCACAGTATATAATGCACTGTAGAGGCAAGCAATATACAACCCAATAGTATTAATGCCTTACTTATCATATAGTTCTTCTTCCCTCCTCAAAGACATGTTTAACTACAGGAAATCTTAAAGATTCCTTACCATCTTTATCCTTGGATAATTCAAAGTACTGAACAGTGATCTCTTTACCTATTATAGTCTCAGGATTATCATAATATTTTACTCTATCATCTAAACTAAATCCTGATCCTACCGATACTATGTTTCCTTTATGTTCTATAATCACATTTGTAAGAGTTTCAATCGTCTTCTCTAAACCGGTACTTTTATCAATCATTCTAAATGGACCTGTCTCGATGCTCTTAACAGTATACTCCTCGTCATGCATCTTCTTCATTTTGAGCAGAGCTCTTGTTCTTTTACCTTCGTAGAGAGCATCAGCTCTTCTGATCATGTAACCTTCCCAACCATTATCAACAGCATCGTCTAATTTTGCAATAGCTTGTTCTTCACTAGTTATAGTTTCCATTTCCAATGCTTTGAAGTATTGTCCTGAAGTAATTCTGTCCACGACATGTCCCTCTAGTCTATCGATCGTACTAACTTCAGAAGTTCCGTTATCAAATTCCTCAAGTGTTAGATAATCAAATACAATAAACATTGGTTCTTCAATTGTATATTCTTTACGTTTAATCTGACTAACAACTGCTTTGTAATCTTCAGTGCCATTTTCATCCATTACACACATTTCACCATCCATTACAAAATCTTCACTTAAAGATTCCAACTCATTTCTCAACACTCCCAATGTTGTAAATTCATTACCAGCACGAGAGAAGAATTTCACTACACCATTCTCTTTTCTAGCTATAACTCTTACACCATCAAGTTTTCTTGAACCTAACCACTTCTCATTATCCCAATCAATCTTATGAGCATGATCTTCAAATTTTTGAGCTAATGCCACATCAAACTGAGGAATGAGATTCAACCAAACCTTATTAATAAGTTTTGCATCTGTACGAGTCTTGAGATTTTTATCTAAGATTCTGTGAATTAAGTAAGCCCAACTATCTTCAGTATCTCCAATGAAAGCATTTAGAGTACCAATAGCATCATGACCTGTAAGTTTTCTATCAGCTAGATCATCTAAGATATCAAATAAGTTATCATATCCGTCCCAACTTCCTACTATATCACTCTTCTTCTTTAACTGAGAGGACTTCACACCATATTTCTTATATGGATTGTAGGTATACTCAAGTACTTTCTTGAGATCAGGATACATTCTAAGTATATCCATCTTATCATTCTTAGAGTTTGTGTTGTTGAGTTCATCAACCATGTCATCTAATCTATAAAACATTAGTTCACCTCCGCATCTGCAAAAGACTCAGCAGCTTCTGTAATCACATCATCTTTATCAGTCCAAAGATCAATCTCTTTGTTAGTATTCCAAATGACTTGAGACTTATTGGTAGTTTGTATTTCTATCTGTTCTATCCAAGGAACATCGTTAAATTGATTGGCTGGTAATGTATAGTAAGCCACATACTCGTCAGCCTTTGGAAGCCCACATTGTTCAAAAAGTTCACCTATAGGACCAGAATAATCCATAGTTTCTACGTTCTTGGTTGATTTAATAATTAAGTTCATGTTGTTCTCCTTTTTTAACATGCTCTAATATACACAAAATAAACATTCGAGGCAACTATTCATTTGTAATTTTTAAAGATATCAAATCTTTCTAAAAACTTCATGGTAGGATTTGCCAATCTCACTCCTAAATAAATCCAACCTGCTACAAATAAACAAATGAGAGACAAACTCACTACTCTGCCTTCTTTTGTTTTTTATCTAACATATACTTTGGACCAGTCCAATGGAACCATTCATCATTGTTCATGAATATATTTCCTCTGACATGTTTGGCTGGTTGGTGCAGCCCTTGAGCTCTTAAAACATCACCTGTGCTACAATCTTCACCTTTGTGAGTACAAGGGTTCTTCACCACAAATCCCCAGATGCTGTTCCTGTTGAATATTCTATCAAACTTTCTACCTTTGCGAATAGTTACATCATTCAAAGTGAGCGGTCTAGCAAACTCTCTATTCTCAATACCATAGTTATATTTATCTACTATCTTCTGTCTTGTTACATTAATATACTTATTGTAAAGTGATTCTGTGTTGGTTGGTGACATTCTCATACTGACTCCTAAATGAAACTTAACTTAAATTTAAGATAGTTGGGTAAAGTATGTATTGTCAACTGCAGTGCTTCACCTGGTGTAATATCCATCTTACCCATAACTAAAATTAACATCATTAATACTACAATACAATAGTCTTTTTTACTAAACATAATATAACTCCCTTTTAACATAGTCTAACATACTATTGATTTACCAGCGAGGCAACAAGTTTTCTTTGTCTTTTTGATAGAGTAGCTAATTCAGCTAACTTATTCATTAGCTTACCTTTAGTGATTAAACTTATATCATCATTATTATAAAAACTCATCACGACATCACATGCTCTATCGTAACCTCTCGTAGAATACATCTCGAACACATTCTTCCACACTTCTGTTGTTTTCTTGTGAGGCTTAAAGAAATTACCTACAGTGATTGCATTCTCTTTAGGAGTCTCTTCTTTCTTCTTATTATATTGTTTCAACCACTGATCCCAGCTACCACTAGCTTTTTGTCCATAAGCCTTCTTGGTACCACCAGCAGCTCGTCTATCTAATCGTTTCAGATTATCAGCTTGCTCTCCAGTTACTGGTTGAACATAACCACCTGTCTTGTGAGGAAAAACTGTATGAGCTGAATATTTAACCGTTTGGGAACAGTCCATACACTCTGTATATCCTTCGAGCTGTCTTTCTCTTGAAATTTTGTCTTTGCACTTTGTACACTTCATTACGCGAACAAAGCCTTCTTGATCTCATCTTGAATGTGAACTACGTGTCTACATTTCTTTCTGAAAACAAAACCTTTACAATTACAACTATATTTTTTATGCCACTTATCAAATTCTACTGTATAGGAATTACCATTTGAGCCTGGTACGCTCCACAATGAATTGTTAATAACACTATCTTCTGTTAGAATCTCTCCATCAAAAGTCTTTAACAGTAGATCTTTTAGTTCTGAGTTAGTCATAATGTCTCCTTTATTGATGAATGACATTACGACATTTCAACTACCAAGACAACAATTAAAACTTCATATGTCTAATAGTTTTGGCATTGTTCATTATTAACCGTAACGTCTCGATACCTATCTGTAAATGGTTGACGTCATGTTTAGCTTTGTTAACTTTGTCATTCTTCATACTCTTAACTCCCTCTGGTATCATTGGATTATCTGTTACTAATAACAAAGCCCCTATTGGAATCTTATTAGCAAATGCCACCGTAAATAACGTTGCTGTCTCCATGTCAATACTATAAGCTCGAACAGCTCTCAAATACTTTTTAAATTCCTCATCATGTTCCCAAACTCGTCTGTTGGTCGTATAATTAGTTCCTGTGTAGTAATCTTGTTCGTTATATTTCAAAGCTGATGAAGTAGCTCTTTGTACCTCAAAAGAGGGAAGTGCTGGAACTTCAGAAGGCATGTAATCATCAGAGGTTCCCTCTCCTCTAATAGCTCCTATTGGTACTACGAATGAGCCTATCTTTAATCTATCTTTCAATCCACCACACTTTCCCAAGAAAAGTACACATCTAGGCTGTATAGCTGATAACAAATCCATTATTGTAGCTGCATTAGAAGATCCCATTCCAAAGTTTATTATCGTAATATTTTCAAAAGTGGCTGAAGGCATGTTCTCATCCTTACCACTTACCTCTACATCATTAGTATTTGCAAACTCTTCTACATATTGATTGAAGTTGGTTAGTAAAATATACTTTCCAAATTTATTTAATTGAACTCCTGTATATCTCACCAACCAATCATTTACTATATCTTGTTTATTTTTCATTTCTCAGTTAATCCATAAAGAAAAATATAGATGCTACCAATATGTGTATAATTATAAAAATTATCATAGCCCATCCAATACCCATTATTTAATCATCCTTGTCGTCCCAATATGGATCAATTTTCCAATCACCATCAATGAATCCTTGATTGAAGTGTTCCAACCTATCATCCGCTGCTATATTATCATCTCCCGTATAGTCAATACCATAGTTTGAATAATCACTTATGTATCGCTGAATATCTTTTGGTTGAACATATAGACCATAAGTATTCATGGGTTTGTTTTTGCGTAAAACCTCTTGATCTTTACAGATTCTTTTAAATATGTAATAACCTAATTTATTTAACTTGGGATCCATGTGTTGTTTTGTATGTTTGGGTTCGTATGGACACATTAAGCAACCATGTCCACAACAATAACCTCGTTGTAATAAAAACTCTCTCGATAACATATCTATTTAGCACGATTTCTATAAGGCTTAACTATATAATGTCCTATAAAAGTTTTAATCTCTCTATAACCACATTTACTTCTGTAATAGTTTTCTAACCTTGTCCATGGACAATCCAAAACTCTACTGAAAGCCAAATGTAATATTAGTCCAATGATCGGAACACTTACCCAAAATGGCTCGCAAAGTACTACCAAAAAGGCGGACATACCACAAAGGATTAGATACACCCAGTGTATAAGTTGTATTGTAAATAATATAATGTTATTTATCATAGAGTGGAGCTGATAGGGATCGAACCTACGACCTCCTGAATGCAAATCAGGCGCTCTCCCAACTGAGCTACAGCCCCTTTCAATTAAACGTCTGAGTAAATTTCTGAACTAGCGTCTATTGAATCAGAATCTTCTAAATCAGATATTAACTTATAGAGTTCATCTTCCACTTCATATTTTTGAGTTGAATCCATACATTCTAATTCATCAATTAGATCTTGTATTAATCTTAATTTTTCTATTATTTCTTCTATATTCATTTTTTGTATCCTATTCTTTCTTTTAAATCTTCATGCGATAAAGCTGGTGAATTTTGATGAACGTGATGATACGATCCGCTTAGCTGAGATGGATTATCTTCATAGTCATCCACAGTATCTTTGGCTGCTGCCACCATTTCTTCAGTCAAACTTTGTAATTCATTCATTTGTCCTTTAGACAAACCAGAACTTAATGTATTTATCTGGTAGCTCTGTACGTAAAAGTCGACTCCTAATTCACTAGATACTCTATAGTCAGAGTCAGGAAAACCTGCCTCTTCAATTCTAACTATATCACCTTTATGAAGAGTACCATTTACCGTTGAGATGATTTCAACCACTTCGACCATTGTACCTATCTTCATTATTTATCCTTTTGTTTTAATTTTCTTTTTCTTTGTTTAGCTGTTCTTCCCTTAGATTTGAATTCTAAATTAAGTTTGAACCTTTGTTGTTTTTTAAGTTTAGCTTTTTTGTTTGGCATTACTTACAAAATCCTCTTGAGTTTTCAAATTTACCATTATTACTATAATAACAGTTTGGACATAACAACCTAACATTAGATTCTTTATAATTTTCTCCATCCCCATCTAAATGATCTATCTTTAAACACACTACATCTGTGGCTATGTTGCGTTCATTAAAACCACACAACCCACATTCTTCTTGTAAGTAACCTTCACTGAGTAATCTCTTCTTTGTGACCGATGCACTATATGGATTTTTTTCAGTGCCAAGCAATATGTCCGATAGGTCTACTCTATAATTGGAAGAGTTTTTATTTATACCCTTACCAGATTGGTTTATATGACCTTCAAATAATCCATATCTTGAAGCATATTTTTTCCAAGTAGTGTAATCTACACCTAACCATCTAGCAGCCTCTGCATTTGATTTGGTGTTTTGAATTGCACTTTCAACCATATTGCGAGTTATAACTAATCGCTTGCCTGGAACTCTGAGTGGCTTATGCGATATCTTTTCTTGCATTACGTCTTCTGAAAAACCATTAATCTACGATCAAATGCAATTTCTTCACCAGTTCGTAAATTTTGTCCTACTTGTTCAGTAATTTTTCTATAGACTTGATTGTCACCACGCTGCTCTTTCAACCAAAACAAATCAGTCACTTCTATCTCATCAAACCTCATAGAATCAAATTCAGTTGATCCCATCCCAGGAGCATTGAAAGTCTGATTATCTTGCATTGGATCGTTACTAGCCACTATTGTACCCTTTCCCAGGTTTTAGCTTCAGATATAATCTCACTAATGAATCTGAACACCTCAATAGCGTCTTCATCTATTACATTCTTGCTTTCCATCAAGTCGTATAGTCTATCTATACCATTCTTGATGTGGTCGAGCTTTTCAACTCCGTCTTTACTTATCTTTGGCATTGGATGCCTCCTCTTTGTTAATAATATCTTGTGCTTTCTGTTCATCCGCATTATTCTTATGTAAAAATTCTTGAATGTTTTTACTTAGTGTGAATAACTCAGTCCAAGCTAATTGTCTTACAAATTCATCATTTTCATTATCAATCACAACCGTCATGAGTTTGTGTATATATGATCCGTACTTATCTGTCATGTTTTTCCTTTATATGTATGTGTTTCTTTTTTTACTGGTATTAATTCTTTGCTATAATCCTTTATCTTTAATATCTCAAAAGCAAATATATTTGTGTACATTGTACCTACTTCTCCACTATCCTTGAGTATCTCTGCTAGATTTACTATTGTTTGAAAATTCTCAGATGTGAGTTCTGAAGCATCAAATGATACTCTGATGTCGTTTGTAGGTTCAGTGTGATCTGAATGTATTCTTTTCTTGAGATCAAATTGAGTATTCTGCTGTTCTTCTTCAATATAGTTATTTACACCAAATCCTTTATGACCTACAAAATCTCCGTAAATATCACTGCACCATGGTTCTAACTCTTTCAACATCTCTACGCTACAATTCTCTACTAGAAATCCAATATCATACTTTGGAGGTATAACTGGCATCATCAAGCTATCATGCTTAACCATATGTCCCCACTTACGAATAAAATTACGAGTGCTCCGTAGATTCTGAGCTAACCACTCTGTTGATTCTCTACCCTTCATGAAGACCTGACCGGCTGGGTTCCTAAGAGCTCCATCTTTGAATCTACTTCCTCTACACGTCATGTGATATACAAACCCCCTCCAGGTCTGAACTAGTTCATATCCAGCAAGAACAAAACGATTAAATATATCGGAATCTTCTTTTGATTGAGGAGCATATAAGGGATCATGTCCACCTATTGCCAAGAAGTCGTCTTTGTAGATAGCCCAGGGTGCAAATATACCTTGAGTTGTTTCTCTACCCAAACCCAATGGTCCATACAACACTTCATCATCATTATAGACATCATCGACAAATCTAAGTAAATCAGATTCTTTAAACTCTTCGGGCTCTATACCAAAATCTTTTAAAATTTTCTCAGGTCCTTCTGGGTGTAGTGGTGGTTCTATTCTAGTTGCACTTACCACCGTTCCTCTCTTCATATGCTTCAATACCTCAATATCCATATTGGGACACGCATACATATCAGCATGATAAATCATTACGATATCACTCGTAGCCATATCAACCAATGTATCATACAGTATTGTGTGACCCAATCTGGTTGGTCCTTCGTTGCGGTGTATTTTTACATTATTATCTTTCTCAGCAATTTCTTGCATCCATTCCCAGGTTCCATCATCTGAAAAATCATCAGCCCAACAAATCTCATGTCTGTATCCTAAGTTTTTTCTTATGCTGTCATATGACCACTTTAAATATTTTAAATTATTTCTACTGGGTTGTATAAAACTGATTACCATATCGCTCATATTGTTAGCCACTTTGCAAAAACTACTGCTCCTACTATACTAACCCAAAACAAAATTATGAATAGGAATGATAATAATGGTTCCCACCATTGCGTTTCACCGTCTTCATTCCAGTCTGTATATCTTAGTAATTTCTTTTTAAATATTTTATTCATGCATTGTCCTCCAATTGGCTATCCATGCTTCTTTTGTATAATGTTCTTTAAATCTTTTCTTAGCTGTTTCTGAACACAGTTTATAGAACTTTTCATCTTTCAGTCTCACAGCTAAATCTTTTGCTTTATCAAGCTCTCCCACATCAACCGTTGTCAACGGATGTAATATTTCTTGAGTATCTAGTCCATTGTAACCAATACAAGGTATACCATGATATCCACAATTCATAGCAAATGTACCAGCTGCATGTGTTCTCATAAGATGTATTCCAACATCAAACCGAGTGAGTGAATTGATCCATTCTCTCCAGGTCATATACGGTAAGTATTCTATATCTTCTATTGATTCTTCTTGATCTTGCTTCCTACCCATAGACGGTGCTGATATAGGATATCCTAGTTCTCTAGCTACTATATAAGAATCAAACCCACCATACCAACTTACAAAATTACCACCTATTATTGTTCTTTTTTGTTCAAACTTAATATCTTGTTTGGATAATAGGTTCTCTGGTATCATTAAACTTCGCATCACTCTGACATCTTTGCAACCCAACCCCAAGTAATAACTGACATCAGATTCATTGTGGCAATAAACCCAATCAGCACCCATCAATGTATTATAGTAGTGAAATTGTTGTTCTACAGTATAATCTTGAAAGTACCAATGCGGACCTTCTTGCATTACAGCTACAACATCACAACACTTTCTAATATATTCTAAATCTACTTTGGGATCATTTTTTGGAATAATAACTACACCAAGATCAAATCGTTCCTCTGGTAAACTCTTGAGACTACACATTGGTGCATCCAAAGCTAAACACCACGCAACTTCCGTACGTGAGTTTGGAAAATCTATTGAATATTTTTGATTTGTTCCTGTTTCTGAAAAGAATGCTATCTTCATTGTAACCTTTGTTGTAATATATATAGTGATAAAATCGCAAACACGTATACAATTTTACCCGTATATGTCTTGAGAATCATACTTGACTAAATGTTTTGAAGTCCAACTTGGATGTAGTTGAGATTGTTGATAAGTACGTAAGTACTTCTTTAAAATTTGTATAATTGGATTCATTCCAACAATTATCATTCCACTCACCAGCTATGTGAGATTGAAAAACATAACCCGTATCCCACATGTAAATTTTTTCTCGTTCGTGTATACCATCACAACCCAGTAGAACCTTTGTGTTAAACTTTATGTGTTTGTTAATTTGTTCATGAGCAGCTACGTATGAATATTTTTGAGATATTGCAACAGCGCTCTCTTGATTACAACCCCACCCAGGCATTCTGAATCCATGTGGAAAATGACCCACCAAGTCCCACTGGTTAAACGACTCTTTGATTCTATCAAGAGCCTCTGCATTGTTGAGTTCTAAAAATTCTTGTTCTCCTATATTGGGATTCCTACATTGGTGATAATGACCATGAGCTGCTAACTCCACCCAATCTTTGGATTTCCAAAAATCTATCCAATCTCTATACTGAGATAGAGGATATTTATGGTGATAGTTTGAAGGTATGAATAGCGTAAATTTGCAACCAAACTCTTCATTCAGAGCTTGAAGATACCCAACAGACTCATCACCTTCACATCCCCAGCCCTGCTCAGGGTGTAAATCATCTATGGCTATTAGTACCGTGTCGATTAGAATGTCTCCCTAATTGTCTTGAGCAGACCTGAATAGTCGTTTTGTCCAGTTCTATTAATATGGTGTCCAAATTCTTCAGCTTGCTCTACATTATTCAACTCATCTATTACATCAAACACAGGTATAACGTCTGTGCCTGATAATCTTCTCCAATATGATTGAGGTCCAAAGTATCCTGGTCGAGTTTCTCTACCTTGAGTTACATACATTACTAAAGTTCCACCAAACAATGAACTTAGTATTCCATTACCTCCACACACACTAATAAAATTTTCACAGTTTGCCATTAGTTTCAACTGGAACTCGTTGTATGAATATTTTCTAAACTTACTATTGTTTTTCCATAACTCATCAAACAATACCACATTCTCCATCATTGATGGTAACTGTCTATCAGTAATTAGTTCTCCATTCACATTTGCTGTAATGTCTTGTTGCATCATGGCTGCCGAGAGTTCATTTTGATCTATTGTGAAATCAGATTCTCGATTAGTTGGTCTCTTGTACACAACAAGGTAACCTGCCTCAGTTAAGTAAGTAAACATTTCGTAAAGACATTGTATATCAAAATAATGGAATCTTGGTGGTCGACCATGCTCAAAATTATATATGTTGCTTATAAACACAACTGGTTTATCAAACACTACATCATTGTTTCTGAATACGGACTTGTATGGTGGACATAACCATTGATCGTAATTCAAAACTGCTGGTTCTTCGTGAGGGTTTACTCCATGTATCCAATCGTTTGGAAGACTTGGTAACCCTGCAGCTTGATTATCTATCGTTCTCTGAGTAAATAATTCCTGTACGTTATCACAAAAGTAATAATAAGGACTCATACCAGTTGATGTCACGACACCTTCTAATTGTTTGTTTTTGTGTAGCCAATAAGCATATGGTACCGTCAATGCCAACTCTACTCCAAATTCTGGATTAGTTTGAACTATCATGTTACGGACTTCAACACTTGAAAAGCTTCTGCATATTGTACATTTGCTTGTATACCTCTGAACATAGCTAAAGTTTTAAGGTTCTTTGGGACATCCAAACCAACCTTAGCGTATTTATCTATTTGGCTTTTATGACAATTAGCTACTTTGATTTTATCTTCAAATTCTTTTGAAATGTCGCTATAGTATGTTGGCTTCATTTCATTCTCTGTATGTCTTGGTATTGGTATCTGCTCGTAACAATAAACATTCTTAACATATCTTGCTGCAGCCACTGATGCCCTGTATGTTGCTATGTGATCTTGATTAGAGTCTCCAGCCCAATGTGTATATACAGTATCTGCTTTAGTAGCTTCTAATACTCTCTGTACGTCAGATACAGATTCAAGACTGAATGGAACTCTTAGATCTTCAAATGATAACATAATTAATCTGCCTCCAATAATATCAGCAGCTTCTTTGGTTTCTTGAAACAACTCGTCATTTGACCTAATTACTTTACCAGTTACCCCATCCACTGACTTTGAATTGGTCATTACAACCATAGTAATTTCATCACCAGCTTTTCTGTGTCGCATTAAAGTTCCACTGCATCCAAATTCAATATCGTCTGGGTGAGCTCCTATTGCTACTACTCTCTTTTTGTTCAAATTATTAATCATATATGTGTTAGTGCTGTGTAATAGTCTGGTACGTTTGGTTCAAAGTATGTCACCTTGATATCTCCAAAAAGTTTTTCATCTAAGTAATCCTTTCCATGTGGTCCCGAAATATATTCTGTAGCTCCTGCAGCGTGACATATATCCACCAATCGTTGTGAACTTGTAGATGTAATGAAATAGTCAGATGCTCTCTTGAGTGGAGTATCGATACCTAACTTGTTTCTTAGATATCTAATACTCGTCATGTTGATATTGCAAATATATTCTTCTAAATAAAAATGAGAGAAATCTCCTCCAAAGTTTTGATTCATTTGTTTTATTAACTTTTTTTTCCACTTGGGATCAGATGATACTTTTACTTGGTTGAATATCATAGAGTTAGCATCTCTCTCAACGGGTACAGTAAACCATTCATCTTTACTAGATTTGTTTTTAAATCTGTTTCTATTGTAAAATTCATTCTTGACAAACTTTACATCATCCAATAAAATAAACAGATCAGCTTCTTTCATCTTTTGAAAGAATCCTAAATAGGGAAAGTGAAGAGGTTGATGCATAGTTATCTTCATAACGCAGATGTATTCACTATCCAAGTATCTACAACATCTTTTAGAGATTCACAAACATATTCAACTTGTTCGTTAGTCAATCCAGGATGCATTGGTAGCGAAAAATGTCGATCCATTAATGCCTCTGATACGGGATACTTTAGATGTTCTGTAGCGGATAAACTCATATATGGTTTAAAGGCTGGTTGTTCATGACAAGCTGGTTTGTATGGTCTAGCTGTAGGTACATTATATCTCCTCGATAGATGTTCACATATTTCATTTCGTGATAAGTCGGGAATACTAACCTGACACATATATTGCCACCACGTCTGTCTAATACCATCATATGTTGGTGGAGGATCTATACCTGGTATTTTTGTAATAGCCTCTGTGTACATATCAGCTATATCATTTCTTCTTGAGATAAAATTATCAATATGTTTCATTTGACTAATTCCTATAGTAGCTGCTATCTCTGTCATTCTAAAGTTTTGAGATGGAAACGTACATGTAACTCCATAATCCTTACCCGGAATGGGATCTTTTATTTTAGTCACGTTATTATAGACTCCGTGATTTCTTCTCACTAAAAGTTTTTCATACAGAGACTTGCTATTCGTGGTTACCATACCTCCTTCTCCAGTAGTGATAATCTTAGTTGGGTAGAAACTAAAACATCCTGCAATGCCTAGATTTCCAGCAGCGTACTTAGATTTACTTCCAGCATCATATCTCGATCCCAAAGAGTGAGCATCATCTGTAACCAAGAATAACTTATTATCACGACATATCTTTTGTATCTTTTCTATATCTGGTGGTATCAAACCTGCCATTGTTACTAAGAGAACGCCTCGAGTCATAGGATTTATATTGTTAAGAATGATATCAGCATTTAAGCATTGAGTGACGGGATCCACTTCTGTTATTCTTGGATTCCATCCAGATCGTATGATAGCACTCACCGAAGCCGGAAATGTTTGAGTAGGAACTATCCACTCCTTTCCATACCTCCCAGTTTCTGATGAGTTTGACGGTAAAGCTGATAAAGTTATCTCGAGTGCAGCACCACAGCTATTTGTTGCTACTGCATAGTCTGTACCTACATAATCAGCTATTATTTGCTCAAACTGTTGGACTTTTTTGCCTTGAATCATTTGTCCTGTTTCAAGAATGTCCTTAAAAGAATTCAGTAGACTCTGAACACCTGGAATATGAGGCTTCACTCTATCTATTTTGTCCATGCGACTCCCTTGACCACACTAGTCTCGTGTGTAATATCGTGGACTCCAAAAGTACATTCCTTGTTAGGAAATGGTATAAGAGATGAAGTGGAATTATAGTTTATGAGTGGAGGTTCATTTGAGCTGTTGGCTCCATATAACTTAATCAATTCTTTGATGCTGATGGGTTTACTTCCCACGTTGATAACGTGTTGATAGTTATCAGCTGAGAGTTGGTCTAATATCGTGGTGACTACTTCAAAGGCAAAACACACACTGATCTCTGCTTCGCCATCTCCATCAACCTCCACAGGTCTACCTGCTTCTATACAATCTCTAAAGTATTGATCTCTGTGTATGTGTGATGTAATACCTTTATGACCTAATACATACGAGGGTCTAATGATAGAAACTTGTTTGTGTCCATTTTTGTACTTAGCTTTGTATTTAGGAGTATCCGTTGGAAGACTGGGTCGTGGAGATAGCAACATACGTTCAATCTCAGCCTTGTTTGTTCCATACTCACCAAATAACTCAGTATCCGTTTGTAAAGCTGCCACACTACTGACAAAAATATATCTAAGGATTGACCCTTGACCTCTCCATTTGATCGAGTCAATAATTCGTTGAGCCTGCTCGGGTTGATACAAACACATATCTATTACGTAGTGCATTTCTTCAAACGGAAACGATTCGTAGAAATGTTCATCATTTCGATCGCCCTTCCATATCTTAATATTATCCGGATTAGAATTAAATGGAGCTGATCCTGATCTGTTTACTACCCAGACAGTTACCATCGACATTTCAGATAACATTCTGACAACCTCGGCTCCCATGAATCGATTGCCTCCAAACACTAAGATATTCATTTTCATATAAGTTCTTCGATTTCCTCTATTGTGAACTGTTGAACTTCGTTAGAAAATTTCCCATCTGCAACAATTTTCTCATGATGATTTTCACCAACCTGTAGACCAATTATTTTTATTTTTAACTCTTCTCCTTCCGGAAGATACTTGTTAGCCATGGCTTTCAATAAATTATCCACACTCATAGATTTCATCTCTGGACAGAAAGGTAAAGAATCTCTAGCTTCTTCCATACACTGAAAGATCAAATCTACTGCTTGATCTATAGTCCAAAAATATCTTGTAGCTGTTGGATCGGTTACTATAACCTCTTCACCATTTTCTAATAACTCTTTCCACTTACACAACACAGAACCCGTTGAATACAATACATTACCATAACGAACAATTCTAAATAAAGTGCTTGGATACGTTCTTGAGTACTCTTCAAACAACTTTTCCATAATGTATTTTGATGCACCATATACTCCTGCAATCTGTGCTGCTTTATCAGTAGAGATGCCTAAGACAAATTCTACATTATATTTGGCTGCTGCTTCTAATAAGTTCAGTGATCCCACCACGTTACCAGTAGTACACTGCTTAGCTTGCTGTTCAGCCATACTAACATGTTTGAAAGCCGCTAGGTGAAAAATTCCAATTACATCTTTCATACAAGATTCAATCACAAAAGGATCCACTATATCACCGGAGTATATTTCAACTTGGTTTTGATTTACTGTTGGATTATACTTTTGTTTTAACTTGATGAGATTACCTTCATTACGTGCTATGGTAACAACCGACCCACCTTCATTTAGGATTCTGTCTATAAGAGCTCCACCCAAAAAACCCGATCCACCGGTTACCAAATACTTTGCACCTTTTTTAATCTTAATCATTAAATACATCCTCCCACTTATACTGTTTAGTTTGTTTAAATAAATTGTAAGTGTTAAATTCACTCATTTCTGCAGCTTTTTTGTACCAATCGTGTCTATCTCTAGCTGGACCAACATCTCCAGGATTAATACCATCCTCGCCAAGAATATAGCTGCGTTTCTTGGTGTGCTTTCTGTTATGTACCAGTAAAATATTCTTAAAAATATACTGAACTATACTACTTCCTAACATCTGTTGCAACAGTAACATGAACCCAGTATCTTCGTGTATAAAGAAACATCCTCGAGGAATATTCACTCCAGATTTTATCACATCTGATGATATTACCAATCCACAACCATTAAATTTAAGTTGTTGAGTCTGCTTGCAGTCTAAATCCTCTACTGCATCGTTAAACTTATTCATCTCATCTATAGTCATGTTGTATCTAAGACTCCACCAACGTTCAGTATCAACTGTTGACATATCCACGAAAGGCTTGTCTGTAAATTCTGGGTGCTCTAATAACTCCCAGGTCTTGTCCCACATTTTGCATGTGGCAAAGAATCCTACATATTTTGGTGTCTGTTCATATACGTTGCTATGTAATAAATCCAATACTTCAAACGTCTGTCGAGGGATCAAAGCATCACTCTCACCCCACATCAACACATCTACTTCGGTACAATATACATCATTAAAATTTCTTCTATAGTCCGCTACTGTATAGATGTAATCCGATCTCATATTTGAAGTACACTTGATATTATAATCACAACCTACTAAATCATTCACTTCATCATCATATCCAAATATTTCTTTTAGCATATTGTTCCACTTCTTGTGTATATCTGAAAGAGATGTTTGTTTCTCATCAACCTTTTCAAGTGTTTGGTCACAGTTAAAATAAAGGTCTATAATAATGTTTTGTTTATTTGGTATCTTATCTACAGCATTTTTTACACTCTGTAAATATTCTCCAACCATTTCGATCTCATACCATTGAACCAAACACCCAATAGCAAATTTATTTTTAAGTTCCATAATGCTCCTCTGATAATTCTTTAACTAATTTATCCGCTACATCTACACAAGTTCCTATCTTACCACTAAAAATAACACTTAAATTCCTAGATACTCTTTCAAGCTCAGTAGGTCTAGCGTCATCATGCTCCCTGTTTGGCAATACTACTCTATGTGTAAACATAGAACCTATATGTTCCAAATCTGACATTCTTGGAAAGAATTTTTCACCAGTTCTCTTAAATTCTGATATGTTTGTTTGTTTGGGATCGATTATAATTCCTTTATTCAATATATCTTTGTATTTTTTCAAAAGATCTTTCTTGGGCAGCTTACTCACATAACGATCATGTATTGCATGTTCAACATTACCCAATACGTGATAATCAGTATCCCCATACGGATCAATGCACATAAAAGGACCATCCATAATTACCACACTTTTGTTTTTATATTTCTCAGCCATCTTTACTATAGGTTTTTCACACAATTCAAACTGATAGTCTCTCTGGTTATCTCTTGGTAAGAAATCATTTATAGTAGAATAAGTTGCTACTACAACATGGTCATATTCAGTTAATATATCACTTGTTGCTTTTTGAGATAGTTTTAATTGTACACCATAACCTCTTAGATACTGATAACATATTTCTTTCAACCTTGTATCGTTGAATAAATTTTCTTTGACCCGAACTACCAAATCGCATCCATCTCGAGGAGGAGTAACAACCTCATAATCCAATCCTACCTCTTCGCAAAACTTTAGGTATTGATCTGCAGTAACCATACTATTCTCTGATGCTATACAGTATTCATGTGTAATCTTTTGATCTTTCAGTAATGACTCACCATAAGTTTTGATAAATGCAGATTCAGCACTCTTTGATGCTAGAGCCGTCTCGGGACTTCTTGGATAGTGAAATCCTCTATGCAACCTATACTGATTAGTCCGAGATGCTTCACCCATTATATCAGAATTCTTTTCATACAATACAACAGAGAAACCAGCACTTGCTAATTTCCAAGCAGCCGTACAACCAAATATACCAGCTCCCACAACCGCCACACTTGGAAATAGTTCTCTATGTAGTTGCTCTATCACCTCAGTAGCAAACAGAGATATCTTTATATTGTTTAGTACTGTATCTTGTACTATGTCTTGACTGTTAGATAATACCTTAATTATCATAGAGGTCAAAATATCTTCGTCTGTTTCCACAGAGACGTTATTCCAGACATGTTTTCTCTCTTGAGCATCGCAGTCGTAATGAAAATTAACAGTTTGATATCCAAACAATATCTTAAAAGTTATAGAAGTCTTGTTCAATTGAACCAATAATATATCAGTTATAGTGGGATCTGTTAGAAGTGGATATAATTTATAAATGTCATGATATGCCAATCTCGACAATAGACTCTTGGCAGTTCCACCACCAGACTTCGTTCGTTTTATCGATGTAGAACTACTTCCCAGTTTAAATACTGAAGAAGAATAATTGTACACATCATCCACATACAAATGAACATCGTTATAATCAGCTAGCTGGTATAACTCTTCCATAACCGACGATAATATAGTGAGTGGTTTTTCACAAAATACATTCACACCTTTAGATAAACACTTTCTTACTATGTACTCGTGAGTATGATCTGGTGTAGCTATGAACACCCACTCGACGTCATTCATAATAGCTTTATCATTCAGGAGATCGAGACCTGAGCTCGTTATTACAAAACGAACCTTTGCTCTTTTCGTGAGTTTTTTGAGTAGGGTCTTACCCCATTTACCGTAACCTATTAGACCGACTTTCATCTGTATAAATAATTATAAGCCTTTTCCATCAACAGGGGTACATTTTTTGATTTATCTGGTAATCCATTGAAATGATATACCCAACCCAGTTTAGTATATAAATGATCCTCTCCAATTATTTCTTTCTTTGTCATACAGGTCATGTTATATTTGTAAGGTAGTAGTTTTAAATCTATATTATGTTTACGTAACATAAAATTTAAAGGTGTTTGATCAGTTCCTATTCCAAAACTACTTTGTATCAACCTGATAGTATTTTGATGTTGAGTGTAAAAATTTCTCATTGCATCAAAAAAATCTCTGTGCTTTGAATTAACTATTTGGAATCCACTGTTTCCATATTCCCAAAAAGGAAACCATTCTCCTTTGAATATTCTTTTCTCATAATGTTCCATTCCTCTCAGAATCCAATCGTAACTTCCATCATCATGAACCATGCAATACTCATGGTTTGTTTCTTTGAAAAAATCTGGACACTGAGGATGAACTATAGTATCTGCATCCACTAGTAATATTTGATCATACTCAATTTTATTGTGATCCAATAATTCAAATAGATAATAACGTTGCCAAATTATATGCATCTGATCCATATCGACTAGAGGTTGATCTAATACAAATAATTCAGCTCCAACCGTATCACACCATTGTTTCCAAGAATCT
>Ga0196887_1000209_pt1 | contig 28957 bp, 49 predicted proteins | sample VirMetDEL_Mar_31_FD_169094 | JGI IMG/M metagenome (GOLD analysis project Ga0196887, IMG submission 169094) | Aqueous microbial communities from the Delaware River and Bay under freshwater to marine salinity gradient to study organic matter... | ecosystem: Environmental > Aquatic > Marine >... | reverse complement strand
AATAAGGAGAATACAAATGTCAGCCTTAGTACAACAAATTAAAATTGTCATGAGTGAGCATTACGACTTTTACCATGATGAAACTATTGATAACGGAGACATTCCACTGTCTTTTGACGAGTATATCTGCGAATACCGAGAAGACATTATTTCGATTATGGATCAGAAATGTGGGGAAACCAGTATGGATGACCCCGAAGACGAAGAAGAGGAAGACGAAAACGAAGACAAATACGAAATCAGTCAACACCAGCGCGATTGGATGAACAAACATACTAACGATTAAGGAGGACTTATGAGTAAACCAACAACAGACGATGAAGTCTTAGCGCTTGCTGAAAAAATCAAACAGCAACGCAAGATAAATGCAGAGTACTCAAAGGCCTATCAAAAGCTAGACCTCCTAGAAGGAGCCATCGACAAAAACGGGCTAACGATACGTCATGTAGAGGTTTCTTTTGGGACACTGCAGAGAAGTTATATAGATACCTCCAAAGTCTATCTACCCGAGGAGGCGGCGGGTGACCTTATCCAATTCCTCCAAAACTATATTGCGGAGAAAAACGTATGACTTACGAAAAAGTAGGAATGTTCAGCGAACGAGCAACGATCAACGAAGCTTTAAAATACGGCAATGACCTTATTAACGCTGAATACCAAGGCCATAGCACAGGCTCAGGCAGTAATATGGCTGCATTAACCGCCATGTACGTGTTGTACAACACCATGGCACAAAAACTCAACGAATTACAAGAAGTAAACAGCATCAATAAAGATGTTAATATAAGCACAGCTAATGAGGTAGCAAAGTGAAAACTAAAAGTAATAAAACCTGGACCAAAAAAGATACTAATTTTTTAATGAACAGCGATCTGCCAATAGCGCAAGTTGCTAAAAAGTTAAAACGTACAAGCCCAGCTTGCTCGATGCGCAAATACAGTATCAAGAAAAAACTTGATGCAGGCAAACCAATCCGTGCTCGCAGAGGCAGACCCGTTACAGTTAAAACGCTCGGTCCTGCAACGCCTGTATTAGTATCCCAAACCTACAATTACAGCGGTCGACATCAAATCGTCACGTTAAACAAGCTGTCTTGGTTTACCCAAAAGCTATTAGGAGTTAAACAAGCCGCATGATTGTAGAAGCCTTGTTCTGCCTTGCGCAGAATATTTACTTTGAAGCAAGGTCACAACCTCTCATAGAGCAAGTGGCCGTCGCTCAAGTTGTAATGAACAGAGTCAGCTCACCGCACTATCCTAATAGTGTGTGTGATGTTGTTTACCACAATAAATACCCCGGAAGATTGCATCTTTGCCAATTTTCTTGGTGGTGTGACGGTTTGTCTGACTCACCACGCGACGCTAATGCGTGGCTAGAAGCAAATCAAGTTGCTTCGTTAGTATTAACCCCGGATTTTCCGGATCTTGTCGATGGAGCTACGCATTATCATGCGCATTACGTTAGTCCAAGTTGGGCTAGCACGCTTGAATCAGTAGCCACCATCGGCACTCATAAGTTTTATAGGTAATCACGATGCGTTTTGTCAAAGCACATGAATATTTCGCAATAGTCGACGCCCTTGAGGGTAGTTACTACTCGCAATCAGTGCTCACTGACGACGACATCGCTCAATTACAGATTGTAGCGTACGCATTTAGGCTAAGAGAGCCTGAAGACGAACGTAATATAGGGGTAGCGCTCGATATAGTCGACGCTCTTCGCCAAAAGTCAGAGGACAATCTCGTCTTCTGACAACATTAATAAATGGAGTTAATCATGTTATTTAACCTAAGCAAAATGCGGTGTAAAAAACTGCATTGGATGTCAGAAAACATCTGGAGCTGGCACATTGTCTTTACAGACCGTATGTCTCAATTAATACCTTTACGCACTAGCGCATCTTGCACTTTGCAACCCACATTAACCACTGCTGCAAATCGTCGTTCAGCTTGTAGTCATATCCACATGCCTAGCGACCAATTGTAAAATTGTCCAAGGCGTTGCATATTTATGGAGAACTATTATGCGCACCAAAAAAACTCAACAACTTAATAACTTATTATCCCACTGGCATTTTGCTGAAGACGAAGATCTGATGTACGAAAAAATGCTATCTAATGATTTATCAAAATTCCAAACTCACTGGTAGGAGAACCTCATGAATCTTTTTGATCTTAACCTGATTAAAATATCCGAACACGTCACTATGCCTCTAGGTAATACAATTGAGATTGTTATTGGCAAACATGTACTCAGATACGAAAAGCTCATCGACGGTTTCGATGTAGTGTTTGATGTGCAGTTTGACGGTGCTTACATGGACCGTGACGTACCAGTGTCTGACACTGTAAAAACTTTCTGGAACGCTGCTTTGCACGACGCCTTTTGGGAAAAGCCAGGAGTCGAGTTAGTTTCCCATCAAGCAGGCATGGAATTCTTCGCATCCAACACAAAATATGCCTAACGGCATTGCCTTATTACATAAGCACAGCTTATACTAGTCTCTGACAACATATAAGCAGAGCCATTATGAAACCCGGGTATGAATTGTACTACTGCATCCGCACTAACGGGTGCATCATCCCTGAAATACCCGGACAACCTAATGTTATGGCATTGCCCGGCGGGAAACGCATCAATAAACAAACACTATTAGACCGATTACGATTGGCTAACCAGCCATTCACCATCGAGCAGCGGCCAATGGCTGGTGCACCAGAGCAAGAATTAGAATAAACCCTCTCATCTCATGGAAGACAAAACATGAAACTCGTTACATTAGACTTCGAGACTTACTACGACAAGGATTACACTCTTCGCAAGATGAACACCATCGAATACGTCACCGACGAGCGCTTCAAAGCGCACGGCGTGTCTATTCAGATCAACGATGGTGCCCCTTTATACTTTACAGGCGATGCTATGGCATCGGCACTGCGCGCGGCGCTCGATGAGCCTTGCACACTGATATGCCAGAACACTAAGTTCGACGCATTCATTCTGCACCACCACTATGGGCTATACCCAACGCGTTATGCAGACACACGATCAATGGCCAAGGCTCTTTTCCCCTTTGAGTCGGCCTCTCTTAAAGAGTTGTGCATCCGTCTGTTCCCAGACGATGACACAATGCGTAAAGGTGATGAGCTAGCAGACAGCAAAGGCATCCTAGACTTCGACGATGCGCTTTCGCAGTTGATTAAAGGCTACTGTATACAAGACACTCACCTCACCTATCATTGCTACCAGCAGATGATCGGCCACTTCCCTCAAAGCGAGCAGGATCTCATTCATCTTACTACTAAGATGTTTGTAGAACCCGCGATAGTATTGGATAGGGAGAGAGTTGCTGCGCACGCTGCTATCTCCGCTGAGCAACGCACAGCGCTCATCGAACATGGATTGACTTTCATCACTGATCAGTTGGAAACAGTCTATGAAGACCCAAAAATATTCTCCTCAAATAAACAGTTTGCTGAGCTACTTACACTTTTTAAAGTTAAAGTGCCGAGTAAGATTTCTCCTACTACAGGTAAGCCTACGCATGCGCTTGGTAAAACCGATCTCGGCTTTCAAAAACTCCAGCGCGATAACTCTGATTACGAGCCTATCTGGACGGCTCGTAAAGCGGTTAAATCAACCGGCGAAGTTACTCGGGCAGACAGGCTTCTGCTTACTGCTGATCGGTGCCGTGGTCTTATACCTGCAGCTTTAAACTACTATGGTGCACACACTGGCCGCTACAGCGGCGGTGAGAAGCTTAACTTACAGAACCTTAAACGAGGTAGTGAGTTACGTAAGTCACTGTGTGCTCCCAAAGGCAGCCTTGTGTATGTCGCAGACAGCTCCAACATTGAGGCCAGGATGTTGGCATGGCTCGCTGACCAGCGATCAATGCTCGATGTGTTTAATGCAAAAGGCGATGTCTATTGCGACTTCGCCAGCAAAATATACCACCGCCCTATTATCAAAGGCGTGGACAATGCCGAACGCTTCCTTGGGAAGTGTGCAGTGCTTGGCTTAGGCTATGGCATGGGCGCTGACAAGTTTAGAGACACCCTCAAGATGGGTGCGCTTGGACCACCAGTGAGTCTTGAACAACACGAAGTGCAAGGCATTGTCGATCTGTATAGATCCGCCAACTCACGCATTACAGAGTACTGGAAGCGTTGCCAAAACGCGTGCACAGCAATGCAGAACAAGCATGCTAACTTCGCGTTCGGCCCTCTTATTATTCAGTACCAAAAAATTAAACTGCCCAATGGCATGTACCTTCGTTACCCAGACCTACGGACTGAGGGACGAGAGACCGTGTATGGCTCGGGCAGACACAAGACTAAGATCTACGGCGGCAAGCTGTGTGAAAACATCACACAGGCTCTTGCTCGCATCGTAGTCACAGATCAGATGCTTGCAGCTGACGATTACCTCACCAGCATTGGTGGGCGTATCGTATTGCAGGTTCACGATGAACTTGTGGGCATAGCTTCACAAGCCAACCCAGACCAGACGATAAATAAGATGTACGACATTATGCGTACTCCCCCTGTCTGGGCCTCCGCTTTACCCTTAGACGCAGAAGGCGGCTATGCGGACAACTACAGTAAATAAAGGACATTTTACAATGAACGGCAATTTGGTATTAACGCGTAATGAGATGCAGCGAGTATTTATCCAAACTGACACGGGCTTAATAAAAGTTACCGTATTACAAGGACAGAAAAACGGGCAGATACGCCTCAGTTTTGAAGCCCCTCCTGAGATCATTATCGACCGCGAAGAAGTGTACAACCGTCGTCATAATATTAACTAGTTATACCCCTATAACAAAAAGTTATATATTAACGCTTGAGTAATATAAGCAATGCTTATATTCTAGTACGCTATCTGACGGGAAATAAATAATGAGCGTTCTTACATTCATGCAGGCGAGCAACGGCGTTCGTCTTGCAAAAGAATTCACCCCCACCTCCAAAAAAAGCTACCCACAAGTCAAAACCTTTGACTCGCACGTCTACGAAGTAGCCAACTCATCCAGCGGCTTAAAGCAGATGCATAAGCTCATGGTTAACCATGCAGCCAAAGGTCATGCCCTACTTCGGGGTCAGCTCAAGAAAAACCTGGAAGAGCAATCTCGCGCAGGCCAAACACAAACGAATCTTGTTTGTGATTGGATGACTATAGACATCGACAACCTTGACTTAGTTAAGGCTAAGGAATTTGGCGTTACGCCTAATTATCCTACGACTGGTGTTATAAGCAGAGCTAATATAATGTTTGCCGCTGAGTACCTTGTAAAGCTCCTTCCTGAAGAGCTCCACAATATAAGTTACATTGCGACAGCCAGTGCTTCTACTGGTATGAAAGCTGATCGGTTATCCATGCACTTGGATTTCATGCTGGCTAACCCAGTGCATCCTAAGACATTAAAAGGTTGGCTGACTAAGCTCAACTTTGACTCTCCCATCTTTAACGATCAGTTAAATATGAGCAGCAACGGCACAGCGCTCATCTATCCTTGTGATCGAACCGTGGCAGATAATTCTAAGTTAATCTATATCGCTCCACCAATCATGACAGGTGTAGAAAAACGATTAGATGATAACGACCGCATTGTACTCGTAGAGAAACAAGCAGCGATCATTGACCTCATGCCATTGCTTGTAGGCTGTACAGAAGATCAGATCAAACTACTTGCCGCTAAAGCATTAAAGAAAGTCCGTAAAGACGCTGGCCTTGCTCATAAAACTGCTGACATGCAAAGCATTAGAAGTAGTGGCAGGACGGTAGAGATTGTTGCTAATCCAGATCGTGCGTTAATGCAGTTAGCTTATGTCAACGACTCATCAGGTTATGTCTACGCTAACATCCAAGACAAAGATGGGCGTATGGGCGACAGCAACGCTTATTACTGGCCAATAGACAATCCACAAATCGTTTACAACTTCAAAGATGAACCTCCGTTCAGAATGAAAGACGTAGACATGGATTTTTATAAGTCGATTTGTGAACAGTTCAGTGAGCGGATCACTGCCGCAAACATCCCAGCACCTTATGTGTTTCGTGACGCTACATCGGACGAGCATTATGCCCTGACGTATGACACAAACAATGACCTTATCATGAAATTAAACGCTACTAGACGCGCTAACTTAAAAGATTTTATGGCTAACCATGGCGAGGAAGTACCCGAACCTATACCCGATTGGGATCGTGTTTTTGATCCACAAACTAACGTGCAGTTAGATATTGAGAATCAATTTGTAAACACGTATGAACCGACCAAGTTTCTGCGCCACAGAGAACTCTCTGCAGAAGATGAGCACACGCTTGAATACGGACGAGGTTATCTATTAAAAAAATGCAGCCCCACGCTGTACGCAATCATGTATCACATGGTCGGGTCCAGCGATCCGGAATTCGAGCATTTCTTCAACTGGTTTGCGTATGCCTTCCAGACGAAACAAAAGCTGACGACAGCGTGGGTGTTCACAGGAATTGAGGGTACAGGCAAAGGCTTATTCTTCCATCAAATTATTCATCAGTTGTATGGCAAACATGCAGGCTACAAGACGTTAGAAAACGTCGAAGATCAATTCAACGACTTCGAAGAACACACTTTGTTTTTAGTTGTTGACGAATTCAAACTGACCGACAGCGCATCTTCTAACAAGATGATGAACAAGCTTAAACATATGGTAACGGAAACCTTCGGTACTGTTCGCGGTATGCGACAGGCTCAACGTCAAGTTAGGTTGTACGCCAACATGTGCTTTAACTCAAATGAGATTGAAGTCATTCGTTTATCTGCTACAGACAGACGTTTCAACATCGGCAAGCGCCAAGAAGTTCCTATCTTAGCTGCTTACCCAAACATGATGCAGGACCTTAAAAAGAATCGTGACAAAGAACTTATGAATTTAGTTGAGTTTGTTAACGCGTTTGAAGCTGATCCTATCCAAGCATACCAGCCATTAGATAACAGTGCTAAACAGCTTATGCGTGACGCATCCATGACATGGATTGATCACTTTATTACTGCAATCAAAACCAGCAACTTAGATTATTTCGTTGAGAAAATTCTTAGTGTCGATGCTTCTTTAAGCCGTGATTACGATGTAAACACACAACTTAATTCAGAACGTATTGTTAAAAACTGGGTGTTTAACGAAGGCCAAGAAATAGCAGTAACTAACCAAGAGCTCTACACCTTGTGCAATTCAATTGAAAACGGTGCGTTTAGTAAAGAAAAATTCGCAAGAATGCTAGGCAAGCGTGGCGTAATTACAGAACGCGTAAAGTGCTCTGACAAAATTCGTAGACGAGGCTTAATAAAAACGTTTCGTTTAGTAGATTTTGATAAACAAGAACTAATTGACCACCACTTCTCACCCACAGACAAAGAAACAATTTGTCACGGCAACCCATTACATTAAACACGGAGCATTGATATGGACTTTTTTGCAAGCGATAGACCTGACCAAAATAAAGTAGACGCAGAAGCGACAGCACAAGCAGATGCGTTACAAATACTTGGACCTATCAAAGCGTGGTCGTTTTCTACCCTCACCAAATTTGAAGAGTGCCCATACCGTGTGTACCTCAACAAAGTAGAGAAAATCCCAGAGCCATCAGGCAGTGCTGCCGATCGTGGTACAGCTATTCACACACTTGCAGAGGACTACGTTCAAGGTTTTGTAGGCGAGTTACCCGACGAGTTATCTAAATACACAGAGAGTTTCAAGCAACTGCGCAAGGACTACGAAGATGGCAAAGTCGAAGTCGAAGGTGATTGGGGCTTTACACAATCCTGGGAACCAACAGGTTGGGCTGTCCCTGACACCTGGGCACGCATTAAGTTAGATGCATTCGTTACGGAAAGCGAAACGTCAGGTCGTGCTATCGACCATAAGACAGGCAAGAAATGGAATAACGAACTAAAGCACGGCGCTCAGCTCATGACGTACGCAATTGCGTCGTTTATGCGCTTCCCCAAAATGGAATACATAGAGACCGAGCTTTGGTATCTGGATCAGAATCACGGGCCCACGATCCAAGCATATACCCGTGAACAAGCCATGATGTTCTGGCCTAAGCTCAATAAACGAGCCCTCACTATGACGTCATGCACAGACTTCGAACCTAAACCCTCGCGCCAAAACTGTAAGTGGTGTCACTACGCCAAAGACGGTTCATGCGAATGGGGCGTTATAGACTAAATAGTAGTTTATATAAACCAAGAATTACCCCAGCGGGCGGTGGGGCTAATAACACCCGCAGCAGAGGCCGAAGTTTCTCTGAGCCGAGCAGTACGCGGCGGAAGTTTGTAAGTAGGCTGCTAACCTTTTTTAACTTACAACTCCAAATCCTTGCTTTGGTGACTCTGCAATTTTTCTATTCTTATCCATGGAGGATCTATGACCATTTATTCACGACTCAAGACATTGTCCAACGATCGTTGCCTTAAATACGCAGCTATCGCTACGACGATCACAGTAGCTTTATCACTACTATCCAGTGCACTCAGCTTTGTTACTACTACCGTTATGGTGCTGCTCATTGCTGCGTTGCTTATCAAATTATTATGGGAGATTTCGTCTTATGCTCAAGACCGTACTTATTAATTTTCTTATCTGGGCTGCTTATGCCTATGACATTTTCACACTAGCCATGAACTGTGTTCAGTTCTTAATAGAGAGGTATCGCGATGTTAAGCGCCGGTTTGCTAACCGCACTGGGGATTATATTCCTGCTGTATAAGGTCGGCTTCAATAATATTTTAGGCTTCGACATACTCATCGACATCGTTGCCACCATTGGACTCATGTATGTATTCGCTGGCACTTACAGCGGCATGATGGCAGCGATCATCGGTGGCTTGTTCATCAGTGTTGTTCTCATCATTGCCAAGCAATTTGTAAGTTACAAAAAGCTGTCATGCCGTTGGGTCCTGTACTCAGTTAAAAATATAAAGCTACGCCGCCCAACGTTACGTTGGGTCGCTGCTAACTAGGAGGACTCATGGAACCAATCAAACTAAAAGACGTTAGCCCAAGTGAATTAAAAGAGCACTACGAATGGTATGTCGACTCTCTTGAAGACACTGGCGAAATACCTTTGTCTTATGATGAATATGTTCGCGAGATAAAAGACAACCTTACCTTTATATTGAACGGGGCATAACTATTATGGACTTCTTCAAAACTACACCAGCTTTATACAAGCATCAGCGTGTCACATCAGACTTCATTGCAGCTAATGACCGTGTGATTGTGACATCAGATCCTGGCACTGGTAAGACCCGCTCAGTTCTGCAGGCTTACACAGAAAACAAAGACGGTAAGATGCTTGTCATTGCGCCGCTGTCTATCCTTCAGCCTAGCTGGGGTGACGACATCGAGCAGTTCAATCCAGAGCTCAAGTACGCTGTTGCGTACGCTAAGAACCGAGCCAAGATGTTCTCAGAGAATGTAGACATTACTATTACCAACCACGATGCAGTCAAGTGGCTTGTCAATAACCCAGACGTTCTCGACGGTTTCTCATGGTTGTGCATTGACGAGTTTACAGCCTTCAAGAATTCCACCAGCCAACGCTCCAAAGCAATTGCTAAGTTAGTGGATACATTCAAGCACCGCATCATTATGTCAGGCACACCCAATGCCAACACCATCTTAGACATGTGGCACCCTGCCAAGCTTGTCGACGACGGCGAACGCCTTGGCAAAAGCTACTGGGGTTATCGCTCTCAGGTATGTTCACCACAGCAAGTTGGTCCTGACCCACGCATGGTTCAGTGGAAAGACAAGCCCGGCTCAGAAGATGCTGTCGCAGGCATGCTCAAAGACATCTCCATACGTTTTCGTTTCGAGGACTGTATTGATGTTCCACAAAATACAGAGCACACCATGTACATCGACTTACCACCAGCATTGCTCAAGCAATACCGAGATTTTGCATGGGACTCTATGATCGACACCAAAGACGGTGAGACGATCAATGCCATCCATGCAGGAGCCAAGGTCAAAAAGCTGTTGCAGTTATGCACAGGTGCCATCTACAACGAAGACGGTATCAGCAAAGTGTTTCATACACAGCGCTATGATCTCGTAATGGAACTTGTTGCTGCACGCAAGCACAGTCTTGTTGCCTTCAACTGGCGACATGAGCGCGTTGAGCTCTGCAAGTTAGCTGACAAGCTAGGTATCGAGTATGCCTACATCGACGGCACAGTGCCCGTTGCTCGACGTACTGAGATCGTTCGCGACTACCAAGCCGGTAAGCTCCAGGTTATTTTCTGTCACCCGCAGGCCGCTGGTCACGGACTGACATTGACCAAGGGCACTACGACCATCTGGTGTAGCCCATCGTACAATGCCGAGCACTTCCAGCAGATGAACCGCCGTATCTATCGTGCAGGCCAGACACAAAAGACCGAAACCATCATGATCGCAGCCCGTGACACACACGAAACCAAAGTGTACGAGCGACTTGGCGAGAAGATGACACGTATGAATGACCTGTTGTCGTTGTTCAATCAGATCACTAAAGCAGCATAGGAGAAGTTATGAATAATGTAATTAAAGCAGGACTGTACGACATGACAGCCTCAGTAATAATTAAGCCGGTCGGAATGATCGGAAATATGGAACACGTTGAATTACGCATTAATGACCAGTTCATTGGCGAATATCCAACCTATACGGCGGCGTGTGACGAAGTCATGCGTGCTGTAAACGACTCGTTTTAAGGAGGACGTATGCAACTTACTAGAATATATGACTGTAAACACTGCACAGAAGGTTTTGTTAGCGCTTTAAAGCACTGGAAAGATCAGTTCTACAGCGCCGAGGACGACTATGCACACGAACTAATGGAAATGTTTGACGACAAAATACATGAAGTAAAACTCGAACTAGAAAAACTTGAGCTAAGAAAAACAAAACTAAAAACTTATAAATTTTGGAATCCAGAGCACGTAGATCGTTTTCTAGAACTAACGCAAGGAGCGTCTATTAACCCCCAAACTTGCACTGCAGCCGAGTTAGCAAAAGTTGAAGCAGATGGAAAAATAAGCACTGACATTTTGTTGATTGATGATAAACAAGCTGACGCTATTGTTCAGATGTTTATAAACGAGAGTGTCTACGAAGACCTTCGTTATGAAGAAATTAAGGAGGATGTATGAATAAAAGATTCTGTACTTATATGAATGGTTCCAATGAGATTAGTTTTATAGAGGAAGGTCAGAGCCTTCCTGCCGATTGGGATGAGTTTGTGTGGCAGTACGCCAAGGATGGGGCCGAAGCAGTTAGTCAGCACGAAGAGAAGCATGATCTTTGGGCAGCAGATATGGACGCTCGCCAACCCGAAAAACACACCTACTAGGAGGACTTATGAAGATACTAACTAAAGCAATTGAAGCTAAATTAATAAAGAACCGAAACACTAACAATGGAGACGCAGACGAAATAGATTTTAAGCCCGTCGTTAAATTGTTTGGAGGCGGTGCCTGTACATGGCTGCTGACTGAGTTAGATCCAGAATCAAACATGGCCTATGGACTTTGTGACTTAGGTTTTGGAACACCCGAACTAGGTTATGTGTCAATGGACGAACTCATGTCTATCAAATTTCCCCCCTTCGGTCTGCCGATTGAGCGTGACTTGCACTTCAAAGCAGATAAAACGCTCACTGAATACGCAGTTGCAGGCATGCTCAAAGACATTTCCATGCGGCATAAGGAGGTCGTATGACAATAATGACAGTCACAGAGCACTTAGTATGGTCTCTTGCTAAAGAGTCTTACATGTATGTACAAGATGGTGAACCAATGCTAGTTGTTTATAGTGACAACATAAACGCAGTGGATCGTATAGATGCCTACGCCAAGGGTTATAACGATTACTTTATGGCTGATGGTTTAGAGTATCCAAATGAAAGCTATAGGATTGCATTCGCCGATGTAGATTTAAGTACAGATAAATTTTTTAAATTAGTGGAGGTTAAACCATGAAACAAGCAACCCAAATGACAATTCATAAAGGTATTAGATGTTACGGCGAGATGTCAGAAACCGCTACTGTCTCCATGGTAGGTACATGGGACAAAGATGGCGAAGAGCTTGATCAAATGTACTTAGGTTCTAAAGGCTTTACTACATGGGCTCAGTTAGTCGACTACACTCACGCAGCTGGCGAAGAGCAAGGGTATACGATCCATGAAATGGAGAGTGACGAATGACAGATTACAACAAAGAGTTCCCGTTTGAACAAGTTTCACGAATGGACAGTGACGGCAATTGCTGTGGTGATTACGCAAATTCCCCCCATGAGTTAATGAAACTCGGGTATGCAGAATCGCAAATCTGGTCAGTGTCGGACGGTGACGAAGAGATCGTCCAAGAAGATGGTAGGCGATTAAACTTTATCGTATACGGCCCATCAGGTATGCACATCAACGTGTTTGGCTACATGGCCACTAAAGAACATCACGATGGTGATACTTTTTACACCGAAGAATTTTTAATGGAACCTTTTGATTATAAAATTACCAACGAGGAGAGTACCAATGACTGATTCAAAACTAGGTGACCTGATCGAACAGGCACATCAACTACGCGAAGTAATCCGTGCTGACGAAAAGAAAGTCAACGCACTCAAGGAAGACTTCAAAAACTTATCCAGCGAGATCATGGTCAAGATGGACGACCAAGGTGCCAAGCGTATCGGCGGTCTTAGTGCCAACGTCTCTATCTCAGAGACTGACGTACCTACTGTCAAAGATTGGGATCTTGTGTACGACTACATCAAGACCAATGACTCGTTCTACCTCTTGCAAAAACGCATGAGTGCAGCAGCGTTTCGTGAGCTATTAAACCTCGGACATGAAGTCCCTGGTGTCGAGATTTTCAAAGACCGTAAGTTAAACCTTCGAGCTTTGTAAATAAATAAGCCCAGCTTATATACATAACTATAAGCAGGGCTTATAATAACTATGCTACCCAACAGGGTTCAGCGTCCAATGTAACTACAGTGAGTAAACGTACAATGCCTAAAAAAGAAATCACAACTCCATCAAGCTTAATGCTAATTGATGACACCCCAGACCACGTAACCAACGCTGCCGGCCTCGGCAACGAAAACGTTACTGTTTCCTCCGATGATATTCCAGAGATCAAGCTGCTCCAAAAGATCAGCAACGAATGTGACGAAAGTCATGCACGTTATATTCCTGGTGCGAAGCCCGGCATGATGTTCAATGACCAGACTCGCGAGATCATGTCAGAATGTTTAGTAGTCAATGTGTACTACGATCATTTCTGGATGGCGTGGAACAAGAACACCAACTACCCGTTCGTCGACGCGGGAACCAGTACCAAAGAATTCGAGTCTAAAGAAGCCATTGAGCAAGCGTTCAACAGCCCCTCTGCAGAATTCGAAGACATTGATAACTACGACGTAAACGATTCACCTCGTCACTACGTTCTTGTACTCAATCTCGAAACTGGTAAAGCCACTGGCGCTATCATGAAGTTCCCTCGTACCAAGGCCAAAGTGTCTAATCGCTGGAACAATCAGATTGCAGCAGCGGGCGGCGATCGTTTCTCAGCTGTGTGGGCCGTAGCCGGTATCACAGAAGAGAATAAGAAGAACGGTAAGACGTATCTTAACTACAAGATCGAGCGCAAAGGCTGGGCATCCCCTGACCTACACGCTAAGGCAGAAGAAGCTTACAAGCATCTGTCTGGTCACGTAGACCAAAAAGCAGCCTAACCGCTGCGCACCGGGCGTTGTATGGAAGTGACGCCCTTTTATGGTGGATGGAGCCCTCAGTAAAGAGGCCCTACCTTTTGAATGAGCACGGATACATCCGTTCCATCCACCGCCCCCTTCCTTCAGAAATGCACAAGTGGAAAATCCACGACAACTACGCAGGCGGTGTCCCCGACTGTTGGTATTCCGGCCCTGCTGCAAACATATGGGTCGAGTATAAGTGGATTGCTAAGCTACCAAAACGTGACACCACACTCATAAAACCAAACCTTTCTGCACAGCAATTAGCATGGCTAATAAAAATGTCTGGACATTCGATAAGCTGTGCTTGTATTATAGGGTCCCCATCAGGGGGTTTTCTTCTCACCGAGAAAGAACAATGGATAAACGGAATTAAAAAACACACAATCATTTCAAATAAAGAAGTATCGAAATGGCTTACAGAATTCTGTATGGAGACAAGACATAATGGACAAATCACAAAAGAGTAAATCTACAAAACCGCTAAGGCTAATTTCTGCTGACTCTCTTGAGATGTCCCGAAGAATTAATAACGAATGGAGGAAATACAAAAACGGAAAACTAGGGTCGGAGTTAACCCAAAAGAATGCAGCGGATCAGATCGGTGTTTCACAGCCGATGTTTAATCAGATGTTGAGCGGCGCAGTATCCATCAACCCTATGATGGTATTAAGCGTGTCAGCGTTACTTCGTTGTGACCTTGGGGCTTTAGTGGCAGAGCTTGAAGAATATAAGCTCTTGAACGCAGTTAGCCCTACGATGAGGTCAGAAATTCCGGTGTCAATTACACTTTCGGGGAAACCCGTTTTAAATAGAGTTGTTAGTATTATGACACACACAATGTCAGGAGCGTTCGCCGTTGAAATAGACACAGACGAATACTCACCTCGATACAGCAACGGCGAATATGCAATCATTGACCCATTAGCTAAATGGGAGATAGGGAATCAGGTCCTTGTCCGTTACGGAAAAGGCGCTTGTATTATTCGTGTTGTTAGCGGTATCAAAGGTGACGAAGTACAAACGTACCACCCAACAGAAGTCGGTATTAACACCACCGTCGATTTATCAGACCCAAGCATTAGCGTTTGCGGTTTAATAAGAGGGGTGCAATTTTAAATGATAGTTAGCCAACTTAATAACAATCAATCCAAAAAGAAGGCGTGGATGCAAGAAGAATGTTGGGAGTGGCACTTAATCCACACTGATACCTTTGCTGTCACTGCCCCTATTTATGGCGTCATGGAGCCTTGGTTTGCAGGGATGGCAACATCATTTGGCAACAACGACTACAAGCAATGTCAGCAAGGCCCCCCATAAAAATAGTTTCTATTTTTTTGCATTCCAATATAAGCAGAGCTAATAATATGAAAGAACACGACATGGTTGAGCAACCTGTGCATTACCAATCTGATACAGGGATGCAATGCATTGACGCCATACGCGCTGCACTAGGACCGGAAGGATTCCGAGCCCACTGCAGAGCCACCGTAATTAAATACCTATGGAGAGAGAAATGGGACACCGCAGAGGATGCCAAAAAGGCAGCGTGGTATCTCAACAAACTGGTTGAATCTTATGAAGACGACTCAGACTCTACTCACTGATCTTTTTAACAAGCCGTTTATCGGCCTTGACGAAGTCAGTGACTTGCTTGGCGTACCAAAGCGCACCTTACAACAAAGCGTTTATTGTGGACGTTTTGAAGTGCCCACATTCACGCTTGGCAAAAAACGCATGATGCGTTTATCTGATCTTGCAGCATACGTCGACGAGCAATGCGCGTTGTCCGCTGCTGAAATTAAAGAGCTAAACTAATCTCGTCTAGCCGTTGTTCCATGATCACGCGCCGTATTTCCTTAGCGCGTAGGACATCGGCTGGGGTGAGGTTTACATAGATCAACAGTGACTTCATGTCGGTATGACCTGAGAACAACATCACTTCCTCCGCTTTAAACCCTTCCGCAAACAATCGTGTGATTGCTTCGTGCCTCAAATCATGAAACGTCAAGTTATTAAAGTTTGACTTAACACTGCTACCCACTTCATTAATCCCACTCTTCTCAGCCATTGTGTGAAACATGTCACCCATGTTCTTAGCTTTTACTGGCCAGAACAAAGGTTTGCCTTTAGTGTGAATGCCTAAGTTCAAATACTCTCGCAAAACTTTTCTAGCTTCTTCTGTAAGAGGAATTAACTGATCGTTTGTTTCCTTCTTTGTTGGGTGCTTTCGCGCCCAAATCATCAGCTCCCCTTCCTCAAAATTAACATCATCAATCTTCATTCGAGCAATTTCTGATTCCCGCATCGTTGTCTCAAGTGCTAAAGGAATAATGTATTTCATTCTTAGCCGAGTCATGACCTTGTCATTGCTTCTAGCCCCATCATATTTTCTGTGGGGTACAGACATAAGCGCCTCAAACTCTCCTGGCACAAGTCTGCGTTTGCGCTTATTACTCGAACCAGTTAACCCATAGTCATTTAGCACAGGTCTAACTTCGTCTAGCGGCTTAGTTGCATTAGGTATTTTTAAAATGGCGCGACCATACGTCAGCGCTTTGCTTATATACCCAATATCATCTGCTACAGTTTTTGGACCCGCACCATGCTCTGAACGATACTTTGCGAATTCATAGAAATGGTGAGTAGTAAGATCCACAATACTGACTGACGCCATCGGGTGTTCGATTAAACGAAGTAGTGCATTCTTCTTGGATTTACAAAAAGGTTTGATAGGGTGTATTTTGTCGAGGTACTCGGCCATAACAGCGCCCAGCGTCCAACGTCCAGCGTTCGATGTGCTTTCGTATGAACCAGCATCCATTTCAGATTCGGTTTTCTTAGCCCAACGCTCACCTTTTCCTTTGGTGGTAAACTGCTTAGTTTTTTCTTTATACCCTCGTTTCCTTATTTGAAAACGATGTGCAGTTATTTTGCCTGTCTTATCTTTGAGTGGGGTGTATGTGGCCATAGTGTTCTCCTTAACACGCCTAATATAACACTGTTCCTACTGACTGCGTAGGAAAGTGCGTATTAGACATTGTTACCAGTGCTATGTCACTGATATATATGGAGAATTAAAAATGGCGGAACGGACGGGACTCGTTAGCGTTAGCTAAGGTATATCTCCATATATATCAACAACTTAGTTGATTTCCTAGCCCGTTCTCGGTGCTATTATAGTGCAATTAAAAGCAATGTAAAGCAATAACTTACAATTAAGTGCAATTAGGTACTGCGTAGGAAATTGCGCAGGTAAAACCTACGCACTGACCTACTCATCTTCCTCTGGTTCAGTACCTAAAGCCAGCCCCCAGGATTTTAAAATCCTTTCTCCTTCTTCCTTGTTGTTAACGTGCAGCTCTATGTTGCGGTGAATCTCTACAGGCACTATACCAATGATCGCTAGCACGACGCCAGCTATCCCTCCAATTGTAATCGCCTGCACTAAAAATGCTAACGCTTCCCATAATGCTTCCATATCATATACCCTCTTTATAGAATAACTCTACGAACATTCGACACGTATCACTACGCTGGATGTCTGAGATCTCAAAGTCGATAACTGTAATCGGCAGCTTATGTTTATCCAGCAATTTAATTAATACCCCCAAACCTGACGACTGCTTAATGTCCGATTGAGCCAAGTCACCCATCAACACCAACACACAGTTTTCACCAATTCGAGTGGTCACCGCTTTTATTTCTTCGACTGTCATCTGCTGTGCTTCGTCTATTAAAACAATCGCACCTTCTTTATCACCGCCAAAAGATCGACCACGAATAGTTTCTAATGGCTGTAGCTCTATATTGCCATTCGCTAATGCGGTATCAAACCGACCTGCACCCATGCGTTGCTTTAAGACGTCGACCATAGGCATAACCCAGTTCATCATCTTGTCGTCTTTGTCACCTTTGAATGCGCCGAGGCTTCGGCCAGTAGGAATGTTTGCGCGGCACAAGATAATCTTTTGTACGCGGTTCTGCATGAATTGGTCAGCGGCATATGCGCACGCTAGGTAGGTTTTTCCTGACCCCGCTACACCCGATGCAATGATCACTGGGCAGTGTGGGTTTTTTAATGCTTTGAGATACTTATCTTGGTTCGGTGTCTTGGGTTGTAATGGCGGTCTTTCTCGATCCTCTGCAAACTTTAACGATGATTTCATCCGTGCTTCTTGAGTACTAATGCGCTGCCGTTTGACTGATGCCACATTTATTACCTTTGTGAGTACTGTTTAGTTAATTAAATACCTGCTGCTGTAAGTCGGTTAACGATTGAAAGTAGATCCACTTCAATGCCGCCTGAGTTCGGATCAGCCACTGATACAAAGCCGTTACCGCCGTTACCTCCTCCGGCGACATTTGCTCCTTGAACATTGTCGTTGCCCCCAATGAATTGGCTAAAGCCTTGTCCGCCAGTGCCGCCAGTGCCTACAAAAAGCTTGACGCTTTGTGCGCCGCTGGGTTTGTTGATTAGCTGCGAAACAGTTGCTCCCGCTCCAGCACTTACATTAACAGGAGCATTCGATGACCCGTTGTAAGTGTCTGAACCTGCTGGGCCGCCGCCACCAGACCCGAAAGTACCGTGACCGCCATAACCGCCTGAATAATTGCCACCAGCGCCTCCCGCTGCTTTTGATGAGGCTTGCCCAGACACACCAGACGCACTACTTCTGTTTGACCCAACTGACCCTGCAGCCACCCCAGCCCCGCCAGCGGCTGTGTAAGTAGCTAGTACACTACCTGTCCCGTTCAAACCTGAATACCACTTTAACCACGAAGCTGTTCCTGAAGTACCCGCTATTTTTCCGTAAGGTGGGTTATACACGCCAGCATTACATGAACCACCGCCGCCGCCTATAATAATGACAGTGATAGCTGTACTAATTGACGAGATGTTAAGTGTAAAAGTGCCAGGGTTTGGAAACTCTGCTGCCGAGCCAGCCGAACCCGTGTACAAGCGCACGTTGTTCAATGCCACTTGACCAGCGGAGTCTGCGTAAATACCGCTCGTACTCGATGAGATGTTAAAGCCAGCCACTCCACCAGACCGCCCAAAAAATGCCCCCGCTTGAGAATCACCTAACGCTGTCTTACCAAACTGAACACCTGAAGCTGTATTGGCAAATTCAATATTGCCGTCCATCGTGATCTTGTCTGCACTAATACCCGCTGCATCAACCATATTCGATGTAATTAAACCTGCAGAAATTTGGCTTGCGGTTAATGTGCCTGTGACACTAGCCATATCGACTACCAAATTTGCTATCTTGGCTACGTTAATTGTGGCGTCAGGAATAGCATCATTAATACTTGAGGTCACCGCCGATGTTCCAGCAGTTGCATTGTACGGGCCAGCCACACCAGCTGGTGAACGAAACCTAACCCAATAATAGTTAGTGGTTGAGGGCTCAACAGTGTCTGTGTAAATAAACGACGAGGTGCTACCAATGTGGCTAGCTGTAGCTAAACTGTTAGAGGTGCTGCGATATACCTCAGTAGAGGCAACTAAGTCGTGTTTAAAACCGCCGCCCCAAGACAAAAGAACGTTGGTAAAAGTTGCAGCCGCAGTAAGAGTAACTGGCTCTGGTGGGGGTGTTTGTATGCCCACATCAGAGATGGGTACCAATGTGCCAACACTGCTTTGGTTGCCTAAGTTAGCAATGCCAGATTCTGTTAGATCTCGGAACGTAACCGCTTTGTCTAGGTCTTCGCCACGATGACCGACCTGCACTTCCAGCACTTCTTTTATCGCTGTGAGCAATGGTTTTAATTCAGGGTCAATACGTGGCGGAAGCGCAGGTAATGCCCGTGCGATATGTTTCTTTGTCATAGAAGTTCAGCCGCATTATCTGCAATTGATACGCTGTTCACTGACGCTGTCCCAGAAACTTCAAACTCCCAGGATTTTGCGCGACTTGCAGAAGGTAATCTAAAAGGCTCACTATTTAAGACGCTGTGTGTAAATTCCAAAGTCGAGTCTGTGTAAAGTTTAAACGTGACAGGGTAGCTTGCAGCATCGAGCCGCGCCCAGCCAAAGTTACGTGGTTGAGCACTCACAAACGGTTTTGATTTCCAAGTTAATGTATACGAACCTGAACCCTGCCCAAACTTCTTAACCGACGTACTGTCTACAAAATACAACGTGTCTGTTTCTAAATGGTTGTATGCAGCTTTAAACGTATCACTGATCGTCGACAACGCGTTCTTTGCGCCACGCGGATCAAAGACAATGCTTTGTGTTGCGTTTGAGGCAATGTATGTGCCTTCGTAATTCATCGCTTTTAGCGTTGTAGGATTGTAGGCTTGCCACTGCGCGCGGCGTAGCAATGCGTCAGTCACTAACTGTATCTGTTGACCCTGCACTGTCACCAAGCCATCAGGTGAGGCGTAAATAACATAGCCACCCATATCAACCATGGACATCTTGCTCACGCACGCTTGGTCGCTTTCTAGTTGTATTAAGCTAATGGCTGACGGATCTGAACCTTGGGCAATGTACGGTTTGCCTTTGGTCCCCACGACTAGTCCGCCGGGCGTTGGCTTGATCGCTACGATCTCTGATTCGGTAGCAAGCTGATAACTCACAGGCCATGCGTGTGGTAGGTAAGGCACACTGAAACATAACGTTTTACCTGTAAACCCTGCCATTATGCCGTTGCCTATTGAGCAAAGCCCTTGCATTGCACCTGTTGGAAATAACGTCGTGTCGTCGTCAGGTGGTCGCATCCACGTAACTGAGGGGATTACTTCTCCCAGTGCGTTGTTCGCTATTGTATCCGTGTAAGTTGTTGCGGTGTAAGCTACTTCGGCAACGAACTGAAAACCTGTGGATGTGCTACCGGTGTTTGTTCTGTAAATACGTTTAAGAGCACCTGAGTTAAAATTAAGGCCAGCAGTAGTAGGTATACTTGGCAGGTTGACCGTAACACTTTGTCCATCCCGGAACGAAACTGGTGTCGTTGCGCTGGATGGAGGGCCCTCTTCGCCCCAACTTGTGACAAATGTGACAACATAGCTACGGCTCTCCTCAAGTTCATCCAAATCAGCAGTGCCCGTCACGGCTACGGTAGGTGCTGCTGTAGGTGCTGGAACTCCTAAACGATAAGGACCTCCATCGTTTCGATAAATCTTCGGGTACGTTTCACCCGTATAGTAGACCCGCTCAGTTACATCATTAACAATTGGACCTTCTACAATATCTACTTCTGCGTTGTAATTCTTCCAGATCGAACCAGAGTATAGATACACTGTGTTCGTTGTGCTTGGCACTGTGTAAACCGAAGCACTGTGGTTTGGTAGCGCCTCAACACGGCCCGAGTCTAAGCGCACGTTGTCCGCAGCTTGTGCGATAGATTCGCCAAGCAAACGAGGGGCAATCTTAGGGGCAATGCCGTTAAATTGTGAGACGCTAAAAGTAGCCATTAATAACTCCAAATATTTGGTCGAGCAAACCCGTCTTCAAGTCTCAAGTCATCAAGATGTATAAACCGACTGCCGCCTTTTTGCTGAACGCCAATGCCTGTAATACCAAACTCAAAAGCAACCTTGATTAACTTGACGGCTTTGTCGCCGCGCACAGCGATGTCTACAGCACGACCACTTGCGTGAGAGCCGGGCTTTGATTTCTTAGCTTCGATGGGATGTGTTGGGTCGCGGTATGCAGAAGTAATAGTAAAGGGGAACCCGCATTTTATACGGATAGCTTCGAGCGTCAGCATGAAGCTTGGGTCCATCAAACATTTTCCAGAATGGCTACACTTTAGTTCGTCTTCAGTAAAATATTTCCATTCATTCATGAGAGTAACTTCATTAAGGTTGAGCTAAATGTGTGGTCACTGATAGCAACTACCAGCAATGCTCCGACTGCAATCCACTTGATCTGAGCTAAAAGTTTTTCTATACCATTGAGCGTCGTACTTAGCCCTTTCAGGGCTTCTTCCAGCTCTTCAATCTGGTCCGCCTGAGCTTCTAAAACATACTCGGCTTTTGTCATACGTTTTTCTAAATCAGACATGTGTATCTCAATGTATTAGCACTGCTTATATTATATATTAAAGCTGGGGCTTTTTCGCGTTTAAGGCTCCTAACTTGCCTGACATTAGCTTAGTCAATAAACCCCGCATCCCAAACTTTACGACATACACTCCCAACACTAGATACTGGTACCAATCTGGCATTGCAGCGAATGATTCAAACGCAGCAGTGACTTCGGCTTGGTAGCCTAAAAATGACGCCGCAATAGGCACCAGCAATAATGCAATCATAATCTCGTCTAAGAATGACTTATCCATCTGTTGCATTGCCACCAAATCAAGGTTGTATTCTTGCGTCTGTCCGTTGTCCGCTAGCTTGTTTGCCGCTTTTGCCCCCGCTACTTTTACTTCTGCGTCGGCTTGTAAGCCAACAATAGCGGCGGCTGATTTAGCTTTCGCCACTTGGTTCTTACCCTCCAGGTAAGTTGACCCTAAGTTAGCAATTGGACTTAAAAAACTTAGAAAGCTCATAGTTACCTCACGTAAATAGCGACCCCGAACAGCGCGCCCAGTATCACAATTAATATGCCAAACACTTTCATGGCTACCATCAAATTTTCATCTAATGCTTTGGCTTTTGCTGCCTTTTGTTTGCGCGCTGCGAGTTCCGCTTCTTTTAAATCTCTTGTGTACTGGGCTTTGAATGCCAAAAAGTCCACCCAACCATGCAGCCTCTGTTTATTAAGCATAAATTTAAGTTCTTCTTCTTGCCTAACAAGAGCTTCCTTTGCTTGGAAAGCCTCTAGTACGTTGCCAGACCCACTAGCTACTTGTTTAGCTATCGCCTTTTCCGCTCCAAAATATTTCCCTAATGAGGCACCAGCGTCAGCAATTTCCTTTCCGTTTGCTAGTGTGGTTTTGATAACTGCGAAGGCAGCATTTGCAATAGCCAATTCTGCTAGCATATCCATAACCTCCGTGTGTACTCTACGGGAATCCCGTATGGTTCTCTTGATGGTTGAACAACAAGATACTCCGCATTCACTGTGTGAGTCTGCGGCTCAATAAGAAGCCTGTGACCGACAGGTGCCACATCAGGTGACACATGCACTGGGTATAATTCCAAAGGGCTAGACCACATCACACACCTTTTTGATTTTGGACACAGAACAACACTATAGTCTTGCCCTCACTATCCTTTTTTACGGAATAACCGAGCAATGGGCTGACCACCAACTCATAATCTAGTGACTTTGCTACTTCTAAAAGTTCCAAGCGACACTCTCTAAGAGTGGGGTAGCTGGACACCAACTTCGGTGTCTCCCGCCCCCCACTGTCGATTAGAGCAATAGCAATAATAATTGACCACATATAATAAGCCTAGCTTATAACGCTAAGAAAAAAATTACTTTTTCTTCTTCTTAACAACATTAGTCTTCATGGTTTTTGCGTACGCTTTTGCTTGTGTCCGACCTTTCACGTCGTACCCAAACTCTTTCTTCTTACTTCCTTTTCCTACTGTTGGCATAATATTCTCCTACCATTTAGTGCGTGAGGCCCAATAGGCCGCTGAAGTTTTACCCTTAGCAATGTTCTTTGCGTGCCGGGCTTTAAATGATTTACGTTTTGCCTTCATCTTATCTGACTCGCCAGCTTTTGGTTTGCCAGCAGTAGAAGCACCCTGCTCACCGAACCTAATCATCCGATCCTTGCCGCCGTCTTTAATTAGAACAGCGTGTGATTTCGTTGGGTGATTGGGGGTACGCTTCGGCTTGTTGTAGCCAGAAAAAGTTTCGCCTCTATATACTATGCTCATAAATTACTCAGGATCTGCTTCTGGCTCAACCCAATCTGGGTTAGCAGCCCATGTTGTACCATCAAAAGTGTGCTTGCATCCAGCCCAGCCAGAGGGAGATGTTACGCCTTCAACCAGCGTACAGTTACTTGTATTCATATCTCCGATAATAAAATCAGGAGTTGTAATAGAGTCTGCACCCATAGTAATAGCCACTGAATTAGCAAACATATACTTGCTAATGTTCGTGCCGTTCTCGACAATGGTCTTCATGTTAAATACCTTTTAATAAAATTGAGGTTGATGATAATGCTTTGCCTGCTTCTACAGATGGAGAATCAGCAGTTGTATCTAGTGTCCCATCATTTTGAACGTAATAAGTTTCTGAAGCTGTTAAGCCAGATAGGTTAGTTGCCAAGCTTCCTTGTAATTTTACAGTTGCTGTTTCACCATCTGCATAAGCAGCATTAGGTATTCCTATAAAATTAGAGCTTGTTATGTTTGTTCCTGCCGGAGATCCCACTACACCAACTACCATTTCTGAGTAGTTTGAATTATCTCCATTCCTATATACCACTCCAAAGTTATTCGCGTTATTAGGGTCAAAAGATATACTTGTTAAAGCAGAACCAGCACCAGCATTAATTACTATCTGAGCAGCAAAAGTCACAGCATTTCCACTAACAGTTCCTACACTCACATACGCGTACTGCTGCCCTCCGTTAAAAGTATAAGCCACTACTAACTGGTTTGCTTTATGCGGGTTAAACCTTACACTATTGTAATAAGCCGCACCTGAGTGATAAACAACAGGGCTTCCAAAAGCAATAGAAGTACCTGTAACAATTCCTACAACTGCTGTTCCATAATCACTATTGTTAGAAGCTGCACCAACAACTATAAATTTACCAGCTGAATTAGGGTCAAAAGCTATGTCAGCAAAGTTAGCAAACTTTGAAGAATTATAGGTAGCTGTAGCTCCATATGTTACAGTGGTTCCAGATATTGTTCCTACAAGAGCGCCAGCAGTCCAAGAAGGATAAGAACCTACAGAGTAGTTAAGTACAAAAGTATTAGCGTTACTTGGATCAAAAGCTATTACATGATTGAAAGTGTTATTAAAAGATAATGCGTTTTTAGAACCAAAAGTTATTGTGGTTCCTGAAATAGTTCCTACAATTGCAGTTCCTTTATTTGAATTAGTATCGTCCCTATACATAAGTACAAATTTATTAGCGTTGTTTGGATCAAACTTTGCTGTAACCCATGACACATTAGATTGTTGAAAGTTAGCAGTAGTATTTACAGTAACTGTAGTACCAGAAACAGTACCTAATATTACTGATCCATATTGCATTTTTCCTACTACAATAAACTTATTCGCAGTATTTGGATCAAATGATATACTGATATACGTTGTATTATTTAACCCTGTAGAAACTTCAGACCCAAAAGAAAGAGTGCTTCCACTTACTGTTCCTGCTAACAACTTTGAATCGTATGCTATAACAAAATTACCTGCTACATTTGGATTAAAAGCTATTGCTAAATTTGAAACAAGAGCAGATTTAAACGTAGTTCCTACTGCTTTTGGGATATTTTCTGTAACTGCTGAAGTTCCAGCAACAACTTCTATAGTCCCGTCTGTTTTTAAAATGACGGGAACACCATTAGGCAACGTACCTGACGCTACAAAATTAGATTGCCCACCCACACTATCAGTATACTTAGTTGTCTTAACTGAGCCGTCTGAGCTGAGTAAAGTCGATAGGTTCCTTGCTTTGCTCATTGTTAATTCCCGTGGTTGTTAAATTTAATGAGTAGAGTAGTTTCATCTATTGCAATTCCTATAGGTACAGAAGCAACAGTTGTAGCAGAAATACCAACGTTTGTTGCGGTTATGCTTCCATCTCCCTGAACATAGTGTGTAGACCCTGTAGTCAATCCAGAAAAGCCTGTAGCTGTTCCAGCATACTGAACAGGTCTAGTATCGTCTGTTACTCCCGCAGTGTTTACAATGCCTATAATCTTAGTAGCATCAAGAGTAGATACTGTTGCTCTCTCATGATAATTTACTATAGCTTTAGTGGTTCCCCTCATCAGAGATAAGAATTTACCACTGCTGCCTAAGTTAATTATTAAATCCCAACTGCCGCTAGAAAGAGTGTGACTCACTAGGTCATTAAATGCCGTAGGAAGAGTTATCTCATTTCCTGACAAGGTAACTTTGCCAAAGTAATTAGTACCTACCCAAAGATCAGTTTTGTTGTGTGGACTAAAAGCCAGATTACTTGTGAACTCAGAGTCTAATAAACTAGTTAAAGCAGTGCCTCCTTCTATTGAAACTCCGCCCCAATCTACTGGTGTTCCTAGCGTAATTGTGCCAGCGCCAACGTTAGTTACAGTGCCTACAATTAGGTCTGCATTAGTAGCCGGAGATGCACCTACTAGCCCATTAGCCATTAATGCAAATCTATAACCAGTAGATGAATCGCCATTAGGCTCCCATGCAAAGCCTTTGCCTTTAAAATTAGCAGAATCTGAGAGTGTGCCCAGCTGATTATCGCCAATAGCATTTGAAGTTAAACTTAATGAATTGTCAGCATTAATAGTTGCTATTTTTGAATGTGTGCCGCCTGATGATCTAGCGTAAAGCATTAAAATCTTAGAGCCATCGTCTGGAAAAAATTTAGCAATATGTGTGTGACTAGACTTCGCGCCTATAAGAGTAGAAGAAAGCACAGTATATGTAGTGTTAGTATCTAACCTACAGTACTCAATAGTTCTAAGATTTTTTTTAGTAATAATAAATCTGTTAGATATAGTGGGATGAACGTCTAGAGTTCCCCACTCACTGTTTCCTTGTGTGCTACCTACTCTTCCCAATACTGTCAAAGTAGTGCCACTTACACTATACCTATGAATTGAACTACTCGAAGCGCCAGATCTAACCCAAAGAATATTTTCATTAACAGGATCCCAGACAATATCGTGATGCCCTGTAGTGGAAGTGGGAGATTGACTTGTAGCTGCTGCGCCAAAAGTAACTGAATCGTCTGCTGCAACAAGTCCTACACATATATTAGGAGTGCTATCACTTCCAACAAGCGCAAAACGATTAGAGTTAAATGGGTCTACCGCAGCTCTGTAATTATAACCTGACGCAGAATAGCCACTAGTATTTGAGTATTGGGTTCCTGTAAGAAGCGTTCCAGCTGCTCCTACAACTTGGGAAATGCCATCAATTTTTCCGTCTGAATTTATTATAGCCGCTTTTTTAGCAGCTATATTACTAGCAAGTACAAGATCAAGCGTACTTGTATTACTAGCTGTTGATCCTCCAGCAGATGCGCTAACACCCATAATAAGTTGAACTTCATCATCCAGATCAAGTGCAGGAGTAAACGTAACTGATGTACCATCGGTTGCTGTGAAGTCTGTACCAAGCAACATCTTTGCACCGTTGATATAGCAATCTATACTTCCAACAAAATAGGTTAGCCCAGTTTTAGTAGCTTGGTTTGCAGTAGCTATAAACTCAACTCGATTAGATACTGTAGATCTAACTTTCCAAGCTGTGCCTGTCCAATCGTAGAACAGACCATTGATAACCAACGAGTCACCAGAGCTAGGAGAAGCAGGAAACCCACCTGATGTGTACAAATAATCCGTCATCTTCTAATCCTTGATTAAAGTTTAACTTGTAGCGTCGTTGCATTAACCGCAACCCCAACAAAAACTGAGTCGGACACTTGAGTAGAAGTTACGCTGGCATCTCCTTGAACGTAATGTCTCGCTCCAATAGTCAACCCAGAGAAGCCTCCCATTTGCCCAGAATATTGAACAGTTCTAGTGTCACCTGTCGAACCTGCGGCAGTTACAAGACCCATCATCTTGTCAGCATCAATGTTTGATATTGCTGGTTTTGCATGTTGGTTTACTATAGCGCCACCTGATGTCTCCATAAGCGATAAATACTTACCAGAAGCGCCTAAGTTAATAAGCATATTGTAGCTGCCGTTAGCGGCAGAATTGCCGTGGCCAGAAATAGTTTTAGATACAGTCGTTGTAGGAAGAGTTAACTCATTGCCTACTAAGGTACACTTGCCGATGAAATCAGTACCTACTACAAGATCAGTTTTGTTGTAAGGGCTAAAAACCATATTGTGTGTAAATTCTGAAGTTGACAAAGCTCCATTTTCATTTCCGCCTATTACTGCCTCACCCCAATCTACTGCAGATCCTACTGTGATTGTTCCAGTAGCCCCAACGTTAGTAACAGTACCTACAACAATGTCTGGTCGGGCATGTGAAGATGCGCCAGTTAATCCATTAACCATTAGTGCAAATCTATACCCCGTAGATGAATCTCCATTAGGCTCCCATGTAAAAGACTTAGCTCGGAAATAAGGTGAAGTATGATCACCCAATACAACGTCTGTGCCCTGAGTTAATGTATTTCCAGTAAGATCCATTACTCTAGCCTTAGTGCCACCGCCTGATCCTGCATACAGTACTAAGATTTTAGTGCCATCATCTGGGAAAAATTTAGCAATATGTGAGTTAGCATCTTTGGAAGGAAGCGTATACGTTGCCGCTTGTGAATATGCAGTATTAGATGTTAAATCACAAACGCGAACAGTTCTAAGCACTCTATGAGTTATAAGAAACCTGCCAGATATAGTAGGGTGTAAGTCTAGTGTTCCATAGTTGTAGCCAGTGCTATCAGTAAATGTCCCCAGATGGGTCAGAGTAACACCCCCTGTCGTTGTACTAAATCTTGAAATACTGTTACCGCTTTGGCCACTTCGCACCCAAAGAACACCATCGTTGACAGGATCCCATTCAATATCATGATGTCCAGTTGTACCAGTATTATTGCCGTGTGTTACCGTTGCCCCCCAAGTTACTGAACCGTCTGCTGCAACAAGTCCTGCGTTAATTTTAGGGGTGTTATCTCCAGCAACAACCGCAAATCTGTTAGTGTTTGATGGGTCTACTGCACACGAATAGTTTACACCTGTAGCACCAGATGGCCCAGTATTTGGATATGGGGTAGTTGCCATAAGACTACTTGCTATAGGCGCAGATGAGGTAATAGGCGCAATCTTACCTGTAGAATCTATTTGAGCTACTTGTCTTGCTGTCATGTTGCTAGCTAGTTCAAAATTATTCGCACCTGCTGCTGTTCCCCAAGTAGGATTAGCCCCAGCACCCCCACTTACTAAAACTTCACCTGCTGCACCCGCTGCTAACCGCACTGGGCCAGTAGCATTTCGATACACCACATCACCTTGCGTAGTAAGAATAGAGGTTAAACTACTACCCACTGTAGTAATGGCTTCTGCTGCTTTACCTAAGAGTAATAATTCTTTAGCTTCTGTTGT
>Ga0196887_1000205_pt1 | contig 29129 bp, 44 predicted proteins | sample VirMetDEL_Mar_31_FD_169094 | JGI IMG/M metagenome (GOLD analysis project Ga0196887, IMG submission 169094) | Aqueous microbial communities from the Delaware River and Bay under freshwater to marine salinity gradient to study organic matter... | ecosystem: Environmental > Aquatic > Marine >... | reverse complement strand
ATAATTCAATGTAGAATACGCTTTTTTCGTCGTTTAAGGTGCTTTTGAACTCAACCCCATCATCTGTAAGGATAATGACGATATGGTCTTTAGAAGCGATTACAGTGGCTTCTAGGGCATCTTCTATATCTGGGCGGAGCTTTATTATTTTACTCAATTTTTTTTTGCCTCGTGCATATATATATACAGATCGCGCGACTTCGGAGGGGGGGGTACTGTATATCCATCCACTGTACATTTATCCACCTGGCTGTACATCCATACAGTACTGGCTATCCATACAGTGACACTTAACTATCGGCAGTATCTGTGCCATTAGATTGCCCGTCGTATCGCTTGCGCTGGACCGATACAGTGAGACCCTGATCGCCTGAATGTTCAACGGCCTTCAATGTTGGCTGTATGTACTTGGTAACTCTATCGAATGATTCTACTGCTGCCTTATAGTCTGATAGATCGCCTGTTGATTCTGCTATCTGTTTAATCTGCAAGCTACCTTCTATCATCTCCATGACCGGGTCAAAGTCAGGGTATCTCTCTGCAAGCCTCTCTGCTAACAGTCTTTTAAGCGGCTTATTGCCTGAACCTTTAGGCCTTCCTAATGTTGCCATACTTTAAAACTCCTATCCTATTGATTCTAAAGTGATTAAAAATTGACCAATTTGATCAAAAAGTAACCAGATTATAGCACTAATTGCATTAAACCCACTATGCATAGAATGTAACGATATAAAAAAAGGCGCTTGCATGTTTGACACATGTAAACATATAGCTATATAGTATTGATTCATTAAACAAAGGAGCATAAACAATGCAAACAACAATCGAACCAACTGATTATATAGGCCAGCAGGCCCAACTAATCGCTATCAGATACTTGGCAGAGAAAGAGCAGCAGCGCATTAATAGACGACAGAACCGGTACTTTTACGCAATGGCAGGACTAGTAGTTGTGTCCTATATAGGCGCAATGACCTTTTACTTCAGTTGATAGCATAGAGCGCATTAGCAATAGTGCGCTTTTTAGTACCAACTACACAAACCAAAGAGGAAATACCATGGAATACATCAAAAACGATTACGAACTAAAACAACTCGCCCTCGACATCGCCCTTAATGCGATTGAGGAAGTAAAGAATCACGGTGGCGATCATTACGAACTAATTGACCAAGCTGCTGCTAATAGTGAACACGCCATCTACACCTACAAAGCAATCATGCTATGCGCTCACTGCTGCACTGCGGATGCCGAGGCAATGCTAGACGATGCAAGCTACAGATTCGACTCATTCGCCCATCATGCAAGCGTATTGGCTGAAGTAACTATTCAAAATGCGGCCTTGCAGGAATTTTACGAGCTAGGCGGGGAGGTGGCGGCATGAATATGCACATGTTATATGGCCGCTTTTGCGTGTCCTACAATCTAGCCAATAGCGAATGGTGGGTGCAAGATAGATTTGAACACATGGGCACTTACAGCAGATATTCGCAAGCCCTTATTGCTATAGACAGTCGTATGACCGAGTATAGAATAGGGGTGGCATCATGAAAGTATTAAACCTATATGCCGGATTAGGCGGAAATCGTAAACTTTGGGAGGGCTGCGAGGTTGTAGCCCTAGAAAGCCACGAAAAAATAGCTGAAGTCTATCAACGCTTACACCCTAAGGACACAGTGATTGTCGGTGATGCCCATGAATACCTACGCCAACACTTTAGAGACTTTGATTTTATCTGGTCTAGCCCTCCATGCCCGACACACTCCAGAATGGCAAAAGCTACGCGCCACAAAAACCGCAACTATCCCGATATGTCTCTGTACCAAGAGATACTATTCCTCCAGCACTTTTACAAGGGCAACTGGGTTGTTGAGAACGTAAAACCATTCTATGATTTTTTAGTCCCGCCTACTGTCACGGTTGGAAGGCATTGTTTTTGGTCTAACTATGATTTTCATGCTGAGGATGTCAAACGCCCTGACAACTTTATCAATCTGGCTAATCTGGCCGGTAAACGCGCTTTAATGGATTGGTTAGGCATACACTACCCAGAGAATATATATTACGAGGGGAACCACTGCCCCGCGCAAATCCTTAGGAACTGCGTACACCCCAAACTAGGGCTGCAAATATTCGATCAGTTAAGCTACTTATAGCTAGGCAAGGGTGATCCTTACATCCTATGAGAGCGGGTTGGCCCACCGTGCCGAAAACGGGCCTTCTAGCCTCCTTTTTAGGGGGCTTTTTAATACCCTATGGGTAGGTATAGGGTAACCACTTAATCGCCTTTAGAGAGCACTACAGTGCGTTTTTTTCGGTACTTATGAGCCTAGATAGATACCATTGGGCCTTTTGTAGTGATTCAACACCGCCCTTTTGCTGATACCGCCATAGGTACTTGATTGCGCACGCCTTACAATGGCCCGCGAATGCTTCCTTGCTCATGCTTGCCTCAATCGCGTCGATACACTCGATTTCGCCCTGATAGTGAGCGGGGTGGTTGACCATATCAGTTAGCGGGGTAGAGCTAGTCGTGGCTGCGCTAGTATTCCCTGCCAGGGCGCTTTTTTCTACTGTAGAAACTGGTCTTGGTTCAATAGCGGGGTGTTTTTTCTGCAATTCTTTCCAATTACTCATTTTTGCCTCCGTATTTTCCGCGTAGGTAATCCAGGCTGACTGGCATTTCATCGAATGCGCCATCATGTACTTCGTGCAACATCCAAATTCCCCTCCATGACAAGTTATTGTGCGGGGTAAGGTAGTCTTCATCGTGCTGGTAGAAGATGCCAGCAAAGATACCCGTCATACGCTGACCATCCGCACGCCTTGCAAAGCTAATAGCCCTATCCTGGACATGGCCTTGCACCGTAGACATATGCATCTTGTTAAGCATCAAGGTGGGGTTAGCTACTGGCCTACCCATTATGCCGCTGGTAAAGTAGTGCTGATAGGCAATGTTATCTATAACGCAACACTCCAAGAAGCCATAAACCTCCCATCCCATCTCTTCTAGCTGTAGGTCTTTAAAACCAATTAGCCCATCTAGTTTTGGGTCTGAATTTGCGGCTCTGGCTATACGGTTCTCATGATTCCCAAGGGTAAACACCATGCGAGGGTTCCATTGTTTCTTTTTATCGTGCTTTAGTTTGGCTTGTTCCTGCCTGATAGGCTCTAAAAATACTTTCATTGCCGCAATCCCTGCCTCAATATCTGCAATATACCTTCTTCCTTCGTAGCCCTTGGTCGCGACATCAAATGATGACAGAGATTCCATGTCCCACCAGTCCCCTATCATTACGATAACATCAGGCTTTTTATCTGCCGCGTACTGTCCTGCCCAGTGCAAATGATCATTAGGCTGGCCAGGTTTGACTTGTGTGTCTGGGATAATGAGATGCTTCATGCTTTTCTCCATAAAAAAAGCGCCACTAAGGGCGCTCTAAATCGTCTTTCGCTACTGCGCATAGCCCACAGATCACGAATATTATCATATAAATTAACACTTTACCCACCACCCATAACCAATGAGCCGTCATTATAGAGACTCTGCGGATGGTCACAAATGTATTAGCCTTATTCATAACATGCCTGTAGGTAATGGCCCGTTGCCGCCACGGGTGGGCCAGACCCGATCACAGGTCGAGGGAGACCCTGGCTAAAACGGAATATCTTCTGTGATTGGGGCAGGGGCAGCGGTAGACTGTGGTGCTGCTCCATCGGTATAAAATACTTTCACATTCCCCAGTATGGGTGGGCGTTCCTCACCAGCTTCGCGTTCTTCTTTGCTTTGAGACTGGGCGATGAAGCCATTGTTCTCATACTGATCCTGCTGGTCAGTGTCGATGAACGTGGTCATGTTTAGATACCGAGCCTCAGTGCCATCTTTTTTAGTGACTACAGGGCAGCGGGTTAGGTCTAATTTTTTAAGGTCTAGCGATACTGATACACCTATCTTCATTGCAAATTCCTCACTTCGGAAATAATTTCTGTTACGGCCAGTATAACCTGTTCGGCCAGATTCTTAATAAACTCCTCATCACGCTCAACTCGAACGATGAAAGGGTCTTTCTCAGGGTGGTAGCTCATAAATTCCCACCAATCACGCTCCGTGATCCACATACAGCCTTGGACTTGAGCATAATGTTTAGTAGGGCAGACTCCCTTGTCGCTCCACTTGTCATGGTTACTTGGTGCTGGGCATTTAATCTCTATGCCACCGTCCTCACCTATCAACCCATCAGGACTGCAACCAAACTCACCACTGTTATCCAGTATAAAACCTACTTCCTGCACTTCATTGTCAGTGATCAGGGTGTATAGGTTACGGGCATCAGGCTCAAGTTCATTACCCCTTGTCATCCACTCTGTCACAAATACAGGGGCAGACATGCCAGATATTCTTTCGATAATCATAGCGTTTATGTACCCATCAGCAGAAGAACTAGGCTTGCCATTAGACTTAATTAACTTGTGGAACTGACTGGCGCTAGGTCTTCCTAATCTAGCCGCCAGCCATTCCTGACTACCCTGTTCAGCTTGCAGTATTTGCATCAGCTTTGCGCTTCAGTGCTGACAGTGCCTGATCAAACTGCACCGCCCTCATTTGGTCAACAGTGCTGCACTTGAATACCTGACAGAACTTCTCCACATCTGACTCGGTAATCTCCAGCAGAGACTTGAGTTGTGCTGCTTGCTCACTAGTCACAACAGCATCCTGTACTGCTGCTGGCAAGTCTTCACCGGCATACAGGTAGATGCCTAATCCATGCATGGCGATTGCCTTCACCAAGCATCTCATACGCGCATCAGATATGTCCCTCGCTGTAGGCAACACGATAGCCTTGTTCCGGTTATCCATTACTGGCAGCCACATAGTATGTGTTGCACCTTTGACGGTGACAGACACAGAGACTTCAACTGTATCGCCACACAATGTCATCGGATCGCTAAACGTGTAAGTCGAGTCGGGGTAATGCTCCATCAGCGTTTGCCATGCCCATGCCCACGATAGATAGGATAGGTTGCCCTTCTTCTCGACATGCTTGCTACAGTCGATCGCTGACAGAGTCTTCCAGACGCTCATGACTTCACCTTCCAGATGCGGTAGCCTTTCTTCTCAGCACGTCCAACAGCCTTGAAGCCTTCACAGATGTCCACATAGTAACGGAAGTAATGACCTTCTTTGTGGTCTTTAAGCAGCACAGAGTCGCCATGCCGCATCTTCTTGGCAACAGATTTAGCGTCAAGAACGCCGGGGATTGGGATTTTTTTATCAATTTTCATGGTTATTCTCCTAACATTTGGTTTATTGTTTTGAATGTGGCGCATTCAGCAGCAGCGTATGCGTCACCATATCCTCGCTCATACTCCTCAGAGTTGTCGAGAGCCTCATACCCATGTATATAGTCGAATTCACCGCGCTCATAATCAGTCATGTTGTCGTAAAGAGATTGCAGAACGTGGTCATTGTCGTCGCACGGAGAGCCAGTGCGTTGGGGGGATTCGTAGTTAAACATAGTCTTTCCTCTTTGTGTGTGTGCTGCCTATTTTACATAAGTTGTTACGAGATGCAAACTTTTGTTGTAAATTTATTTTATGATGGCTATGATGCAACCTCACTCAACAGGAGAATCAAATGGACATCAATAGATCAATCAATCACTTTATGGAATCCCAGCAGTTTATCCAGGCTGATCTCAGCAGGGAGTCAAAGCTGCACCCTTCTACCATTAGTTTAATTAGGAACGGCCACCGTTCACCAAGCTGCGCCACACTGCAACAACTAGCTGATATGTTTGGAGTCAAGGTATCAGAGTTTATCGCGGCTGGTGAGTGAGATGGACAAGCCATCGTACTACGCCATCCTGACTGCGGATGTCAGGTATGACAAAACCTTGAAGCCGCTGGCTAGGCTCTTGTTTGCCGAGATTACTGCGCTGTGCAACAAAGAAGGTTACTGCTGGGCCAGCAATCAATACTTCGCTGATCTTTATGAAGTAGATAAGACAACTGTTAGCGGGTGGATAGGACAACTAAAGACCCGAGGATACCTTACCGTACAACTTGAGTACAAAGAGGGTAGCAAGCAAATTCTTAATAGGTATATGAAAATTAATGGGGAGGGTATAGACGAAATAACCAAGACCTCTTTCCAAAAAGATGTAGACCCTATTGACCAAAAGACCAAAGGTAATACTAAAACTAATACTAAAACTAATATTACAGTTAATAATGTAGATGATTTTGATTCATTCTGGAAATTCTACCCACGGAAGGCAAGCAAGGAGGCAGCAAGAAAGGCATGGGAAAAGCTACGACCTGATCAGCATATCATGCAGATGATCCTTGATAACGTGAAAGAGAGGGTTGAGAAGGGTGAATGGAGAAAAGATAACCAGTCATACATCCTTCATGCCAGCACATACCTGAATCAGAAGCGTTGGGAAGATGAAGTTCTTGACCAGCAAACACAAAAACGAACCAACCCTGAGTCTATTAAGTCAGTGTCTGTCATGGACAAACTGGCTGATAGATCATGGGCAGATTAGGAGAAGATGATGATCACTGAAATCACTAAGCAGTACAATGGCGGCAACAAGAACCACCGTAACCGCAATGCTGCCCTGATCAAATACATTGGGCACGAAAACAAGGACTTGGTTAACGGGGAATATTATACCTACCGAGAGCTAGGTAACGCTGCTGGCGTATCTGTCCATGCAATAAAGAACCGTATCAACAGCGAGATGATTAACTACCCAAAGGGTACACGGGTTGCCACTGACAACACTGTCAGACCAAAGCAGGACAAGCCTTTTGAAGAATGTCGCGCTGGCAGCAAGAAGCACAGAGAGATGAGACTGAACCTGCCGCGCTGCGAAACCCCAAGTGAGGCGCTGATGGCTAAGTGGCTGAGTAGGAGGTTGTAATGGGTGAAGCATACACTGTCAACAGCGAGTCCAAGAAGGAATCGTTCAAAGAGTTTGTCGATGAACTGTACACAAAGAAGCCGTACATCACGTTCACCTACCAACATGGTAAGCCACGCACCCCCGCACAGAACAATGCCATGCACGTTTTCTGCCAGCAAATAGCAGATAGGTGTAATGCAGCAGGGTACTGGTACAAAGTCAGCAGTCCGATACTCAAGGCAGACATAGAGACACCGTGGACTAAGGAGAGGGTGAAGAAGCTGATGTGGATGGCCGTACAACAGGCTATGTACCCTGATACTACGTCAACGAGAGACTTAACCACTGAGCAAATGGTTATGGTTGCTGATACACTTGCGCTGCACTTGAGTGACAAGCACAAGATTTACGTTAAGTTCCCTACTAAGGAAGACATTGATGGCAATAAGACGAGACGCAGCGGATAAATGGTTTAGTGATGTAGTCAGGAAGAAGGCTGGCTATGTTTGTGAACACTGTAACAAGGCTGGTGCCAGGATGGAGTGCGCCCACATCTATGGTAGAGCAGCTAAGTCTGTACGCTGGAGTATGGATAACGCACTGTGTCTGTGCCACTACTGCCATATGAAGTTCACCGCTGACCCCGTTGAGTTCACCGCATTCTGTGTGGATAAGTTTGGGGCTGGACACATGGAGATGCTGCGAGAGAAGTGGAATGTACTGATGCCTACCACTAAGAAGTTACGCGCCGAGATAGCCAAGCACTACAGGGAGGAGTACAAGAAGCTAGATGAGGATGAAAATTACGAGCCAATATCGTATAATTGACAACTAAAAATTGGAGACTGTTATGTCTACTGGATTTATAGCTGAGTTAATACGCAAGTGTGACCACAACCAACTGCCTGATCACAAGCAGACACTGTTCAACATCATAGAATCTGTGCTGTATCTGGATGCCAAGAGAGCTGATGCCAGAGAACAGCTAGACCAACTTTGGTCTGACATTGAGGCAGAGATAGAGTTACTAAGTGAACCACTAGATGAAGAACAATTAGGTTTGCTTAATCCTACATTTGATGTAGAATAGATTTACGTTGCTTCGTTGACGTTAGTGTAGACCTTCTAGGGTTCACACTCCCTCAGATGTCGGATTGCCGTCCGATGTTTGGATTAAAAAGCCCTGCTTGCATTCGGGGCTTTTTTTTGCCTGACGTTTAATGTAGACTAACAGTGTCCTTCGGGATAGGAAGTCGTTATTTAAGTTCAAAATTGTGGTTTTCCCTACTTGGCCCTAGCTTATGCTGGGGTCTTTTTTTTGCTATAATCACGGGATGGCAAAGAACATAGCTAAAGGTAAGATGTCAGCAGCATACTGGGCCAACAAGAGTAAATGGTAATGCCACAAGGTCTATACGCTAACATACATGCTAAACGTAAGCGCATCAAGGCAGGGTCTGGAGAGAAGATGCGTAAGCCTGGTACTGCTGGTGCCCCTACAGCTAAGGCATTTAAGCAATCAAAGAAAACCGCTAAGAGTTTGATGCGTTAATAGCACCAGATAACAGGCATTGTATCTCTGGTGTCTACATGGATGAACGTCTTAGCAACACCTATACCATTAAATCCCATTGACTGCGCGTGTTTGATTATCTCGTAGGCTTCGTTACCAGTGTTAATCTTAATATCCGCAGCGATGCCCTGAGCGTGAGTACCTGGCTTGGCCTTACGCGCCTCGATACTATGGGACGGATCGCGGTATCCCGACGTAATAATGAATGGGAAGCCGCAAACGTGGCGTAGTGAGTCGATTGCCCACAGGAACTCATCTGACATCTCATTGTTACCAGTCTCCTGACAATCAAAGTCTGATCGGTTGAAGTATCTCATCGCTCTCGCTGTACGCCCTTGGCCTTCTCTACTGTTCTCATAGCACCTAGCCCTAACATACCCATCAGTACAGGCATCATCTCAGACAGGGCAATCAGGGGTATAGCTACGGTAGAGTTAGCGAGTGCTAGACCAAAGTTAGTCATGGGGATTATGATAAAGTTACCAGCCATACCAGCAACACACACCCAGCCAACAGCAGGTCTCCAGCCAGCCACAAACATGTTCTTGTGTGCAGCCTCAACCTTGTTAACTTCAAGCTGGCCCTTTGCCAACTCCTGTGCATGGCGCTCTGCCATTGTACTAATCTCATGGGCTAAGGCATTCTTAGCATCCTTATCCTCGATGAACTTGTCTAGTAACCCTGATACTGGGCCTATCAATGCTTGCAACATTATTGTATCCACTTAGCTACTGCAAATATAGAGATGATCATAGGGTACATCATCCACAGCATACGCTCCAGTTTATTAAACCTTTGTGCGCCATCATCAAGCCTACGTTCGATGTTGGAATAGCGTTCAGCACACAGAGTTTCATGCGCCTCCATCCGGCTAATAGTATCTTCGGTCATGTTAGAATCCATAATGATATATAGCAGCAAGCACTGCAATCAGCAGCACTACACCAACCGTGTGTTTGATTAAGTCTTCCTTCTTAGACTGTTGCCTAAGAGTTGCTAGTCGCTGCTTCTCTAGCTTCGCCTTGTGCTCACTCAGGGATCGATGCTGAATGGCAAGCATATCCCTCCACACTTCCCTTGGCGTTATCTTCTTTAGTTCCTTCTCACGCTCCCTAATTGCGTTCTTAGCCCATGCTAACTCCAGGGCATCCTCTTGCGTCAGTACATGATCACCAGTCTTAGTAGCTTCCTCAATAGTCTCTACGGCAGCCTTACTCTCAGTAAGAGAAGTAAACAGTCCAGACAAATCAGATAGGTGTGACCCTGACTCCTTAACTGTTTTGATGCCAGCGTTAAGAGTTTTGAGGACACCTACTACTGCGGTAATCTCAGCAATCATTCAACTTCTACCCACTCGCCTGCATCCTCATCCCAGACATATGGCCCTCTGCCATCAGGATAAGCTACTGGTGGCTCCCAAAGACAGCTATCGTCGTTCAGCGTCCAGCTTGGGTAAGGCTGTGGTGCGTAGAATGCATCACGATCTGCGTCATATACATAGCCTATACCTGCAAAGTTTTTCCGCAAGCCAGCTTTACCTGACGGCACAGGTCTGATGTCAGTAATCTCCTCGCCACCTATAGTTTGCGTGTGCTCCTCGTAGGTGTAATGCACCCCACCTCTTGTGTTGTACGATGTCTGTACCCAAGTGCCTTCCTGCGTATCTACAAAATCCTGTTCGGCAACAATCACTCGTTGGACAATGCCGTCTACTACTTCTGCAAAATGTGCCATGTGCCCTCCTTAGTTTGGCGTGAATGTGCCAGATGAATTAAACGTGTGATAGGTGTAGCCGCCAGATGATGTGATGGTTCCACCGGATGCCGCAGTGTCTCCTGCATATCTGATAATTACTACTCCAGACCCGCCTGTACTTGCAAAATAACCCGATGGACTAACTGAATAAATTGAGCTACCACCGCCACCACCACCCGTGTTGGCAGTACCATTCTGTCCAAAGCTATAAAGATTCTGTTGATTGCCTGTCCAGTAGGTTCTATAACCGTTACCACCGCCTCCAGTGCCTCCGGCTCCCACCTGAAAGTTACTGTTAGCACAAGTGTGGAGGTTTTTCATTCCATGACCACCGCCACCGCCTGCGTAGGTTGTTCCGTTTAACCATTGCGTACCGTTGCCACCGTCACCGCCTTTACCAGCACAGTTTATTTGCGAGGCATTCCCACCAGCCGCGCCAGCACCGCCACCGCCACCGCCTGCTTGGAAGTACGCAGGGTGGGCTGTAACAATAGCGTTTCCTCCAGCATTGCCTTCGCCGCTGACTGATGCACTGCCGCCTGATCCAACATCCGTGGCTCCGTAGCCATAGGGAGCGCCGCCGCCGCCAGAGCCACCTGAAGTGCCGTTTGCCGTCCCTGAGTTAAGCCCTATGCCGCCAGTACCACCACCCGCTGTCGCGGCTACACTACCAAAAGAACTTGGCGATCCGTCCTGCTGTTGGCTTGATTCCGTAGACTCAGCACCACCCGCACCTACAGTAATAGTATATGCCTGACCAGGAACAACTGCATAACCTGTACTGTTAGCCTCGTAACCACCAGCACCACCACCACCGCCACCTTTAAAGCCGCCCGATGCGCCACCAGCCACCACTAAATATTCTACTAGCATTGCGCCGCCACCACCGCCACCAACAGCTTTACCTATAGAGAATACACTTACATTCGCGCTAATCATTACAGCACCAGTGCGTGAATACCAGATGCAGCAGTACCTGTACTCAGGACTCGCTTGATAGAGCAGATCAGGTAGAAGTTATCAGGTACAGTAACTGTGCGAGTAACACCATCCTTGTTATGGAATGAAACAGCACCGCCTGTTGTAACGTACAGGCCGATAGCTATGTTGCCAGTACCTAAGTTATCTGAACCGTCAGCAGGAGTGACGGGAACCATGTCGTAAACGCTGCCATTGAGTTGACCGCTTACACCTTCAAATGGATTTGCCATTATAGAACCTCTTAAATTAAGTTAATTGAGAACGCAGGTAAGCGCACTCTAATGCTAATGCTTCTTCGTAACGTATGCCGTAACGATCTTTCTTGGGATACTCTTCACCCTCTGCCAAAGCGATAGACTTATCATCCCACTCGTCATAGCAAAGCAATCCATATTCAAATGCGTCCAGACCTTCTGCCTCAAACGCAGCCTTTACCTGCTGTGCGATCAGACCAAAGTGCCACCGAGCGCCATCACCTTTAAGCTCTACAGCGTCATCCCACTTGTACTGCACAAAGTTAACATTGGCCCAAGCTCTTAGGACTGCTGCATCAATAGTCCCTATCTGTTGCTTCTCGCGCTCATCAGATGTATTGATAGTGCCGTTACCAGCAAACACTTCAGACCAGCGGTATGTAGCATTACCACACTTGACCACGTTGTCATGGGTAGGGCGAAAGGCATTAGTCTCAATAATGATCCCTTGCACTGCCTGCTGGTTCCACAGGTTCAGCTTGCCCTCTAGTTGGCTAACGGTGTTCTGTAGCCACTCAGTGTTCCACTCTTTAATAATTACTTGAGCCATGATAATTCCTAGTAAGCGTCAATGGAGTATTCAACAATCTTATACTTAAACTTAACTATGCTGCCTGGAGCAATAGTAAAGTTGCCCAGACCTGCGCTTGGTAAGTTGTGTAGGTATGTGCTGAATGTACCAGTTGTTTGCGATGATGTTGTATTGGTAGCTATGACTTGTCGGAAGTTCATCAGACCTGTGTTGTTAAACACAATGCCAAAGTATGCGTCCACCCTAAATACTAGACCTTCCACACCTGTGCCTGAACCGCCTGTAGGGAACTCTACTTCATACACCACAAGCTGTTGACCTGGCTGCAATACATACGGAATGCTGACAGATAGATTAACATTCCCGCCCTGAGCAATAACACTTGGGAATGTAAGACAATGAACCTTCTCTTCTACGCCTCTTTGTACTAACTGATCTGTGCGGCCAATGATCAAGTCATCACTTACTATCGTTCCTGTCACAGCCTTAGATGTGGAGAAGTTAGCTGCGTATGATGGTTGCACACCAACACATGATATAGAGCAGTTAACATTAGCCAACTCATTGTCGTACATAATCAACCCAGTACGACCAGCAGTTAAATACCCTGCGTTCATAATGTTAGTGCCAAAGTCTACAAAGCGGTTTCCATATACCTGCGCCCCATCACCTAATGCCCTTTCAATCATGCCGCCACTTACAGTTACTGTCTCAGAGTTGTAGATTACCAAGCCAGTTTGAGGATTTGCCGTTGAAAGAGTACGCTTGACTAACCCAGCACGAACAAAATCACACCCTGTAATCGTAAGCTGAGAGATGCTGTGGAAGTAACACAGCGTCCCACCTGACTCAAAGAAGTGGCAGTTAGATATGTTAATGAAGTTACTGATCTGATTGTAGCCGCCACCTATATCATACATAGCAGACACATAGCTGCGGTAGATAGAAGCATTGCTCATCACCAAACCATCTAGGCTAGTAGTGTGGATACCGTAGTTCATCTTAATCAAAGAGATGTTTGACACAGTAAAGTCAGCAGCAGCCTCTTCTGTCTTCAAGAAATAGTTGCAGTCCTTAGCGGTCATGTCTTCAATAAATGGCTTAACAGCCAAGCGCAAGGTAGCTACATACACTTCTTGTCCAACACTAGCCCCAGAGTTTAATATGACAGTTCCGCTTCCTGTGCCTACTCCAGTAACAGTATAAGCACTAGAAGCCTGTGGCACACCAGCAATGTAAACAATTAACTGGTTAGCGTCTGGCAACAACCAATTATATGCAAAAGTGGTTTGACCAGCAGTAGCAGTATATGCAACCTCATAAGACTTATTGAAGATACACTTATCTAGGTTCATAAAGTCTAGGCGATTAAGCGTTAGCTCTGCCGTGTAGCTTACATCGATAGCGTGAGTGTTAGCCCTGAACACAGGAGCATCACCAAATGCAGCCTGAGTAATCACTGTACCAGCAAAGGACATCTGCTCTATTGAGCAACCAAATGCACTTACATTACTACCCTTGTTGAATGAAAATGCTGTCACACCATCGCTAATACGGATCAGTGTAGAGCCAGAGTGGACAGTAGGGCTAAAGGAACTTGTATAACCGTTGAAGTTAACACGACCAGCGCCAAGTACTCGTATGCCTTTAGTGATAGACACACCTGTAGAGATCAGGAACTCACCGTCTGGGATCAGTACAGTACCACCGTTAGGCAGGCTGTTAATAGCTAACTGGATAGCTGGGCCATCATCAGTAGTGCCATTCCCTTTCGCACCAAAGTCTAGGACATTAGCACTTGCCCCAGAGATCATGCGGTTTGCTGATTTAGTTAACGCCATGTTTATAGCTCCGGTCTTGTATCAGGGAATCCATTGATGTATTCGCCATCGTCATTCTTAGCTGGCCAGTCTCGTAGGGCAGTCCTGTAAGTTAGTAACTCTTCACGCTGCGGGTGGTCAGGTGTTGCAACGAGTATGTCTGTACGCGAAAGTTCTGCGTTGCGCCAAGTATAAGCTGACAGCACAGGACATACATAAGGTTCGTATTTGAAGGTACTCATTATAAAATCCTCGTATAGATCGTGCCGCCATCCGTACTAACTTTTGTAATTAAGCCTACAGATTCTGTTGTGTTGAATTTAAAAACTTTGTCATCAGTCTCGTTTGTGGAGTACAACTCTGTACCTTTGAAGGCAATCCCACCAAAAGAAGTTGCAGAACTAGACAATGGATTGACACTAAAAGTCACACCTGTGTAATCTCCTGAAGTGGTGTATTGAAAAACTACTCCAGTTGTTACAGTGGCGTATAAAAATGTACCATCTGTACTCAAGTCTTGCAGTTGACCACCTGTTTGAGAATTTGTACTGAAAGTTGTGCCTAGAGTTCCTCCGCTTGAGGTCAACGTATAAGGCTTCACAACATCAGAAGCACCGCCAAATGACTGAACAAAGGCATACACAACACTCCCTATCTTTGCTACGCCAACAATGCCGCTTAAACCTGTTATTGCCCATGAAGTGTCTTTGGCACCACTTGAGTTGTATCTGTGAATAACCCCTGCATTAGAGCCTGCCACATAAAAGTAAGAACCGTCCCAAAAAACTCCCATGTTTTCAGTGTCAGTCGTAGTAAAATTGACGCTTTGATATACACCCGCTGCGTTGTATTTAAAAATCGCATTTGTGTTCAATCTATCGCACACCCAGAAAAAGCTGCCGTCCCAAGTAATCCCAGAAGGGTGAGTCATCTGAGACGCGATAGACCAGTTAGTGTTTGCATAAGTAGCACCAGTCGTAAGAGACGTAGCGTCTGCGTAGGTTGTTGTATCAGAGTTTAATGTCCCAGATTGCAACCACTTCTCGCCTGACGCGGTGGTTATTAAAGAATCAAAGCTGTTGATAACCTTGTTGTCATTGACCTCAGAGCCACCACCACTTATAAAATCACTAAAGTTACTCACGACATCACCCACCCTTGCGTTGCGTCCGTAAATATGAATTGTATGGAGAGATACGCTGCATCCATAGTAAAGTCTGTTGCACTACTCATAATCTTTGATCCGTTTCTAGCTACTACTGTATCGGTAAAGTTGCCTACAGTAATCAGGACTCTCTGCCCTATAGTCGGTGAAGCAGGTAGCGTGATAGTTTTAGTAGCAGCACTAACATAAACATGCGTGTTAACAGTAGCTGTAATAGATGCCGCTGTAACCACTGATGTAATACCTACCGCAACAGGAACTGAAGCTATAGCCGCTGCGCCTACTGCATCATCAATAATCTCGGCTGCACCAACAGAGTCATCAGCCATCTTAGCCAGGGTAACGCCATTGTCTGCAAGACTTAGAGTAACATTGCCCTCAGTACCACCACCTGACAAACCTGTACCAGCAATAACTCCAGTAATGTCACCCACAACATCAGTGTTGCGAATGAACTTTCTTACCTCAACCTGCGAGTTAGCTGGAGGCGCTTCAGAGAAAGTAAGCACTAAACCAGATAGGCTATAGGAACTAACCTTCTGCATTAAGCCATCAATAGATACCTGCAATAAAGATGTGCTAGTAGGGGCATCACTTAATGTGAATGCTGTTTGTGCGCCTGTGCCAGTAAATTCGTCTACTGTGAGTATCTGTGTACCAGTGCCAGCTACAGCATAGTCCAATGCTTCAACAGCACCCGTTAGATCGAATCCTAGTAGCTTTCCAGCCCTTGTAGCTGAGACTGGTAGCTCCATATTAACTGTGCCAGCATCGCTCTCAGGTCGCCTTACAGCGCGTTCTAGGCCTGTTGTACCCTGCTGGAGTGCTAACCACAGTGCATCAAAGTCACCGTTAACGTCTAATGCTAGGAAATCACCGCTGTTCTGGTAGTTAGTTGTACGCGCCAAGTCCATATCTAGGTATATGGCTATCTTGTCACCAGTAGCTGCACCGCTGGTTAGCGTCACGTTACCACCGTATGAGCCTACTCCGCTCAGGGTGTAGTCATTGGAGCCGCCTAACGTCAAAGCTGTACCGTTCTTCAGGACTTTTATGTCACCATCGGCTAACGCGGTAAACGTGTACGGGAATACCGTCTGCCCACTTGTGGCAACATAATCGTTCCTAGTTGTTGCTGCTGTTACTGTCATTTCTGCACCCCAATAATTGTGCTAATTATACTACATTGATCTCTTAAATTCTGCTTAGTCATCGTCAGCTAAATCACGCAAAGCATCAGATAACGCGCCATTTGCAATTCTAGCCGCATTAAGGATTTGGTCATCGTAAGTACGCAAGGCTTCTTCCTTCTCCTTACCACTCATCTCTAGGTCTTTATATACACGCTTTCTTAGCTTGTTAAGCTTCTTGATAATCTTTCCCTGAGACTTAATGATAGGCGTAACAAAAATTAATGCTGCGTTTTCTTCCCTGTATTCTTCCAGCCTTTCATATTTACCTTCCTCTCTAAATATTCTTAAGCCATTCTTGGTTTGCTCTGCCAACTCCTGAGTGTCGTAAAACTGCTGCACACTGTTAGACATGCCTCCAGTTGGATACCTCATGGTAAATGCTCGAACTAATGGCAAATCAACAGGACTTGTAGGGTCTTCTGGGAACTCCTCTCCATTCCACTCTTTTACCTTCTGGAGTAAGATGTCACCCGCATCTGTAATGTAAGGGCCAGATGTTGCTAATGTTCCCCTAATAATGTTGTCTATTTTTGCAGGAGAATAATTAAATACCTTGCCTAGCTCTTGAGCAGTCAATGATGTTCCAGCAGTCTTTCGCTCTTCTGGAGGTAGTTTATCCATGTATTCTGGGTAAATACGCCTGCCCTGGAAGAAGTTGTAATTAGTAATCTGCTCAACAGTAGTCTTGATTGGCCCAGGAAGCACAGCACTAGGGTCATAAACAGGGCTAACTGAGGTAACTATACCTCTAATTAAGTCTTTAGCCATGTCAGCAAACCCCGTTTCTCCTTCAGAATCTGCCCATATCATAGCTCGCTCTACTGTACTGCCAAATATAAAACCTACAGTAAAAGGCTTTGGCACTCTAGCCCAAGTATCCCCTACCTTGAACACCCAAAACATGTCGCGTTGCCACTCAGGAATCTCTAGGTATTCTTTCTTCTCTTCTTCTGGAGCAATATGCAGGTAATATCCTGTCAGTATAATCTGCGGGATAGTAATCGTGGCAGAAGCATACATGATCATTGCTTTAGGATTCTTTCTAATAGCGCGGATAAACTTGTTTGAGCCTTGTACGCCAGCGTTAAAGAATGGAACGTATCTATTTATTTCTTTACTGGCACGACCGCCTCTAGCAAAGTCTATGCTTGCGTCCCTTGCCTCCATAGCTCCTTGTGCATCTGTCATACCTTTTCTTTTGGCTGCGTTATATACGCCTATACGCACACTCTGCTCAACTAGAGAGCCTATATCTTGTGGCAAGTTTAAGGGGTTCTTCAGATACCTTTTGAGCTTGCCTTCATTCTTAAACATTTCTGCGTAAGCATTTTTAATGCCTTCGTCAGACATATTCATATAGCTATTAAATGATGCTCCTGAAGCTCTCCATCTCTCATACAGGTCGTTTTTGCCTATACGAGCCGTTAGACCTTTAACTACGTCAATAACATTTGGCCTAGCTTCGCTTAATATGTAAGAGCCATGCACATCCCTGATAAAGTTTCGCGCCATAAATTCTGGGGTAATGGTTGCGCCAGTACGCAAAATACTTGCAGGGGTGCTTAACAGCCATCCAAGGCCCGTTATTTCTTGCGGCCCCATAGATGTCATTGCCTGAACAAGAGATGGATGCACTTTGTAGTATTTGTTTTCACCTTTAACTAAAACTGTAATCACACCTTCGGGCTGCTTGTCTCGCAGATACGGAACCTGCACCCCTGTTTCTTTGTCTTTTGCCATCCCTATTTCTGGTTTATAGGTGCTAATGTACTCAGGCATTACATCTTTAAGCGCCACTAACTGATTAGCTACACGATTCTGGTAAGAGATGTCAGTAATTCTAAAGGTATTTCTTATAATAGATTCTATAGGGTCAGCAATCGCCTTGTCGCTACCCTGTATTTTCTTTATTACTTGGCCTAGTTTTTTGCCAGCAAACGTACTGCTTGCCTTTATCTGTAAGCCTTGCAGCCCTGCTGTTTCTCCGTACTCCTCATCCATCACTCTCTGGAACGGAATGTAATTAGGGTTCTCTGCCTTAATTGTGTCGTACTTAGCTTTTGACATAACACCAAAGGACACCAGCATTTGCAGCATTCTGTCTTGGTAGTCGTATATCTCTTGTGCAGACGTATCTAGCAATACAATGTCTTCACCATACTTCTCATTGATCCTGGCTAAGTCTTTGATAGACTTTTCTTTTTGCTTCTCAGTAATCTCGACATCTTCTCTATCTTTAAGGTCAAGTGTGTACCTACGCGCAATCAAGTAGTCTATTAAGTCTTTCTTTCTTTTCTTTTGGTTAGGCTCAATACGCATTGCATTGAAGTCAAAATCATCTAGTATTGGCTTTAATCCCTTGCCTGTCTCGACTAACTCCCCCTGCTCATTAAGAACAGTTGTGCCATTGTTAAGAGAGCTAAGAGCCATGCCTGTTACGCCAGAATATAAGCGTACAGCGTCTTCTAGAATATTGTCTTTGCCTCGCTTTGCAGCTTCTTTTGACACATCTACAAGCGCCCCTAAATCGTCAATCCACTTATAGTATTCTTCATTAAATATGCTTTTATCTGCCGCAATAGTATCTGGTTGTTTGCCAGCACTTAGCTGGTCTTGCTGCGCGCTGCTTATAAGGTCAGGTGCAGGGTTGTCTATGTTTTCTATAGATTCTTCTATGGCTTGGCCTACAGTTACCTCAACACCTTCATCAGCAAGAGGGGTATCATCAATGGTTAACTGATCATCAACTATTGCGTCTTGCTCTAAAGATGTAAGCTGATCTACTGACTTCTTAGCATCTTGTGGCGACATGCCTTTGCTAATCAACAGGTTTGCTGCTGCTGATGCACCCGCCTTCGTACCGCCCATAGCCATAATGAGGCCAGACTCAAGCAGTAACTGCTCTGCATCAGGTGTAATGCCATTAAGAACGTCAGCCATTGTGTAGCCTTCAGTCAGGGCTAAATCAACAGACTCTCGCAAGATGTCAGCTACTCTTTCCTCGCCTAACTCCATCAACATGCCGTTCCAGCCAGCCCTAGTAAATACCTCTGACATACGAGCATTGGGCTTAATTAACTTATAAGCCTTATATAGATTGTTTTTAAGGTTAGCAGGAAGCTTATTGATGCTGGTAATTGCACCATTGGTCAAAGCTGCCTTGCCCTTTTGGAATCGCACAGACTTACTAAGCTTTGACGCTACAGCTAAACCTGTTAACTCAGCAGCTACTTCAGAACTTACATAGCCGTATGCTTTTAATGCACTGATGGCTGGGCTTTCTTTAGCCTCACGGAATATTAATTGACCTGTCTCAGAGACTTCCAGCCCTTGCGCGATGCGTATATTACCGTATGCCTTGTATCCTTGCACTGGCATTAGCATGGCACTCTGTGTCGCTACTCGTGCTGTTGCTCCAGCGACTTGCGCTAGGACACGGTTCTTAACAAGCTCCTGTGTCGTTTTAACTGCTGCTGTCTGTACGCTCTTGCCAACACCACCTGTAGCAGCAAACTCCGTCATAAACGCAGGTATCTGCTCTCCATAGTATCTAAACTTGCCGCCAAAAGTCATGCCTCTGACTTCCATCTCAATAGCTTTATCTAGCCACTTATCTAGGTATTGCTTATCTGCCTCAGAAACATCTTGTCCTTCACGAATCCTGTCAGATATACGCAACAAACCAACAGCTTCTGCGCCCTGCACAATACCACCGCCAGGAAGAACTTGTGACCAATCTAAGAAGTCACCTACCTCGCCAATATCAATAGGGTTATTCAGCCACATATCGACAGTGTGCTTAGGGTATCGAGAACGAGCAAGCTCTACGGTGCTGTTGCGCTCTTGCTCTCTTTGCTCGATGAGGGGCAAGCCATCTTCTTCTGTGTTGTCGAACGTAATAGCATTGTTAATAGCAGCTTCATTTTGCTGCATGACACTAGGGCCAACATCACCAAACAATATTGGGCCTGTAGTTTCTGCTGCGTCTAAAACAATGCCGCCAAATTGATCTGTCTGCTGGCCAACAACGGGCTGTCTATCAGCATCTTCTACGATAATGCCACCAAATTGATCTTTCATTAAGGCTTCCTAGCTAACTTGCCATTAAATATATATTGATCGCCAGACTGCAAAGCATCATATTCAGCTTGCGTGGTAATTGCTGGTGGCGTTGCTACTGGTGTCCTGCTTAAAACATCTCTAATGCTGTCCTGCGATCTTTGCCTTTCTTCCTCAAGCACTTCTGTGGCTGTAGATAAAGCATATTGTTTCCATAACTTTCTATCAGCACCACGACCTAAAGGCTCTCCTGCTTCTTCTGCGCTTCTTATTTCAGCTTGCACACGATCAAACAGCCTTGCTCTAACATCGTTCCTTAACTCTGGAGGAGTGTTGTCTATAATAATTCTGTTTGCTGAGGTGTAACTTAGAGCTAACTCAGAAATAGCCCCAGCTTGCTTGGCTTCAGTTAGGTTACGCATCTCTCTCTGTAGCTTAACCTCGTCATCCCGACTGAGCGCACCAACCGTTCTCTGCTCTTTAATGAACTCATCAATAGCCCGTATGCCTTCTATATAGTCAGCATTATTTCCCTGCAATGATAGATTAGCATTGAGGCCATATATGCGCCCAATAATGTCTCCATATATTTCGTTGTTTGTTTTAGCGTCTATAGCCTGCTCTGACTTAACGTATCTACGCAATATGCTTGCGTCTTCTGTTCTTAACAAACCGTCTTTCTCTGCTGTATTAATACTTAACAATCTTTGGTCAGCGTCTATTTCTGTGTCTTCTGCTGTAGCAGAAATACGCATATAGTTCTCTGCGCTATCTATTCTGTCTAACAGTGTATTCTTCGCAATCTGCTGCTTTACTAAGTCTTTGTAGTCTTTAACTTCGGCCTCAACAGCAGAGATCATAGACTTGCGCTCTTTTTCATCAAGCCTAACCATTTTGCTGGGGTCTTCTGGATCAGGAACTTGCAGAACAGTTTTTTCCTTGATCGCAGCAACAGCGCCGTTTAACCTTGTAATTTTTTCTTTTGCATCTAACTCTGGGTTGTTAATAATGTCGCGTCTTAAAGAGCCTAGAACACCAGCCTGCCTGTAGTCAGCCATGCGCTTGGCTTTATTTTTAAGATATGTTTCGTAGTTAACAACATCTGGGCCAGCAGCTAAAGCAGCAGCGTCTTCATCCCTAATGGATTCAGCAAGTTCAGCACTCAATCCTTCAGTGGCAAGATTACTTTGTTCTGTGTGATAGTTAATTCCTGCCTGAGCCATTTCAGCTTTGGCATTGTTAGTAGCAATTTTAGTTTGCTCTTTGATAATCTTGTTGCCAGCAGCAGCAAAAGATCGGCTAAAGAAGTTATCTACAGTAGCTTTAACTTCTACTGGTAAATTAGCGGATAAACCTTTATAACCTTCATTTACTAGCTTTTGAAATGTGCTGTAGTCAGCAGGATTCTCTGCCGCTACTCTAGCAATCATATCGTTTGTTTTGTTTTGTATGCCAGCCGCATAACCTTGCACTAACTGGTTATTAAAAGTTTTGTAAGCATAATTAAAAGGACTTTTTTTCTCAGGCGCAGTGCCTTCTTTTAATGCTTGTTCGGCCTTTGCTTGTGCTTCTTCAGGAGCCTGAGCCTCAGCTATCTTCTCGCCTATTGCAGTACCAACAGATGCAGCAGTAGCGCCCAACCCTGCTAATGCCTGCATTCTTTTAACGCCAGAAGTGTCTATGCCAGTAGCTGTAAAGCCGCCATATCTTTTAATGGGTTGTATAGCCATCTTTTACGAGCCGCCTTCTTTCGGTTTGTTACGTTCATCTTTGATCGTTTTACCAGCCTTATATATATCTTCACCAGAACTTAACAGCGTACTTAGTCCCTGAGTGTAAGCAGCCGCCTTAGCTGCTTGACCAGACCTAATAGTCTGCGCCCTTGCCAGCTTGCCACTTAAAGAAATCCCTCTTTCACTTTTCCCTGATTGTTGTGCGCTATACAAGCCTATGCTTTTTGGCGTTTCGCCCGTGTAACCCGCAGTTGACGCGGCAGCAACCATTGCACCTAACTGCCTGTTAAGCTCCTCTCGACGGGCTAACTCCTCTGACTCGGCCTGTATTTTTTCTTGCCTTGCCTGCTCTTTAGCAGCGTCTTCTGCGGCTTTACCCGCTTGAACAGAGCCATACACGCTTGTTGCCGTTGCTGCTATCGTTGCTACAGCAGCTACTACTACAAAAGACATTACACTACCTCCGGCTCGACCAGAGCCTGTTCTATTTCATCTATATCAGTTAATTCAGTTGGGTGAAAGGTAATCCATGTACAGTCTGAGTGTGCATAAATGACTCTTTTTGTTCCAGGCAATGTCTCACCCAGAAATGGCCCGGTAATATCTTCTCTCTCATGTACGCTAACAACAGAGCATTCACCGTGCAATACACTGTAGAAATGGCGGGTCTTATGCTTTGCCCCTACTACACACGTTTGAGCAGGCATAAACATCTCTCTAGCATACATACCATCTGAAAAATGATGGCGTACAGTGACATCAGCTTGAGGATATTCTTTAAGCCTATCCTGAAACTCATATATCTTTTCTTGTACTGCTAGGTTCACGATGACTCAACCTCGTACTCAATTGCTTGTAGGTGGATAGGAGCAGGGTCTGGTACTGTAATCTCAGGTACTACATCTATACCCCAGCCTTTACCACCATTGTTGTCTTGTATAATACCAGTTCTAACCTCAAACGGTGTACCTAATGGACTATCTGCTGTCTGGCCAAAGTTTCTGACAGCTACAGGGTTGCCGTCTATGTAGATACCAGCACTCTTGTACATGCGTAGGTTCATGCGGTTAATACGCTTTTCTCGCATAACATTGTTTGCACCAGCCTGTGAGCTAGTGTTCAGCGGCATAGGTACAATCTTAGGCACAAAGTTAAGTCCTATCTCTAGGTCTAAGTTACCACCTGACAACTCTTCTGCCGTGAGGGTAATAGTGCCTGTACCAGATACAACACGCTTATCGAGGTTGTTACCGTTACCAATAACACTGACTGTTGCTCCGTTAAGATGCTGATGGCCCAGGCTAACTGTTGTACTGCTCTGGTTTGTTAGCTTGATAGAGGAGTCGAGTAAGTAGTCAAAGCTCCAGCGATCTAGTGAGTATCTAAAGTTAACGCCTGATGTAATAAACCGACTAATAACATATAGCTCATTCTTTACTACAGAAGCAGATACTAAGAATCTTGATGCTTCAACACCATCAATAACATAGCCACTCTTAGCGTTTGTATACCTTGTGAAGCCGTTTATGTCTTGTGCGCGTACAGTATTAAGTACAGCGGCATTGCCGTCCTCATTGATGATAAACACCCAGTTAGAGTCTTCTGACGTTGTGCCAGACAATACAGCTACATCGAATGGGTTAGAAATTAAGTGAGAAGACAACACGGATATATCATTACTTGTATAGGCATCCTCATTAAAGCTATACACAAACTGACGTAATGTCTGACCATTTTGGTCAACAAATAGTGTAGCACCATCTAAGGACTTGGCTTCTAGGTATCCAGAGCCGTGTTGTGTCTGCGATACAATGTCGATAGTAGATGGCGTACCACCTTTCACCAAGAACTCTGCACCAGTAGTAAACACTTGTAGCCCACGATCAGAGTTAATGTCTACTATTTCTGTTTGCGCCCTAGCGGTAAGGGTAACAAAGATACCTTCATCGTCATCACCTTCTTCAAAGAAGTAATCAAAGAAAGACCCTGACTTAGATGCAAACAGGCTTTGCTGTTTAGACTTAGTGCCACCTAGCCACAGTCTACCACCGTGGAATGTACCCATCTTTGGGTAGCCGCGTGTAGCACTCCATACATCTTCTTTTCGTGGAGAACCATTTTGGCTTTTTGTAAATGTTAATATCTGGTTGGCGTTACTTATACCGCTTGTAGGAAAGCCAGTATATAGCTCAAAGTCTTTTGTTGATTCGCCACTAACAGTAACCGTGTATTGCATAACACCAGTGCGAGTAACTGATACACCAGTCTCACCATACACAGGCATTTCTTGTAGATTCTTTTCTAAGTTAAATCGCGTTGAACTTTGCTGGTTTGCATTAGCATCCCCAGCGAACGTAATGTTTTTACTTAACACCCCCTCAACGTCAATCTGATATGTGTCACCTGTCTTAACATGACTGCCAAATGTTAATATTTGCACATCATTTACAGGCGTAGGACTAGTTGCGTCATCATAGTCAAACTGCGGCACATTAGAAAAAGGAATGTCATCAATAGCAAACGAACTAGCTATGTTGCCAGTGTTAATAATTCTTTTAGGTGGATGTTCCTCATGGAACAATAGCATGACGTTCTCTGTCTGTACGTCACGCACCCTAGCGATCTCGTTAAAGTCATAGGGTAGAGGCAGGTTAGCTATTAGAACAGTATCTGTGATCGTGCTGTGCGGTATACGGTAGATAGCTAAGTTGCCAAAAGAAGGCGGGTTAGTTGGGCTTACAGTGCCTGATGATGGCGCTCCACCAGTAGCCACACACAGGTAGTGCCTGTCAGTCTCAATGCTGAAGTCAAACGTCTTAACGTCAGAGAAGCTCAGGTTGTCGTATATGACATTTAACCCAGTTAGCTCGACTTTCTGAGAGCCTAAATCACCTGTATCACCTGTACGCACAAGACGCACATACGGTGTAGCCACAGTATCTGTAATCTTAGTTCTAAGCGATGTAGGTGCAGACGTTACTGTAATGCTTGCGCGATCAGTCCAGGCAGTGCCGTTAGACGATGTTTGTACCTTAAATACAGACGTATCAGTGTTAACCAAAGTAAGCTGTATGTTCTGCACATCGATAAAGACAATGCCTGTAGTGGTGCTGCTTAAATCATATTGAGCAACAATATAATCAGCATTTGCGCCTGTGCCCAAAACACCAACATTAGTTGTAGTAGTACCTTTGGTAGCCTCACTAAAGTCGTTTAGGTTAGCTGGTGTGCCGCCACGGGGCATGGTTGCCGTAAACTGGGTGCTAAGATATGCGCCCATAATGTTAATAGGCTTATCAATATGCTCTGTGCCTGGCCGTCTTTTAACACCACCCTGCGGCACAATGACTACGTTCTCAGCAGTCTGTAGGCCAGCATAGTATTGATTAAGGTCTGTACGTCCCTTTAGTAGAGGCGATAGCTCACCGCTAGTAAAGCTGGCTTGCAGGAATTGTGACTCAGCCATTAGTACCTCACATTAATAAATGGTTGGCTTCTAAGCGGCTCCGTTGGGTATTGTTGTGAGTCAGTGTAACGTGCCATACGAGATGCATTCTCGTACTTAGCAGCGTTAACCTGTGCTGATGCAGCACTGTCCCTGATAGAAGGCGCAAAGTCCATTGCTAGTGCGTACTCGATCATCTTAGCAAAGTAAACAGGCCATTCACCTTCAGCCACGTTTGCTATGTAATCAACGTACAAAGGCCCAGATGTATTGGCATACACCTTGTCGCCATAGATTCTGTATTGTATTGCAGGGTCTAGCTTAACTACGTTAATCAGGTCAGCAGGAAGCTGATAGATGTTTTTGTAGTCATTACCTACTGGAGTTTCTGTAGTAAGGGCTAACTGCGCTAATCGTCGAGCAAAGCCCCAGCGATACTTAGACATCTCAGCCTGCACGATGTTGTCGTACAAGTTGTTAGCTACAGTTTCTGCGCGTGTGTTACCACTTAATGATGTGACAGGCAGGTCGCCAATCAAAATCAAGGCGTTAGAAATTAACTTAATTTTCTCTGCCATACTAACCTCAGTAAGAAAGGGGGGCGAACCCCCCAGACGTTGTGCTTTGTTACTTTACGCAGTAATAATTAGGCCAGCAGCCGCTGTAATGCTTGTAGCGGTCTGAGTCTTAATATACGTCAAGTGAACTACTGGTGCTGTAGCAGTAGTGGTATCTTTACAGATAATCAAATCACCAATGCTCAACTCATTGATAGCAGCAAGAAAATAATCTGCGTTATCAATAACAGCCTTAGCATCAGTAGAAGTGTACTGCCAAGTAGAACCACCATTTCCAGAACCGCCAATGCGGCATAAACCATCTCGTGCAAAAGCCATGTCTAATTCTCCTTATGCAGTTTGAGTGTATTGAACTTTAACCAAACCACCTTCGTCGCGCACAACAGAGCCAGCCTTCAGCATGCCGTTACACAACCAAGAAGTACGCTCGGCTACCCAGTCGATCTCGGTCTTCATGTCGATACCGAGGGCAAGGCCCACAGCAGGACGCTGGAAGAAGTAAGAGTCAACTACGTTAGCAGCAACAGTCAGTCCACCTTCTACGCGAGACTCAAGAATTACAAACTTGAAGCCAGCCAGAGTGTCAACATCACCGTTTACGAGTGCTTTAATAGCTTGATAGTCAGAAGAAGTTGCCTTCTCGTCGTTCAACAGTCCACCTAGACCCAGTGCGTTTACAGCAGCAAACAGCTCAGAGTTAGGAACACCTTGGTCGCGTAGCTCAACCTGGGCTTTAATTACTTTAGCCATGTTCAGGTTAGAAGCGTTGCCACCTACGTTGGTGCCAATAGTTGATGTCAGAGGAGTAGAAGCATCCATAGCGTCGATAACAAGCTGGTCAGTACGACGACCAAGAGCACCAGCAATAGTGTTAGCCAGTTCCTGCTTCTCATCAAAGTTGACATCTTGAGCATCAAACATGTCAGTGTACTCTGGAGCATTCCAGTTGCTTAGAGTGGCAGTCTTAAACTCGTGCGCCACATCCATAGGAGTTACCAAGTCAGAAGTAGACTTCTGGTTAGCAAGACCTTTACCCATACGACGAAACTTGTAAGTGTCGCCAACTACATTGTTGCGCTGAGTTACAGCACCTTTCAGCAGGCCCATGCCCTGATAGGCATGTTTAACCATACTGTCAAACTCCGTGACCGCCACGGCTGATAGATTTTTACTCATAGTAGATTCCTCGAAAAAGAGTAAATTAAAAAGTTTTTCAAGGTTTTTGCTGAGTACCCAGTAAATTGGTCAGCATCCAACCTAATTTACTGGGCCTTAAAGAAAGGGTATCCAGTTTTTGAATTATACCCTGAATACCCCTATTGGATCAACCAACAGTGCGTTGGTGCGGCCTGTCGCCACCAAAGTCTTGCATCATCTTCTGTATTTTTGCTTCATGGCTTCTATCAACACTACGCAATAACCCACCATGCTCATCTTTCTTGAACATTTCAGCCTCAATGTCTGACCATGTAAGACCTGTAGGGCTTTCACCACCGTCAATAGGTAGCTTAGTAGGGGCTGTAGCTGACACTAGCATCTCAATTAACTGCACTGATTCTGCTGTAGTTACTAGATCACGGGCAACATCAAAGTCTTCAGCACTCATATTGTTCTTCATAAAGCCTTCAATTGTCTTTATGCGCTGCTGTGCGTTATCCCCTAGCTTCGCTAACTCTTGCTCCTGCTCAACCTGCTCTACAGCCTCAGATTGTGCGGTTAACAGTTCCCATGCATCGTTAAATGCGTCCTGAGACATGTTGGTCTTGTTAGCAAACTCGGTCAGTTCCTCTAGCAAAGCATCACCAGACTCTACACCTTCAGGGCCAGCATAGCCATCTTTAGGTGCGCCTGTAAATCCACCGAACTTCTTCTCTAGCTCTGTATACGCTTTAGCCTGTTCTGCAACAGACTTGTACTTGGTAGGGTTGTACCACTCAGGCATATCGCCTGCACCCTTGATACCTTCTGATAGAAAGTATTCACCTTCACTTAACTCTGGCGATGACTGATCTAACAGGGTATCGCTTGTTGTTTCTTCTACTGCGGCCTGTTCTTCTGACATTAAATCTTCTCCCAGGGTAGGTCGATAATCTTCCTCGACTTCCCTAATGGTTGGTGTTTAAGTTTTATCTCGCATAACTTGCGCTGTCCATTGAGCAAGGCGAGAGAGTTAACGTCGATCCATTCAACGCTTTTGCCATCCTTATTACAACGGAATGCACAAAACTTGCCTACATAATCATAGCCATCAAACTTATACTGTTTAGCTAAGTCATCTAGCCATTCCATCTTAAAGCCAATTTTATCTAGGTACTTCTTAGACTCATCACCTATAAGAACTTTTGGCGTTACCTTTACGGCACGTTTCTTAACTTCTTTAGTCATAGTATTTCTGCTTGGTTGATTTGATTAATTATGAATTTAACTACACCTGACTCACCGTTATGGTAAGCAGATTCGTAGTTTACATTAGGGGAGCCAAAAGAAGTGTCATTATCGTAGATAAATCGTTTGTGTAGATCAGCAATGACTTGCTTACCTTCTTCAGAGTTGAAGCAACGATTGTATGCTTTAGCTAGTTCAGCAGCTTGTGACCGTTTTTTAGCCGTCTGCTTTTTTGCGGCCTCTGGGTTAACAGAAGCCTTGTCGATGTCGTCCCAACTCATTGTACTGGGGCTTGACTCGTAGCCATCCCAGCCTGTGCAGCTTGTGCGCCAGCTTGGATTATCTGTTGTTTCTCAGTTTCGCTTCGTATTAGTTCAGCAGGCATACCAGTTTTACCTCCAGCCCATGTACCAAAGTCTTCTAGCTTAAAGGCAATCTTGGCTTGGTCTGGGCCAGCAGTCTGCAATACAAATGCTACAGCCTGTTGCACTGACATCAGGTCTTCACCATCTTGCGCTTTAGCTAATGGAGACAAGAATTTAATATCTACGTCTTTATTATCTAACTGTATAGGAGTAATTAGTCCTCTACGAGTTAGAATAGCTGCTACACGCTTGATGATAGGGATTAATACTTCGGTCTGCAAGCGCCCAAACGCAGAACCAATACGTTTTGCTAGTTCTCTGGACTCTATAGCTACCTCAGTAGCACTGCGTACAGCACCATTAGGGTCTCTTAGATCGTTAA
>Ga0196887_1000204_pt1 | contig 29158 bp, 39 predicted proteins | sample VirMetDEL_Mar_31_FD_169094 | JGI IMG/M metagenome (GOLD analysis project Ga0196887, IMG submission 169094) | Aqueous microbial communities from the Delaware River and Bay under freshwater to marine salinity gradient to study organic matter... | ecosystem: Environmental > Aquatic > Marine >... | reverse complement strand
AGTACCTTTTTGAGGACGACAAGCAGGTAAACATCACAGCAGACCACATCGAAGTGGGCGACCCTGCCAACCTAGATTTTATTATTGGCGACCTGAACTCTAGCAACTGCACGTTGATTGAAGGCGTAACTACTCCTGACGATTGGTATGGCTGCAAGTACAACCACGTTGACGGTGCTTGGGTAGCCGTAGAAGGCTGGGTTGATCCGCGCATTGAGCAGTCTGTAGAACCTGAATGAGTCTAGTAGACTACGCTAAAACAGACCGTCATCGTGAAGCAATGCAAGTGTGGGAAGAATGCGGTCGCAATAGTGCAAGAGCGGCAGGGATACTAGGTATCTCTCAGTCCACTATGCGCGACTATGTATCTATCACTAAGAACACTGCGGCTGCGGCGGGATACTCTGAAAATTGGGATGCTCGAAGGCACGTACCGGAAGGTGAGTTTGTCATCGGTCGCTCTATATACACGACAAATGACGATGGCGAGAAGGCGTGGCTAAAGACTAAACGTACAATGACCGAGGCAGAGCGAGATAAAGCTCTACAAGGTTTTGTTGATGGTCTTGTTAAAGGTCTTAAACCGTACAAGCCTAAAGCCAAGCCAAAAACTAAGAAGTTTGCTGATGACTTATTACCTAGCATTGTCATAGGTGACGCACACTTCGGCATGAGGGCTGATGCTAGAGAGACTAAGGAACAGGACTACGATACCAAGATAGCGGCTAAGTCTCATCTTGAGGCTATAGATTACTTAACAAGTGTATCTACAGCTTCTGAGCATTCCTTGCTGGTAAACGTGGGCGATTTTATACACGCTAACGGATCAGCAGGGACTACTTTTGGCGGCACTCGGTTAGACGTAGATACAAGAATTGAGGTGGTGCTAGAGATAGCAGCGCAGACGTTTATCTTCGCTATTGAGAAAATGCTATCACAGCATAAGAATGTCAGTGTGATTATTGCTCGTGGTAACCACGATTCGGACACGGCTATTGCTTTAGCTTTAATACTAAAGTTTTATTACCAGAAAGAGAAAAGAGTCAACATACTAGATCCTCACGGATTTTTTCATACGCTGGTATTTGGAAAGACTCTGATTGCGGTACACCACGGCGATAAAATTAAAGCGCCTAAACTGGCAGCGATTCTGCCAAGGATGTTACCTGAGCAATGGTCGTCCACTAACTACCGCAAGTGGCTAGTGGGTCATATCCATCACCAGAACGCGATAGAGACGGATAATGGTGTGTTTGTAGAAAGTTTCGGGACGTTGGCTTTTCCAGATTCTTACCACGCAAGTCACGGCTATTCAGCATCTAGCGTGATGACGCAAATTACATTTCATCGTGACGGAGGAGAGGCGCTTCGTCACATTTACAAAATCAGAGACTCGCGCAAAGTCCCTGACCTGACATTATAGGTGTAGTATGGATTATCAAGTCATGTTTAACGTAACAATAGCCGTAGCAGGATTTGTTGTTGGATGGTTGGTCAATCGAGTCTTTGCATTATTGGATAGAATTGATGCTGACATGAAGTCTATACCTATCATGTATGTAGCGAAAGAAGATTACCGTGATGACATACGCGAAATCAAAGAGATGCTTGGCGCGATCTTTAAAAGACTCGATACCAAAGCTGACAAATAAGGAGCAACTATGAAACATCTTAAAGTAATCGGCAAGTTTGCCAAAGCTAAATTTATGGGTGCGACTGACGAGCAAGCTACTGTAGTAGTAATTATGGCTGTTAGTGTTTTTATTGCTTTAGCGGTTAATTAAATGCTGTCTTCGCTTACGTCTTTAATAAGCCCAGTAGCAAATCTTTTAGACCAGTTTGTTGAGGATAAAGACAAGAAGAACGAGCTTGCTCACCAGATAGCTACGATGGCTGATAAGCACCATCAAGAAATCATGCTGGCGCAAATCTCTGTCAACCGTGAAGAGGCTAAAGGCAACTGGTTTCAGTCTTCTTGGAGGCCAGCAACTGCTTGGGTCTGCGTAGCAGGTTTTGCGGTAAACTTTCTTATTTCTCCTCTTGCTGCGCCTTTTGGCATAGAAGTACCACAGGCTGATACTACGGTGATGCTTCCGGTGCTTATGGGTATGCTTGGTTTAGCTGGCGCTAGAAGCTACGAGCGCGTCAAGCAAGTAGGTAAGTAATGAAAAACTTAATTAAGATTCTCAAGCGTCACGAAGGCGCAGAGAATTTTGTTTATCTGTGTACTGAGAACAGGTACACAATAGGCGTAGGACGTAACGTAGACAGCCGTGGCGGTATTGGCTTGTCTGAAGATGAAATAGACTACCTTCTGTCTAATGATATTGTAAGATGTGTTAAAGAGATCAACAAAGAGTACCTGTGGTTTGGCGATCTTGATGAGGTTAGAACTGAAGCAGTTATAAACGCATTTTTTTGTCTAGGTGCGACAAGGTTTCGTGGCTTCCACAAAATGATAGAGGCGTTTGAAAGAGCTGATTATAAGGAAGCTGCAACTCAGCTTTTAGATAGTCGCTTTGCAGAGCAAACAGGAAACCGAGCTACGGAACTGGCTGAGATGATCGAGACCGGAAAGTATGTATAATACTTAGTGCAAAGCGCCTCCATAGTAATGAGTTGTTTGATAGTTTAGAAATTTATCACAGACCTCATCATTGCTGAATATGAACTCATCCATATTGGCTAAGTTAAAAGCAATGGTAGCTATGTAGTTCAGGTCATTCTCAGACATTCTGCCTTCGACTTCCTCAAGCCATTCTTCTATTTGTTCTTGGCTTTTTATATCAAATTCTATTCTTTTCATTTCAGCGCCTCCAGTAGTAATGGCAGACCATAAAAGCTGGTTAAGTGCTTATACTTCATTATTCTAGCATCCTGCTTAATCGGGCGCACAGATATGATATCACCAGCTTTATAGTCATCCGCACAATCGGTTTTCCAAAACCAGAACTTAGCGCAAACGCCCATAATGTATACCAGATTCTCAGCATAAGACACAGAAGCAAAAGCATAGACATCGCAATTTTGATTCTGCAAATAGCTTGTAAGCAGTGTGCTGTTGTTTCCTCCTACTCTAGCAAACCTAGACGCACTGCTCTTTACGTCTAATTTTACGCCTTCTACAAGGAAATCGTAGTCATAGGTATCATCATGGCTGTAAGTCATGCCAAGGCTTGCCAGTGCCTGAGATACAGCCAATTCGCCTATAACGCCAGTGGCATAGGAGTTCTTGTTAACAGACCGTCCATTAAGCGATTCAGGACTATCGGCGGCTATTTCGTGCCACAGCGGATCTATCTCAAGTATTGCTGTTTTCAAAGGTAGGCCACGGCACATGAATGCCCATCTTGTCACCAAAGTGACGGTTTAAGGTCTCATAGACTTTAACGTAGTCCACTTTCTCGGCCTCCGCTGTAGAGTCTTTGCCTGTCATAGCTTCCTGAACTGGCTTCCACAAATGTTCTTTAACGCCTGCCATCGTCCAATCAATAGATGCTTTATGCTCTAATACCTTCTCCATTCCCAAGCCAGCAGAGTTCAGCTCGTCAGCCATAAGCTGACACCAAACGTGGAGCGCGGAGTTCTGTTTAAGTGAGCGTTGCTTGCCAGTTGCCCATTTAATTACTAAGTACTTGTCCTTGGCATACAGCTCGTCCATATGCTCCTTAAACATCTTCATAGCGTGGTCTGAATTAACTATCCAGTGCTGGCCTTCGTTTATACTCATATCAAATATACCCAATGAATTCGATTCGTCCGTCATTACCTTCTGCTCGCGCTGCTTGGATGAGTGCAAATTGCTCACGGTAGTGCTTAGCAACGTCTTTAAGGTTCTTCTTATAGTCTTTAGCTAGGCCAATGTTTTCGCGCTTCTCACGCAATATGCCAATGGCCTGCTCGCCAAGATGCGCCTCTGCCCATCGCTGGAAGTCATCAGGATTGCTACCTAGCTTCTGGTGACAGCCAAAGCAATGAGCGAAGGCGTTCATAGGATCAAAGCGCACAGCGTATGCTCTGCGTCCAAAGTAGTGGCTACAGTGCAGTCCTTGAGATCCTTCCTCATACTGTGTGCCGCAGGCTTCGCAGCACCAGTTAGTTCTGGATCTGACGCATTTACTGAACATAGTATCTGCCGCAGTTATCTTCATGCTCTGACCTTCAAGACTAAGTAGCGTCTTGCTCCTTGATCTGAGAACTGTTTCACCTTGTACATATCTCCGTTATTACGCAAGAAGCTGTTAATGGAGTGATAAGCAGTCCTCATGTCATCATAGTCATCAAACGACAGAGCTTCGGTTTCGTCCATATCAAGCCATCGCACAACATACTTGCTGCGCGATGCTACTCTCTTGATACCTTCTTCTTTAAGGTTAATGACCTTCATTAGAATGGGATATCCTCAAAGCTGGCTGGAGCTGCTGCTGGAGCTGCTGGAGCGCTATCCATAGGCTTAGACCACTTCATTGAAATGTATGGCTCACCGCCGCCTTCAGGAGTGTTCTTCCAGCCTTTCAAGGCTATCTTGCCGCCTTTGTTTAAAGATACCTGTCCGTTATCCAGAGCTGTTACAAGCTCTCGTAGGACGGCTGGGTCAATCTGACCGTAATATCCGTCATCATAACTGGATTTATTTACGCTAGTTAGTGTGGTGAATGCGTTGCTCATTTAACTTCTCCGTTTCAGTTTTAACAATGTTGGCTGCTGCTATTAGTATTTCGGCAGCTTTATCTATTAGTTCATTATCGCGTTTTACTTCAATAATTATTGGCTTCAGGTCTGGGTGATACGACATGAAGTAATACCGTTCTAGGTTCATGACGTACATAGTGCCTTGAACCTGCTGGATGTACTCAGAAGGCAGCTTTTTAGAGCGCATATACCTAACGTGAGTGTTTGCCTTGGGACATTTGATTTCAACTCCGGTCTCTATTTCCCCATCAAGACTAAACAAGCCGTCAGGTGAGCATCCTATGTCATGATCATCGTGCATATGGAAACCAACTTCTTGAACGGTAACGTCCAAGTACATTTCAAAGTTGGCTCTGGCCTGAGCTTCGAGCAAAGTGCCACGCTCCATATCGTAGCTCTGGAACGTATCCATAGGCTTTTGCATAAGGCGCTCAGCTATCACTTGATTCAGGTAAGTCTCTCTCACGCCCGATGCTGTCTTCTCGCCTCGACTCGTAAACAAAGATTTCATATTTGAGGCGCTGATAATACCGCATCGCGATTGATGCCATTCTGGACTTCCTTGTTCGCAATAGATCACTCTGGTCATAACGTACTCTCCATAAAGAATTAGCGAAACAATGCAAAGCTATACACTCTTTGCACCAGCGATTGCTGCGCGGTTTAGACTTCGCGCAGACATCGCAGGTAGTTTCGGTTTTGTTCATTGAGACTTCTTGTTGATGATAGCCATTTCAAGCTGGTCAGCCTGATCAAGACTCAATATCCAAGTCTCAGCTCCTACCAATTTAAGCGCTCGTTCTTCACTAATTTTAATCTCTGCAAGGTCTTTCTTGATCTTGGCTATGCGAGAATCAGGAGCGATCTTTGGCTTTTGCTTGCGGTCGCCGTGAGTGGCGCGGTCAGCATCATCATCTAACTTAGGATCTGATACTAGAAACAGGCTGCACAGGAGGTAGCGTTTAGCGTAGGTATAACAGCCGCCGCAGGATTGAGCGTCACGCGCCTTCTTATCTACCACGCAGTCCTGAGTGAACTGCTGACCGCTAGGCATATGGTGCATCCATATTCTAGTTCCAGCGGTTTCATCACAGTTAATGTCTTCAAAGTGAAAGAATATGTCCTGCTCAGATAAGACGCTGTGTACAGCAGGCAATAGGTCTTCTAGCTTGTGGTACTTGTGACCATTAGCAAAGCCGTTAATGCCTGATTTCTTGGGAGAAGTGAAGTTTGATTGTGCGGCAAAAAAAGCCGTCCAGAATTGCTGCTTGTCCATTTTAAGATTCCGTCAAGAATGAATGAGACTAGAAGTGTACAGAGGTTATTTGCAAGTGTCAACAAAGTAGGTGTGCAGACAGTCCGAAGGAGAAACGGCTTGCTGACGGAGGACAAGATGTAGTGGCATTCACTACATACTGCCTGCACATATGGGTATTGTATCTTACTAGCAAAGTAGAGTACACTGGCAATCCGGTGTGATAAATCCTGACCGTAACTCAGCGATATGGCCTATGGGCAGCCTGAAACGCCCAGATAGCACAAGGTTTCCGAGATTGATGGGATCGCGCCTGAGCAGCAGAGTGATGGCGACAAACCAGTTTAGCGGACACGATGGTGACTTGACTCAGTAATCACGGATGATGAAGAGTTCTGGCAATAGAAACCTGTGGATCATGCTCCTCTAGGATACTAAGGTGTCCCAAACCATCTAAAATGATTTTTTCTTCAAATAAGTGTGAAAGTTGTGGACACAGTGTGTGATTACTGTAAAATGATTTACATGGAGTCGCACAAAGCTGCTCACCTGACGGAGATACAACATGATTAAGCTAATTAAAAAACAAGACGCAGCATGGATAGGCAACGGAATGGGTAATGCAGCAGCGGAATGGGCAGTAAAAGGCGCTGAACATATTGAAATCTGGAAAGATTCAATTAGATGGAATATCACCAACACTGAAACAGGCGAACGCATTGGACGATGGCTAGACACTCGCCAACAAGCAGTTTTTTACTTAGAGGCTCTTGTGTCTGAAGGAAAACTTTCAATTTAATAACCACAAGCGCCTCTTCGGAGGCGCATAACTCTTGACGGAGAAAACTTATGTTTGATGTCTATTGTCCACATTGCGGCGAACCTTACGACCAAGACGTATTCCACGAGCCAGAGGCTTATGATGCGCCAGAAGGCAGCTACGAGGCTTCTGCCGCTCTGTTCCGAGCCAATGGATGCGGTATGTTCCAAGCCGTTCCAGCTATCTGCACACGGCCTGTGGTAGAGACTCCAGATCGCATGGAGCTAATCAAGGCTGGCATGAAGTTCAGCAAGCATCCTGATGAATGGTTGATGTTCCTTTAGTTAGGCAAGTTTAGATAAGTTGACATTAGTTTACAGTTGTGTTATAATGGCTTTGCCATCTAGGAATGGCAGTTCTTTAACATTAGGAGATATGACATGACAGATATCAGCAAATGTTTTGTTGAGACGAAAAGCGGCACTTTGGAATTGATGCTTGGTTCAGCATTAAACAAAGTTAAGCCAAAACCACAACAGACCGCACTTAGCACTCTTAAGCGCAAAGCTAAAAAACTTGGGCTAACCATAGATATTGAATTTAACAAGTACGGCAATAACTATTGGATCAATGGTGGTGACTCTAGGATTTATGAAGGCGACCGATTTTGCTTTGATAAGTTAGAGCTTGAAAACAAGCTAAGTGATTGGAAATAAAAACAACGCGCCTCTTCGGAGGCGCTCAACTCTTGACGGAGAAAACTTATGTCTTTTAGCTACAACCAGATCGTTGATAAAGTAGAAGAGCTTGGCCTAGATCCTTACTACGATATGGACTCTTTGCCTGAACCTGACCGTGATGACATCCTTGATCATCTTTTCCTAGCTTGTGATGCGGCTGACAACCTCGATGCTGCGCTTTTCACGTTCATGGACGGCTCTGACGCTGCTCGCATGATTGTCTCTCTCGCCTATGGCAACCTCGAAGAAGTAGGTAAGGCGCAGAAAGTCTTGCAGAAAACCTTGATGGACACTGCCGCATCTTACCTAAGAACAGCCGTTCGCAAACATTATCAAGTGGAGAAGTAACATGATGGAATTTAACTTAGACCAAACAAACGAGCTGCTAGACGCATTAGTCATGGGCAGCATGGTAGCTAACTATCCTGAGTTCGTTGAATCTTACGGTCATGAAGTCGCTGACCAGAAGCTAGGTCGTATGTTTTCGCGTGATTGGGATCGTCTAAAGGAAGAGGTCTGGCAGGCAACTTATCCTGCGTATCGCGCCAAGATGTATGCTCTGGCTGCACAGGAGGACGCACGATGCGGAATCTAATTAGTATAGCTGCTGGACTACTTGTTATCTTAGGATTTCTTATGGTTTCAGGCTCAGACTTTGAAGAAGCTAAGGCTGCTGAGTTCCGCTACTGCTCAGATGTTGCGACATGGCGCACTTACCAAATGGCTGACGGCTCAAGCCGCTACGGTCATCCTGACTACAAAGGCATCTATGATGATGTCTGTAAGGAGCTAGAGCCGCATGATCAGCCTTAGACCTCACCAGACGGTAGCTATTGACGCGCTGCGTGACAGTCTCAGAGCTGGCAACAAGCGAGTCATCCTCAGTGCGCCTTGTTCTATGGGCAAGACGATCATCGCCTGTTACATAGCTATGAAGGCCGTAAAGAAGAACCCAAAGGTCAGAGTGGCGTTTTTTTGCGATAGGCTGAAGTTGTTGAGCCAGACTGAAGAAACCTTCAAGAGCCTTGGAGCAAGCTATTCAGTGCTTCAAGGCGACAGTCCTAAGTACGATCCCAATGAAAACATTCAGATCGTCAGCACAGCCACAGCCGTCAGGCGCAACCACTTTACCTATGACATAGCAATCATAGATGAGGCGCACAATATGTATAAAGGCTTGCTAGACCAGATGAGGCGATTCAACAACCTTACCTTCATCGGACTTACCGCCACGCCTTATAGCCGTGGTATGGCCTCTGAAGGCTTATGGGAAGACCTGATAGTGACTACCACTCCGCAAGATTTGATAGACGCTGGCTGGCTTTGTCCTACTGACTATTATCACGGCAGGACAGTTGATGTCTCTGACTTGAAGCTGAAGAAGTCACACACAGGCGATCATGATTATGATGCTGAAGACTTGGGCAAGCGTATGCAGGAAGATGACACGCTGGCTGGTGATATTGTGAATAACTACGTCAAGCATTCCAATGGCTTGACCAAGCGAGCTGTATGCTTTGCGCCATCCATAGCCTACAGCAAGAGCCTCGTAGAGCGATTCAATCAGACGCTAGGACAAGAGATAGCTGTACACATTGATGGCTATGACGATCAGGCTACTAGAGAGCTGAAGTACCAAGACTTCGAGGATGGTGTATACAAGGTGATGATAAACAGCCGCATCTTGAATACAGGCTGGGATGATTCTGGCGTGGGAATCCTCATAGACACATTCAGGACTCGCAGCCTTACTACTTGGATTCAACGCATAGGCCGCATATGGCGCATTCATCCTGATAAGGAGCGAGCTGTTGTGCTTGATCACGCAGGCAATCTCTCTCACTTCGGCGCTTATCCTGAGTCTTTTGTGCCTTCAGAGCTGCATTCTGGTGATAGAAATTATCAAGAGCGTAAGCAAACCAAAAGCGAGCCTAAAGAACCTATCCTTCACAACTGCAAGCAGTGCAGCGGTGCTTTCACAGGACTTCGTTGTAAGTGTGGATGGGAGCTACCTATAGGCACTCCAACGCTCAAGGATGACGGCACACAGCTCGTTAAGGCAGAGAACCTGTCGCCTGCTGAGACAAGGCGCAAGACGCTGACCAAGGAGCAGAAACAGCAGTGGTACTCGTCTCTCTTGCACTATGGATATCAGCATAACTACAAGAAAGGCTGGGCTTACCATAAGTACATAGAATGCTTCTCCTGCGCTCCTAATGGCCTGAAGCAGATAGGCCGAGAGCCAATCCCAGAGGCTATGAGCTGGATCAAGAGCCGCCAGATAGCATGGAGTAAGCGCACATGGTAAATGAATGGTATTCGCCTGTACTAGATAGGCTAGATAAGGTAAGGCAGCTAGGAACTCACAAGTGGACTGCCTGCTGTCCTGTGCATGATGACTCTAATCCTTCTATGTCAGTCACTGTAACCGACACGCCTGAAGGCCAGAAGCTCCTATTCTATTGTTTTGCTTGCAGCGCAAAAGGTGATAGTGTGGTAGAATCTATAGGACTCAAAATAGGAGACCTGTTTGAGCGCAGCAAAGAATTTACTCCAGATCGTCATTATCTACTTCAAAAGACTGTAGATGCTGACGATTTTACTATTCTGATCTACGAGACAGATAAGGCCAAAGGCCGCAAGATCCGGTATAAGGATCACAAGGAGTATGTGGCAGCAATGGCTCGGAGAGAGCTGAGGACTGCATTGGATATTCCACAGACAATCATTGAAATAGAAGCGGACGGTTTCTTGTAATGGCTAGACCAGAACGAGTGTTTACAGACGAAGAGATAGAAGAGATCAAAGAGCTTGCACCGGCATTAACTCAGGATCAGCTTGCAGTCTATTTTGATATATCTGTCAGGAACTTACGCGACATCTTAAAAAGAGATGAGCGAGTTTTTGCCGCTTATACCAAGAGCCGATACAAGGATGGTGTACTAGCTGCTAAGACACTGCGTGACAAGGCTATTCTTGATAAGGATTTCCCAAGCCTGAAGCTCTATCTCAGCCAGACGCTTGGCTGGACAGAGAAGAGCAGGACAGAGCATACAGGCGCTGATGGCAAGCCGATCCAGATGGACGTTGATACTCACTGGACAATAGAGGTTATGGAATAATGCCACTACAAAAAGGCAAGAGTAAGAAGACTATCTCCAAGAACATCAAGACAGAAATGGCGGCAGGCAAGCCTCAGAATCAGGCTATCGCTATAGCAATGGCGAAGGCTAAGAAGAAGAAGAATACTGTGAAGTACGAATAAATGCCGAAAATGCAGATACCCAAGAAGATGCTTCCGTTCTTGCAGCCTAAGCGCTACAAGATTTGCATCGGCGGTAGAGGCTCAGGCAAAAGCATGACAATGGGTGATTTATGTCTACAGGCAGCACAGATGCAGGGAATCAAGACTCTCTGCGCTCGTGAATTCCAAGCATCAATTGATGATTCCATCCATACGCTGCTTTGTGCTGAGATCGAAAGACTAGACCTGCAAGGCTTTGAGATACAGCGCAATGAGATCCGCTACAACGGTGAGACCGCATTCAAGTATATCGGTCTAGCGAGATCTCCAGAGAGTGTTAAGTCCTACCACGGCTTTAACCGTGTGTTCGTGGACGAATCACAGACAATATCAGAGGCCAGCCTCAAGGCTCTTACACCTACGCTCAGGACGGCAGGCTCAGAGATCTGGATGGCAGCTAACCCAAGGTCAGCGGCTGATCCATTCTTCCTACGATTCGTTAAGCCGTTTGAGAAAGAGTTGCGGCGTGATGGTGTCTACGAAGATGAGCATCACACGATTGTCTGGATGAACCACGGTGACAACCCAGCATTCCCAGAAGTGCTAGAGCAAGAGCGAGCCTATGACCAAGCGCATATGTCAGCGGCTCTTTATGCTCATGTCTGGGAAGGCGAGACGTATGACGAGAATGAGGACAGCATCATTCCAGTGGAGTGGTTCTTGTCGGCAGTAGATGCACACATAAAGCTAGGCTGGAAGGCTGAAGGCTCTATCATTGCGTCTCACGATCCGTCAGACGAAGGATCTGATAGTAAAGGCTTTTGTTTGCGTCATGGCAATGTAATTTTAGATGTGTGTGAAATGGTAACAGGTGACGCTGGCGAAGGCATGGATTGGGCGCTAGGCAAGGCGCTAAAGGCTAACTCTGACCACTTCCTCTGGGATGCGGACGGCTTAGGTGTCTCTCTCAAGCGTCAGGTAGATCAAGCGCTGGCTGGCAAGAACGGTATCACTTACTCAATGTTTAAAGGCTCAGAAGCCGCAGAAGACCCAGAGATGCCGTACACCAGCGGCGGCACTGAGCGCAACAAGACTAACCGTGAGACCTTTAGGAACAAGCGAGCGCAGTTCTGGTGGCGGCTAAGAGATAGGTTTGAGGCTACCTACCGCGCAGTTGAGAAAGGCGAGTATGTCAATCCAGAGGAGATGATCAGTCTGTCCTCTGAGATAGCGGTGCTGGATCAGCTCAGAGCTGAGGTCTGCCGCATACCACTGAAACGCAACAATGCTGGTAAGATACAGATACTAAGCAAAGCGGAGATGGCTAAGCCTCCGTATCGGTTACCGAGTCCAAACATGGGTGATGCGCTGATGATGTCGCTGCACTCACCTAAAGCACTAAACAAACAGAAAGTTGTCCTCAACTTCAGCGGCTGGAAGCATCATGGATAAAAGCGATTACGAATACGAGAAAGACTCCAAGAAAGAGTACGGCGAAGATGTCTATGACTCTAGCAAGTACGATGACCACGAGTACGTTGCTGGCCTTCTAGCGTCTTCTCAGGAAGCAGACCAAGACCTGCGCGACAATGCTCGTGAGGCTGCGCTGTTCGTTGATAAGCGCGATGGTCAGTGGGAACCGTACTGGTACAACAACGCTGCTGAGAGCAAGTCTCCACGCTACAGCTTTGATATGGTGAATCCGATCATTGATCAGGTCTGCTCCGAGATTGACCAAGCGTCCTTTGATGTCTCTGTCTCACCTGCTGGCGGCAACAGCACCAAGGACATAGCAAACACCTACTCAGGCATTGTCAGGAACATAGAGTCCATGTCTGATGCCAGTGAGGTCTACAACCACGCTGCTCGCAACATGGTGACCACTGGCTTCGGCGCTTGGCGTGTTGTGCATAAGTATGTGAGTCAGGACAGTTTTGACCAAGACCTGTTCATTGAGCCGATTGGCAACTCCATAGACCGTGTATGGTTTGATCCTGCGGCAGAGAAGCAAGACAAGTCAGACAGCCGATATTGCTTTGTCCTTCATGCGATTGGCAAGGATGAGTATGACAGGCGCTGGCCTGAAGCATCTGGCGAGTCAGTTGATGAAGGCCGTGATGGCGAGGCTTACTATGACAAGGCTGAAGTCGTAGTCATTGGTGAGCTGCTGTACTGCGAAGAGGAGGAGCGCGAGCTAGTCATGATGTCCAATGGGCAGGTTCATGAGGCTGATGATGACTTTGAAAAGATAGCTGATGAGCTTGAGTCCATTGGCGTGACAGAAGTCCGCAGGCGCAAGCGTGTCAAGAAGTCGGTCTGCTCACGGTTATTTGACGCTAGTGATTGGCTCGAAGAGAAGAAAGAGACAGTCTTCAATATGATTCCTGTTGTGCCTATCTACGCCAACTACAAGATATTTGAGAACAAGACGATCTTCTGGGGACTCGTAGAGAAACTGATGGACTCACAGCGAGTGCTGAACTACTCAGTCAGCCGTGAGGTAGCCGAGACTAGCCTTGCGCCACGCTCCAAGTATTGGATGACAATGAGCCAAGCCGCTGGTCATGAGTCTTCACTACAGACCTTGAACACTAACCACGATCCGGTTCAGTTCTTCAATGTAGACCCAGAGTACCCGCAAGTACCTCAGCAGCAAGGTGGCGCACAGATCAACCCAGCGCTACGCACAATGTCTGAGGCTATGCGAGGCATGATCACTTACGCCTCTGGGATGTTCTCTAGCAACATGGGTGACAATCCACAGAACCAATCTGGCGTGGCAATCAACGCACTTCAGAACAAAGGTGACAACTCCACGATCAAATACTTCAAAGCGCTGGAGTACGGCATTCGTGCCACTGGCCGCATCTTGGTAGCCGCTATCCCAGAGATCTACGACTCAGCGCGTACTGTAAGGCTGCTGAAGGAAGATAACACCTATGACGTTGCTGACATCAACCAGAAGGTCATAGACCAGCAGACAGGCGATGTGGTGGTCATGAACGATCTGTCGGTAGGCAACTATGACGTACAGGTCAAGGCTGGTGCGAGCTTCAAGAACCGCCAACAGGAGACCATTGAGACAATCATTGAGATTGCCAAGGTTGATCCAAGCATCCTCCAGATCGCTGGTGATGTTTTGTTAGACAACGTAGCCACTTCCTCAGCTCAGCAAATCTCTGACCGCAAACGCGCACAGATGATTGCGGCTGGCCTGATACCTCAAGACCAGATGACCGAAGAAGAGTTAATGGAGGCGCAGCAACAGCAAGGTGAGCCACAGCAAGATCCGAACATGGTCTTGGCGCAGGCTGAGCAGATGAAGGCTCAGGCCGAAATGTTGCGAGCGCAGATAGAGCAGGCCAAGCTACAGAATGAGCAGATGAAGCTACAGCTAGAAGCTCAGAAGCTCCAAACGCAGATGCAAGGCGATCAAGCTGACAACCAGATTGACTTCTTCAATGCCGAAACTAAGCGCATGGAGACACAGATCAAGGCTCAGCAGGCAGGTGCTACGATTGACAGGACAAGCGCTCAGGCAGTAGGTGAGCAGCTAGACAACCAAGAGAAGATGGCTGACATGATGGAAAGGCAGCGAGCAGAGACTCAGCGTATGCGCGAGGAAGCTCAACGCAAGGCTATGAGGTATATGTCCGACTCTGAGATAGCGAGAATGGCTGATGGCATCTGATTCAGAAATAGCAAGAGAGGAGCAACAATTTAGGTTAAATCGCAGAAGGCAAGCTACGTCTGCGCTTAACAATATTGCTCAGTTTAACTCAGCAGTTGTTGACGGAACGCTAGGACTTGCTGACCTTGGCGCTCAAGGAGTAGCTGGCATCTCTAACATGATTACAGGCCGCAATGACCGTCCTGTCATGCTAGGTCAGCGAACTAAGTCTGCGCTTAACGTAGAGTCCGATCCAAATTCAATAGGCTATGTAGCTGGAGCTGTAGCTCCCGCCGTTGTCGCTGGCACAGCAACAGTTGCTGGAAAAAGCGTGTCTGCTATTAATAACTTTTTTGGTAGAACTTTATCTGAGCTTAGCGCCTACTTCGGCGGCGAGGCTGGCGCTCAGTTAGGCCGTGAGTATGGTGGTGATTACGGAGAACTGGCAGGTGGCTTAGTAGGCGGCATGGCTGCTCCTAATGCGCCCAGATCTGACATATTTGCTGGCCCATCCTCAAGGACTGCTGACCAAGAGGCGCTGTTCAAAGCAAATCAAATGGAGAGACAAGGCGCTTCTCCTGAAGAAATTAAGCAAGCCACAGGATTCCAAAAGAACCTTGATGGCGAGTATATGTACTGGCTACCGACCAATGAAAGCAATTTCAATTATGAAGCTGCTAGAGGTCTTGCTGGGGAAACACAACCAGAAGAGCTTTGGTTTAATCCTCAAGCTAGAGCAGAGCCTGCAATGGTAAAGCTCGAAGATATATATGATGATCCAAATGTTTACGCAGCTTACCCAGATTTAAGAAATGTTAATGTAGCTCTAAGAAACTCAGAAAGCGAATATGCTGGGAGAGCATCATACGATAGAGCAAATGATGAAATTATGCTCAATATGGGAGCAGTCGCTATGCTTCCTGAAGATGCTGCTACATATGCTCGATTTAACCCAGATATGGAAAATATGCTTGGAGCTGATTCAAGTTTAATACACGAAGTTCAACACGCAATTTCAAACAGAGAAGGAAGGTCAAGAGGAGGAAGTCCAGAAGGAGCAAGGAGTAGTTTAAAAACGGCAAGAATTACGGAGCAAATACCTTACCGTGAAGACGCTACTTTTAATCTTTACGCAAAAATGGATTTGAATAGCATAAACAAAATTAATGAAATGAGAGGCTTTGAAAGGTTCGCTAACAATGCAAGCGCTGACGAAATAGATGCCAGTGAATTCTTTCAACTTAACTCAAGAGGTATTGAAGCAAGACTTCCTAAACCAGAGCTGGAAGATTTTGATGGAGATATTGAATCGTTTCAAATAGAAAGCTCCGAATGGGCAAGGAATGCTAGAGATTATGCTGTGGAACAATATATTAAAAAAAATAATATTTACGCACAATTCCGTGACTTAGTTAATGCAAGTGATGAGGAAATAGCTGCGGTTACAGCCAAGAACGTAGATGAGCTGAACAGAACTAATGATGCTGCTCGGATTAGCAAAGAAATAGAAGATAAATATGAAAGATTGAGTGAGGAATACAATCCGAATCAGTTATATATGCTTATGAATGATGAATATCTAGCTAGAACTACTCAAAGATTTAGAGACGATACTCGTTCAAGCAGGGACTTTCCTTTATATCGAGATATTGAAGGAGCAGACGTAAATACTGATGATTTGTGGAACAATCCAGATCTGAAGTAAATAAAGTTTATGGAAGCGTAATAGTGGTTCAATTCCACAGGCGATAATCTATAGGAGCCTTGCTAGGTAGCCGCTTCCGCCATATTTTAAGAAAAGTATTGCTTTTTACCAAATTGTGGTATATTTGACCACTAGCGCACTCCACGCTTTCATGGAGGCACGGAACGTCACCGTTTATTTGACGGCATTACAGTAGGTATAAGATGCAACCAGACGATATGGTCGATGAGACTCAAGATATTGAGTTTGAAGACATAGAGGATGTAGATCAGGAAACTGATTCCGATTCATCAGCGGATACTGACGAAGGTCAGGAGAAATCTACTAGACCTGTTTTTAACGAAGAACAGCAGAAGGCTTTTGACAAGGCTATGGCTGAGAAGACTTGGAAGGCGCGAGAAGCAGAGCGTCAGGCCGAGGACTATCGCAAGCGCCTAGAAGAGCTGGAGGCTAAGATTCCTAAAGAACAGCCGCCCGAAGTGCCGAAAGTGCCTGACTTCTATAGTCTTTCAGATAGAGAGATACAGGAGCAGCTCCGACAGCGTGATGAGGCGATTGCCAAACGAGCTGAGTTTGATGCGCGTCAGCAGGCTATGCAAAGCCAGCAGATTGATTTGCAGAGACAACAGCAAGCATCGGCAGTGCAAGCGCAGAATGAGAAGATTGCGAGTTACGCAGAGAAAGCTAAGAAGCTCGGCGTTCAAAGCGAGGATCTCCAGAGCGCAGCTAACAAGATAGGTCAGTTTGGAATTAATCCAATGCTGGCTAATCATCTGATTGATTTGGATGATGGAAGTCTTGGGACGTTGTACCTTGGTGAGAATCTATTGGAACTGGACAAATTAGCCAATATGCCTGCAAATCAGGCGCTGTTGTACTTAGATCAGATCGTTATGCCTAAAGCTCGAAAACTTAAACCTAGTGTTAATGCCGCTCCTGATCCACTAGACACGCCGAAAGGCGCTGGGAGAAGTCCCAAGGCTGGTGGTCCGAAAGGAGCTACTTTTGAATGAATAAGGTGATCCAATCATGGCTAACAATCTTAATAGTAACGTCACACGGAAAGTTGCTCGTGTATTCCTAGATGCGTTTGAAGCGTCTCGTGTAGTAACAAAGACTGTCAACACTCAGTTGTTGTCAGGCAAGTTCAATCCTTCTAGTGGTTCAAATGTAGACTTTAAGCGTCCGCATGACTACAACACAATCCGCACTTCTGGCGGTGACATCAGCGGTTCTGATAAGTCAGACATCATTGCTGGTAAAGCAACTGGTACAGTTCAAAACTACTTCACAGCAGCCACTGAGTGGGGCAACGTGGAAGAGGCTCTTGAGCTAGACCAACTAGATCAAATCCTTGAGCCTATGGCTCGCCGCATCGTAACTGACCTTGAGTTAGACCTTGGCGCGTTCATGCGTAAGAACGCCTCGTTGAGCTACGGCAATCGTGGAACTGTTGTTGATGCTTGGTCAGACGTAGCTGGCGCTGGAGCCACTATGGACTCTGTTGGTGTCCCAATGGCAGACGAGAAGTATTACCTGATGAACCCATTTACGACTACTGCGCTGTCTTCGGCTCAGAACGGTTTGAATGCGTCTGATGGCCTCGTCCGTACAGCATGGGAGAAGGCGCAAATCAGCCAGAACTTTGGTGGCATGATGGCTCTGACTTCTAACGCTCTCAGCAGCTACACTTCAGGCACTACTACTGACCGTGCTGGTACTCTGAATGGTGCGCCTAATGCGACTTACCTCGCAGCTAAGGACACTATGCAGCAGACTCTTGTTCTGGCTGGTTTGGGAACTGGTACTATCAAAGCTGGTGATCAGGTAACTATTGCAGGCGTTAATCGTCTTAATGTAGCTACTCGTGAGCTTATCCTTGATGCGGCAGGCGCTGCTGTTCCGTGGACAGGCACTGTTCTTGAGGACGTAACTATCTCTGGTAATGCGGCGACTATCACTGTTTCAGGCGCTGCTATCTACGAGGCTAACGGTCAGTACAACAACGTAGACGCAGCTCCTGCTTCTGGCGCGGTTGTGACTCTCCTTGGTGCTGCTTCAACCGTCTACCAGCCTAACCTGTTCTTCACTAAGCAGGCGTTTGGTCTTGGTACTGTTAAGCTGCCTAAGCTCTACTCAACGGACACAATCGCTACTACTAGCGATGGTATGTCTATCCGAGTATCTAAGTACGCAGACGGTGACGCTAACACGCAGAAGATTCGTTTCGATTTGCTTCCAGCGTACGCTTGCTTTAATCCTCTGTTTGCAGGATTGGGATTTGGAAAGTAACCTTGTGGGGTTCTGGGAGCTTCGGCTCCCAGTTTTTTATTATGGCTACTCCGAGAAAAGGTAAAGCGAAAGTAAAAGTCACTGCCACTGGCAAGAAAGTCTCCTTTGGGCAGGCTGGAAAGGCCAGTGACGGTGGTTCTCGTGTACGAGCAGGCACTAGCAAAGGTGATGCGTATTGCGCGAGGTCTTTAGGTATTAAGAAACAACTATCTAAAAGACAGCAGAATGATCCCAACACGCCTAACAACTTGAGCCGTAAGCGGTGGAAGTGTAAAGGCGCAAAGTCTATGAAGAGCGGTGCTACTTATGAGTGAAGGTCTATACGCTAACATCCACAAGAAACGCAAGCGAATTAAGTCTCAGAAGGCCGCTGGCAAAACGCCTGAGCGAATGCGTAAGGTAGGATCTAAAGGCGCTCCAACAGCGAAAGCCTTTAGGAACTCGGCTAAGACTGCTAAAGGAGCTACATACGAATAATGGCTACTGTCGCTCAAGTTGCAAAGTCCTCGCTACAGAGGATATTGGTACAAGCTAGTGAAGCTCCATTAGAGCCTGACGAGTACCAAGACTTTATATTCTCAATGAATAATTACATGGCTGAGCTAGATGCCCAAGGCATTCAGCTTGGCTATACAGTTGTGACTGATCTTGGTGATGAAGTAACTATCCCAACAGGCGCACTGCGCGGACTTATCGCTAACATGGCGATTGAAGTCGCACCAGATTACAACGGAGTTGTCTCAGCAGGCTTAGCAAAAGCAGCTCGTGATGGGTTCAACACAATGCGTATGCTTGGACAAAGCATGGGCAAGACTAGATTTCCTTGTACGCTTCCTGTTGGTTCTGGTAACGAAGACAATGACTTCGGCATGAATGGTCATTTCTATCCAGATCAAGAAGCGGCAATCCTTGCAGAGACAACTGGCGCTATAGCCTTGGAGGTCAACACCAATGGTTAAAAGAGCGGATGGACGCAAGAAGTCGGACTTTGTAGCACAGGATACTGTCCTTGCTAACTCGTTCATGGATTACTTTGTCAACAACACTAACTATAGAATCAGCTATCAGAGTTTGGTTGCTGGCCTTGGTGTTACTGGATCAATTGTCACTACAGGTGATGCGTCTGGTTCTCCGGTTCTTGAGATAGATGGCACTGTTAATAAGATCCGAAACATAGAGAACGGTTCTGGCATTATTACCTCAATCACTCCTACTAACGGCGTGAAAGTAAGCCACAACTTTACGGCTAACGCTGATGGTCTTCCTGTCCTACTCAACACAACAGCAGCATCTCCCACGATTGCAAGCATTGTTGCAGGCAGCGGTATTAGTGTGGCGGCGGTTAATACTAACGGCATTCAGATAACGTCTATTGCTGATGAGATAAACGCTCAAGTATCTATGCACGGCAACTCAACTGCCACGACAATCTCTACTCAAAATGTAGCGGTAAAAGCCGCAGGTACATTTGTAGCGGGAACTTTTTCTAGCTTCACAGTGGATACGACAGGCAAGCTGACCTACACAGGCTCAACGACTACTACAGTTCGTTTGACGGCCTCTGTGACTCTGGATGTGGTTGGAACAAATCAAAATCTGACAGTGCATTTAGCAAAAAATGGCACTGTTATTTCTGCCGCTAAAATATCCAGACTAGTATCCGCATCTAATACGGCAAACGTGGGAGTTTTTTACAACGTCTCCGTGGCTACCTCTGATTATCTTGAAGTTTTTGTCTCCAATGGCACAAGCACAAACAATATAACCGTTACGGACTGCTTGTTCGGAGTATCTTAGATGCCTAAAGTAGTCCTGCCTATAGCGAATGGATTCTACGAGAGCGACAGCCTGCCTATCTCTGCCCAAGAGTGTGTGAACTTCTATCCGAATATCGCCCAAGCTCCAGCGCTAAATCAAGAGACTCTATACGGAACGGCTGGACTAGAAGAGGTAGCAAACGCTAACAGCCTTACTGGTAACAGAGGCGCACACGAGATGAATGGTGTGCCTTACTTTGTTATTGCAGGCAGACTGTACAGCATGGCTGCTGACTTCACGTTGACCTTCATTGGTGAAATAGCTGGTGATACGAGAGTATCAATGGCTGACAACGGCACACAACTTCTTATCTTAGTTCCTAATGGGAACGGATACATATACAACCACGTTGCGGACACATTCGCCCAAATCACAGATTCAGACTTTACTGCGAACGGAAATCCTCAACTGGTTGTTTATATTGACGGCTTCTTCTGTCTTACGACTGACAGCAAGAAATTTATTGTCAGCGCGTTGAATGACGGACTTAGCTATAACGCTTTAGATTTTGGTACTGCCGAGTCTGATCCTGATGAGATTGTTGCTCCTATTGTTTTTAAGAATCAGCTATTTATAGGAGGTTCGCAGACGATAGAAGCATTTCAGAACATTGGTGGCGCTGACTTTCCTTTTCAGAGAACAGGTTTGTTTTTATCTAAAGGTATTGCTAGTCCGTTTAGCATTCAGTCCTTGCAAGGCACGTTTGTATTCATCGGATCTGGTCAGAACGAATCACCAGCAATCTGGGCTTTTGAAGGCAATGATGCGGTTAAGATATCTACAACTGCGATAGACAAAGAGCTAAGCAATCTCACACAAGACCAAGTGACCTCTATTTACTCGTGGGGATACGCCGAGAAAGGCGCTTACTTTGTTGGGTTTGCACTGCCTAGTAGCACGTTAGTTTACGACATCATTACTAAGCGCTGGCATGAGAGAAAGTCTGTTATTGAAGGTGATCTTGGCGGCTATCGTGTTACTGCTTTGGTCAGAGCCTACAACAAGATATGGGCGGGTGATTTAGTGGACGGCAGGATAGGCAACTTAGATCCTGACTTTTACACAGAATACGGCACAGAGATTAGACGCTCTATAGTGACTCAGCCTTTCCAGAACAACATGGAATCGTTTGTAGTGCCTGAGATAGAACTAACCGTTGAAAGCGGTGTTGGTAATGACTCTGCTCCTGATCCTCAAATTGGCATGGCTCGCAGTCGTAACGCTAAGACTTGGAGTGACACTCGCTTCCGTAGCATTGGCAAGGTCGGTGAGTATAACCACAGACCTATTTGGCGCAGAAACGGCAGAGCGGCTAGATTTGAGCTTTTCAGGTTTACAATGAGCGATCCTGTAAAGCCTGTGATTATACAAATGACTGCTGACATAGAAGGTGTGCAGTGAGCTATAAATTAAATGCCGCACAACCCATCATAGAATCTAATGGGACTATGAGTCAGGCGTTTAGACAGTTTACGCAAGAGGCTGCTTTGAGTATGCCAATAGTTGGAACTGGAAGTCCTGAAGGCGTTATAGAGGCTGTGCAGTATAGTCTCTACTTAGATAGCACAGGCTCTGCTGGAGCTATTCAATACAGGAAGATGATTCCTAGTATTGGCGGTGACAGAAAGCAAGGCTGGATTCTTGTTTGATTACCAGAACGGTTGACGCTGACTTCATAAGATCATTCGTCACCGAATCTGATGTGTTTGATGAGATCAGCGAGGATAACTTCTCACGAGATGAGTGGTATCCAGATATGCACAGCGGCTGGTTTCTTCATACAGAAGATGATGAGGTCTGCGGACTCTGGATGGCTGAGATGCGAAACGGCATCACTATAGAGATCCATCCAATGATCTTAAAAAAGTTCAGAGGAAAGAAAGCGTACAAAGGCGCTAAAGAGTTTTTTACTTGGATAACAAAGAACACCAAGTATGAGAAAGTAAACGCAGAGATCGCTACCTGCTTTCCTAATGCTAAGATGTTTGCGGTACAATGCGGCATGAAGTTAGAAGGCACAATCAGGCGGTCTTTTAAGAAGAACGGCGAAATACATGACCAATGGTTACTAGGCATCACTAGAGAAGAACTAGAGGCAAGATATGAGTAAGTTAGTCAAATCACTATTCGGCGGCGAGTCTGATGAAGGCATCGAACGCGCAGAGAAAAGCAACCAGCTAACGAGAGATTTCCTTGCTCGCCAAGAGGCTATGGGCAGAGCTGACATCCGAAAGGCTATGCCAAGCCAGTATGCTGCAATGACAGCAGGCCAGCAGGCTGGATTAGATGTTTACGGTCAATCTATGCCTCAACAAGCCAATGCTTTTGTTGGTGGCAATGTAGCTGCTCAGCAGGCTTTATTGTCTGGTATGCCAATGTTTGAAGATGCAATACGAGGCGGCAATGTTAATTACGCAGCTTTGCAGCCATATCAAGGCAGTTACGATATGTCCTTTGCTCAGCAGCAGTTACCTGATGCGGTAGCGAATCCTGCCTATTTAGCTGAAGCAACGACAATAGATCCAGTGATGCAGCATCTAAGTCCTGAGTACCAAGGCCAACAAGCACAGATGATGGGAATGGGTGGACAGGCTAACGCATTGGCTGGCATGGGTATAGACGAATCGGTTTTGGCTGAGCTGCAAGCAATGGGGCGATTATAATGGCTAGACAAGATGACGAACGCGCAATGGCAGAAGCTCTCAGCGGTGTAGGAGTTAATATTCCTAGCGCTGAAGACACAGTTGTTCAATTTGTTCAAAGCAATCCAAACGCCTCCTTGGAGGACATTGCTTCATTGATTCAGTCAACTGGCGCGAATCTAGGCGCTGTAGCCAATACTCTCGGCGTTCCTATGGCTGAGGCTCAAAGAGCTTTTGATACGGCTATAGCGTCTCAAAGCGCTGCTCAGACTGCCGCTAACGAAGCGCAAGCAGCGGCTACAGAAGCTGCAAAAGCAGAAGTGATTAAAACTGTAGTTGCTGAAAAAACTGGTCTCGATAACGTCATTGACTATATCAATTCAGGTCAAGCAACTACCGATCAAGATGTTTACCGTGAAATGACTAAGCAAGGTGTCGGTGTTGAGCAAGTCGCTCAATCACTAGGCGTACCAATGGACGAGGCTACAACTCGTTATACTCGCGCTCAAGAGATGGTAGAAATAGAAAACATTGTTGCTGGCGGTTTAGAGCAAGCAAAAATAGATTTTCCTAACGGCATTCCAGATAACTTATTAAAGCGCTACGCTTCTGAGACTAATCAGTCTATAGAGCAGATAGCTACTAACATGGACAACTTTGGTGTCTCTGTTGATGATATGGCTCGCGCTACTGGCATTCCTTTGGCTGATGTTCAGTCTGCTTACAACAGAGCAAAAGATGGCGCTGTAACTGGCGGTACAGGCGCTGTAACTGGCGGCACAGGAAACATAGTTGCAGGAACTGAAGTAGCTGGTGGAACTGGAGCAGGAGTTAGCTCTGGAACAGGCTCTGTAGCTTCTTCAACAGCCGTAGGAGGACGCGCAGGAGCAGGCGGTCAAACTGGTTTAGCTGGAGCGGAAAGAGCGCTAGCAGGCGGTGTGACGGCTGCTGCACAAGCTATTGAGTCAGGAGCTGGACAAGCTAGAGCAGACCTTCTTGGCGGCACTCAGATTGCTCGTCAGGATTTAACTCAAGGCGCTCAAGAAGCTGGCGGTTTAATTCAGTCAGGCACTGGATTGGGATTAGAAGCTCTTGGCACAGGTCTTGGTGCTGCAAGACGAGATATTATGGGAGGCGCACAAGCTGGACTTGGCGCGTTGTACCAAGGTCTTGGCGGTGCAAGGACTGATCTTCAGGCAGCTCAACAAGCAGCTAATCAACAATACGGACAAGGACTAGGCGATGTCACAGCGGCTCGTGATCTTGCGTCTCAGCAAGTTGGTCAAGCCTTTGGTCAAGCTGGTCAGATGTTTGATCCGTACCGTCAGGCAGGCACTGCGGCTCTACAGCAGCAGGCTGCGCTATCAGGTGCGTTAGGCCAAGAGGCTTTCAATCAGGCGTTCCAAGCAAGTCCACAACAGCAATTCTTGCGCGAGCAAGGTGAAAGAGCGGCGTTACGCACAGCGGCTGCTAGAGGCGGTTTAAGTGGCGGCAACGTCATGAAAGAACTGTCAAGGTTCAACACTGGCCTAGCCTCTCAAGACTTGCAGAACCAAATAGCTAATCTTCAGCAACTAGGCTCGCAAGGTCTTGGCGCTAGCGGAAGTGCTGCTCAGTTTGCTGCCCAAGGTGGCGCTGCTCAAGCAGACTTACAGACTCAAGCTGCCCAGCAACTTGCTGCTCAACGCGCTCAGATCGCTCAGTCTCAGCTAGGCACAGGTCAGCAGCTTGCAGGACTAGGCACACTGGCAGGACAGCAAGGACTCAGCACTCTCACAGGTGCAGGCCAACAGCTAGGAAATCTTGGCGTTACTGGCGGCACTTTAGGGATGCAAACTCTCACAGGTGCGGGTTCTCAATTAGCTGACATAGCTAGTGGCAGGTCTCTAGCGCAGTCTCAGTTAGCTTCTCAAGCAGGCCGTGGCCTTGGTGACATAAGCATGACCGGAGGAATGACCGTTGGTGATTATCTCTATGGAACTGGTGGCGCTCTGGCTCAAAACAGAATGCAAGCAGGCCGTGACATTGCTGGCAACATAACCAACCAGATAAATGCTTTGGCTCAGTACCAAGGCAATCAAGGTATTGGTATGTCTGATCTAATCGGTCAGCAGGCAAATATACTAGCAGGCATTCAAGGCGGTGCAGGTGCTGGAATGTCTGGCATGATTGGCGGCACTGCTGGTCAACTTGCAGGAGTAGCTACAGGAACTGGTGCTGCTTACAAACCAACTGGAACAGGCCAGACAAGTCAGGTTGGTGGAATTCTTAACAGAGCAGCAGGAAGCGAAAGCAAAGGTAACATGGCTGGCTCTGTTCTGGGCAAACTTCCTGTTCTTGGTGGTTAGCGAATAATTTATAGGTATAAAAATGGCTGAAATGACTGAAAAAGAAAGGCTTGATGAAGAAAGATTTCAAGCAATGATGGCTGGTCTTCCTGAAAGAAACCAACAGCCGACTATGCGACAGCCTTCAATAAGCTCTGGAATGAATCAGGCTTTTAATGTTCCGACTCCAAAACGAACAATTAAAGATAGATTTCAGGACTATGGCGCTGCTGTTTCTTCTGACATGACAGGAAAACAAGTAGTCTCTCCATATCAGCGTAGGCAGCAACAGCTACTTCAAGGCACTATAATGGACGCTCAGGCTATCCAGCAGGCCATACAAGGCGAAAATATGCCTAAAGCTGTAGACGTTCTTGTTGATCGCATGAATGTTCTTGAGAAATTAGGAGAAGATACCTCTGACACAAAGATGCTCAGAGACGCTCTTGTGGGCGGCAGGCCAGATATAGTTATGGGGGAGATCAACACTTTCCTAAGTTCTTTGCCTAAGCAAACCATTGATCCGAAAATGCTTACAAAAGGCGGTCAATTTGTTACTCAAACATTGGGTGGTGATCCAACAGCACAGACTGTTGCTGGGTTTACTGCTGAAGTTGAGGATAACTACAGGCCAATGTCTTCTGAAGAGCTTGCAGCCTATAGACTTCCTGCTGATGCTCCTTACAGATTTAACGTAAAGACCAATAAACCTGAGTACATGGGTGGAGCTACAAGCACTACTACTATCAGAAACCCAGCTTCAATTCCTTCTGGTTATAGAGGGATTTATGATGCCGATGGCAATCTTACTGAGTTAGAAGCAATTGCAGGAGGTCCAGCGGCTGCTGACGCAGCGGCTGCTGAGGCAGAGGCAGGAGCAGACAGTCGCAGAGAAGGACTTAGAGCTTCAAGGCAGTCTAAAATTGGTGGAATAGTTTTAGAAGACATAGGACGCTACAGAACATTAATAAACAACCAAGGAATATTCACTCCGGTTACAGGAGTGCGTGGAGAATTGGCTGGAAGGATTGCTGGAACTCCTGCGTCTGATGCACGATCTCTGGCTAATACTATCGGCGCAAATATTCAATTTGAAGCGCTAGACCAAATGCGGAAAGAAAGCAAAACTGGCGGCGCTTTAGGAAGCATTACGCGAAATGAGCTAGAAGATTTAAGAGCAACTCTTGGAAGCATTGCTGCGGCTCAATCTGATGATCAGTTACTTTACAACCTAAACAGATTGGAACAGTTGTATACAACTGTAATGGCAGAAGCAATGTCTTATCCTGAAGAAGAAAGACGGAAATACGGAATTACAATTACCTCATCTCAAAGCGCAGACCCATTAGGATTATTTTAATGAGCGATAAACTAAATGCTTTTAGAGAAGAATACCCAGATTACATGGGTACTCCAAACGGTCAGTTAGCTTTTGGTCTTTGGAATAAGTCTTATAAAGATCAAATGCCAATGGGGCTGTATGCAGATTCCATCGGGCTGTCTAATGATGACTTTAAAGAAATGGTAAAGTTTTCAGAGCAGGAAGGATACAAGCCTACTGAATCTACTTATGCTGAAGGATTTGTTCCAGAAGGAGCAAGAGCAGCTACAGCAGCTAGAGGTATGAGCTTTGGAGCGGCAGAAAATATAGCTGCTGGAGTTGCTGCTGGAGGAGAGAAAGTAAAAAGATTATTTACTGGAGAAGAGCAACGTCCTTTTGGTGAGGCTTATGAAGATTATCTAGGTCTTACTAGAGATATGATAGGACAGTACCAAAAAGAAGAGCCAGTTGAATCATTCTTTACGGAAGCTGTGCCAGCAATTACTTCTGGCATTGGACTTGAAAGAGCTATAGCAACTGGAGCGCCAAGAGTTATTGCGGCTATGTCTCCAGCAACAAGAATTCCTGCTGGGACATCTCCAAGCATAGCAAAGACAGCAGCCGCATCTGGAACTGGAGGCGCTGTTTATGGGTTCAACACTGGAGAGACAGGAGAAAGGTTAGAGTCTGCTTTCGAGTTGGCAATACCATCTGCTATTTTTGGTGGCGGCGGTCAAGTAGCTTTGAACTTTGCAGCTCCTGCAATTAGAGGAATAGGAAGAGCTTTTGGTCGAAGAATGGAGCAGTTTGATACCAATCCTACCGTGGAAACAGCAAGACAATTAAAAAATGACATTTACAAGAGAGCTACAGATTCTGGCGTTGTTTATGATGTCCCAGCTATGAAGTCTCTGTACGGAAGAGCGAGAAGATTGGTTGCTGATAGCGCTTCTTACGATCCTACAGTTGATGATCAAATGACTGCTGCGCTAAATATATTGAAAAGAAACAGCAAGACTCCATCGAATCTTATTCAGTTAGAAAAGATAAGAAGAGCAATGTTTGATCGTTATAAAAAGTCTGGGTACTCAGACCAATCAATTAGAGATTTAGTTGATTTAGTTGATGACACTATTCAAAACTTTGGTACTGGAGATGGAACTATAATTAAAGCGGCTCGTCTTGCTAACTCAAGATACAAGAAAGCAGAACTTATTGACGCTGCTTTTGATAAAGCAAGAAGATCGGCAGAGGCTGCTGGATCTGGTGGAAACACCATTAACAGGTATAAACAAGTTGTAAATAACATACTAAACAGCGAAAAAGAAATGAGATTTTTTGATGCCGCAGAAGAAGAGGCAATGAGAAATTTTGTTGAATTTACCACTCAAGAGCAGTTAGCAAGAGTTCTAGGAAAGCTAGATCCTACCTCCGGTGGATTGATGGCTGCTTTAGGTTTTGGCAGTTATTTAGCTGATCCTGTAGCTACAGCCGCTGTTGCTATCCCAGCGGCAATTGCTCGGAGAGGTTTGGAGCAAACAACCGGAGAATCTGGCGAGGCTCTTGTCACTAGGATGGCTACAGGAAGAACTCCAATGACTACTCCTGTAACAACGCCTTCTACTGCGGGATCTCAAGTCGTATCAGGCTACGAGCGAGAAATGGAAAACATTCGAGGAAATAGGTAATGGCTAGATTCGGTGAAATTAACGCACAATACTTTGATGACGCTGGCGCTCCATTAGGCAGCGGCAAGCTGTATTTCTATGAGTCTGGCACTACCACTCCTAAGAATACCTTTAGCGACATCAACTTAACTATTCCTAATACCAATCCTGTCATCCTTACTGCCGCAGGCCGTCAGCCTAACATCTTCTTTAACGGTAATGCCAAAGGCATACTAGCTGACAAAAATGACGTACAGATCCTTGTCAGAGATCCTATCGGTGAGACAGGCACTAACTTCGGTGATGCTTGGGTAGCGACTACCATATACTCAGCAAACTCAGTGGTTATAGGTAGTGATGGCGTTTACTACAGGTCACTAGCTAACGGTAATCAAAACAATAATCCTACTACTACGTCTGGATTCTGGACGCTTCTGTACTCCGTAGATTGGAATGCTGGTATTACTTATAAAGTAGGCGCGGTGGTTACTTATGAAGGTAATACTTATCAATCTTTGCAAAACGGAAATATTAATCAGAATCCTGCCAGTGTCACTGCGTACTGGGCGCCTTTGGCGTTTGCTTGGCTGGCAACGAGAACCTACGCAATCCACGAGAACGTGGTAGGCACAGACGGTATTCTCTATACGTCATTACAAAACTCTAACCTAAATAAAGTCCCTGCGAGTTCATCGTCTTGGTGGGTAGGCACAAGTGCGGCGGCGGCTGCAAGTGCAACTGCTGCGGCAGCGAGTGCAACTGCGGCTGCTTCTTCGGCTACTGCTGCTGCGACATCGGCCACGGCGAGTGCTACCTCAGCCACAGCGAGTGCTACTTCAGCCACGGCCTCTGATACTGCAAGAGCCGCTGCGGTTGTTGCAAAGGATGCTGCTGTTGTAGCAAAGGATGCTGCGGTTGTAGCAAAAACTGCGGCTGAAACAGCAGAGACTAACGCTGAGACAGCAGAGACAAATAGTGCAAATTCTGCTGCGGCTAGTGCTACATCTGCTGCGGCATCTTTGGTT
>Ga0196887_1000203_pt1 | contig 29207 bp, 19 predicted proteins | sample VirMetDEL_Mar_31_FD_169094 | JGI IMG/M metagenome (GOLD analysis project Ga0196887, IMG submission 169094) | Aqueous microbial communities from the Delaware River and Bay under freshwater to marine salinity gradient to study organic matter... | ecosystem: Environmental > Aquatic > Marine >... | reverse complement strand
ATACACTCAAGATACCGGAATCGCAAACCCTTTGGTTTCGCCTTACCAACAATTAGTTTGGTGGGTTTATGACACGACGGATTATCAAGCATCGCCATTCGTTACCATTAGAGTTACAGGCCCACAGGACACGGTATGGCAGCTAGAAAGATCCTGCAGTCCATAAAGTAGCTATTATGTATAACACGTAATTAATAATATAAGTAATAACAATTAAATCAAATAAAATGTCAAAAAAGTTAACACAAGAAGAATTAAAAGAATTGCAAGAAGCCGTAAACGGTATGAATAATCTGCAGCTACAGATAGGTGGATTAGAAGCTCAGAAGCACGAGCTTTTGCATTCTATGGAAACAGCAAAATCAACTTTAGCTGAAGTACAAAAAAAATTAGAGGATATTTACGGGCAAGTATCAGTAGATATCTCAACCGGAGATATAAAAGAAGATGAGTCTAGTACGGAAGATTAGCATTGGAAGAGACTATAAAAATGATGCCATGCACTACGCTGTTGGACAGGAAGTGTATGGTGGTCATACTATAGCTAATATAATAGAAGAAGAAAATAAGTATTCTATATATATAAAAAAAGGAGATGAGTTATTGCCTTGGAAAGATTTTAATAAAAACATGGCAATTGCAGTTGAATATGATTTGCAATATTAATGAAAGCTTTATTTGACTTTATTATAGAGCCCGTGGGGGATAGGTATAATAATAAAAAATCAATAGAAGATTCAGAGCTTATTTTAAATACAGAATTACATAATCACAATTATTCGAATAGAGTAGCTAAGGTTATAGCAGTTCCTTCAGAAATAGAAACTGAGATTGAAGTAGGTGACGAAATAATAGTACACCATAATGTTTTTAGACGTTTTAAAGACATTAGGGGTCAGGAGAAAAATAGCAAGTCATATTATAAAGATAATATTTATTTTGCAAGTGAGGATCAAGTGTATGCTTACAGAAGATGTTGCGGATGGATGGCTTGTAAAGGTTTTAATTTTGTAAAGCCTATAAAAGAAAATAAAATGTTTTCAACTAATTTTGAAAAAGAAGGAGTTGGCGTTTTGTATGCGAAAGATCCAGACTTACACACGGTGGAAGATGGAGACTTAATTGGCTTTAAGCCTGGGGCAGAATACGAATTTGTTATTAATTCACAAAGAGTATATCGGGTACCCACCAATTCAATTACAATTAAATATGAATATCAAGGAAACGAAGAGGAATATAATCCAAGCTGGACACAAAGCAGTTGAGGAATTAATAAAGGTAGCAGGCGAAAAGATCGTTGACTCAGGAGATGATATATCAGCTGACAGACTTAAAAATGCTGCTGCTACAAAAAAGCTAGCAATATTTGATGCTTTTGAGATATTAAATAGAATAAAGGAAGAGGAGGACTTGTTGAATAATAAACCTAAAGAAGAAGTTGAGAAAAAAGCTTTCAAAGGGTTTGCAGAAAAAAGATCTAAATAATGTACGAGCAGTCATTATATAGCGTAGTTACGCCAATAAGATCAAATACTATAGCAAGACTTAATAAGGCTAAAAAGTGGAAATATGGTTATAACAAAGAACACGACGTTGTTGTTATAAGCAAGACAGGACAGATTGGCGAAATATACAATATACAAAATCTTAAAATAGCCCTTCCAAAACAACCTAGTACAATAAATAAATCCGCTAATAAATGGAAAGCAGAGGAATATCCTAAAGAGCTAAAGTCAATATCGAGTGTGTTTGACTGGCGGGATTACCCAGAGAATTTTCAAAACAAGTGGGAACCCTATATAGATGAACAATTTAAACGCAGAGAAGAAGGCCATTGGTTCAATAATAAAGGCGTGGCTACTTACATTACTGGCACTCACTTTATGTACTTGCAGTTCAGCAAGATTGACATTGGGAAGCCAGACTTTAGGGAAGCAAACAGACTATTCTTTATATTCTGGGAGGCTTGCAAAGCAGATTCACGTTGTTACGGAATGTGCTATCTTAAAAACCGGCGATCTGGATTCTCTTTTATGTCATCAGCAGAAACCGTTAACCTTGCAACAATATCATCTGATGCAAGATTTGGCATATTGTCAAAATCAGGTTCTGATGCTAAAAAAATGTTCACAGATAAAGTCGTTCCAATATCCGTTAACTACCCGTTCTTTTTTAAGCCAATACAAGACGGTATGGATAGACCAAAAACAGAACTTGCTTATAGAATTCCCGCGTCAAGATTAACTAGAAAATCTATACAAAATAATCAAGGTCAAGAATTATTAGAAGGGCTTGATACAACTATTGACTGGAAAAATACAGGGGACAACTCTTATGATGGTGAAAAACTAAAACTGCTGGTGCATGATGAAAGTGGAAAGTGGGAAAGGCCAGATAATATTTTAAACAACTGGAGAGTTACAAAAACTACCCTAAGATTAGGTTCTAGAGTTATTGGTAAGTGTATGATGGGATCAACATCAAATGCTTTAGACAAAGGAGGAGACAATTTTAAAAAACTCTATAATAACTCTGATGTCGCCAAAAGAAATAGAAACGGACAAACGGCTTCGGGTTTATATTCTTTGTTTATACCAATGGAATGGAATTACGAAGGTTTTATTGATGAATACGGAATACCTGTGTTTGATACTCCAGAAAAAGAAACAGTAGATCCAAATGGAGACATTATAGACGTTGGAGTAATAGAGCACTGGAATAATGAAGCTGAAGGATTAAAAGGCGACCAGGATGCTTTAAATGAGTTTTATAGACAGTTTCCGCGTACAGAGGAACACGCTTTTAGAGATGAAACAAAAAACAGTATATTTAACTTAGTAAAAATATACGAACAAATAGATTACAATGAAGATCTAGGTAATACTAATGTATTAACCAAAGGTAATTTTCAGTGGGCTAACGGAGTTAAGGACTCTACGGTTATATTTACACCAAATCCTAGTGGAAGATTTAAGGTATCTTGGGTGCCTGGTGTAAATTTACAAAACCGACAAAACCTTAAAAATGGTTTGAAAAGTCCAGGTAATGAACATATGGGTGCATTTGGTTGTGATAGTTATGATATATCGGGAACAACAGATGGACAAGGTTCTAAAGGCGCATTGCATGGGTTAACTAAGTTTAGTATGGAAGACGCTCCTGCGAATACGTTTTTTTTAGAATATATAGCTAGGCCACAAACCGCAGAAATGTTTTTTGAAGATGTTTTGATGGCTTGTGTTTTTTACGGAATGCCTATATTAGCAGAAAATAATAAACCTAGATTGTTATACTATTTTAAACGCAGGGGATATAGAGGTTATTCTATGAACAGGCCAGATAAGGTTTGGAATAAACTTTCAGTTACTGAGCGTGAAATTGGTGGAATGCCTAACTCAAGTGAAGATATTAAGCAAGCTCACGCGGCAGCTATTGAGAGTTATATAGATAGTCATGTAGGTTTGCAAGAGGATGGTAGTTATGGTACTATGTATTTTAACACCACTCTAAATGAATGGTCTAGATTTGATATAAATAAAAGAACAAAATTTGATGCTGCTATTAGTTCGGGATTAGCGATAATGGCATGCAACAGACATTTGTATCATCCAAAGCCTCAAGTAGAAAAAAATAAAATAAATTTAAAAATAGCTAAATACACCAATTCCGGTGGTTTATCAAAACTAATAGAAAAATAAAAATATGGCTGAGTCAGTTGTAACAAGTTATTTTCCGAGTCAAATAGCAAGCGATGCCGAGAAAATGTCAAAAGATTATGGTAACACCATTGGTAGAGCTATAGAAAATGAATGGTTTAGTTCCGATAATGGAAATAGCCGATTTAAAAGTAATCAAGCGACTTTTCACAATCTTAGATTGTACGCTCGAGGAGAGCAAGGTATACAGAAATATAAAGATGAATTATCTATTAACGGTGATTTATCTTATTTAAATTTAGATTGGAAACCAGTTCCTATTATTCCAAAATTTGTAGATATAGTTGTTAACGGTATTTCAGATAGACAATTTGATATTAAAGCGTATTCACAAGATCCATATGGCGTTGAGAAACGAACTAAATACATGGAAGCTATTATACGTGATATGCAAACTAAAGAACTAAATGACTTTGCTAGAAAAGAATTTGGTGTAAATTTATTTGAAAGCAACGTAGATCCATTGCCTAAAAACAAAGAAGAGCTTGATTTGCATATGCAACTTAGTTATAAACAACAAGTTGAACTAGCTGAAGAGCAAGCTTTAAACACTTTATTAGAAGGCAATAATTATGATTTAATTAGACGTAGATGTAATTATGATTTAACTACTATAGGAATTGGAGCAGTTAAAAATACATTTAGCAAAGCAGAAGGAGCTACTGTAGATTATGTTGATCCAGTTAATTTAGTTTGGTCATATACTGATTCACCTTATTTTGAAGACATATATTATGTAGGTGAAGTAAAAGCTGTTCATTTGAACGAACTTAAAAAAGAATTTCCTTGGCTTACTAATGACGATTTGCAAAAAATTGCAGGACAAAACACAAGCAACAATGGATTCTACGATAGAACGCTCAGTAACTCTGATTATGATGATTCAAATACTGTACAGGTTCTTTACTTTAATTATAAGACTTTTACGAACGAAGTTTACAAAGTTAAAGAAACAGCAACGGGAGCAGCAAAAATAATACCTAAGACTGATGAGTTTAATCCTCCGGAAGAAATGTATGAAGAGTATGGCATATCTAAATTGTCAAAATCTTTAGAAGTTGTTTATGAAGGCGTGAAAATACTAGGTGGAGAGTTGCTTAAATGGGAGTTAGCTAAGAATATGATACGACCAAAAAGCGATTATTCTAAAGTTAAAATGAATTACAGTATTGTAGCTCCAAGAATGTATAGAGGCAGGATTGAGTCTATAGTAAGCCGTATAACAGGGTTTGCAGATATGATTCAGCTTACGCATTTAAAGCTTCAACAAGTTATGTCAAGAATGGTTCCAGATGGAGTTTACCTTGACGCTGATGGTTTAGCTGAGGTTGATTTAGGTAATGGAACAAATTACAATCCGCAAGAAGCATTAAATATGTTTTTTCAAACTGGTTCTGTAATTGGTAGATCATTTACGCAAGACGGCGATATGAACCCCGGCAAAGTACCTATTCAAGAAATAACAACTGGAGCAGGTGGTCAAAAAATGCAAAGCTTAATTACTAATTACAATTACTACATGCAAATGATCCGTGATGTAACGGGTCTGAATGAAGCTAGAGATGGAAGTACACCGGATGCTAGAGCATTAGTTGGCGTTCAAAAACTTGCTGCTGCTAATTCAAATGTAGCAACACGACATATATTAGAAGGTAGTTTATTTTTAACTGCAGATTTATGTGAAGGATTATCATTAAGAATATCTGATATACTAGAATATTCGCCAACAAAAGAAGCGTTTATACATAAGATAGGTAATCAGAATGTAGCAGTACTAGAGGAAATGAGTGATTTATACTTATATGACTTTGGTATATTTATTGAATTGCAACCAGATGATGAACAAAGAGCTGTATTAGAAAACAATATACAAGCAGCTGTTCAAAGTGGTCTTATTGATTTATCAGACGCTATTGATTTAAGAGAAATTAAAAACCTTAAACTAGCTAATCAATTACTTAAGATACGAAGAAACGAAAAGCAATTGAAAGATCAGCAAATGCAACAGCAAAATATACAAGCTCAAGCTGACGCTAACGCTCAAGCACAGCAAGTAGCTGCTCAAGCGGAAGTACAAAAACAACAAGCATTAATACAACAGAAGATTGCATTAGAGCAAGCTAAGGCCCAGATTGATTCTCAAAAGCTACTTCAAGAAGCTTCTCTTAAAAAGGAGCTTATGCAACTAGAGTTTGAAATGAATATGCGTTTAAAAGGCATTGAAGTGCAAGGAAAGAAAACGGAAATAAAAGAAAAAGAAGACCGTAAAGACGAACGTACGAAATTACAAGCAACACAACAAAGTGAATTAATAAGTCAAAGACAAAACGATTTGCCTCCTAAAAACTTCGAATCTAGCGGAAACGACATACTTAGCGGCAATTTTAACTTAGGTTCCTTCGAGCCTAGGTAATAATAATAATAATTATATAATATTTTATCATGTCAGAAGAACTAGAAAAAGATGTGACTGCAGTTGAAGAAACTACGGCACAAGAAACAAAACCTATGTCGTTTGAGGACGGCATTATTAAGGTTGATTTATCAGAATTAAATAAACCAACAAAAGATGCCATTCCAGAGCAAGAAACAGATGCAAGCGATGTTCCTGTCGAGCAACCCCAAGACACGTCAAGTAGCGAAGAAGTGGTTGAAGAAGTACGGGAGCCCGTCCAAAATAACGAAGAGTCCATTCAGGTTGAAGAATCCGTTCTTCAAGAAATAACAGATGAAGAGGTTGCGGAACAAGTAGAAGATCTTCAAGAAGATATTCAAGAAGCTATTGCTGAACAGCAAGATTCAGGAATTGAATTACCAGAGAATATTCAAAAGGTAGTTGAGTTTATGAATGATACGGGTGGAAGTTTAGAAGACTATGTAAAGCTTAATACCGATTATGCTTCATTAAATGAAACACAATTATTAAGAGAGTATTACGAAACAACGCGTCCTCACTTAGACTCTGAAGAAATTTCTTTCTTAATGGAAGATAATTTTGCTTATGACGAAGAACTAGACGACGATCGTGAGGTACGTAGAAAAAAGTTAGCTCACAAGGAAGAGTTGGCTAAAGCTAAAAATCACTTAGACGGATTAAAGACTAGGTATTACGAAGAAATAAAAGCTGGATCAAAATTAAATCCAGAACAACAAAAAGCGGTTGAGTTTTTTAACCGTTATACAAAAGAAAACGAACAGGCAACTAAAGTAGTTGAACAACAAGTATCTACATTTAAAAACAAAACAGAAAAGCTTTTTTCTAATGATTTCAAAGGTTTTGATTTCAACGTTGGGGAAAAGAAGTTTAGGTTTAAAGTAAACAATGTGGATCAGGTTAAAGACACCCAAAGCGACATCAATAATTTGGTCAAGAAGTTCTTGAACGATAAAAATGAAATGAGTGACGCGGCTGGTTATCACAAGTCTTTATTTACAGCTATGAACCCAGATGCAATTGCAAACCACTTCTACGAGCAAGGCAAAGCCGACGCAATGAGAAGCAGTGTTGAAAAAGCCAAGAATATTGATATGAGCCCAAGAGGTGCTCATGAAAAAGTCAGTATGCCGGGCGGCTTTACGGTTAAGTCAATTAAATCTTCTAGTTCGCCTAAATTCGGAATTAAAAGAAGATAAAACAACAACTTAAAACTTAAAAATTATGGCCGCAGCAGGTTCATTTACAGGCAGTGCAGGTGCTTTAGCGCACTTAACACCACGCCCAACACAAACGTTATTTAACGATAACTATCTAACTCTAAATGATTTAGATTTTACACAACAGTTCTTACCAGAAGTATATGAGAAAGAAGTAGAGCGTTACGGAAACCGTACGATCTCTGGATTCTTACGTATGGTAGGAGCAGAAATGCCTATGGCTTCAGATACAGTAGTATGGTCTGAGCAGGGGAGATTACATATCGCATATGACCCAGTAGTAACAACTACAACTACAGTAACAATTCCAGCAGGAGCAGGTGGGGTTAACCAAAACGTTATTGGCCCAGGAGCTACAATCGTAGTCGCTTCAGCTGACGGGTTAACGGTAGAAAAAGCTTATGTTCAGTCAGCAGCTGCCCCAGTAGCAGGCGCTGTTACATTAACAGTAGTAGGTTATGCAGCTACAACAATCACAGCTCACGCTGATGGTAAAGTATTTGTATACGGTTCTGAATATGCAAAAGGAACTTCTAACGCAGGTACTTCTGTTGATGCGGCTTTCGAGCAGTTTAACAACAAACCAATTATCCTTAGAGATAAATACAACGTAAGCGGTTCTGATACTGCTCAAATTGGATGGGTTGAAGTTACTACTGAAGCTGGAACATCTGGTTACTTATGGTACTTAAAGTCTGAGCACGAAGCACGTATTCGTTTTGAAGACCAATTAGAAATGGCAATGATTGAAGCTGAAAAAGCAGCTACAGCAATCACACCAGCTGCTGGATTGGGCGGAGGTACTGAGCTTACAGGTTCTGACGGGCTTTTTGCTGCTCTTGAAACTAGAGGTCTTGTTTATACAGACTCTAATTTTGGAGCTGCAGGTGGATTAGAAGATTTTGATCAAATTCTACAGGAACTTGATAAGCAAGGAGCTATTGAGGAAAACATGCTTTTCTTAGACCGTGCTACTTCTTTAGGCATTGACAATATGTTAGCCGCTCAAAATTCTTACGGTGGGGGAGGTACATCTTACGGTGTATTTGACAACTCTGAAGATATGGCGTTGAACTTAGGGTTTAGCGGATTCCGTAGAGGATCTTACGATTTCTATAAGACTGACTGGAAATACTTAAACGACGCTACTACTCGTGGATTAGTTGGAGATGTTGAAGGTGTTATTGTACCTGCAGGAACTTCTACAGTTTACGATCAGCAATTAGGAAAAAATATTTCACGACCATTCTTACACATCCGTTATAGAGCTTCTGAAGCTGACGATCGTAAGATGAAGTCTTGGATTACCGGATCCGTTGGTGGAAACTATACAAGTGACGAAGATGCAATGAACGTTCATTTCTTATCAGAAAGATGTTTATGTGTTCAAGGAGCTAACAACTTTGTATTGTTGAAAAAAGCAACAGCATAGTAAATTAATGTAATTGTTACCCTCGTTGTACTGACGGGGGTAATTATTACTTTTTATCAATTATTTAATTATATTATATCATGGCTAAAAAAGCTACAGCAGAAACAACTGAGGTTGCACCTCAACCAACTGTCGCAAAAAACGCACCAGTTCAAAAAGCACCAGCTACACCGGTGTTTGAATTTAAAGATAGAACTTATTACCTTGCTACAGGTAAATCTCCTTTATTATTTACTATCCCATCAAGGCACAGCCAGCGTAAGCCTTTATTGTATTTTGACAAAGACTTAGGTTATGCACGTGAGCTTCGTTATGCCACTAATCAACCAACACCACTTGTTGATGAGCAGAAGGGAGAAGTAACACTAGGTAGAATTGCTTTTAGAAATGGTACATTAACTGTAAAGAAAGAAGACGTTGCTTTACAAAAGTTACTATCTATATACCATCCTTTTAAAGATCGTATATATAAAGAACTAGATCCAGTTCAAGATTCAGTTAATGAATTAGATTGGATTGAATATGAATTAGAAGCTTTAACAGCTGCTAAAAGTATGGATATTAATTATGCGGAAGCAATATTAAGATCTGAGTTTGGGGAAAAAGTTACGACATTATCTTCAAGCGAATTAAAAAGAGATTTGATGATCTTTGCAAAAAGAAATCCTATCTTATTTATGGAATTAGCTAATGACGATGCCATTGAGCTAAGGAATGTAGGAGCTAAAGCCGTTGAAGCCGGTATATTAAAACTTTCTGGAGACCAACGTACATTTACATATGGCGATGGGAACAGAAAATTAATGACAGTTCCTTTTGATGAACACCCATATTCTGCATTAGCATCTTTCTTTAAGACTGATGATGGAATGGAAGTTTACAAAACAATTTTAAAAAGACTTAAATAAGTCACTAATTATAGTAGCTAGGCCGCTGTAATGGTGGCCTAATTACTATAAATAATAAAAAAATATACAAATGGCAATAAGCGTGGATAGTGTTTACCAGCGAGTGCTTGGCATACTTAACAAAGAACAAAGAGGCTATGTAACAGCTCAAGAATTTAACTTATTTGCTAATCAAGCGCAACAAGATTTATTCGAACAATACTTTTACGATATAAACCAATTTGGTAGAATACCAGGTAATAGCACAGAGTATTCGGACATGTTAAATCTCCTTAACGAAAAGATTAACATATTTGAAACTGTAGCTCAACCAACTCGTACAGGAAACTTTTTTGACGAGCCAACCGACCTATACAGATTGGGTACGGTAATATATAAAAATACAACAACAAACCCCTTTGGTGTATCATCTACAGAAAGCATTGAAGCAGAGCGTATTAACGCTAACGAGTTTTTATACATAAACTCATCCCCATTAACAAAACCTAAAAACGTTAGACCTGTATTTGTGGCAAACACAAATGGAATCAGAGTTTATGGAAACAGCGAAATAATAAATGTTGCTGAAGTAGAGTTTCAATATATAAAGAAACCAGCTAAGGTTCAATGGGCTTACCAAATAGTATTTGATGAACCATTATATAACGCTGCTAATTCAGTTAATTTCGAATTGCACCCATCAGATGAAACAGAGCTTGTAATTAAAATATTAGAATTATCAGGCATATTAATAAAAGATCTTAACTTATATCAAGTTATGAATCAAGAAGAGCAAGAAACTATCCAACAAGAAAAATCATAACATATGGGTTTAATAAATCAAACAGACGAACAATACTACTTAGGCCCAGATAGCGTTTGGAATAGCTGGGATGAAGATTATGGCAATTATCAATTTACTAGCATTAAAGATATTATAAATAATTTTATTATATCTTATGTAGGTGAAGAAAAAATTATACCTAAAGTTAAAAGAACGGATGTGGCTTTTCATGCTCAGCGTGGAATACAAGAATTTAGCTTTGATATATTACCATCTGTTAAATCAGCTGAAATTGAGATAGGGCCTAATTTAAACTTCGTATTGCCGAAAGACTACGTAAACTATGTAAAACTAGTTTGGGTTGATTCTAACGGTATAGAACGCGTTATATATCCAGCTCAGCACACTAGTAATCCGTTCCCAATTCTGCAAGATAATAACTACGAATATCTTTTTGACGAACAAGATCAAGAGGTCATATCAGCTCAATCTTCAGAAACAAAAAAAAGATTTGAATCTACAAACCGCAATGAGGTGAATAATAATTTAAATAGTCTAGACAATAAATTAGACGGAGGTTATTATTTTAATCATTTTGGTAGACGTTATGGTATTTCACCGCAACAAGCTCAGACAAACGGAGTTTTTTATATAGATCAACTTCAAGGCATTATATTCTTTGACTCTTCATTTGTAGGAAAAATAGTTACATTAAAATATATCTCAGATGGCCTAGGCACTGATGAAGAAATGGTTGTACATAAATTTGCAGAAGAAGCTTTATATAAATACATAGCTTATGCTATTTTATCTACAAGAGCAAATACACCTGAATATTTGGTAGCTCGTTTCAAAAGAGAAACATCAGCTGCTAAAAGAAATGCAAAAATTAGATTATCAAATATTAAAATTGAGGAGATTACACAGGTTATGCGTAATAAATCCAAAATCATAAAACACTAATATATGGCAGAGTTTGTGCATGTTTTCCAAGCGGGGAGAATGAACAAAGACCTTGACGAACGTTTAGTTCCGAATGGAGAATATAGAGACGCTTTAAACTTAGATTTAGCAAACTCCGACGCAAGTGATGTTGGAGCTATGCAGAATATTGCCGGCACAATTCAACTACGTTCAAAGGTTGGAACAGGTGCTACTTGGACAGGTGGCTATATAGACGCTATGACAAACCCTGTTTGTATTGGATCTTATAGAGATGATATAAACGAAAGAATATATTGGTTCATAGCAAGTGATGGCATTAGCGCGATTGCGGAATATGACCAAACAAAAAATGAGGTTAGCCCAGTATTAGTGGACAACGCGGGTATCTTAAATTTTTCAACTGATTATTTAATTACAGGTATAAATATACTTGACAAGTTTTTATTTTGGACAGACGACCAAACAGAGCCAAAGAAAATTAACATTGAAAAGTTTAAAACAGGTTCTACTGATTTTGTTACTCAAACTAAAATTCCTAAGTGGGATGCCAATCAAAATAATTACAATACAAACTTATCAGGCCAACCCGATTTTGTTGAAACAGATATTACTGTTATTAAATTATCTCCATTAAACGCACCTACTTTTACCGCGGCAGATTCTAAATTTGGCAATGATATTATTGGAACTGGTAATACTCCAGCAACAACTACATTTAATTATATTGATTTACATAATTTCACTTACACTCCAAATTTAACATCTTTCCCAGAACGATTTGCTTCTTATCCTACATATGGTGAATATTTAGAACAAATAGAATCTGGAGGCGATTATTTAGATAGCTCTTTTAATGACCCCGTTAATAACCCAAATTATGACTCTACGTATGGTTGGAATGGTTTGGTTACTTTTATTACAGATCAACTAGTCACTGTTTGGAACACTGAAGATAATGATATAATAACACTTAAAGCAGAATTTAATAATCAATTTGGTCAAATTGAAAATTATGCGTTGCAAATAAAAATAACGCAAATAAACAACACAGAAATAACAGGCCAAATACAAGCTATATCTACGGATATAATTAGAAACATAGATGCTGAAGGAGTTAGCACTCCTTTACAATGGGAGGCTACCTTGCAAGAGAAAGACCCTATGTTTGAGTACGTGTTCCCCCGTTTTGCATACCGATGGAAATATATTGACGGCGAATATTCTTGCTTTTCTCCATTCTCAGAAGTTGCTTTTATTGGAAATGAATTTGAATACGTTTCTTCTAATGGATATAATGTAGGCATGACTAATAATATTAGAAAACTTGCGATAGAGTCTTTGCAATGGGGTTCAAAAGAAGTCGACGAGCTGGATATATTGTATAAAGAATCAAATAGTACAGCTGTATATGTTGTAGATACTTTAAAACTGCGAGATTATACACCATATACGTTAACATCATTACCTACTTATTATGATGTTAAAACTGAACTAATTACAAAATTAGTTGAATCAAACCAAATATTAAGGCCGTGGGATAACGTTCCACGTAAAGCTAAAGCTCAAGAAATAATTGGCAACAGAATAGTTTATGGAAACTATTTACAAAACTATACTTTAAATAATACAGTTAAGCTTGGCTTAACATTATTTTCTAATGTTCACCCAGGAACGCTGCCTTCTGAAATTGATCCCGCTACTGAGGTTGGGACTCCAAACCCAAATATAAGAATGCCTTACAAGTCTTTAAAATCTATACGAACCTACCAGCTAGGGGTGTTATTTAAAGATCAATACGGAAGAGAAACGCCTATATTTACAAGTGAAGAAGCTGGATTGCAGATAGATGCAAATGAAGCCTCTTCTGTAACTCAGCTACAAGCAACACCTATATCACAACCGCCTTTCCCTGAAGCAACCCATTACAAGTTTTTTATAAAGGAAACAGCAAATGAATATTATAACTTAGCTTTAGACAGATTTTATTTAGCGGAAGATGGTAATGTTTGGCTATCTTTTCCTTCTTCTGAAAGAAATAAAGTTGACGAAGAAACGTATTTAATATTAAAGAAACAGCACGATAATGACGTTGCTGTAACATCTGAAAATAGATACAAAATATTATCTATAGCAAATGAGGCTCCAGAGTTTATATCAAGATTTGATGCTTTTGTAGCATCCTCTTCTGTTACACTACTTAATGAAATAGAACCCGGTTTTTTACAAATTAAATTTACAGGCCCTGACAATAATACAAATTCTAGTTTTAGAGAAAAATTAAACTCCTCTGCTAAAATAGCAATAAATTACTTAGGGCAGAGCACTCAAAAATATGAGGTGCAATCTGCTGAAATTAGCGGCACAAACGGTACAACTTATACTATAAGACTTGAGCGAGCCTTAGGAGCTGATACACCAGTAATACCAGACGGCACAACTGATGTGGTTATAGAGATTTACGAAGAAGAAACTAAAAATTTACCAGAATTTGAAGGAAGATTCTTTGCAAAAATAAATAGAAACTTTGGTTTTGATACAAATATTATATCTTCTTTTAAAGCTTTAAAAACGCAATATGCTGTTAAAGACGAAATAGATTTTACAAGAGCTTTGCATCCAAGAAATGATGAAATTGGCGGTGTAAACGGCTATTACTATGGTGACGGCGGAAGCAATCACGTAAAAGAAGATGCTCTTCAGATATTTTGTAATGGAAATGCCGGCGGAAGATACTTACAAGGTGTTGGCGGATGGGGAGGCGCTGGTTCTGGCGTGCAGTCGTATATTGATGACGGCTATCAGCCTCCTACTAATGGCTCTAATGTTTTTGGCTTTCAATATTTAAACGCTCCACTAAATACCATTATAGACGGTATGGTGGGATCGTCGACTGATATGTGGGGAAGTCGCACACCTCTTAATGGCTATATAGCTCCAGGGGCTAAAATTAGGTTTAAATTTAAAGACGGGTCTTATTCTAATATATACACGGTAGACCAATCTATAGGTAGAGCTACGTTTAGAGGAGCGGAATTTGGAAAAGAAATATTTAAGCTTTTTCAGCTCCCGTATTTTGTATGTAGGGACCGAAACGCTCAGTGGAACTATAGGTATGGCTGCACGGTTACCCTTAAGGAACAATTAAACGAGCCTTTAATGCCAAATGTAGGAGACTGGGCTCATCTTCAAGATGTTTTACCTAGTATACAGGTAGTTGAGCCAATAACCAGCGATAACAACAAGCTTTTATCTTCTTCAAACCCAGCTATATTTGAAACAGAACCTAAAGAATCTGTTGATTTAAACTTGTTTTACGAAGCAAGTAACGCAATCCCGATTGCAAATTATAATACTCCAAACCAACTAATAAATTGGTTTAATTGTTATTCTTATGGTAATGGAGTTGAGTCAAATAGAATTAGAGACGACTACAACGCTGTTACTATAGACAAGGGACCTAAGGTGTCTACTGTATTAGATGAGCCATATGCGGCTGAACGAAGAGGCAGCGGGTTTATATTTTCACAAATATATAACTCTACATCGGGTATAAATAGATTAAATCAGTTTATACAAGCAGAGCCAATTACAAAAGACCTTAACCCTATATACGGAACAATACAAAAGCTACACGCTAGAGACACTGATTTAATATCTTTATGTGAAGACAAATGTTTACGTGTACTAGCTAATAAAGATGCTTTATATAATGCTGATGGCAATGTTAATTTAACCGGTAATAATGCTGTTTTAGGCCAAGCTATACCCTATGCTGGTGAATTTGGCATATCTAAAAATCCCGAGTCTTTTGCATCTTATGGATTTAGAGTTTACTTTACAGACAAAAACAGAGGAGCGGTAATAAGATTGTCCAGAGATGGGATTACTAATATTGCTGAAAAAGGTATGTCAAGCTTTTTTGCTGACAACTTAAGAACGTCAACTACAGCTATAGGTAGTTATGATGATGACAAGGATATATACAACCTTACATTAAACAACTTGTCTAACTATTGGCAAAAAAGATTAAGCCTTGATGCTAACTACCAATTAGATCCAGATTGCGAAGACGCTCCTGATAGTTTAGTACCTAGTACAACATTGTCATTTAAAGAAAGTATTGACGGCTGGACAAGCAGAAAAAGTTTTATCCAAGAGTCAGGTATAACTTTAAACAATCTATATTATACTTTTAAATCTGGTCTTATATGGTTGCACGGAGCAAATTCTATTTACAATAATTTTTATGGCGTTCAATATGATAGTTCGTTTAATGTTTTAATAAACGAAATGCCTCAAGTTGTAAAAGGTTTTAGCACTTTAAATTATACAGGCACAGCTTCTAGGGTTATTGAATACGAAGGACCAAACCAAAAGTGGTATTCTATTGCTGAGGTTAATGCTAATCAAATAATACCTATAGGTTCACAAATTAAAAAGCACGGTTGGTATACTAGCTTTATTAGAACAGATCTTGAAGCTGGCGAAATTAAAGAATTTCAAAAGAAAGAAGGTAAGTACTTTAATTACATAAAAGGAACTTTGATTGGATGCGAACCAAATGGAAGTGGTATTGGACCATGTTTAGATTGCGGAGAAGAAACACCCCAGGATTATTTATTAACGGTTACCATTGACGAAGCATGTAGCAGCTCTGGTTCTCCAACCCCAGACACTGATTTTGAAGGTTGGTATCAGTGGAATGCTAAGGTAAAAACATCTTCAATAATAAATGAAACCACGGCCCAAAACGCTAAATGTATTATAGATGATTTTTACACTGCTATAGAGGGCTTCTATAGTAACGTCTCAATATATCGCAATCAATTTAAGTATGTGTTTTCAGATGGAATATCTGTAGGGACTCAAATGTATGATAAAGATACTTTGCAGCCTATAACTGAAGCAGGCGCTTATTTATGGATAAAACCTCCGCCAATTGGAATTGCTCCAGACAGTCCCTCTTTAGATCCTAATAACCCAACTATAGTGCCTAATACGTATTTTATAGTTATATGGGGATCGGATGGTATTATTGATTCTGTTGTGCCATATAGTTCTCTTACAGTATGCTCGCCAACAACGCCAGATACTTATTGGGCTATGTGGACTAATTTCCAAGTTATAACAGAAGAAACGGGATCGCATGTAGAGACCTTAACTAATTATTCCAACGCTTTAGATAGTAAGTGCGCGCTTGAGGCTTTATATCAGCTAACTGTTGATGAAACTTCAACGGGAGGCTCCCAAGGCGGAATAGGATTTTATTTTTATAGCAATATTGGCTTTAGTGTAGGCACGCAACTTTATGATCGGGATGACCTTTCGCTACCTCTTAATAGCTCTGGAGCTCACTTATTAGTAAGACCACCAGCGGCAAATGCTTTAGATAATGACGTTTTTATACGAGATAATGGCGTATCTGCCCCAGACTCTTACGAAATAGTAATTGTAAATAGCAACGGAGTAGTTGAATCTATAACTCAATATAATACTTTAACTGATTGTCCACTGCCTTAAAATAAAATAAAAAAATATGCCAAGTTTTAATAATTATACATTTACAAATATACAGTATACTATACCAGAAGGGGATAATGTTTCTATATTATATCCTACGGCACAAATAACAATTGTTCCAAACCCTGGGTATACAGCAACCGCAGCAGGCTTTTCGCTAGATCCTAGCTTTTCTGATAACGCGGTACAATCTGTGGTTTTTACTCAAGACGGTTTAAACGTACTTTGCACTGTAACTTTTGACACAGGATTTGTTATGCCTTCTGGTAATTACACAATACCTCTATGCGTCGTAGGTGAAGGTGAAGTTGGTGAGATAACTATAAGCGGAACAATATCTGCTGACATAGGGGCTAATATAACTGGAGATGTTAGCGAGTCTAACACCCCCTACGCTAACTCTGGATTAGTAGGGGAAGCTGAATTACTACTTACAAGAAGTTATACAGCTGCCTCAGGGTACTATTTAACCTCAACTGGACTTCAAGTAGTTGAAGGTAATGCGTCTAACTATAATATAGTTCAAGGGCCTACTTATGATGTGGACGGTAATTTAACAGGTATTTCCTATGCTGTTAGGTATACTTACCCTAATCAAAGTATAGCGGGAGATAGATTAAGTATTTCCGAAGTTGCAGCTAAGCAAATTTACACTAACCCTACCCCTGTGGTTACAGGGTATGGGCCAATAAAAAATGTAGTTCCTGCGACGGGGACTATAGTTACTAATTGGCCAATTATTGGTCAGCCTGGCGCTGTTTTTTCTGTTATTATGACAGATACACGTGGCAACTCCTGGACTTTAGTAAGCAACGGTGTCATCCGGCAATGCTGCGGCAATTATCTTGTAAATATAGAATTCCCTAATTTATATGGTTCATGCAATGGATTCTGTAGTGAAGAATATACTATTACTTTGTCAGGCGACTTAGAAACGCCTTTTAATGCAACAAACCCTATAGTTATTCAACAATCGGCGTGGTCGCCAAGAATAGCATTTACAGGTTCGTCAACAAACGGAATAACAGGCTACACTCCCGTGACAACGGAAAGAAGCGCGTTTACTAGATTAGAAGAAGATTCTAATTTAATAACCGCAGAATGGAATATATCAACGCCGGATGGGCTACTACAATATCCTAATACTACAGATAGCACTATTGTTACAAATATGGACTCAGTATTAGCAATCACTAATACATCTGCAGTTACAAATAGTACTTCTTTGGATTTGAGTGAAACCACTGGCCTTGCTATAGGGGATAAATTTAATTTACCAACAACTGCTTTTGAAAACCCGGGAGATAGCGGGTTTGCTCCTTTCCAGTATGAAGTGACAGCTGTTAACTCCTCTACTAATATAACTATATCTCCAGCTATATCAATAATAGAAGGCGCTAAAATAACTTTTTGGAGAAATAATGGAAATGTTACTACTATCAATAATATCTCATACGCCCCTACTACGGATTCGTCTGGAACATTAACACTAGTATTTGATGTTACCGGCTATGGAGACGCGGATTCTACGTTTATTGTTGATTTAGATACTATATTTAATTTTGTACCAAATCTCGCATGTGGATCTACTGCTATTAGCGGTGGAGAAGGTGTAACAGATTATTCTTTAGGCTTAGACCCGGCTGGAGGCCTTGTAGCGTTTTTAGTTAATGGCCAAGGTTTACCCGATAAGTTTGAAATATTCCACGGATTACCTTTTGCTAATGATAAAAAAGCAACATCAGGTATGGTAGCATCTGAAAATGCCGGACCTTTTGATAATGCGTTTGGTACATCTCCATTAAATGCAATACCAGCTTCATCTCAGCTAAACGCAGATCAATTTATAGGTTCTGACAAAGGAACAATTCCAAATAGAACTTCAGAGTTTTTTAATGACACAGGATTTACTATACCAAGTATGACTGTAGGTGGAACCGCCTATCAACAAGTTGTTTGGTGGCAATACACAGCAGCCGATTATACTAATAATCCAAATGCAACAATAAGAATAACAGGACCTTCTGGAACAGGATGGGATGCTTTAAGGCTATGCTGCCCTGACGGAAACTGTACTTAAAATAAAAATATGGCAAATATACCTTTAACATTTTCAAATCCCCTGCCTGAGGGAATTCAGGTCGGGGATATTGCTTGGTACCTAAATACAACTACAAATGTAGAGGTAGAGATGGGCCCAATAATTTCAATAACAAATAACCCTGTTGGTATAGTTATAGATGCTCCAGCTGGCGTTGCCCCTCCTACGCAAAGTGATTTTATTTTTTATGCTGAAAATCCTATTGGATATTTAGGACAACTTAAAGGCTACTATGCCGAGGCTCAATTTAGAAATAGTTCCACAAGCTATGCGGAATTATTTTCTATAGGGTCAGAGATATTTGAGAGTAGCAAATAACATGTAATAATAATATATAAAACTTAATATAATGGTAGGACAAATAGTTGGCGGATTAACTAGTATAGCTAGCGGTATAATCGGCAGCGGAAAAAGAAAAAGAGAAGCTAGAGCGGCAGCGGCAGATTTAGCTAAACGTAAAAGTCAATACGAAATGTTAGATACATCTAATGTGTATCAAAACATGGAGAACACCATGGAAGACCTAACAGTTAACCAGCAAGCTGCGCAATTTCAAGCGGAACAAGAGCAGCAAGGTCTTTCTAATATAATGGGGCAAATGCAAGGAGCGGCCGGAGGATCTGGTATTGCGGCATTAGCTCAATCATTAGCAGGGCAACAATCTCAAAACTTAAGACGCGCTTCAGCAGATATTGGTAGACAAGAACAGTCTAATCAAATGGCTGAAAGACAACAAGCTGGAAACTTACAGCTTTATGAAAGAAAAGGAGAATTAATTTCAAGAGATGCTGAAAAAGATAAAGTGTCAACCTTAATGGGGATGGCTCAACAAAGATCAGCAGCCGCAAATCAAGCAAAACAAGATGCTACAAATGCTATTGTTGGCGGGATTGGCTCTACAGTAGGTGGTGTTGCTTCTGCTATGAGTGGAATGCCAAGTATGCAAGGAAGCCCAGGTGGTGCACTCCTAGGTTCTTAATAAAATATAAACTATGAATCAACAATTAGTAAAAGGAGCTGCCCAAGTAGCAGCAAGTAAAAGATCAACTTGGAATCAAGCTTTTCAAGAAAATCTTAGCGCCTCATTGGCAGCAGGAGCTAAGATATCTATGCGTCGTAAAGCAGAGAAAGCTAGGGCTAATGCAAAAACAGCTTCGTACATAGAAAGTTTAAATTCAAATGTAGATGCCACTAGTTTATCCCCTTCGCAGCAAGGAGCTGTGTCAAATTATCTTACGGAACAAAAAATGGCTTATGCAAATGCTGCAACGCAAATATCCAAATTAGAGCCTACTCATCCTGCTTATATGCAGCTTAGAGATAAAATGAATGGTGTTCAAATGAATTTTACAAATCTAGCTAATTCATTAAATCAATACAAGCAAGATAAGGTTGATTACTTAAAGGACTTTGATAATAGTATGTTATCTGCTGGGAATGAGACTGGCGCATTTGTTGAAGCTTCTAAAATATATACAGATGAAGGTTTTGTTGGGATTGGAGAAGGTGGAGCTTTAAATTTTTGGGATGAAAATAAAGAGGATTTCAAAAAATACGAAGAAATAAACAAACCTTTCTTAAAAGACACTACAGCTGGCAATTCTATATTACAAATGAATGAGCAAGTTTATAAATCAGGAAAAGAATTATCCGGTGCTAGACGGAATATGGTTAGACAAAAGCTAAACAACATGATAAGCTCCGGAGGTAGAGATACTTTATTATCCTTAGCATCTGATGATTTTGTTATCGAAGGAGGCTTGGGTTTGCAGGATCCCTCTTTGTTTGAAAAAGAAAATGAACCTTTATTAAAGCAAGCAGTTTTAGATGGTTATATGAGTGTGCTAGAAGACTCCGCGGCGCAGGGAGCTATTGATAACAGACCTAAGGTTTCTGGAAGCGGTGGAGGAGCTGGTGGCAGAAAAACTTTAGATGAAGAAATGCCGGCAGTTCAGGATGCTTTTGAGTTTTCGCAAGTGTATAGCACAAATGTTAAACCGGAGCTAAGAGAAGATAAAACTTTATTGTTAGTACAAGAGTTAAACGCAATAGACCCTACTAAAAGGGGAAATTATGTAAGCAGAGGGACGATGTATGATTTATATCTTCGGGATTTTCAGGGGGGGGATGACTACAAATTAGATGACAGCGATGAAACCCGCGCTGATTTTGCAAACAAGTACGGTGACTCTCAAATTTATATATTTAACGACAAGGAACCTTCCTCGCCTTTGCCCGTACCAGTAAACACAGACGATCCTCAAGATCTTTACGAGTTTTATTTAAAAAATTCTAATCTGAATACTAAAGCTCAAAATTATCACATAGGACAATATGGCAGCTATATAAGTAACTCTACAAAACCAAAAGAAAATAATACTGCCTCTTCTACAGGAGGTGGTCCACTAGACAATCTTTATTAAATGGAAAAATTATTCAACGCGCTTTCTGAGCAAGGTAAATATACTAAGTCTTTTGAAGAGTTTCAAACACAATTTGGATCTAAAGAAGGGCAAGAAAAATTATATGGAGCATTAAAAAGTTCTGGCGACTACACAAAATCTTTCGGTGATTTTAGTACTCAGTTTTTCGTTGCAGAACCAGTAAAGACAAACGACTCTGCAAGTGCGGATCCAGCTGTGGAGTCAAGCCAAAAAGATACGGGATCCAAATTGGAAGAGCCTTTATCGGCATGGCAATCTATTAAAAATACATTTAAAAAAGCCGGTGAGCGTATTTACGATGTTGTTGAATTTTGGGGAGGTGAAGAAGGAGCTGGGTCTGGTTTAGATATAGCTACAAATTCATTTTACTCTTTATTATCAAGTCAAGAGGCTGTTGATCAATATGCAAAAAATAACCCCGGCTTTATGTCAGAAGGCTTAGGCTCGGAAGCGACTATAGAAGCTATAGAAAAATACAAAGTAGAACAAGACGAAAGTAATTTTGCTACTAAAGGGCTTGTAGCTAGCGCTAAAGAAGGAGACGTAGGCGGGCTTATAGCTGGAAGTGTTGAAGCTTTAGTAAACGCTTTTTCTAGCGGTATATATTTTTTAGGCACAGGTCTTGGTGCAGGTGTTTTTTCTGAAGTAGCTGCTGAAAACTATATTACATATAACGAGCAAAAAGCTAAAAATTTAGGTGTGTCTTTAGATGAACTTATTAGATCAGGCGAAGCAGACAATTTAGCTCCTGTTGGATTAGGTGCTGTTAGTGTTGGATTAGAAAGGTTTGGGTTTGGGCAAGTTCTAAAGGCTACTGCCGGTAAAAGCATAATTAAAAACGTTAGCGCTAAACTTATATATAATAAAAAAGCTAGAAATGTTGCTAATATATTAGCATCAGGGGGGACTGAATTTGCTACAGAAATACTGCAGAATGCTACAGATAAAATAAATGAAGAATTTGGTAGAACTGCAGGTACAGAAGAGGATGCTAAATTTGTACAAGCTACATTTGACGCTATATTTAGCGAAGAAGGACTAGAAGCTGGACTGCAAGGCTTAATAGGTGGAAGTGGAATGGCTGGTGTTGGAACGAGCTATAGAGCTATGAATACAATAAGAACCACTGTAGACGGCGATTTAATTGACAAAAATTTAGAAGATTTAAGCAAGCTAAGGGTAAAATTAAATAAAGCGACTGATAAAACAGAAAAAGCTGGTATACAAAAACTAGTAGATACAAAAATATCCGAAATAGCTGACTCTGTAAGAAAAGGTAAAGATATATACAATAACCTTTCAGAAGGACAATTAAAAGAAATAGAAAATTTAACAGATTTAGCTGATGTAGCTGCTTCTCAAGTTATAGAGTTAGATAAAAAGCTTAGAGCAGGGAAAATTGATAAAGCAGGGTATGATTTAGCTTATCAAGGTTTTAAGTCTGAATATGATGGGGTGCGTCAGCAACTTATTGATATGAACCTCGAGCAAAATATAAAAACTGCCGAAGATATTGCTAAAGAAAAAGGCTTAGACTTAGATGTTATGACAACAGCGGAAGTTGAGGCTTTAATGAATAGTGATAAAGTAAGTGAACAGAATAAGAAAGCTTACTTTGATAACAAAAGTAAGGGATCTGAGGTTTCTGCTTTTGCTATTGGCAACAAAATAGTTATAGATAAAGATATAGCTAGAAAGACAGGTTCAATTAACGCCGGGATGCATGAAGTTTTACACCCTGTATTTAACAAGCTTATTGGAAATGCTGAGCAGCAAGGCAAAATGGTTCGTCAATTTAGAAAAGCTATGACTTCGTCACAAAGAAGATTTGTTGACGCTGAAATGAAAAAAAGAGGATATACTGGGAAAGAATACAATACAGAATATGTTAATGTATTTTCTGATGCGCTACGTAAAAAACAAATTAATTACGATAAAACTACATTTGAAAAAATAGGTGATGCGGTTGTAAGTATTTTTAAGCCTGTAGGATATACTAATGTAGGTTTTGAATCTGGTAAAGATGTATATAATTTTATTAAGGAATTTGACCAAAGTGCAGAGCAAGGTAAATTAACAGCAAAAGCAGCGGGAGCTCTTAAAGATGTTGATTTAAGTGATGCTGGATTGCAAGATGAGCTACAAGCTTCTAAAACATTATCAGAAGATGCAAAAGTTGCATTGTCAGATAATATAACAGAAATTAAAAATCTTGCAAAAGAAAACGCTGCGATAGCCGCTAAATTTGGTAAAGAACCTATTAAGGGCGCAAAGCAAGTAAGATTAGAAAGAGAAGTTATTGAAGGCGTAAAACCTTTGGTTGAAAAGATTGTTACAAATCGTACAAAAGCATTGTATGATAAAATAGCAGACGACGCTAAAAGGGGTGTTACAAGAGAACAGTTCAAAGAATCTATGCGAGCTGATATCGAAACAATGATCCTTAATGAATATGATGCAACAAAACAAGATCTTGAAAAATTTGCAGTAAGTAGAGCATACTTAAGAGCAAATGATTTGGCTAAACGTTTAGGTATAGAATCTATAGAAGAAGGAGGTATTAAAAAAGATATTGATACTGCTAAAGACATTATAGAAGAAACCACCACAACCACAAAGCCTAAAGAACCTTCCGCGGAAAGAGGTCAAGCAACATTTGATGAGCTTGATATTGTAGACGACGCTTTAATTGCTGATATTGAAAAAGATCTTAATAAAGAAATACGCACTAGAGTACAGAAGGGAACTTTATCAGAAACAATTTCGGTTAAAAAAGGTAGAGATACTTATTTAGTTACATGGCTTGAAGACTATGTAAATAAGCAGTTATTTAAAAAGTTATCTAAAAAACTTGGAGCTATAGGTGAAAGAAACGGCGAAACCGTTATCCCTGGGGCTTATATAGACTTCCTAAATGATCCAAAAACTTTTGATATAATAACTAAAGCTTTGCCGATTAAAAGCATTAAGAAGAGCTATAGCAAGCTATTCCCAATTGAAAAAATAGGTAGAGAATTAACAGCAGAAGGCAACCCAATCTTTAGAATTAAAAAGATTGATAAAAAAGCTTTTTTAACATATTTTGTTGAGGGTAAGAAAACAACTATATTAGAAAGACAAAAGCAATTATTTAGAGAAATACTTGAACCACTGGCTAAACAAGTTGTTGCAGACTATGCAACCCCTGAAAATTTATCCAATTTACAAAGTATTCAGTCATTAGCGCCGACAGAGTCTACTGACGTTGTTAACAATATAACCATAGAAGCGGGGCTTAATAATTTAGAATCTCAAATTGATAGATATAAAGGCGAACAAAAAAGCTTTGATATTATTCAGTTTAGCTTGACTAAAATTGAAAGATCAGAAATTGCTAATAGATTAGGCATTGAAAGCGATAGCAATATCACAATGGCTCAGCTTGTTGCCCAGGTAATTTCGCAAACATTAAGACCTCTTGTAAAAGATAGAAAGCAAGCAATAAATGACATTGAATATAAGCTTGGCCCTGAGTTATTTGAAAAACTAGAATCAACCATAATTGGCCCTTATTTAGACTCTTTACAAAGATTAAGAGAAACAAAAGCATTTGAAAAAGGATTGGTTGCTGAGCAGTTAGCTTGGGACGCATTTAAAAAAGTGCCAGGCGTAAAGATGGTATCTAAAAGACCTTCAGGTAAATCCGGGAGTTCAGCTCCTGATATTATAATAAAAAGCAAGGGAGAAACAATAATATTTGAAATAAAAAGTAATAGGTCTGATAGAATTACCAGTGTAAATGTATACAATTATACTGACCCTAATAATTATGAAACTACCAGATATACAGGCTCTGTAAGTGAAAAAATTATATTTGACCAATTAAAGAAAAGCAAAAATTTAAACAACTTTGTTTCTAAAGTTGAAAAAATGATGGCTGAGTTTTATCCAGGTGAAAAATATTTGGATAAAAATGGCGCTATAGAACTAACGTCAGAACAAATTGATAGATTAGGTTTAACAAACAGTTTGTACAAAGAAACCGTTACTGAAATAAAAGGTTTGAATGAGAGCTTAGTTGAAGCTATATATAATAAAAAAGACGCCTACTATATAGGTTTTATTGATATAGGTACTTTTTATGTAGGTGAAAATAAAAACAATTTAGCAGTACCTAAGCTTGAGGTAGATTTATACACAAGATCTTGGCTATATAAAAGTGTATTAAAAAAGAATGGAAAGCATTCTTTTCCGCTAAGAATGTTTACTCAAATCTCAACAGAGTCTAGTAAAAAATTAGCTGAAAGTAAAACAAAGTCAATAATTGACACTAACTCAATATCGGCTATATTACAAGCATCAAAAACAAAAGCCGACCCATTTGGCATGGTTAATGTTGTTAGCAATAGATTATTTAAAAATGATTATCTAAAGCTAAATACAGAACAACAAAAAGCCGTGGATCAAGAAATGCGAGAGCATAGGCTTATTCAATTTAGTAAAACATTGAATAAAGCTAAGGCTATGGTTAATAGACCTGATGCACCCGTTAAAGGCATTAGTGTCTGGGATTTTGATGACACACTTGCAACGACTAAAAGCAATGTATTATATACAATGCCCGATGGTACTAAAGGTAAAATAGATGCGACTGAATTTGCTTTAAATAGCGACACGCTAGCGGCTCAGGGCGCTGAGTTTGATTTTAGTGAGTTTAGCAAGGTTATGGAGGGTGCTAAAGGGCCCATGTTTGAAAAGGCTATTGCTCGTAATAAAAAATTTGGTAATGACAACGTATACATTTTAACTGCTCGACCAGCGAATTCAAAATATGCTATACACGAGTTTTTAAAAGGTATTGGCTTAGACATTAAATTAGAAAATATATTTGGTTTAGGTGATGGGACAGCTTTAGCTAAAGCTCAATGGGTTGTAGGTAAAGTAGCTGAAGGCTATAATGATTTTTACTTTGCTGATGATGCGTATAAAAATGTTAAAGCAGTACAAGAAGTATTAGAGGAAGCAGATGTTAAATCAAAAGTACACCAAGCTAAAGTTCAATTTTCTAAAAACTTAAGCAAAGAGTTCAATAATATAATAGAAGATGTTACAGGCATTGAGTCTTTTAAAACTTTTTCAGAAGCTAAAGGTAAAGTAAGAGGCCAAGACAAAGGTAAATATAAATTCTTTATTCCGCCATCGGCAGATGATTTTGCGGGGTTATTATATAAACTTACAGGAAAAGGTAAAACTGGTGAAGCTCAGCAAGCTTGGTTTAAAGAAGCTCTGTTTGATCCGTTTGCTAAAGCTATGCGTGAATTTGAAAGCTATAAACAAAATGTAACAGGGATTGTTAATCAGCTTAAGAAGGACATTAAAAACGTTCCTTCTGGATTGAAAAAAATTAATGAGACAGGATTTACAAACGAAGTTGCCGTAAGAGTTTACTTATGGGCAAAAAACGGTTATGATATTAATGGCTTATCTGAAACAGATAAAAAAGAATTAATTGCTATAGTACAAGCAAACCAAGATCTTTTAGACTTTGCAGATCAAATGGATTCTGTATTAGAAGGATATCCGGAACCACAAAATGATTGGCTAGCAGGTACAATTACTACCGACGCTATTAATATGATTAATACAGTTAAAAGAGCGGGGTTTTTAGAAGCATGGCAAAATAATGCTGATGCAATATTTACTAAAGAAAACTTTAATAAACTCAGAGCAGCGTTTGGAGATAACTACGTAGAGGCAATGGAGGATATGTTATACCGAATGAAGACTGGTAGAAACAGACCTTCAGGCGCTAATAAGTTAACAAATAGGTTTATGAATTGGGTTAACGATTCGGTTGGTACAATAATGTTCTTTAATACTAGATCAGCATTGTTGCAAACATTGTCTATTGTTAACTTTATAAACTGGGGAGATAATAATCCAATGGCCTCAGCAAAAGCTTTTGCAAATCAAAAACAATTCTGGAGTGACTTCGCAATGTTGTTTAACTCTGATTTCTTAAAGCAAAGACGATCAGGATTAAAGAATGATGTAAATGCTGATGACATTGCCAACGCTGCAGAGACTGCTACAAATAAAACAAAAGCTGTATTGTCTTCCATACTTAAAATGGGGTTCTTGCCTACACAGATAGCTGATAGTTTTGCAATTGCTGTTGGTGGCGCAAGCTTTGTTAGAAACAGAATAAACAAATATATTTCTGAAGGAATGGACGCTAAGGCTGCCGAAGAGCAAGCGTTTTTAGATTTCCAAGAGATTGCAGAGGAAACTCAACAGTCTTCAAGACCTGATAGAGTATCACAACAACAAGCAAGTCCGTTAGGTCGTATTATATTAGCTTTTGCGAATACTCCTATGCAATATATGCGTTTAACTAAAAAAGCTTTCTTAGACCTTAAGAATAGAAGAGGTGATGCTAAAACTAATATAACAAAGATTGCCTACTATATGGCAGTTCAAAATATTATATTTTCAAGTTTACAAGCCGCTTTATTTGCAAGTCTTTTTGACGATGACGAAGAGGCTTTAGATAATAAGCAAACTAGAGTAGCTAACTCTATGCTAGATTCTATATTAAGAGGTGTTGGGGTTTATGGAGCTATTGCTTCTACTCTTAAAAATATAATTATAGAAATTAAAACTCAAGCAGGAAAAGATAGGCCAGACTTCACGGTAGCAGCTCAAAGATCTTTAAGTATATCTCCTCCTATTGATTCTAAAATGCGTAAACTAATGGGTGCTGGTAGAGCATTTAGCTATAAAACCACACGTGAAAAAATGGTTGGATTTGGATTAGACAATCCAGCCTTTTATGCAGGTGGCCAAATTGTATCTGCTTTAACTAATGTTCCTTTAGACAGAGCAATAAGAAAGGCTGATAACTTAAGAGTTGCTGTTGACAACGACACTAAATACTGGCAATCAATAGCTTTGTTATTAGGTTATAGTCAGTGGGATTTAGGTCTTGTAGAAAGCAGTAAAAGCAGCGAACGCAGCAAAAGCAAAAAGAAAAGCCCTTTTGGAAGTACAATAAAATATAAACCAAGTAGGCTAACAAAAGAAGATTTTATAAAAATGAAAAATAAAAAATAATGAGCTTACCAGATATTAGGTTATATGTAATGAACGGGAGTACACTAGGTGTAACAACATTTACTCAAATAGAAGATTGGTTAAAAATAATACTATTAATAGTTACTATAGGCTATACTATTGCTAAGTGGTCAAAAGTTAAAGATGAGGAAAATAAATAAAATAATAGTTCACTGCACAGCAACACCTGAAAGTAGGCATACTACCGTAGAAGACGTTAGACAATGGCATTTAGATAGAGGTTGGTCTGATATTGGATATCATTTCCTAATCTATCTAGATGGCTCTGTGCACGCGGGTAGACCTGTTGAAAAGCAAGGGGCTCACACCAAAGGTCATAATAAAGAATCTATTGGAATAGCTTATGTTGGTGGAATTGATAAAGTTAATTTTAAAGCTAAAGATACAAGAACTGAAGAGCAGAAAGAAGCCTTAGTTGATATGCTAGAATTTTTTAAGATTGCTCACCCTGAAATTACAATTCACGGACATAATGAATTCGCTAGTAAAGCTTGTCCTTGCTTTGACGCAAAAACTGAATACGAAAACATAACAAACATGTGGGTATGAGAACAAAAGGAATAGGCCCTCAGGGCTTAGGGATTAAAGGAAACAACGGCTACATCATAGGG
>Ga0196887_1000194_pt1 | contig 29771 bp, 48 predicted proteins | sample VirMetDEL_Mar_31_FD_169094 | JGI IMG/M metagenome (GOLD analysis project Ga0196887, IMG submission 169094) | Aqueous microbial communities from the Delaware River and Bay under freshwater to marine salinity gradient to study organic matter... | ecosystem: Environmental > Aquatic > Marine >... | reverse complement strand
TTACCAAATTCTATTGCATCGCTTGAACTGTCTATTTCAAAGTAATTCGCAGCCCAACTTACATTCGTTAAAGAAGCGTTGATGCCATTAGGATAGTTATTCTTAGTGAAGTTATAGTTTTGTCTTACTTGGTCTTGTGTAAGGGCTGACGAATATATTCTTGTTTGTCCTATTTTGCCACTTAAATAGTTAGCTTCTTGTTGTTGAGCTGTGTCATAAAAATAACCTAATCTAAAATTATCAGCAAAGTTATTAGCAGTAATTGTTGATGTTTTAACTAATTCCCCATTAATATACTGCTTTAAAGATGTTCCAGATTGCGTTACAACTAAATGATACCACGTATCGTTGCTCAAACTAATACCTGTATCGACAGTCTGATTGCCTACATAACTGTAAAAATTATTTGTTTGATAAAACCTTGCAATTGATAAAGTAGAACCTGCAATATTATTTCCTTGACCAATCATAGCTACATAAGGATAATTGCCTCCACCAGCTTCAAATTTTACCCAAGTTTCAATGGTAACACTTGACGTAGCTGTGATGGGTCTTCCTGTAAAATCAACTTTATCACTAACACCATCAAAATCTAACCAGTTTCCTAATTCACTATCAAAAGTAGCACCACTTATAGTACCATTATAACCATTTCCACTAGAATCAGTCCAAGTAGATGGTGTAGGGTTATATCCTATTTCATTTTTTTCGGGGAAGCTAGCTGCATCTAAATGTAGTTCTAAATCTGTATCGGGTATTAAACTTGTTTCGTTAGTGTTTTTAGCTACTGCGTAGTAGATGTATTTAGTGTTGATAGCATTTCTTGTTGAGTTACTGTCTTGAAGCGAAAAACCATCTTTATGGAAAAACATACAATCAAGATTGAAAGTTGATTTTAAATCAATTTCAGCTGCACTTAAATCGGCTTGAAGTATCTTTGCTCTTGGGTCGCTTATATTCCTTTTATTGTCTAAAATAATCCAACTTCCAGTAGAAAGACTTTTTACCATAACAAAAGCAGGTTCAAATCCTGTATAAACTTTATTACCTGATGCTCCTGTTCCTGTATAACTACCTACTTTAGATACACCTCTTTTAGAAGCGAACGCATACATTATATTCGTACCTGAATTTCCTTGCGATATTATTGAACCTGTTGGTCTGGCGTAATATTGGTCTGCATCTATTCCTGCGCTAGTTTCATTCAATCTAAGGTATTGAAAATCTCCGCCTTCTGTTGTATATACCCACCAATCTTGAGCAATACTTGTCCGTTTAATTATATACATTTGTGGGGGTACATCTAAACCGTGAGGTAAGCTATTGTTACTACCTGCACCCGTATATTCTGTTACGCTAAAGCCTAATTTTGTGTTAACACTTTGTTTTGTTGGATATATGTTTGCTGTTGGATAATTATCTGTAACAGCAGTACCATCTACCATTTTACTTCCGCTTGTAGGCGTTTGCCCTCCTGTATTAGTAGCTGTTGGCGCACCTCCTGCTTTAAAACACCAAGCAACATAATCTTCTCCGATTGCGTTAGTTCTACCACCGTTACCTGTTATGGTAAATCCTTCTGGTTGAACAGACGTGGGCATATTAGTACTAAATTGTTCTTGTGTAGTTTCGTTAGAGGCTAAATAACCTGTTGATGAAGAAATACCTCTTACCGAGTCAACAATAGCGTGTGAATCTGTAGTATCTCTATTTTTTATCCAGATTAAATCTGGTTGAAAGCCTACCGTATCAACTATATGAGGTGATGCAGAACCAGTATATGTAACAGTATTAAAATGCTCGTCTACATTTGTTTCAGGAGTATATTCGTGGTCTTTTATATCGTACCATACAGAACCATCTCCATCGTAGCTATCTACATCGTTAGCATCTAAGTGCAGGATAAGTCCTTCTTCTTGGTTTCCTGTTCCTGCTCCACCGTTTCCTGCTGCTTCTACTTTAGTATCTATAAGTCTTTCGTTAATCGCCATAAAAGGGATTTTAGAAGTTAATATCGTACTTCAATATAGAAGCTTTTGTTGTGAGTGCGTTAATCTCACTTTCTTTTGTTGCTACGCTAGTTCTTATTCCATCACGCTCTGTTACTACGTCAGAAGGGATATCAGTACCGTTTTCCGCCTTTCTAATGGCGTACCAGTCTGTTATAGATAGTTTATCATAGGCAACCTTTTTAAGTGCCTTAATTTGGCTTATTTTAAGTTCGGCTACTGTTTCACTAATTACCTTTGTTTTCTTATCGTAGGTAAATACTTCTCTTGTTGCGTCTGAATCTTCGGGAGAAGGACTAGGATAAGCGTTATCAAAGTGTAGGTTATGAATTACTTCTGTTACAGAATCGTAATCTGGTACGATAACGTCAAAGAATCCGTATTCTTCTAGCTTTTCGTTAGATAGGTTTTTACCACCTCCTAAGATTAACTTTCCGCTTGCTTTAAAACTGTTTGGAATAGTATTGTACTTTACAATCTTTCCTTCTTCTATTCTTGCTTTCATTATGCTGCTGCTTGTGAAATTGTTAATATAAAGCTATTCGCTGCGATGCATTGCGCTTGGATGTAATTAACCGCTCCTGCCGTTGCTGAATAAGTTCCGTTGAGGTTTACAACTGTATTTGTTGCTGTGTCGAAAGTCAAAGAAGAAGTACCTCCTGAATCTGTTACAACTATTGTTTTTACTTGCCCTATCTCTGCGTTAGTAAAGTTTAAATCCATTGCAATAGAAGAAGTAGTGGTAAATACTGCTGCCGTACTAAAATCTACATCTAAGTCTGTCGCTGCTATTAATGCACTAGCGGTAGTAAATTCTCCTGCTAGTTTATCGTAATCAACTACATCATTTGCTATTGTTAAAGCAGTTGAGCCAGTTACATCCCCTGTATGAGTTGCGTTTGTTAATTTAGCTGAATTTAGTGCTATTTCTGAATTGATAGAATCAGCTAATTTATCTGCTGTTACGGCATTGTCTGCTAATTGAGTGGTATCTACACCGCCATCTGTAATTTGTATATCGTCAGCGTTTACTGTAATACCTGTTCCTGCGCCAACATTTAATGTAGCATCGTCGGTGTCTAACGATGAACCTGTCAATCCATCACCTGCTACAATAGATGTAATATCTCCATCAAATTCCTGTTTCCACTCAAACTGTCCTGCTGTATTATTCCAAGACAATATATATCCATTTACTGCTGCATTAGATATGTCTAATTTTGCTTCTGTAATAACTCCATCTTTAATGTTATCTGCATCAACGAAAGGTGTCTGTACTACGTTAGAACCATCTTGAGCTCCATATATTTCACGTAATCTTGTGTTAATTCTGTCTATTGCTTCACGTAGCGTGTTCCCTGTTCCATCATCTGCTGTTGCACCAATGTATGGTATATTGCCATCCGATGCTGAAGTAGGTTCGTTTAAATTTGCTGTTGCCATTTTATTTTACTTTATACTAATGATTTATCTACTGTTAATTCTGTATTGTCTACTCTATATCTAGCGTCATCTGATGTTATTGCTATAGTTTCAATTTGTCCTATAATCACTATCGATGCTAAAAAACATACAGCCGATGAAAGACTAGGTATTGATTTGGCAACGGTGTTATCCTCATCTCCAAACTCTGTAAAGCAATATATTTGACCCCAGTTAATGTTATTCGCCATATTTATACAATACTTTTTTTATTGTTTTGTTATTAGTTTTATTCAGGTATTGAGTTAATTTCTTAACGTTCTCCTGTTTTGGTTTGTATTTCTTTTTTATAACACCCATCCTTCAAAACTTGCATCTTTATCAGGATATACATCCTCGTTGTTATTTGAATTGTATTCAGGATAAGTAGAGTTATTAAAACTTAAATGGTTTATAAGTCTATCGGTGTAATATTGTGCCGTATCTCTTTCCTTTTCCATTAAGAAATCAACTTCTTCTTTTGATACGTTTTCTGCGTTTTCGCTACCGTGTTTAAATACACCTTTGTTTGAAATAGAATAAGCAGCAAATGGTAAATACTCAACCATCGCCCAATGAATTAAACAAGGCTTTATCCAGTCATTAACTAATGTTAAATAATTACCTTCTAAACTAGCATCAATTATCTTAGTTTGTATTGCTTGAAATAAATCAGTACCTAAATAGTTTTGGATATGTATATCTTGTGCTATTTTAATGTATTGAATGAATTTGTCTGTGTCTACATTTCCATTCATCGCAGTAAACTTAACTACGTCCTTTCTCGATATTAATAGTGCTTCTGCCATTTCTTATTTATTTACGAATCCTTTATTAGGCATATCTTTTGGACGTTTTGCCACTTTCGGGTCGTTTGTTTCAGGTTTAAATCCTTCTTTCTTTGCCTTATTTACAGATACCTCCGCTTTAGGGTTGTTCGCATCAGGTTTAACACCTTTTGCCATATAGGTCTTTCTCATCCAAAAATGATGACAATTACCACCGCCTTTATAAAACCAAATAGAATACCCTTTTGATTGTTCGCCTTTTTTAGCCCATCCATAATTTAATGAAACGCTATCCATCTTTTCAATATCTTCTTTGCGATATATCTTTTTAGCAGATACCATTTTTATACAAAACTCTCGACTATTTGCTCCAACTTGTAAAGGTGCATATTGGTATCTTACTTTAAAGTTAGTTCCGTCAACTTCGCCATCTTGGTTGCTTTTTGCATTAGGTCTTGCAGAACCAGTACTCGCCAATCCAATCATTTTATCTAACGCCTCTTCTTGGTCATAGTCAACCGGTCTTTCATCTACCAAATCCCAATCATCTAAGTTTTCTTCCTCTCCAAACTCGTCAAGAAGTTCAAACATCTTGTCATCATCAAAAGACGCTTCCTTAGACAATTTAACGCCTGTTTCTTCCTCTCTAGCCTCGTCGGTGATGGCATTATCCGTTTCGATAAATTCAAGCGGTTGTGAGGTCTTAAAATACAGTTTTAAACTAATACCGTTAACCGATAGTATTTGGTCAATAGAATCAATGATTAAATCTTGGTATGGTTTAATAGTAACATTTTGAAAAAGCAAAGATGCTGTTTTAATTTCGTCAGCATTATTTCCTAGCCCATTGTTCCCTGTTCTAATACCTAAAAGCAAAGGAGAAGTAATACGGTGGGCAACCATTAACTTGTTAGAACATTCATTGCTTAAATATTCATAGTGTGCAGGTGCATCGTTTAAAGGAATATCATCTACGGTTGTTTTGCTTTCGGCATTGTTGTTAAAAGCAATGATTACCTTTTCTCCACGTGAACCAGTTAGCTTATGCATTACATCATTCTTGATTTGCATTTGCTTTTCTCTATCAGGCACACCGTTATTAAAGTTGACTACCTTAGTTCCACTAAAGCCGTTTTGTACATCGTTTATAAGATAATCAGATACTTCATTCTCTAGTTCAGCGTATGCTAGTCCACCTTGATAATCCACAGGACAATAGTAGTCATATCCTGAAACATATTTCTTTATAATTTCTATTTCAGGTTCTTTACCATTACCAAATCCAAAGGATGCAATTCTTTTAGGCTTGTCAGTAGGTTTTAATTTTCCCCAATCGTGGAAATAATAGTATGCTTCAATTTCTCCTTCTTCATTACATTTTTCGGCACGTAGTGTTTGACGTGGAAAGTGTTCCGCTCTTACTACTCTACCATCTTTATATAATACTTGAAATGATGCTTCGCCTAGTAGTTTTAAATCTAACGCAACTTTCTTTAAGCATTTATCGTGGAATATAGAACGCAATGCAGCGTACTCATCAGTCTTTGTGCTGCTATCTAAGGCATCTAATCCTTTTCCGTAAATCATACCACTTACACCATTAATAATAGCGTTGTTTGTAGTTGAGTTTGTGTAAAGGTCTATAAGGTATTGATAATAGTTATTATCTTGACCGTAATTTACCCAATCTTTCTTTTTGTCCTCTGAAATTTGTGGACGATTGTAAGTAGATAGGTTTATTACGTGAACCCCTCCTTTTGTGTTATTATTTCTTGCCATTATAGGAATATAAATTCGTTTTCTTCACTTTGTACCGTATATTCTTCATTGTTTACGCTATATGATGAAATAGTTTGATTTGTACAGAATATTTTATCTCTAAATATTAATTCACTTCCTGCTTTTATTTCAAGGGTGTACATTGTGTCCTCTACTAAAGTAAAAGTGTTTGTATATTGATAATAATATTCAACTTCTGCAAAAGTTGTAGCGGTGCTACTAAATACTTCTGTATTGGTTGATTCGTTTTTTATTTTGATAGTGTACGTTGTTCCACTCACGTATGAACGTGGAATAAAACTAAATGTTTGGTCGCTATCTGATGTTTGAAGTACAATCATATATATACAATAAATCTTTATGATTTTTGTTAAATATAAAGCAAAAAAAAAGAGCAAACCAGCTATAACTGAATTTGCCCTTTAGTGATAAAATTTCTGAGGTCTTATCACTTCAAAAGTAATATTTATTTTTGATATACCAAACATTTTTACAAAAAAAAAGAGGGCAATAAAGCCCCCTCTTTAACACAAACAGATTTGTTTAAGCGTTTGTTCCTTCTGTAACCGTTACAGTAGCACTTGTCATACCTGCGTATGGGTCTGCTGCCGTTGGACTAGCTACAAAGTTAGCTGGTTTCAATTCTTGGGCATTAAATGTCAAAGTATATCCTGACAAATCTCCCATTGCTGCTCCAGTAGCTATGCTTCCTCCTGTTACCTCTGCACCGTGTTCTAATCCCATAACGAATACATTTCCGTTATAGTCCTCAACCGCTACGTGTGGTCTTCCATAAGCAAGAAGTTTAATCTCCTTGTTATCTTCTTTAGACAATTTTTTAAATGTAATATTTAAAGTTTGGTCAAAGAAAGTAGTTCCGTTTTCACGGCTAGAAGTTACAGCTTGTTCAAAGCTGCTATTTCCCTTTAGTTCATATTTGTATGCAGTAAAAGTTCCTGACATATCAGTAATCTCATCGTCCGTTTGAGTTACAGTTCCGAAATCTCCGAAATCTGTAAAATAAACAGCACGTAGACCACCTACAACGTCTTTGCAAGGTTCTTTTCTACCTCTAGTTAAATCACAAGCCATATTGTTTTGTATTAAAAAAGGGTAGGCAGATATAAAACCACCTACCCTCTTTGATTATTAATTATTGAGTCTTAGTTGGCAGAGTTTGTAATCCCGTAGGTAACAATATCTTCTGCAATTCCGTACTGTACTCCTGCGGTAAATCGCATTACTACACGTACATTGTCAGAACCATCAAGGTCAGACATATCTAAAACTTTCACTTCGTTGTGGTCAGCTAGTAATCCAGTTCCAAAGAAGATGTTGCTTTTTTCAGCTGCGATAGCTGTGTTATCTCCAAGTCCGTTAGCAACAAACAATTTAACACCATCAAAAGAAAGTGAACCGTTGTTCCACCATTGAGTTCCCATTGAGTTTGTACCTGCATTTGAAGTCGCAGCCACAGAAAATCCACCCAAAGCACGCACGTATGCACGAGCAATGTTTTGAGAAACGTAAACATTTAAGTCTTCGCTTCCGTAAAGAGCAGAAGGGATAGCATCAACGATTTTTCCTAGTTCAGTAATTACATTAGATGATGTAACGGTTGCTCCTGCAACTTCTTGTGCTGCTGGTAAAGCTGCATCCGCTGCAATCAAAGTAGAGATTCCATCAAACTGTCCGTTAGTTGAAGTATCCCCAGTCCAAATAGAGTTTTCTGTTCTTTGAGCAACTTTAGCCGCAACGTGTGCAATTAAGAAGTCAGAGAAAGAACTTGGTAAATCGTGGTGTGCAGAATATCCCATTGAGATAGCTTCCCAATCAGATACAAAGTCTTTCTTACATAATTGTAAGTTCACTTGCTGAAATTCTGGTTGTAGAACTCTTTCAGTAAGTGTAATTGTAGAAGTTGCATCAAAATCACAAGAAGCATCTTTTACTAAATCATTAGTAGATACTTTCTTAATTACTTCTTTGAACTTTACGTTTGGTTTTACAGTAATTCCACCGTTCTCGATAGTAGAACCACTTAATAATGCAGCAGCAATATATTTTCCTGCAAATTCCCCATTATATGTAGGGGAGGTAATAGTAACAGTTGTAGCCATTTTTGTTTATTTATTAAATTTATTCAATTTTGAGAGAACTCTATCAAATGTAGTTGTTCCCTGTTTTTGTGAGTAAAGGTTTAACTCTTTATCTGCACTTGCTTCGGGGTTATGGTTTACTCTTTCAACTTCTGAAAGTTCTTCCTTAACTTCCTCAACAATATTTTCCACCGCTTCTTCAGCTAATTTATCAGCACTCATTTCTTCTTTTGGTTCAAGCATCGCTTTGATTTCCTCAACCATTTCTTTGATTTCTGATAATTCTGCTTTAGTTGCGTATTCCATTTCTTCTTCGGCTGCTTCTACTTGTTCAGCCTCTACCTCTTCTTCGGCAGGTGCTTCTTCTGCCGCTCCAATTGATGCAATGATTCCTTCTTCTTCAACAATCAATACTTGACCGTCTTCCAAAGTGTAATCTCCAACTGGTAATGCTACACGCTCATCTTCGGTAACAATGAATACTTCTTTACCTTCTGCGAACTCATCCGCTTCGATAACAGTACCATTTTCCAAATTAGCTTGTGCTAACTTAACTTCTTCCTCTTGAATAGAAAGTAGTTCTTTTGCTTTGTTTAAAATTTCTGTCGCTTTCATATATGTATACAATTATATTTTTAGTGCGTTGTTATATATTTACAATTAAATATTTAAGGTTTTGTTGTATTTTTATGCTTTTTGTTGAATAATGAACCATTCAGTTCCATTTCCCCATACTTTAATCCCCTCATAAGCTCTATTTAGGTCAAATGCACTATTATCACCGTCTATCGTTTGAGAACCGTAAGGCGTTACATTTGCGTGCGTTGAATTAGAGAATGTAGAGTCTGTAATTAAACGTTTGGCTCTGTTGAGGTTTTTAGCCAAAGTTACATCCGGCAAAGTGATAGTTGCTGTGCCATTTCCACCACTCCAAGTAATTACAATAAGTTCTGCCTCATCGTAAGAAGCATCTCCTAAGTCATAAGTGTTTCCTGCGCTTACAGTTATTGTAGTGGGTTCTAAATGGTTCACGATATAATGTTGCACATCCTGTAATGAAGTTTTTTTAGTAGTACCTGTTTGTACTATTGGTAAATCTTCACTTCCTGTAATATTTGCAGCCGTTACTGCCGTTAATTGACTTATTTTTTTGTCAGCCATTATTGATATAATTTACTGTTATCTTCTTGTATGAATTTTTCGCCTTCTTCTGTATATAAAAAAAACAAAATTCTTGTTATGTTGCCAATGCCTTGTGCTTGAAAACTTCCATCACAGCATTTTCTACTATATGTTCCATCAGGACATAAACAGGCTCTTTTGTTGCTTTTAGGGCTTGGTGCGTATCTGTCGTAATTACTCATCTAATTGTCTAAGTTTAGATTCAGCCCAAGACTTAGCACTTTTACCACCCCATAAAAGATAGGAAATATAACCACAGCTTTCTGTATCGCCTTTATCATAATAGACTTCCGCTCTACTTAGGTAGCTGAACATTCTTTTTATTGTTTCTACACTTACAGGTTTCCCTTGTGCAAGTTGGGTTGCTCTTACTTTTCCCACCTGCGTTGCACACTTGTTGTTGACTTTCTCGTTTAATTCTATTCCTCTTTTGGCGTTATTACTTACTGATTCTGGGTAGTCTGAATATGATTCCAATTCTTGACCTGAAAGTATTTGTTTTAATTCATTTACTAAATGCTCTTCTTCTTCTTCGTTCCAAGCTGATAGGTTATTAGGTTCGTTAGGTCTTTCTACCTTGTCCGCAAAATAGCCCTCAATTGAAAACCCTTTTACTTTTCCAGTTTTAACGTAGTTATTCCAAACGTCATCGTTTAGTACTTTCATTGATAACATCCAAGTTCCTAACGGCATATCCATTCCGTATATCTTAGACTTATCTTTTTCTTTGTCCTCTACAATCCAAGATTCTACCGCTACCAATCCTTGTAATGGCATTTGGTGTTCTAATGTAGATTTATTGTGGTTTCCTTTAATAAAGAACAATTCAGAGGCTTTTCTGACCGTATCTCTTGAAAAATATATATAGTATTCGTTTTCTTCGTTGGCTCGGTAAATTGGCTTATTTGGAATCAGAGCAGCACCCATCAGGATACGCTTCTCTTTGTTCACTTCGGCAAACTTGAACTCTTGGCTCTTTAATGCTACAAAGTCTTCTTCAATTGCAGGGTTCTCTACGATAGATACCGCTTCAATTCCTGATACTTCGTCATTTTCATCAATGAATAATTCTATTATGTCCATATTATTACAATAGTATTTTAGTTTATTTGTTAACCTATTGAAGCAGATTCAATGATATTTCTATCTAGTGATTGTGCCGTTGTTACATCTTGCGATACTACATAAGCCTTTACTGGTTGTTGGTCTTTATCACCCAATGCTTGTGCAATTTGACTTCCTTCTCCTGCTCCTACCACGTTAAAGGCAGGGGGTTGTGGTGCTGATGTTGCTCTTGGTGATGGTGTATTAGTTATAGTTTTTTGACCGCCAAATGATGGTGTTTTTACTGCTGTTATATTTTTTACCTGTGCTATACCACCTGCTACCGCTGCCGCTGCTGCAACCGCACCTAAAGCTGGTCCGACTATTGGAATACCTGCCAATGAAGCGAATGCGGATTGTGCTCCTTGAAAAGTGCTTATTGTGGTTTGGGCTATTGCTGCTGCTTTTCCTACCGCACTTTGTTCTCCTGCTATTGCTGCTAAATTCCCAAAAGTATCTTGAGCTAACCCTAATTTTTGGTCAGTAGTTAGTTTTTCTATTTTAAGAGATGAACCTGCTACCTGTTCTTGTGTTTTTAACAAACCTTTTAAACTAGAAGCTACATCTTCATCACTTCCTATTTGTAATTTTTTTCGTTTAGTAACAGCTCCATCTAAAATAGAAGTAATGGCGTCTTGTTGTTCAGAAAATATTTCTATTTCACTTTGTCTTTCTTGTAAAGCTAATTTTTCAGCTGCACGTTCTTCATTTAAAGCACCTATTATCTGACTTGTAACTTCTTTTTGTTTTGTTAGCTTAGCCGTCTGTAAATCTATTATATCGGCTTCTAATTGTTTTTGTTCATTTAAGTCTTCTGTTGAACTTTCAGAAAGTGAGTTTGATTGTTCTTTTATTTCTAGTCTTAACTGTGCAGCTTTTATTTCTGCATTCGTTATTTCTTCTTCAATTCTTCCCGCTTCTTTTAAAAATGCAACTCTTTGTGATGCTGTATAATTTTCTCTATCGGCTGCTTTTTCTAATAAATCTGCTCTATCCCTATTTGCTTCTGCTCTTTGTAATATTAAGCTTCTTTCTATTTTTACAAGTTCGGCTTGTTTGTCTGATAATTCGCCTTGTAATGCAATTTCTCTTTTGGTTTCTTCTCCAAAGTTTTTAATTTGGTTTGTTGCTTTCTCAAAGGATTCATTCATTAAATCCATATCTCCCGATAATAAAGCAAATAAAGCAGTTCCAAGATTATAAAATATATCGGTAACATTTCCTGCAACAACCCCTAGTTGCTTCATTAGTTTGTTTACACGATTAAAGCCTTCTTCGCTGTTTTGTAGATTTGCAACTAAAGTACCAATAGCAACAACAAAAGCCCCAATACCAGTAGCTATTAATGCTACTCTCATTGCTTTTAAACTTGTAACGGAATTTTTAATCCCACCTACTAAACTCTTGAATTTAGTTACAGCACCACCAGTTACACCATCTAACTTATCGCCTAATTCTGATGATGCTTTTGTACTTTCTTTTGTAGCTTCAATTTGTTTATCTTGCTCATCAATTACTTTTTCAAAGCCCTTTTTTACAGCATCAAGGTCTTTTATTGCAGCCCCTTGTTCAATGTCTAATTCAATGACTATCTTTTTTCCCATAACTCATATTTTAATTGTTTATACCCTTCTTTTATTGTTAAAGGAATGGAATACTTTCCTAGTGCTATTCTAGTATTCTCTTTAATATCTTTTTCTCTTTTTGCTATCTCTAGCATTTGTAATATATTTTCTATCATATACTATTTCCTGTATTATCTACTTTGACCGCTGTTGTGTCTACACGTAGGTATGGTTTATCAACTGTATCTGCAAAATCATCTTCATTTATTTTTAATTTAAAGCCTTGTACCTCATTGATTAACTCTAGTGATGATATTCCTGTTGCAAAATTTGTTTTAATTACATTTATCTTATAGAGGGTGTCATATATAACAATTCTATCCGCTAGATTTAGATTTAACAAAACCCTTAATGGTAAATATGCTTGAAAAGTGTACAGCCTTCTTCTTGAATTAAATGTGTCTGATACATAATTACTATAAAACTCACTATATAAACTTTTGGTAAATGGCTTTTGGTCTGCACCTATTGCATATTCACTAGGCTCTAAACTAAAATGCAACGTCTGTGAATCTGTTGTGGGGAGTCTGTGGTTTAAAGGGATGTAATATTGAGATAATGACTGTTTAGTCGATTCAGACTCTTGAAACGAAATTGCTGTTCCTGACGTTACTTTGTGAGTATAAAAAATAAGAGGTTTACCCACAACGCTTCTTAAATCATCGTCTACACTCCATCCCCATTGCACGTCTGTAATAACATCATCACTATTTATTAATCTTTCAAATTTATGATGTTCAAAAGGTACTGAAACATTGTAGGTTTCTCCCTCTATTCTTGTTGGATTGTTGTAAATTTCCGTACCCCAATCAACACCAAAGAATGCTTTGTGGTTTTTTGCAAAAAAAGTATTTAAACCTTCGTACTCAAACTTTAATGATTTGTACGGGGTTAGCTTGCTCACAGAACTGTCTGTTGTATCTAAGTAAGGTGTTATATCCCAAGTGTTCTTAGAGTTCTCGTAGAACGTGTCTAGTGGCGTTACATTTATGATATCATTGTCATCTACAAAAGCTGTTAGATTAAACATTTTAAACAGCCCCGTTAAAAAATCTAATACATTTATGTCTGGAACTTGTGTTTGGGCATTAAAATTAACTCTATCTGAACTTGATGTAAATCCTCTAAAGTTTGAGATTTCTACTTTTTGCCACGACCCTTCGGTTTGTTCGCTAAAAGTTTCGTCTTGATTTACAAACTGCCCATCATCCAATCCAGCTCCGTCAAACGCATATCTGTGCTCTGCAAGATTTATAAAACACTCAAATTCAGAATCTTCGACAGATTGTATAAAAACTTGATATTTTCCCGACGTAATTGATGAGTCAAGATTTTCGTTTATAATTCCTCCTGTGTAATTTGATATTTGTTGATTTCCGCTAACATTGTATAATGCAATATTATCTAAAAGAACTCCATCTCTATATACAAATAAATTGTAATTAGGACATTCAGTTATAACATTGACATCAAATGTATATCGGCTATTTTCAGGCATAGAGAAATACCAATAATCATTAGAAATGTAACTCGAATCAGATTCTTCAGTACTATTCCACAATGGGTTAGTAATGTTTTGAAAATCCTTAAAAGGTATTAATGGTGCTTGTGATACATCTGCTAAATCTACAAGTACTTTCCCTTTATTGACGTGCATCCACATATACAAATCATAGTAAATTTCATTAGAAGGGTTAAAAAAAGAACTATCAAAGTTTATGTTGTATTGATTTTCTATGGCTCTAATTAAAAAATGTACACGAATTGCAGGTTTCAAATCATTAAATAGCACCCCTTTGTTCTCACTCCCGTAGTGTAAATTACCTGAACCCTCTACATCTTGTGTGCTGTCATAAAACAATCTTCTTGTATGGCTTATTAAAGGTACTATTACGGCATCCGTAAATGTTTCACCATTTGCTGTTACGTCTAAACCATTTTGCAAATACGCCTTAACTGTTGTCGAAGAGTATTCAAAGTCTATCTGTGATAATAGAGTTAATGCCTTTAAAGTGTCTTTGCCTATTAAATCTGGTAACTTTATTGTATCTCCAAAGAAAGTAATTTTGTACGTAATCGCTTTATTATCTTTCATTGTAGCACCTTCTAAAGCTACTTTCCCCTTCTTAAAAAATTGATGATTAAGATATAGCTTTGCTTCTAGCTTTGTGCCTAAATTATAACTTGATACATAAGCTGAATAAAAATGTCTTAGTATTTTATTGTTCTTTTTGGAAGCAGGTACGCTAAACGTTTTGCTAAAATCTGTAAAAATTTTACTTATGTCAGTTATATTTTGCAATGACTGCGTAATAGTTACAGACTCATCGTTATACAATTCTATTTGTTCAAAAACTCCTTCTTTGTTTTTTATGTAAACCTGTAAGTTAATCATTATCTAATGTTGTTTAACTTATTATATGCAAATTCAAACTCCAATGTATGGTTTATAAGTTTGTCATTTAAAGATGTTTTGTAAGTCATTGAGCTTGTCTTTACAATTACAGGAAGAGTTTTGTTTTCCCATCTTATCCAAACATTTTCGCTTAATAACAACTCTTCTATTGCCTTGTTAAAATCTTCATTTACAAAACCCGTGTTAAGCTGCAAAGTTTTTGTAGCACGTACATTATATTTTTCTACTTGACCTTTATTTGTAGCATATGACAAACTGTTGTGATTAATAGTATTTGTTTTAAATTGTTCACTTGATACGCTCATAGATTCCACACTCTTTTTAAACGCGAAAATTTCTTGGTAAGCACCATTTTTATTTACAAAAACAACTTTGTAAGGTGTGAATTTAGGTTCGCACACGTTTACTACTGAAACTGTTTTTAGTAATGTGGTATCGTCTGTGTCATATACTTGTATTGTAGAACTATTAGCAGGTATAGTAACATATTGAATCTTTTGATTGCTGTTACCATTATCTGTTATTTGTGTATCTACTGAATCAATTGTTACCTTTCCAACCCCTTCTGCAAATATGGGTAACTTTCCCGCAGTATCTTCTGGCAAGTAAATAGTATTGTTTTCTATTAAACAGTTATCTGATGTTTGTGGATTAATACCATCCTCAAAATAGCCATAACCATCTAAAGCTAAATAGTGATTAGTAACAGGACTGCCAGACAAAAACTGGTCGTCATTAACGTCATATAAATAAGCGACAGTAGTAACCCATTTAGATGTACTTAAATAATCATCATTAAAATCTAAGTCTATAAAATCCCTAACCAATTCAGCTATTTCAAAATTTACATACTCATCTGTGGATATACGCTCTTTGCTTAGGGTATATTTTAAATCTCCTGAATTGTATGAACCTTGTGTTCCTGTATAAACGTATATGTTTAGTTGTACTCTATTCAGTATTGGCATTTGATAAATTTATATAATTGTTACTTACTCTATTTTCGTCTTTTGTGTTATCTACCGTAAGACCACTTACGGGAATTGTGTCATTTATAACATCACCGTAGTCGCTATCAATAGTGATTGTTTTTGTGTACTGTCTATAAAATGGGCTTCTTGTGTTTAATTTCATAATATAGTGCCATCGTTTAACAATCCACCTTCTGCTATAATGCTATCAACTGTTCTAAATGCATAATACACTTTTGTTCCTGATATAAGCCTTGAAGACCCATACCATCCATCTACTAAAACTCCATATAAACCTTCGTTAGTTCGACTTGTAGAAACTAAAGTGCCTGGTCTTAATCCATTCGCAGATGTCTGTGGAAAAGCATCTCTAAAAAATGGTTCAGTTTTAAATAATGGGTGATTAAAATTTTCTTCTGTTGCTGCATCAATAGCAGCTTGTCTACTAGAAAATGCACCCCAAATGTTATTATCTAAAATAAATATGTTACTAAACAAAGTACAACCATAACTCTGAAAACTAATAGTGGTATTGGCTTCTGCATCTATTGGCTGTGGATAACTCAACGGATGAGTACAAACATCTGTGAAATTCTGTGCTCCTGCAGCTACTGTAACATCTCTTGTAACATTACCACAATCATTATATCTATAAACCCTTGAAACACTAGCGTTGTTTATGATTCGCATTGTTTTACATTGCAATACTACTGCTTGTCTTTGTTGTAATGTAGTTGTTACGCATTCTATTTCTTGTCCTGTGTTTTTATATCCACTAGGAACTGTCATAGTACAATACAAACTTCTTGGTGTAGTTTCATTAGTTGGCTCAAAACTGGTTGGCAACGTGCTGTCTATTGTTAAACTTACTTGAGTGTCATTTATCTTAGCTGTTGGAGTTGTAATAGCACCTTCATCATCTACTTGAAATCCTGTTATAGTAATATCTTGACAGGTTAAATTAAATAGCACGGGTTCACTTACAAGGTTTTGAGTTCTTATATGATATGGGCTTCTAGCTTTTATTAATGTACTCATTTGTTAAGTGTAAATTTCAGAAATTCCTCTACGTCTAATCCGTATGCTTCTATTAATTCGTCAGGTAATGTTTTAAATGCGTTTTGGAATGGTTGTGTAAAGAACAAACTAGGTTTTAATCCTTTATTAAATATCGAACGTGAAATTAAAAATGCAGTAGATTTATAACTCATAAACCTTCCTTTCTTATCCTTAAATTGAAATCGTTTACTTTCTACCCATTTCAATATACCATTACTTAAACCACCCTTCTTGCCCTTACCGCTTCCAAACTTTGCCAATGTTCCATATCTTGCTGTTTCAGGGTATGTAGTTTTTGCACCTTTAACACCTAAGTCCTGAAAGTATGCGTAATCCTCCATTTCAAAAGTAAGGTTAATCGAATTGGCAGATACGGTAACTTTACCATCAATACTATTAAAGAGCTTCTTAGAAACGTTTTTACCCTTCTTAGTTAGCATTGCCCTACTTTGGTTTATTACTATCTGTTTAAAGGTATTTAAAGCCTCGTATGTTTTTCCTTTTGTTAGCATACTGTCATATCGTTTTGTACCAATACATCAAATGTAGCAGCCCATCCTGCTAACTTGTTTTCAAATCTATCTACAAATGGCTCACAACTTACACCACCTTCTAATTGATAAAGTTCGGTATATAAATCCCCACGTTGTAGAATTGCAATAACTCTATTCAATACGGCTAGTTGTGTATTCAATACATCTTGCTCATTGTCGTTTCCTACAAAATCATCTGTAACCTCTTCTTTGCTTTCATCTACAACGTCCATTGCTAGGATGCTAATATTGAAAGTAAGTGTGTTTGTTCCTACCGTACAATTGTTAACTATAAGATGCGACAAAGGAAATATTGTCTGCTTGTTTAAATCCACATCATCAAGGCTACCATAAGTAACTGTGTTCACAAATGGTTCTGCATTTAATGCATCTTTAATTTTGTCGGTTATGTTGTAAAATCCTTTCATCGCTTTTTAATTAACTGTCTTTCCAGTTCGTTTTTTTCTTTTTCAAATGCTAAAAACATTAAGCACTCGTGTACGTTTAGTCTTGTAACCTCGTCAAACTTGGTAACATCTCCTTTAGTGATTCCATAGACGCTTTGATACCAACCCCATTTTTTTCCAAATGATGCAGTAGATGAGTATTCTTGTCCTCCTTCAATTCCCTGCTCAAATAGTTCAGGGTAGTTTCCAGCAGTTCGCTGTTTAAATTCCAAAAAAAAACCATTGCACCCATTACTACGTCAAGTGGCATCTTCTTCATTATATCAGAATCCTTTAAGCCATCGTATTCCTCTATCTGATACCTATCCCCCTTTTGGAGTTTAATCGGTCTATAAAGTACTCTCATTGCTTTGTGCATAGAAGCCCAATCCCCTAAGTTCTCGTCAAGGTCTATATACTCCCCTAAGGTCATATCGTCTAGGTTTGTTATAAAGCCGTATGTGATGCCATTTAACTCAAAGGTAGGTATTAACTCATTCTTTGTTTCAAACGCTTTGTTTATGTCGTCTATAACGCTTCTAACGGATGAGAATTTAATCTTTGCAATGTCCTTTAGTTCAAGGTTGCAAAATATCTCAACGGTCTTATGAAGTAAGAAGTTACTATCCGCATTGTCTTCGGTGTTTATTTTCTCGAACTTCTGATACTGCTCTAGGGTAATATCATTTAAGCTGCTTGGTACTATTATTTCAACTCTCATATTAATACAATAAAATTAAGTGGATTATGTATAAAAAGAAAAGGGAAGTGTTTCCACCTCCCTATTCCGCATTACTAATTAAAAAACTAAAATCAAAAACTAATCTTTCACTAAGATACAAATCTTTTGTACATATACAAATACATTTCATTAATTTTTTCTTCTAAGGCTTTGCTGTTCTGTTCGTAGCTGTCTTTCCCTAGTTTTAATTGTCCTTGCATATCCATTATCAGCTGTACAGGAAAAGGTTTCTTAGACCATCCTATTCCCATTGGTCGCTGAACTACAAAGAACTTTTGTTCCCAACAAGCCTTATTGATTTGCCATTGTTTTAAGCCTTCCATAAATATAACAATAAGTCCATTGTTGCTATCATACCTCCATAGGCTACAACCATAAAAGTTGTTACAGCAAATGCTGCTTTGATTAATCTAACCTTGTTTTCTTTTGCGGTTAATTGTTTAACTAATCGATACTCCTGTGTTTCTTGAATCTTCATAATAATTTGTTTTTAATGTAAATATGCTTCAAAACATAAACCCGAACAAAACTCTTTTTCTGTCGGTAGCCCACAAGTTTCGCAGGGCTTGTCATCGGTATCTCCAATGCTTCTTAAATAACTTTCGTACTCATCTACTAAATAACTCATATCGTTTGTTTTGTTCAAAGATATAAACATTTTATAAACTACAAAACTTTTTGAATATTTTTTTAATAAATAAAATACTCTCCCTTGTTTGGGTTCTCTAGTTGGTCAGTTAAAACGTAACGTGCAGCATCTATACAGTCAGGGTGTAGACCGCTTGGCTTTTGTAGTGTATTGCCTTCTTTATCCTTTGCCCATATATAACCACCTAATTCTCTTTTAAGGTTCTTAGAACGGCTTGTAACGTATATCTCGTTTTGGTTCATTAGGTTTATTCCATATACTACTGAATCCCTGCCTTTACTTACACCGTGTATATTGTGTCCGTATTGTTGTAGTTCTGCAATTGATTTAGGTTCTGCTGAATCTGCTACAATGGTTTCTCTTATATCGTTTGCATCTAGGAATCTACTTATATCCCTGTTAAGCATCCCTTTCTTATAAAGAACCTCATCGTATATATAGGCATCATTCCATTTGTATAATGCTATTAAAGTTGTAGGGTCAATAGAATATCCAAAGTCCATTCCATATCCGAGTAGTCTAGCTTCGACAGGGATTGTATCAATTTCTTTCCAATCAGGAATACAAGCACCCTCTAATGAACCAAGTTCCCCTAGTCCATATACTCTCCACCAATTAGCCCAATAGGTTGAGGTATTACCTTTCTCTTTTGCTTTCTCTATTTCCCTTACAATAGTTTCTGATAGTGAATCATTATCCTTGTAGGTTAGTGTTATAAAGTCGGTATCTTCTTTTCCTATCAATTCCTTGTCAACCCAAAATAATGAAGCAGGGTTATAGTCTAACCAAATATTGCCCGATGTTCTTACTACTAATTGTTGGTAAGCGTCAAAGGGTACATTGTTACACTCATTGATATATAAATCTGTTCTTCTTGCTCCCCTAAGTTTATCTGCTTGGTCGGTTGAAAAGAACTCAATATAACTTCCATTTGTAAACGTGTATTTTAAGGTACTTTTATTGAACTGGCTATCCTTATACCTATTCATCCCTTTTAAGATGCCTAAGAAGTCCTTTAAAGCACCTCTACGCAGGTGTGGTATGCTTTCACTTACTACACTAATCTCTTTGCCTTTGTTTCTTATAGCGTAGTCAATCAATATAAGCAGGATACATATAGTCTTTCCTGCTGACGTTCCACCTCTAACAACCTTAATTCGTTTATCTAGTTTTCTAAGCTTGCCTAGTGCTTTGGTTTTAGTTACCCGCATCTAGTCCAAGAATAATGGCAAATCTTCGTTAATGGTAATATCCTTAGTTTCTTTTGGTCTTCCAACATAATAATCCAAGTACAACTTAATCCATTTAATATCTCCTGACTTTACACCCTCTGCCATTGCAGCTAACGCATCATCTTCTAATGGGCTTAGTCTTTCTACTAATTTAATTTCTTCGCTCTTAGGTTTGCGTCCTGCTCCTTGTCTAGCACCTCCGTTGTTTATTCTCTTATCCATTTGAAATAGATTGATTATTCAATTATACAATAAGATTTATAACGGTTTGTTAAACACTAACTACTTATCCTTGTAGTAATCTTCAAAGTAAGTCCAGATGGATGCTAGTGTTATAAACCAAATAAGTAAGAAAAAGAAAAAGATACTTCCTATCATAGTTCAGCGTATTTCTCATAAGCGTTTTTCTCAAACTTACTAAAGTATTTGAGTAGCTTATTGTGTTTGTCTTTTAGTGTATTGTATTTCTCTATACTGTTGTTTCTTTCGTTTGTCATTTCCTGCTTTTCCCTTGCAAATCTTTCCAGTATTGTTTCAGGTGCTTCTTCTTTTATTTCGGTACTAATCTTTTTTAGTGTAGGGTGTATGTTATCGTATGCGTTTATTTCAGCTTGATACATATTAGGGAAATCTAAAAACGATTTGAATATTTTTAGCCCGTGTATTACAGTTGCGTGGTCTTTGTTTATTGTTTCTCCTATTGCGTTTAATGAGTGTTTTGTAAACTCGCTACATAATCTGTAATAAACTGCTCTAGCGAATACGTATTCTCTTTTGCGTGTTTTGTTGTCTAGGTTTAGTTGTAGTTCTTTTTCAACTAGGTGTTTAATCTCTTGTAGTATCTCCATTTGTTTTTTCTATTAAGTTGTTTATTGTATCGTATCTTGCTTCGTTTACTGCTTTTAAAATCCCTGCACAGGCTTCGTAATCTTCTACATCCTCGTAGAGTTGTATCACGTCCTCTAACTCTTGTAATGAAACTCCTTCTCTAATATCTAAAAGCGCAAGGAAATAAAATTCTTCAACTATGTCTTTATTCAAATTGTAATTCTTTTTTTAAAAAATCTTGTGTTAAAGCGTAAGTTTTTACATCTCTAATTTTTATAATGTTATCATTATTCACAATGTCTTGGTAATAAGCAAACCCCTTAAATTCATAATTAGGAAATTCCCCAATCATCAAAGCGTAAACATCCACCTTCTTTTTTTCCTTTCCTAGTCTTACTAATAATTTGCCAGTTCTGTACTTTGTCGTTTTTACATCTACTGAAAGACCATTTCTTAATACAGTATCAAATTTATTAAAATGATTTTCCGATTCATTTGTAGAGGAATCAAAATCTGTATTACACAACTTACAAAAAGCAAGTTCAGCACCAAACCCATTAATATTCATATCTCTAAACCGCATTGATTTGTCAATCTTGTAATTGTTTTTAAAATAATCTCTGCCTTGTGATTCTATTTTGTCAGCCATTTCTTTTATCTGTTGCTGCTCATTCAGACTTAAACTATATTTGCTTCCGTATATTAACTTCATATCTATTGTTATATTATCTCTTTATTCAAACCTTTGGGTTTATTCCTTTTGAAAATTTATTTTCAAGTTCTGTAATTGTATGTTTATCGTGTAATTTATTATGACAACTTGAACATAAAACCTGTAAGTGATTTTGATATTCTGCACCCCATCTTCTGTATGTCTTGTGGTGTATATGTAATTGTTCTTTCTTAAATTTCTTCTTACACATTTCACACTTGCAACCACGTTTTTTAAGAAGAAAACATCTTTTTCTTTTCCATACGCCACTTTTTAAATATTTTTTATGATTTTCTTGGTTAGTAAGTAAAGGGTCTTTTTTATATATTTCTTTAAAAGGTTTTATTTTTATTAATGTTGATTTAGTATTTCTTTTTCTTTTACTCTTTTTGTTAAATGTTGAGAAATTTAAAAATCCTACTAATTCTGGGGATATTGTTTTTACAGCTTGTATTACTCCATCTAAATGTTTATCATTAATAATTTTCTTTTGATTAATGGACACTGTTACCATAGATTTGTATTTAGGTAACACTTTTTTGTATTGTTCATTTAGTCTTAATTGCCTTAAAAAAACAACTTGTTTTTCATTTAAAGAATATACATTATTTTTTTTCTTTTTCACAATATCCCTCTCATCACATATTGGTCAAGGTCTGTATCTCCTTGAAAAAAGTATTTGTAGTTTTCGACTGCTGCAAAGAATTTTTCTTCGCCTCTTGCTATAAAGTCATCAGACGTTTCAAATATTCCAATATCACAACTTGCTTTGTCAATCACTAAAAACTTAAAGTCATCGGCTTTAAACATTCGCTTATACATATATGCTTGTAAGTCGTAGCCGTACTTGTCAGCACTCCATTTAAAGGAAGCTAAATCTGAACCAGTAGTTTTGTAATCTATAATGGTATTATCTTGTATTATATCTGCTTTCCCTCTAAAGGGTAATCCCTCCATCATTTCTATTGTAGGTATTTCAAACTGTGATTTGTTTAGTAATTGTAGTGCTGCTTCGTTTCTAAAAATTGCATCCGTTAATCGTTCTGCTGCTTTGCGTTCTTTATTTAAGAATACTTCTCCGTGTACTTCTTTAGCTTCCTTATATATTTTGGTGTTCTTGGTGGATGCTTCTATAAAGTGCAACTCATCTATTTTGTGTGGTTCAAGTACCATCCAATGAGCTAACTTACCAGCAGATAATGCAGGGCTTTCGTTATCAGGGTTTCCGTACTTAATTACATTCCTGTAAGTCTTTGGACTTTTAAGAATCATCTTTAGACTACTACTTGATAGTGCGTGTTTGCCTAAGTGTCCATAGTAAAAGGTATCATCGTACATTTGAGTAAGTATTTCTTCTTTGCCCCAATGTTCTCCGTTTAGTAATGTAATCATAACCCCCTGCTTTTTAATTCTTGTTCGCATCTTTCTACGTGTGCAGATAAATACTCATCTTTATTTTGAATTGTAAATTTTAAACGTGCTATACTCATCTCTGAATACTGTTCTGTAATGTAGTCGCTTTCTTTGTAATTCATAGTTGTTTATATTTTTATTTTACCTGTGTATTCTGACCTTTGTTCGTTGTACCAATCAACATATCCCTGTATATCTTTCTCCCAATTATCCCAATGCCTATCTATGTAACTTAAATCTGTTTTTAACCACACAATAACATCACCTGTTCCGTCAAGCCATTGAATACCTTCTACTCTGTGCACTTCTTCAAATAAACAACCAACGTAATCACCTTTACTTGGAAGAATTTTGTATTCATCAAATTTTCTTTGAAATAACTGCGTAAGATTTAAAAACCATTCGGACTTTGCATCTGACATTTCTACATACACTTTCATAATTGTTTGTTTTTAATTATGAAGCTAATTACGTAAACTTTTTTGATATAAACAAGTTATTCACTATCTTTTTCTTCCTCGTCTAGTTCAGGTGGGAATTTAGCTTCTAGTTTTTCTATTCTATGTAATGCCACTACAACTGCTTGTTGTGTTAATTTCAAGTCCTGCTGCATTTTTATTAAGGTCGATTCTTTCATTCTACTGGTGTTATTGCTGTTATTCCGTTTTCGTCAAACTTGACGTTCATTTCGCTTATTCCATCTTCCAAACACATTTCCATAAATATTAATATGTTGGTTAAGTCTTCCGCTCTCATTTAAGTTGTTTAAGTTTCTCGATGTACAAAGTAGCATCCATTAATTCTTCAAGTAGATGATTTAAGAATGAATAGAAGCCATCAGGGGAATCATAAAGTGTAGTGCCATACTTTTGTACTCCCACCTCTGAACGTTGCTTAAATCGCTTTATAACATCTTCAACTATTTTGTCTGTCTGTCTAAGGTCGACAGGAATTGTAGCGTTTGCGTTTTCAAAATACTTACTTACTGAATCACTCATAAACCTAATTTTTCTTTGTTTTTATATATTTCTAATTCTTTTTCTAATCTTAATATTTCTTCATCTGCATTTCTAGCTCTTTGTATTGAACGTGTGCTTCGACTTCTGTACTGGTCAAGTGCAATATGATAATTTCCCCTATCCAATAAAAGTTTATTAGTTAGTAAGGATATTTGAATAATAGCACTCCTAACTTCTTTTAGTTTTTCGTTATCAGGTTTTGCTTTACACCAAGCTAATACATTCTCTTGTATTACTAATAAATTAGTAGTAAGGTTCAAGTCATCTAGGTTGTCGAACTTTTCTTGCATTGCATCTCTTGTTGTCATAATATCTCTGCATTTATTACAGGTAGCATTGCTATCTCTTTTGCTATTTTGTTTGTGTTTGAAAATTCAGTTGTCTTATTGTGATATTGAATTTCCCACTTTGGGTCAACAAGGTACAAATTAAATTTAAATACCCCTTTAGGTGTGGAACAAATATATAACGGAATGTCCAAATTGTCTTTGCATTTTTGAATCATAGAATCAAATTTCTTTTTTTCAATCAAAAGAGTAGGATAATGTTTTCCCCTACATTTTAATTCTATTCGGTGTCTATGCTCGACAGAATAACAATCCCAACGGCTCATCTGCTTTTTTGCTTTTACCAAGTTAGGGTAGCAACAATTAACAAGATACTCGAACAACTCATCCTCTTTCATTATTTGTAGGTGTTATACAATTTGACTAACTTCTCGTAAACCGTACTTCTAAATGCACAAGAAGAACAACCCACTACCTTAGTATCAAACACTCTTTCAAATATACTAATGAATTTCTTTTGGTCTTCGCCTGTAAATTTATTCTGTTTACTTTCTATTGAATCCCTAAGCAAGTTGTATTCATCTTCTTCTAAGCATTTAGGCTTATCGTATCGAAATATCTCATTTAGTTTTTCTTGACGTTTATCGCAGCCACAATCTTCGCCTGCTATAAATTTTACAGCCTTTGAAATTCCAGTTGCTTCGGTTATTTTTTGAATAGTATCGCCAAACCCTTCACTTTCTAATGAGTGTTTAGCTTTCCAAATTCTGTACTCTTTACTTCTTTTATCTCCTTTAAATTCTGTCATAGTCTTGGTTTTTAAAATGAGCGAAGTCTTCGCCTAGTTTATCTTTTAAATCTTCTTTAAGGTGTTTTAATGAATTATATATACTTACCCAACTTATGTTGGTTTCTGCTGCTAGTTTTCGCATACTCATATCTGTTTGCGAATATAGTTTCCACAGCTTTCTGTCGTACCATCCCCAAGTATCTGCAACCTCATCAACTAGCAAACATATCTTATGAAATGCTTCGTGTTCTTCTATGTGGTCAAAGTCGGGAATCTGTATTGAAAATTCTTCATCGTCAAGGCTGACTTTGGTAACTTTCTTTTTCTTGTTGTAATATTGGAAGTAGAGGGAACGAAGTGTGAAATATATATACCCTCTTGAAACTACCCCATCCTTTATAATCTTTTCAGGGGTAGTGTATTTAAAAATAACGAGATACGCCTCCTGTACCAAGTCTTCGGCATAAGTGTACTCTCCAAAAGAATGAACGATTTTAATCCACTCTTGATGTCTTTCGGCTACTAATCTAAGCCATTTGGTTTCGCCCATACTACTTGAATACTTATACAAAGAATACAGCATTGCAAAATGTATTCCGTTTCATCTTCAAAGTTTTCACTTGAATATAAAGCACCGAACACAATCCCAACAATAGGTGCTATTTGAATCTCTGCATTATTTAATTGCCCCCAAAATATAAAGAGAACTGCTATTATTGATAAAGTTAAAATTATTGGTATCATTAGAAGTCTATTATTTCGTTAATATCTGTGTGCCTGCTATGTAGTATATCTCTATTTAAGAACTCAAACCCTACATTGTTTTTGCTCATTCGTAATCTCATTGGTTGTTCATATGGTGTGCATCTACCACCTGTTTCCGTTTCTTTTACTTTGAGTACGTGAAGTTCTGAATACATCCACTCGCTAGGATGGTTTGTCATTCTGTGTACACAATAGCAATCGTCAGCACGGTTACCCCATTTTCCCCCTCCTTCAACTTGGCTCATTGATAATGGTTGAGGTAAGTTTTCGTATTCGTGTCCTTTAGGGTAGGTTCTTCTCATTGCTTCAGTAACACCGTGTGCATTTAAAAACAAAGTAACATTCCTATTTTTTGTAAAAAGCCTAAACTCTGATGCTACTTGATAATCGTACTGATGTCCTCCAACGCTTCTCATTAGTTGGTTGTCTATTGATAAACTATTATATGGGTCAATCATTAATGCATCGTAATCCCAAGCATCCTTTATGTCGTTTACTTCTTTTAATAAGTCTTTATAGGTTACTAAATCTTTTACATCTATAATCTTAAAATGAGAATCACACCAATTAACAGCTTCCGATATTTCTTTTTCGGTTGCGGTTTGTATTGGTTTCCCCATCTTAAATTCTATTATCTTTCTAACGATGCTTTGCGGTGTGTTCTCACTAGACCAAATTAAAAACTTTAAATTGTGTCTAACAGCCCATACGGTAAAAAGATAAGTTAAAACCGTAGTCTTTCCAACATTTGCGTGTCCAATTAATAAATTAAAATTACCGTGCTTAAAACGTAGGTATTCATCCATTTCAGGAATATCTAATTTTAACCCCTCTTTAATTCTACCATATTTAACGTCTAATATTTTTTTCTCTAAGTTTGCTGCTTTTGCTATCATTCTCTGTTTGGTAACGGACTAAGTCCATATTTTAATGATTCTTTTTTTATATCCCTGCCCTGCGGTTCTACATAATAACCCATAATGGGGTTAACTTTGTAATTCCAGAAATCGTAAGGCATTGGTTCATCTTGTCGTAATTCTTTTGGTGTCATAAAAAAAAGGGGGCTGTTACACCCCCAATTAAATTAAAATGGTAAATCTACTTCTCTCGCTTCGTTCTGTACCGTATTGGTAACTTCATTGTCTTTTTCGGCTTTAACAATAGGTATATTTGGATTTATATAACGCACTCCTGCATTACCTAAAACAGCACCCTTAATCCCAGCTTCTTTTTCTTCTTTTGAAACTGACTCTACAATCATAATATTATTTCCATATTTTGATTCATTTTTTATAAAAGCACTAAAGTTTAAAAATGTTTTTCCATTTGCTTCTTTTAGCCTTTGTTTATCGATTGCATTGAGATTAATGCTTCCGCTAATGATTGCTGATAAATTGTCTTTTTTTTCCATTGTATTTTAAATTTATAGTTATTGTGTTTTCCTTCGTAATATACGGTTTTTATTTTACAGTTTAGATAAGGCATCTTGTACTTTTTTAGAAACCTTATATTTTGACTTTATGTCCTCTACGTTTCCACCTTGTTGAATGTATTCTATTGCTTTAGAAAATTCAGGGGTGTTTTCGTTTAACCACTTTTTTTCTACTTGTGATTCTACTTTACCGCTGCCTAAATTGCCATCATCATCTACCGCTTGTAGTCCTAATAAACTTGCTAAGGTGTATCTTCTGTAATATGTAATCGCAGAACCTAGTTTTTGAGGGTCGTTTAATTCAGGTAATTTTAAATTCGATATTACAGATTGCTCGGTATCAATACACTTAATTTGAGTTTCTATACTATCCCCATAAATAGGTTGTAATAATACAAGCCTGTTTTTTTTAAGTAAATCTTGTAGTTGTCCGATTAGTGAATTAATGTCAAAATACTTTGATTTGTAAAATGGGTTCTTAGCATCTTTGCTAATTGTTCCAATTTCTTGCTGTAAGTTGAACAGCTTTTGATGTAATGTTAATTGTTTACTCATAATGTTTGTTTTAATTATTTATGTAAAGTTACACTTTTTTTTTAAATAAAAGCAAAAAGGGTAAGAAAATTAATTCCCACCCTTAAAAAACAAACAATTAAAAGAAAAATATTAAGAAAGTTTTTTCAGTCTATTAGAATAATCTGAAATCATTTCCTCTAATTCTATATTTGTAAATTTAGTTATTTGTTGACTTAGTTCGTAAAGTTCTTTAGATAACTTATTACCAAGATATAAACTATATTGATATTGTTCTCCTGCTCTATATACATTACAAGCTACGCATTGAGGTTTAACATTGCGTTCATCCCATCTCGTTGAGTAATGTTTTCTACTTATAAAGTGTCCTGCTTGTATGCCTCCTGTTTTCCAATGTCCTTCTTTACCGCAAGTAACACATCTACAAAATCCTCTATGGTCTGCATTACTTAATCTTACCCATTGACTAAAGACAACATCTAGTTTTTTAACTAGCTTGCTTCTTGTAGGTTTCTTTGCTGTTTTTGGCATTGTCTTTCTAATTGTCTAAAGCTCTTAAAAGTAAATCTCCACTTGCTTCGTCTATTCCTTTAATGTACTTGTAAATTTGTTTTGATGTTGCTTTAACATCTTTTTTTTCTTTACTTGTTGAATCAGTACCTAAGTTAGTGTACATATTACAATCCATTTTTAATAAAGCATCTGTTCTTTCTTTAATACTTAAATTAAATTCTCTTGCAATTTCTAATGCTTTTTCTTGTATTTCTTTTTTCATATCTTTAAAGGTACATATTATTAGCCTCCACCCACCAAAGTTCGGACTTTTTTTTTAATAAGTCAATAGAAAAACAAAATAATTTTAAAAAAATTTATGTATGCATTAAAAACTGCACTACATATGATATTATTTATGCTTATTATTACCCATAATCTTCTCTGCTCCTCGACTACCAAAGTACCCAATAAAAACGATTGTAAGCAATTCTTTTACAGTATCTAAGCCCTCTAATTGATATGCCCATCCAATAACAAAAGCAATAGTTAAAAACGCTAAAGTTAAGGGTCTAACATTTTGTGCAAGCCAAGAATTACTTCTACTGTCTGCTACCCAACGTCTAGTAATACCATCAAACTCGTGTATCTCTTGGTCTAGTTTCTTAAGAGCAATTTCTTTATCAGCGTCGGACATTTCACTACCACTAATAAGAGTGCGAACCACGTTGCCAATGGGATGACCATCAGCAAGACTACCAACAACGGATGGAATTTTGTTAAGCAAGAACTGACCAACCTTTGTATCTTTGAATTTTTTCTTATCACTCATTTAAAGTATTTCCTACGGTTCTAGTACAACCAAATGGCTGGGTTTTTATCAGGGTCATTGTCGCAATGGATAAAGGTTTTGGCGATTCCAATTCTTCTAAATCCTGCTCTGATAAGTGAATTAAGTATAACCTCTCTGTCCGCTGAATTGTTACAGGCAATATCGGCTGCATATCCAAACAAATGTGAACTTCCCTGCACACCCCCAACATAGGCGTTATGAGATGGCGTTCTAAATCCACTTGTAATTCTAAAGGGTATTCCTGCAATTCCTCTTGCATCATCGAGCATTTGTAAAAAGGTAGCGTCCATATTAGAACCACTACCGATTTCATCAGGCGAATCAAATTCAGATATTTCAAAGTGTAACATAATTTAGTTATTTACGGCTAATATACTACTTTTTATTCTTTAACTCAAATATAGAATCAAAGGCTACCGAACCTGCTAAAGACAGCTTGTCGATAATATCGTTCTGTAAGGCTATTATTTGAGCCTCATACGCATCTTTTTGCTGTACTAGCATATCTATATGCTTTTGTTGAGATTCAACCTTAGATTGTAAGGCAGATA
>Ga0196887_1000192_pt1 | contig 29982 bp, 30 predicted proteins | sample VirMetDEL_Mar_31_FD_169094 | JGI IMG/M metagenome (GOLD analysis project Ga0196887, IMG submission 169094) | Aqueous microbial communities from the Delaware River and Bay under freshwater to marine salinity gradient to study organic matter... | ecosystem: Environmental > Aquatic > Marine >... | reverse complement strand
GACAAATGGGGCCAAATGATGGCTCAGAGCAAAGGTTGCACTATGGCCGAGAGGCCAGCGCGAGGTACTTGCGTGGGTGTATAGATTCAGCATTGAAAGTAAATTTAATGGAGTAGACAAATGTCTAACAGTGTAATTACAGGTGATTTATTGATGGATGCACAGCTTCTTATTGAGAAGCGAATGAGGGATGCTGGTGTTGAAAGAAGTGCCAACCAGTTGGGCAAGCAGCAGGCTCAAAGAGGGGAGTCGGGGACTCAATATGGACAGGCCATGTTGACGCATGGACTAGCCAAGTTTGCTGCAGGTATCAGTGAGGAAATGGAAGCACCAGTGGGTCGAGGTGGGCGCGCTGGTTCAGCTAGAAAATTACTTGCTGGTGGTGATGCTAATGTAATTGCGTTTGTGTTTATGAAGTTCATCATCAACGGAATCTCAATCAAGTATGGGACCCTCCAAAGCATAGTAAAGAAAGCTGCTGAACAGGTTGAGGATGAATTCAGATTGGCTGACCTGCGAAAGCAAGATGCCAAACTTTGGAAGCGTCTTGTCGATGCCTCTACTAGAAAAGAGGGACACTGGAAACGTACAGTAATCATCAACGCAATGAATGATGAGACTGCCAAGGGAACCATTAACAATTGGGAAGCGTGGACTCAGGCTCAACTCATGTCTCTTGGTTCTAAGTTGCTCACCATCCTGATTGATACTGTCGGGCTAGTGCAAATCACAACAGAGTCTAAAGGGAAAAACAACACAGTCAAAAGGCTGGTTGCTACACCTGAGACATTGGCATGGATTGATGAGAGAAGTTCTCGCATTGGACTGACTGCGCCTCAGTACAAACCTCTGGTTATTCAGCCTAGGGATTGGACTTATGACAACCTTAATGGTGGCATCTACTACTCACACTTTTGTAGACCTGTCAGGTTTGTTAAGACCAACAACAACAACTACATGGATGAACTTAAGGCTGCTGAGATTGATGTCATTCTTCATGGTGTCAATGCTATGCAGAAAACAGCTTGGTCTGTTAACACAGACATACTGAACCTCATCAATGAGATGTTTGAACTGGGGGTGGAGTGGTGTCCGAGCATACCACCTAGATGGAATGAGCCTGAACTAAACTCAGATGATTTCCAACTAGAAACCAAGCAGCAGTGGGCCGCATTCTATAAAGAAAAGAATCGCATCGAAGCTAGCAATCGTGAGTCCGCAGCCAAGCGCATATCATTCAACAGCACTATGGAAGCAGCAGAAGAATTCTCTGAATACGATGAGTTCTTCTTTGGATACAACCTCGACTTCAGGGGGCGTATCTATGCTGTCTCAGCTTACAATGGGATGGGACCCGATGAAATGAAAGCCACCTTAAAGTTTGCTAATGGCAAGCCATTGGGTGAGTCAGGTTGGAAGTGGCTAGCCATTCACCTCGCCAACTGCGGTGACTTTGATAAGGTGTCTAAGGATACACTTGAAGCACGGGTGCAGTGGGTGATGGACAATGAAGATTGGATTCTTCAATGTGTTGAGAAGCCCTTTGAGAATCGAAAGTGGTGTGATGCTGACAAGCCGCTACAGTTCATGGCTGCTGCTATGGAATGGAAAGGATTCCTTGAGCAAGGTGATGCATTCGTATCATCCATACCTATAGCCCTTGATGGCAGTGCTAGCGGACTCCAACATCTGAGCATGGCTACACTATGCACAAGCACAGCCCGTAACGTAAACATCCTACCTAACGAGAAGCCTATTGACCTCTATCAGATTGTCGCTGACAAGGTTGTGACTCAGCTACGTAAGGACTCTGAGAAACCACATGACCACTGGGGTCCAGACATCTTCAACAACATGGGAGTGAGGGTCCCAAATTACACTGAGCTTGCGCTTGAGTGGTTGAAGTATGGGTTCGGTAGGTCATGTGCCAAGCGTTCTGTTATGACCTATAGCTATGGCTCCAAACAATATGGTTTTAAGAATCAAATCCAAGAGGACATCATGCATCCACTGCTCCGTGAGTGTAACAAGACGGGTGCAGATTTCCCGTTCAGTTATGATAATGGTTATCGTGCAGCATCATACATTGCAAGGTTGCTTTGGGATGCTGTTGTAGATTCTGTTAAGAGGCCAGCGCAGCTAATGGATTGGCTCACTGATGCAGCCAGTAAGGTTGCCAAGGAGAAGTTTGAAATGCCAGACGGGACCATGCATGCAATGCCTGTCAGGTGGACCACACCTCTTGGATTTCCTGTCATGCAATCCTACTACGACACTAACCCAAGGCGTGTTAAGACCAGCATCAATGGCAGCTTAATCTACCTTACTTTAAAGGAGCAGACCGACCAGATATGCACTCGCAAATCTGCACAAGCTATGGCCCCTAACACAGTCCACAGTTGGGATGCCTCGCATCTTGTGCTATCGGTGTCCAGAGCAGCAGAGTCTGGTATCACAAGCTTCTCTCAAATCCATGACTCATTTGCAACAGTCGCTGGTGACACGGATGAGTATTGGCACATCATCAGGGAGAGTATGGTTGAGATGTATGAGGCTGGTGACATTGTCCACAACCTTTACTTGGAGCTACGCGCTCAGATGAAACCTGAGAACAGGGACGACATTCCACTGCCACCCAACAAGGGTACGCTGGACCTAGCCTTGACAGTAGAGTCTCGTTATTCTTTTGCATAATACTTTCAGTACGGAAGTAGTTGCAGATAGCAAAGGTTGCACTATCACGGAGAAGAATCCGTACCAAGCTAAATAGCTAACAGCCCCTCGTTAAACAGGGGCTTTTTTGTGGAGGTCACAAATGACTTACGAACAAATGAAAGCCGCCTTACTAATTATGAATGGTGAGCTTCTACCAGTAGACCTGACTGCTGCATTAGCAGGGCAGGGAATTTTAATAGACGAGTTCATAAAGAACTTTTCAAAATAACACTAGCTTTAATAAGCACCTGACAACTAGGAAATATTTATGTCACAAAAATTACCAACAATCGTCACACCTGAAGGCCGTACCGAATGGCTTAAGGCCTTTACCCCAGATTATAAGTTCAACGAATTGGGGGAATATGGTTGCACCTTAATCATTGAGAACTCAGCAGCACTTCCATTGATGGAAAAGCTTGATTGGTACATGCAGTCCTCCATTGAACATGCGATGGATGAGACAGGCAAGACGAAGGATAAGATTAAAACCAACCCACCCTACTCTATTGATGATGAGACAGGTGATGTGTCGTTCAAGTTCAAGCTTAAGGCAAAAGTGCAGGGTCGCAATGGTGACTTTGAGCAGAAGCCTTTGGTCATTGACGCACGTAAGGTCCCCGTTACTGATGAGGTTCCAACATGGAATGGCAGTCGGGTACGCATTGGGTTCCAGCCTGTAGTTTATTACACGGGTTTGGTTGGCGCAGGCGTGTCACTGCGTATGAAGATTGTCCAGTTGATTGAAGCACTGGATGGTGGCGGTGGTGCAGGAGCAGCGTCTGGGTTTGATGTCGAAGATGGCTTTGAGTTTGTATCTGCTGGAAGCCCTGCACCTTTAGTTCCACTAGCAGAGGCGAGTGAAGACTTTGACGACATCCCCTTCTAAAGACTATTTCGTAGGTCTTAAGTATGGGTTCCGTTCAGGACTTGAGAAGAGAGTTGCCGATGAGCTTAACAGCCAAGGCATCTCGTTCTCTTACGAGGAAATGAAAATCGAATACACACGACCAGCAAGGCAGTCTAAGTACACACCTGACTTTGTCTTAACCAATAGCGGAATCATTGTGGAAACAAAGGGCCGCTTCATGACCGATGATAGAGCCAAACATTTATTGTTGAAATCGGAGCATCCACATCTGGACATACGCTTTGTTTTCAGCAATCCAAAACAACGAATCAGTAAAGCTTCCAAGACTACATATGCTATGTGGTGTGAGAAGCACGGATTCAAATATGCCAAGGGGAGTATACCAATCGAATGGCTAAGAGAAACAAAACCGAATACCTAATCATTCACTGCACGGCAACCAAGCCTAGCATGGATATAGGTTTGACTGAGGTGGATGCATGGCATCGACACAGAGGATTTTTTGGGTGTGGTTATCAACTGATAATCAGGCGTGATGGCATCGTTGAGAATGGACGCAGCATTGGTGATGTTGGCGCACATGCAAAGGGCTACAACCACAACTCTATCGGCATCGCGATGGTTGGTGGAGTCACTGAAGATGACGTTTCTATTTCTGAAAATAATTTTACGGACATTCAGTTTGATGTTCTTTCAGATGTCATCACCACGCTTCAACTTTCATATGGAGACATTGAAATCCTAGGACACAGGGACCTCCCTGATGTGAAGAAAGACTGCCCTGCTTTTGATGTCAAGGAGTGGTTGAAATAGCAAAGGTTGCACCATCACAGTAATCAAACTGTATGCCCTTTTCGGAGGGCCATCATTCTTATGAACTCAACAACCGAGAGAAAAACTATGACCCAATCTAATCAAGTAATGACACACCTAGAAACTGGACGCTCGTTAACTTCCATCGAAGCCATTGGCCTTTATGGAATCACCCGACTAGCTGCTGTGGTCCACTCACTACACAAGCAAGGCCGAACCATCAACGTGAACATGAAGACTGGTGTTCGTGGTAAAGCCTACGCTAGCTACTCACTGTAATGAGCAAGCGCGACCAAGATGATAGCCCAATGGTTGGACGCGAGAGTTGCCCTAGCTGTAACTCACGCGACAACCTAGCACGTTACGCCTCTGGTAGAGCTTACTGCTTCTCCCTTAACTGTGACCACATGGAGTGGCCTGATGAGGGTGGAGACACCACAACTTTTAGGAGTAGCAAACGCATGGCAAGTTCATTGATAGATGGTGAAGTCCGTTCACTGAGACAACGTGGAATCACTGAAGAGACAGCCCGTCACTTTGGTTACAAGGTTGGTAGTCACAACGGACAACCAGTTCACATCTGTCCTCTTCACAATGTTGAAGGCAAGCTGGTCGCACAACAACTACGCACTGCAGATAAGAGCTTCCCCATCTTGGGTGACTTCAGTCAGATGCCTATGTTTGGCACTAACTTATTTGAGTCAGGCAAGAAGCTTGTAATCTGCGAAGGCTCCATAGACGCCATGTCTATTTCACAGGTCCAAGACAACAAGTGGCCTGTTATATCTGTGCCAAATGGTGCAGCAGGTGCAGCTAAATCTGTTGCTGCGAACATGGGTTACTTTAATAAGTTCTCAGAAATTATCCTACTGATGGATGGAGATGCAGCAGGTGAGGCAGCAGCCAAATCTATTGCACCATTGTTCCCTGCAGGTAAATGTAAGATAGGAACTATCAATGGTTTCAAGGATGCCAACGAAGCGTTGATGGCAGGTAAGCATCGTTTAATTATGGATGCTATATGGAATGCAAAGACGTTCAGGCCTGATGGTATCGTGAGTCTTAAAGACATACGAGCAGAACTTGATAAGCCTGTGGAATGGGGCCTGCCTTGGTTCCTTAAGACGCTCAATGATAAGACCTATGGACGGAGGTATGGTGAGGTTTATTGTTTGGGTGCAGGAACTGGTGTAGGCAAGACTGACTTCTTAACACAGCAAATCATCTACGATATGCAAGAGTTAAAAGAGAGAGTCGGTGTGTTCTTCTTAGAGCAGATGCCCACTGAGACTGCCATTCGTTTAGCTGGTAAACATGCTGGTAAATTGTTCCACATACCTGATGGTGATTGGACCAATGAACAACGCAGTCAAGCCATTGATGCACTCGAAGAGTCTGACATGATTCGCCTCTATGATTCCTTTGGAGTCTGCGAGTGGGATGTTGTTAAGTCTAACATTGAGTACATGCATCACTCCGAAGGTATCTGTGTGTTCTACGTTGACCATCTCACAGCACTAGCCACAGGGCAGGGTACTGATGAGCGTGTTGAGTTGGAGCGCATCACTTCTGACATAGCCAAACTAGCAAAGAGGCTAGGCATTATTATTATGATGGTGTCTCACTTAGCTACGCCTGATGGTAAGCCCCATGAAGAAGGTGGTCGTGTAAGCATCCGCCACTTCAAAGGCTCCCGTGCTATCGGCTTCTGGTGTCACTACATGTTCGGCATGGAGCGTGACCAACAAGCTGAGAACATTAAGGACAGGCAGACTACTATCTTCCGTGTTCTTAAGGACCGCTACACAGGTCAGTCTACTGGCATGACCATACCACTTAACTACAACCAAGCAACTGGACATCTCTACGAGCAGACTGTGTTTGACATAGTCCCTGTTGATGATGTGATGGCTGTGTTCTAAGGAAACATTATGAAACTCATTGTTGATATTGAAACAAACGGACTGCTAGATGAGCTAACAACCATCCACTGTATCGTGGCTAAAGATGTTAACTCAGGTGAGGTTCATTCCTTTAGACCTAACGAGATAGACAAGGGCATCAAGCTGCTTGAATCTGCTGATGAGTTAATAGCTCACAACGGAATCAAGTTTGATGTGCCTGCTATCAAAAAGCTATACCCATCATTCAAATCACCATCAATGGTGGACACTCTTGTATGTGTCAGGTTGATTTGGTCCAGCATTAAAGAGGACGATGCTGTCCGCTTAGAAATAGAGCCAGGATTTCCTAGAAAGATGTTTGGGTCCCACTCTTTAAAGGCTTGGGGTTACAGGTTAGGTAACCATAAAGGTGACTACGCACAGCAAGAAGCAGCATGGGATGTGTACTCTGAAGAGATGCTCACCTACTGCCAGCAAGATGTTGAGGTAACTGCTGACTTGTATGCTGAGATAATCAAACAGGACTACAGCCCTCAGTCATTAGAGCTTGAGCATCAGGTTGCTTGGGTCATGGCTAAACAAGAGCGCAATGGTTTTGTGTTTGATGAGAAGAAAGCTGCGCTACTTTATCGTGAACTATCTTCCAAGAGGACAGACATCAGGGCAAAGCTAGATGGTTTGTTTAAGCCTTGGATTATTGCAGGTCCTCTCAAGACACCTGCCCGAACAGTCAACTATAAAGATGTAACTCGCGCATCAATGGTTGCTGATTGTTCATTCACGCCTATCAAAATCGTGGAGTTCAATCCATCATCGCGTGCTCACATAGCAGACCGCTTAATGAAAGTGCGTGGATGGAAACCTAAAGAGTTCACCAAGAGTGGTCAGGCCAAGGTTGATGAGACTACGCTTACGGGAATCCCGTACCCCGAAGCTAAAGTCATGGCTGAATACTTCATGCTACAGAAGCGCATAGCTCAGTTGTCTGACGGAGCGCAAGGCTGGTTGAAGGTTGTGAAGTCTGGAAAGATTCATGGCTCAATCAATCCCAATGGTGCTGTCACAGGCCGAGCAACACACGCATACCCTAACATTGCACAAGTGCCCTCACTCTCTGCACCCTATGGTCAGGAGTGTCGTGAGCTATTCACTGTCCCCCAAGGATGGAAGCTCATGGGTGCAGATGCTTCTGGCCTAGAGTTAAGATGCCTCGCACATTACATGGCTGCTTATGATAGAGGTGAGTACGTGAAGGTTGTTCTTGATGGTGACATCCACACAACCAACCAACTAGCAGCAGGCTTACCTGACAGGCCAAGCGCAAAACGATTCATCTATGCTTTTAATTATGGCGGAGGTGACCAGTTAATCGGTGAGTTAGTAGGCGGTGGTCGTAAGCAAGGCAAAGCTATCAAGGAGAGATTCTTAAAGAAGACTCCAGCATTAGCCAAGCTACGTGACCAAGTAATGGTAAGCAGTGAGCGTGGGTTTATCTATGGCTTGGACCGCAGGCGTGTGCATATCAGAAGCCCACACTCAGCATTGAATGCGTTGCTTCAAAGTGCAGGCGGCATTATCTGTAAGCAGTGGTTGGTCCAGTTTGTTAAGGCTATGAAAGCTGCTGGATTTAAACATGGATGGGATGGTGACTTTGCAATGTGTGCATGGGTCCACGATGAAATCCAAGTTGCTTGCAAGGCTGAGATTGCAGAACAGGTAGGGGATATTGCCGTAGCTTCTATCAAAGAAGTCACCAGCATCTTCAACTTTCAATGTCCACTAGATGGAGAATTCAATGTCGGAGACAACTGGGCAGCTACTCACTAAGGTATTAATCCATGCCTATCAATACCCCTTCACAACACGCAGTGACTTTGCAAGAAACAATGCTGAGTTGGTGGCTGTGTGTGCGTGCGAGGGATTCATATCAACAAAAACTGTAGGCACAAACCAATTCGGTAGGCGGTGGCATATCACTGTCATGGGTCTGATGCACTTACGAGAATCAGGTGAGCAACAATGACTGAAAAATTTAAAGACAAAGTTAAATTGGGTATGAGTCCCAGTGCAGATGTGAGTTGGTGGGACTGCCGTAATGGACAGGTTCAGTACATCGACCACATGGGTAATGATGCCAGTGTAGTCAGAGCAGCGCGTGTCTCATTTGCTGCTGACGATACAGAGTTTGATGCGGTAAAAGATGCAGGCTTGATTAACTATCTAGCCAAGCATAAGCACTGGACTCCATTCTCTCACACATCAATCACCCTGCGTATGACTGCGCCTGTTCCTATCCGCACTCAGTGTTTCAAACACAAGGTTGGTTTCACTGAGAACGAAGAGAGCAGGCGTTACATTAGCAGCAGCCCTAAGTTCTTTATCCCTCGTAAGTTTAGGAAGCACCCTGAAGGTTCTATCAAGCAAGGGTCTGGTGAGGACATGCATCCAACAGGCGATAAGTATTGGCGCAGGCATTTCCAAACTGTAAACACCATGTGCTTGGACTCTTATCAAATGGCTATTGATGGTGGCATGTGTCCTGAACAAGCAAGGCTCCTGCTTCCCCAAGGGATGGAGGTCAGTTGGTATTGGACAGGCTCACTGTCTGCCTACGCTAGGTTCTGCAAGCAACGCATGGACCCTCATGCTCAACAGGAAATACAAGTTCTGGCAGGTTCAGTCTCAAAAATACTAAGCGAACTTTATCCCCAAAGCTGGGAGGCTTTAACCAATGATTGAAACATTAATGATGGTCGCTGTTTGTCTTAGCTTTTCTGTTGTGTCTGTAGCACTGGCGTTTAGCTTTGCAATGAATGCGTATCTAGATTGGCAGGAACAAGCTGTCGCAATCAAGTACGGCATCCGTGTCATAACAGACCGCAACTCTAAAGGAGAAGAAGATGAAGACCCTACTGATTGATGGTGACATCCTAGCATTCCAAGCTGCTGCTGCAACTGAGGTTGCCACCAAGTGGGATGATGATGTGTGGACCCTGCATGCATCTGAAGATGATGGTATTCGTCACATTGAAGATGCGTTAACAAGCATTAAGAAGGCGACAGACTGCAGAGTTATGCGTGTGTTTCTTACAGGTAAAAAGAACTACCGCACTGACATCTTAGAATCTTACAAGGCTAATCGTAAAGATACTCGTAAGCCTATGACTTTAGGTGCGCTTAAGAACTGGTTGGTTAATGCCTACGATGCTGAACTCAATGAGCCTTATGAAGCTGATGACTTGATTGGTATTGCAGCCACTGATGACCCAGAAACAATCATTGTATCTGAAGACAAGGACTTCTTATGTGTGCCATGTCAACTGTACAACCCACGCCATTCAGACAGGGGTGTGGTTACTGTTACTACAGAGATGGCAGACCGCTATTTCTATTCCCAAGTTCTAACAGGTGACACTGCTGATAACTATAAGGGATGTCCCCAAGTTGGACCTGTTAAAGCTGACAAGATTCTTGATGCTGCTGAGGCTGACTACTGGCCTGCTGTTGTTACTGCCTTTGAGAAGGCTGGCCTGACTGTTGATGATGCTTTAGTTCAAGCACGTTGCGCTCGTATCCTACGAGTTGGCGACCTAATCCCTGACCAAGAGGAACCACCATTATGGACCCCACCATAAACTTAGCGTCTGACTTCCAAGAAGGGGGTGACCATTACAAGCACCCCATCCAGCCTATCGAATACATCATGAAGAACGAACTAGATTTCTGTGCTGCCAACATCGTGAAGTATGCGACACGCGCACCGCACAAAGGTCAGTTTGAATCTGATGTTAAAAAGATTATCCACTACGCACAGCTATGGCTAGAACTCCAGCATCTTAAGTATGACTAAATACTTTCAGTTCTGAAGTAAGTACAACATGGAATAAAAACCCTATGATAAATAATCAATCCCGTGTAATCAGTTGGTTTAGCTGCGGTGCTGCCAGTGCCTATGCAACTTACCTAGCATATGAAAAATATGGAGACAGGATGGAGGCTGTTTATTGCAGAGTTAAAGAAGAGTCTAAAGATAACCTGCGTTTTCTAAATGAGTTTGTAGAAAAGACAGGCATACCTGTAAAGATAATAGGTGATGAGTCAATGGACTACTCTATCTTCAAAGTGTTTCACAAGCGTAAGTTTATTAAAGGGCCAACAGGTGCGCCATGCACAATGATTCTTAAAAAGAATGTACGTAAAGATTACCAAAGGCATGGCGATGTACAAATCTTTGGATACACCATTGATGAGATGAGCAGAGTTGATAGGTTTATTGATTCCAATAATGAAGTCGATACTGATTTCATACTGGTGGATAAGTCTATTACAAAGCCAGACTGCATGAGGTGGTTTAGTCGCATGGGGTTTACGTTGCCTGAAATGTACAGGCTAGGGTACGCCAACAACAATTGTATCGGATGTGTAAAGGGAGGAATGGGGTATTTTAATGCAATCCGTGTTGACTTCCCTGAAGCCTTTAACAAGCTAGCCAAGCTTGAGAGAGACATAGGCCATGCAATAAATAAAGACAAAGATGGGCCTGTGTATCTAGATGAATTACATCCAGACCGAGGCAACTTTAAACGTGACCAACCACTTGACTGTGGATTCTCATGTGAGTGGGAGCAAGGAAAACTAATATGATTATAAAATTTTATACTGAAGGGTGTCAGCCTTGTAAAGCAGTCAGCACTGTCCTCAACCATGAAGAGGTTGACTATGATGAAATCGACATAGGCAAGGACATTGACGCAGCAATACATTACAAAGTTCGTAGTGTACCAACAGTAATCAACACAGAAACTGGAGCCACACTAATTGGGTTCAAAGGAATCAGAGAAACAACGGAGTGGATACATGAGCATTGTAGTTGATTACAGCCGTAACAAATTACTGTCCGACCAAGCATCAACACTTCTTAGTGACTACTACTGTCGTGAAGGTGAGGACCCACAAGATGCATATGCTAGAGCAGCTATGGCTTATTGTCGTGGTGGACGCGGTAAACACGACCACTCTTTAGCTCAGAGAATCTATGACTACGCCAGCAAAGGTTGGTTCATGTTCTCATCCCCACTATTATCAAATGCCCCAGCGCAAGGAGAGAAGGTTCGTGGACTTCCTATTAGTTGTTTCCTTAGTTATGTTCCTGACAGCCTCGGTGGTCTTATCGACCATACGTCAGAACTACGATGGTTATCCGTTAAAGGTGGCGGAGTGGGGGGCCATTGGAGCGACATCCGTTCTGTTAGTGACGTTGCTCCTTCACCAATTCCTTTCCTAAAGACTGTCGATAGTGACATGACTGCGTACAGGCAGGGCAAGACTCGCAAGGGTTCTTATGCTGCATACATGGATGTCAGTCACCCAGACATAGTTGAGTTCATTAACATCCGTGTACCCACAGGTGGTGACCCGAATCGCAAAGCGTTTAATATACACAACGCTGTGAACATCCCTGATTCATTTATGGATGCGGTTATGGCTGATGGTCAGTGGGACTTAATTGACCCTTCTGATAAAACTGTCCGTGAAACTGTGCAAGCCCGTGGGCTTTGGGAGCGTCTGATTGATACTCGCTTCCGCACTGGTGAGCCATACCTCAACTTCATTGATGAAGCCAACAGGCATCTACCACCAGCCATGAAAGAGCAGGGTCTAAAGATACACGGGTCTAACCTTTGCAATGAGATTCACTTGCCTACATCTGAGGAACGAACAGCAGTGTGTTGTTTATCTAGTGTGAACCTAGAACATTACGAGCATTGGAAAGATACCAGTATGGTAGCTGACCTGATTGAAATGCTGGATAACGTGATTTCATTCTTCTGTTTTAATGCTCCTAAAGAATTGTTTAAGGCTATCTACAGTGCGACACAAGAGAGAAGTTTAGGACTAGGGGCAATGGGGTTCCATAGTGCTTTGCAACGCGCACGTATCCCTTGGGAATCTCCAATGGCTACGTCCTACAACACTGATATGTTTACGCATATCAAAGCTCAAGCTAGAGCTGCTACTGTACATCTGGCCCGTGAGCGTGGTTCTTGTCCTGATGTTGATGGAGTTCGTAATAGTCACTTGTTAGCTATTGCTCCTAACGCCAACTCGTCAATCATTGCTGGCTGTTCAGCATCCATTGAACCTCTAAAGTCTAATGCATTCACACACCGTACCCGTGTCGGAGCGCACCTTGTCGTCAACCCTTACCTTGAAAAGGTAATCTTTGACTATGCATACTTATGGAAGAATGAGTTTGATAGACATAGTTGGATAGAGGAACAATGGACTTCAATCATTCTGCACGAAGGTAGCGTACAGCATTTAGAGTGGATGGATGATTGGGATAAGGAAATTTATAAGACCGCATTTGAACTAGACCAACGCTGGGTTGTAGACCACGCAGCAGAGCGTCAGCCATTTATCTGCCAAGGTCAATCTGTAAACTTGTTCTTCCCTGCTGGGACTGATAAAGCTTACGTCAACGAAGTCCATCTAAGGGCTTTCAACAAAAAATTAAAAGGTTTGTATTATCTTCGTACAAGTGCTGGTGCAAAAGCAGACACAGTAAGCTTCAAGCCTACCCGTATTGCTCTTCAAGACTATGCCGATGATGATGAATGCCTTTCTTGCCAAGGATAACCAATGAGTTTGTTAGACCAATCACCAGCATACAAACCTTTCGCCAACCCTAGCTTTGTCAACCAAGCAATTGAGCATGACAAGCTGGCATGGGGTGAATGGGAATGCGACCTAAATGAAGATGTAGCACAGTGGAAGTCTGGAAAGATTTCCTCCAGTGAGAAAAACTTTATCACCCAAATCCTCCGTCTATTCACTCAGTCTGATGTGATAGTCGGGGGTAGTTATGTTGATGTGTTCTTACCTCGTATCAAAAACAACGAGGCTAGAATGATGATGCTGTCATTCGCACAGCGAGAGACTATCCACATGCGTAGCTATGCATTACTCAATGACACCCTTGGGTTTCCAGAGTCAGAGTACACAGCGTTTCTAGAATATGAAGCGATGGCTGACAAGATTGAGTTTATGCAAACATTTGACCCAGACACTAAGCAAGGCCTAGCCAAGGCGATTGCTCAGACTGTCTGTAATGAGGGCATGAGTCTGTTCAGTGCTTTCGTAATGCTTCTTAACTTCCAACGATTTGGAAAGCTAAAGGGGATGTGTGAGATTGTTGAGTGGAGCATCCGTGACGAGACAATGCATGTTGATGGTATGACTGCGTTGTTCCGTCAGTACATTACTGAAAACCCAGAGGTGGTTACTGATGAATTTAAACAGTCTATCTACGATATGTATCGGACTGCGGTTACGCTTGAAGATAAAGTTATTGATTTGGCGTTTGAACTTGGTGCTATGGAAGGTATCACTCAAATCGAAGTTAAAGAATATATACGCTATATCGCAGATAGACGTTTAATTAATCTTGGACTGAAGCCTAATTGGGATATTGAATTTAACCCACTGCCGTGGCTTGATTGGGTATTGAATGGTGACTCCTTTAAGAATTTCTTTGAGGGTCGTGTTACAGATTACTCAGCAGATGGAATGTCTGGTGACTCATGGGGATGGTAAACATGCCGCGTCAACAACGTAAGCTAAAACCAAAGCGTGATATTAAAGAGAAGTTTATGGAAGAGCGAACCACACGGACAGCACTCCAGCCGAAGAATAAAATGCAAGCAAGGTATATTGAAGCTATTAACAACTTCACTCAAACCATAAGCTTGGGCTGTGCTGGAACAGGTAAGACTTACATAGCAAGCACTATGGCAGCGCAACTCTACATGCAGGGAACCATCAATAAGATAATTCTCACTCGACCAAATGTCCCTTCGTCAAGAAGTTTAGGGTCATTTCCTGGTACTTTAGAAGAGAAGATGGCTCCTTGGACTACGCCTGTGGTAGAAGTGCTTAAGAACTGCATGGGTGGTGCGTATGAGAACGCAGTACGTAAGGGTGCAATCATCGTAGCTCCCTTTGAAACCATGCGTGGGTCCTCATTCAGTGACGCATTTGTCATTATGGATGAGGCACAGAACACAACACCAGAAGAGATGAAGATGTTCACCACCAGAATTGGTGAGAACTGCCGCATCGTAATCAATGGTGACATTGCACAATCAGACATTCGTCAAACCAGTGGCCTATCCACAATCATAGAACTTGCACAACGCTTCAACCTACCAGTACCTGTCATTGAGTTTGGTATTGATGATGTTGTTCGTAGTAAAGAGTGCAAGATGTGGATTGAGGCTTTTCATAAAAGTCAACCAAAGGTTGCGCTATAAGAAGGTTCCTGTATGGACTTAACTGAATTCCCCTATGTTCCTTTAGACCTCGTTGAGCATCTAGAGAAGATAGTCCCCGATTGCGTTCCCCGTCTTGATGATACGGAGCGTGAAATATTTCACAATGTTGGTGCTGTTCATGTTGTTGCTTTATTAAGAATGCAATATGAAGCCCAAAATCAAACAGAACAAATGGAGCATTAATATATGTGTTTTGGCGGATCGAAACCTGCACCTACACCACCACCCCCACCACCTACACCACCACCAGCGGCATTAGCCCCAGAGGTTCCTAAGATTGGCGTTAATGCTGAGAAGGATTCTTCACGCGGACAACAAAATCGTAAGAAGAAAGGCACTAGCTCACTACGCATTGAGCGTTCAGTAGGTGGTACTTCCTCTAGCACTGGCACTAACATCCCAACAAAGTAGGAAACCATGACCTCTATTCGACAACGATATGAAAAGTTGGAGACAGAGCGTACCCCATTTCTAGATAGGGCAAGAGAATGCAGCAAGCTAACTCTCCCTACTTTAGTTCCTGACTCAGGACATAGTGCCAGTAGTAAATTCTATACGCCATTCCAAGGCATAGGTGCGCGTGGTGTAAACAACCTAGCATCTAAATTACTACTAGCATTAGTTCCACCTAACTCACCTTTCTTTCGCTTAACAGTGGACGACTTTAAGTTACAGGAACTCACCCAACAAGAGGGTGCAAGAGCAGAAGTGGAAGAAGCGTTGTCCTCAATTGAACGCGCAGTGATGTCTGAGATTGAATCTAGCTCAGTACGCATTGCAACATTTGAAGCACTTAAACACCTGTTAGTTGCTGGTAATGTATTGCTGTATCTCCCTGAAGCTGAAGGTGGTATGCGTGTGTTCCACATGGACAGGTATGTAATCAAGCGTGACCCAATGGGTAATGCTTTAGAACTTATTACCAAAGAAGACATTTCTCCTGAAACATTATCACCAGAACTACAAGCTTTGTGTGATATGGACCAACAAGAAGGTGAGGTGCATGGTTATGAATCAGTAGAACTCTACACTCGCATTGTCCGTGATGGGAAAAACTGGAAGGTTAACCAAGAGCTTAAAGGAAAGATGGTCCCTGATTCAGAAGGCACATATCCTTTAGATAAGACTCCTTGGATACCTTTAAGACTTTCTCGTATTGACGGAGAATCTTGGGGTCGTGGTTATGTTGAAGAATATCTTGGTGACCTTAAGTCACTAGAAACTTTAACCCAAGCCATCGTTGAAGGTTCTGCGGCATCAGCCAAAGTTCTATTCTTGGTCCGACCCAATGGCACAACCCGTGCGCGTGTTCTTGCTGAAGCACCTAATGGAGCTATCCGTGAGGGTGACGCAAATGATGTGAGTACACTTCAAGTTCAAAAGCAAGGCGACTTCCAGATTGCGTTTCAGACCGCACAGGAAATCAAAGAGCGTTTAGCTTACGCCTTCTTAATGAACTCATCAGTGCAGCGCAATGCTGAACGTGTTACGGCTGAAGAAATCCGATACATGGCAGGAGAATTAGAGGATGCCCTAGGTGGTATCTACTCAATCTTGTCGCAGGAATTCCAGCTACCTTTAGTAAACCGATTACTTTTACAAATGCAGAAGCAACGCAAAGTTCCTTCTCTTCCTAAAGGTATCGTACAACCCACAATCACCACTGGCCTTGAAGCACTTGGTCGTGGACATGATTTAAATAAACTAGCAGCCATGTTGGAACAGCTTGGTCAGTTAGGCCCAGAAACATTAATGAAGTACATGAACATTGGAGATTATATCTCGCGTGTTGGTACATCATTAGGTATTGATATGAAGGGCTTAATTAAATCTGATGAAGAAATACAACAAGAATCTGAACAAGCAATGATGCAACAAACTGGGCAGCAATTAGCACCCCAAGCATTTGATGCTGTTAAAGAACAGATGATGGCGCAACAAGGAAATGAAGAACAGTAATGGTAGAATCAGTCACAATTAAGCAAGAGCCACAACCTGAGTCCCAAGAGCATATTAATGCGATGGTAGCAAAGGCGGACAACGCTCAAAATGAACCTGTTCAGGAGAACCTAGAATCCACAACGGATGAACGGCCTGAATGGTTACCAGAAAAGTTCAAGACCCCTGAAGACTTAGCTAAATCTTATGCTGAGTTGGAGAAGAAGATGTCAAGCGGTGACACTGAATCAGTGAAAACCGAAACTGAAATCCCCTCCAGCGAGGCAGCAGATGTCGTTGAAAATGCAGGGTTAAACTTTGATGCTATGCAAGAAGAATATCAAGCTAATCAAGGTTTAACTGAAGCAACTTATGAGTCATTAGCAAAGTCAGGAATTCCAAAGGAAGTCGTGGACTCATACATCGCAGGTCAAGAGCAGCTAGCTACCTCACTAAGAACAACTATGTTTGACAGTGTTGGTGGTGAAGAAGCTTATGGCTCAATGATGGAATGGGCAAGTACGAACCTGACCGCTAATGAAACAGAAGCCTACAACGACACAATGAACAGTGGTAACTCTGACCAGATTCAGATGACTGTTCATGGTTTAAAGGCACGTTATACAGCCGCCAATGGTAGTGACCCTAAATTGATTAGTGGTGAAACTACTTCTGCAAATGCAGGTGGTCGATTTGATAGCGTAGCCCAACTAACGGAAGCCATGAGGGACCCTCGGTACTCCAAGGATTCAGCATTCCGACAAAGTGTTCAGAACAAACTTTCCAATTCATCAATTCTGTAACACTTTTATAAGTCCTCCTTTAGCCTCGCGGCAGGGAGGCATCCCCCTATTCCAAAAGCCCAAAGCTATTAATGACAAAGAAACATCGCCTCCGAGGAGGGTAACGCTGTGGGAAGTTATTGAGTGCTGGAGCCTCAAGGAACAAAACAACTTGAAACTTCAATCCTCTTTACAAGGTATTAAAAATGAGTAACGCAACTGTATCACGCATCGGACAAGTCAATGGCGCAAACGCCACTGATGCTTTATTTCTAAAATTATTCGCTGGTGAAGTAATCACCCAGTTTGAAGAAAAGAATATCATGATGGGCTTACACCAAGTCCGTACTATCAACAACGGCAAGTCAGCCTCTTTCCCTGTAATGGGTACTGCTGCTGCAGCTTACCATGTAGTTGGTGCTGAGATTCTTGGTGGTTCTGTTAAACACGCTGAGAAGATTATCGCTGTTGACGATTTATTGGTAGCACCTGCCTTCATCTCCAATATTGATGAGGCGAAAAACCACTACGATGTTCGCGCAACCTACACTTCTGAGTTAGGTAATGCGTTGGCAAATGCATTCGATAAGAACGCTTTACGTATGGTAGTGCAAGCTGCCCGTGGTACTGAGACTATCACTGGTACTGGCAAGGCTGGCCTTCAGATTTCTAAGGCTAACTACACTACTACAGCCAACATCATCGCTGCTTTGTTTGAAGCTGCTGAAGAGATGGACAGCAAGGACATCCCTGCTGATGGTCGCGTAGCTGTTGTATCACCTGCTATCTATTACAAGATGGCACAAGACACCACAATCATGAACAAAGATTGGGGTGGTGCTGGTGTTTACGCTGATGCGAAAGTAATCCGTGTAGCAGGCATTGCAATTGTAATGTCTAACCACTTACCTACTGGCAACCAATCTGCAGTAACTGGTGAGAACAATACTTACCATGCAGACTTCACCAAGACCAAAGCTGTTGTATTCCATGCATCTGCTATCGGTACTGTTAAGTTGATGGACTTGGCACTTGAGTCTGAGTACGACATTCGTCGTCAAGGCACTCTATTCGTTGCTAAGTACGCAATGGGTTCTGGCGTATTACGCCCAGAATGTGCCATTGAATTAAAGCTTACATAAGCTAAAACATAAAAGGGGAACTTCGGTTCCCTTTTTTTTAATATTTCAAAGGCCGCAATATGTCACTAGCACCTACGACTGAACTAGAAGCAGTCAACACAATGCTGAATACTATTGGTGAAGCCCCTGTAAACACGCTAGTCAATATGACTTCTGTGGATGCAAGTTCGGCTTTGTCAATTTTAAACTCAGTGAACCGCGAGGTTCAAAGCCAAGGGTGGTTCTTCAATACTGAATACAATTACCCATTAACTCTTAACCAAGATTCAGAACTACCATTACCAGCCAACACGCTCTCAATGGATTCTACTGAAGAGTCTGAAAAGCATGATGTTGTTCAGCGTGGATTCAAAGCATATGACAGGCTCAATCACACATTCACTTTTGCTGAAACAGTCAAAGCTGACCTAGTAGTGTTATTAGATTTTAGTGACATACCAGAGGCAGCAAAGCATTACATCGTTATTAGAGCATCAAGAATTTTCCAAGACAGAACACTAAGCTCAGATTCTCTACACGGAATGAATCGTGAAGATGAATACGCAGCATTAACAACACTACGCCTTAAGGAATCAGAGAATGCAGATTACAACATTCTTACAGGTAACTATTCCGTAAGCCGAATACTAACGAGGTAACACATGGGACTTGTAAGCAGTTCAATACCTAACCTAGCTAATGGTGTCTCGCAGCAGGCCGCTAGTGTCCGTCTTATGTCGCAAGGCCAAGAACAGATTAATGCATTTAGCTCAATCATAAGTGGACTTAGAAAGCGTCCACCTACAGAACATATGGCTACACTAATATCCAATGCTTCTGCTAGTGATAATTATTTTATACATACTATTAATAGGGATGTGACTGAGCGTTACTTGGTATTAGCAACCAACACGGGCCTCCGTGTATTTGACTTTGCAGGCACTGAGTTTACTGTGAACACCCCATCAGGATATGCATACCTTGCTACAGGTAACCCTCTTACTGATTTTAAAGCAGTTACTATTGCTGATTACACTTTCTTATTAAACAAAACTATAACCACCGCTACCATTGCAACTACTACGACAGCCCCTTACCCTGATGGTGTTGTCCATGTGAGGCAGGGTAACTATGCTACAGACTACAAAGTCCTTATAGATGATGTGGTGAAGGCTAGTTACACAACATCTGCAACTGATGTAACAACATTGAAGACTAACGGAATTGCTCAGAACTTAGGCAACCAGTTAGTTAACTCTTTAGGAAGTGCCTATACCCTTACTCTTAAAGGCAACGCTATAAGAATTCAGCGTACAGATGGTAATGACTTTACTTTAACAACTGAAGATTCCTTCGGTAACAAAGCATTGATACCAGCTAAAGGTTCTATCCAAAGATTCTCTGACTTACCAGCACAAGCATTCAATGGTTTTCAAATTGAAATCATTGGTGAGAAAGCTTCAGACAGTGATAATTACTATGTTGAATATGAACAGGGTGATGATGCTGTTGGTGTATGGAAAGAGACTGTTGGTATAGGCGCAGACAACACAATCAACCCTGCAACTATGCCGTGGAAACTTGTGCGTAATGCGGACACATCATTTACTTTTGAACCAAACACATGGGGAAGGCGATTAGCTGGAGATTTAATATCTGCTCCTGAACCTAGCTTTATTGGGCGCAAGCTTAATGATGTTTTCTTCCACAGAAACCGCTTTGGTGTGATTGCTGATGAGAATGTAATCTTTAGTCGCTCTGGTAAATACTTTGATTTTTACCCTGAGACTGTAACCACCTTGCTTGCAACAGACCCTATTGATGTGGCAGTTAGTCACACAAAGGTATCTATACTCAGACACGCTATTCCATTTAACGAGACATTGCTTCTATTCTCTGACCAAACCCAGTTCACTTTAAGTGCTGGAGACTCATTGACTCCTGAAACTGTGTCCATAAATCAGACGACTGAATATGAATCTTCTTTACAAGCAGAGCCTGTTGGTGCTGGTGAGTATGTTTACTTCGCCACTAACAGAGAGGGCTTCACAGGTATTCGTGAGTTCTTCGTTCAAGCAGATACTGCAAGCAACATCGCTATTGATGCGACCCTCAATGTACCTCGTTATATAAAAGGTAAAGCAACCTCAATGGTATCTAACACCAACGAGGATATGTTGTTTGTTCTTACTGATGGTACGTTCACAACGCCAACTTGCTATATCTATAAATACTTAAGACAACAAGGTGAAGCACTGCAGATTTCTTGGTCCAAATGGGAGTTCCCTAACTGTGACAAGATACTCAGCATAGGAACAATAGAGTCTACTGTTTACTGGGTAATGAAGCGTGGTGCGCTTATCACTTTAGAAAAGATGCAATTACAAGAGTCACCTGAAGTTACTGCTACAGGTAAGATGGTATATCTTGATGCACTTCGTACAGGAACTAATGAACTGACAAACCAGAGCGAAGTGTCTATTGATGGTGAAAGCTTTGTTGGTTATCCATACACGATGTCTTATACATTCTCTACTCAGTACAAACGCTCTCAAGGCATAGGCGGTAGTCAGCTTACTGATACTTCTGGAAGGCTACAGATGCGTAGCTTCAAGATACTCTATGAGAATACAGGACGCTTTACTGTGAACACAGCTTCACAAGGAGCGACTAACTCTTATGAGTACACAGGAGAAGCTTTAGGTCTTCAAACATTAGGCCAAGTGTCTCTTGAATCAGGCGTGTTTGCGTTTCCTGTTCAATCTAAAAATGACCGATTAACCATCACAGTAAGTAATGCAACCCATTACCCATCTGCATTTCAATCAGCAGAATGGACAGGGTTCTACACCACTCTATCTAGGAGAATATAAATGGTAGCAAGCGTAAGGCTAGCAACAGTGAACGACTGTAATACGTTAGGCCCACGCTTGCGCGATGCCGATGTCCATGAGTTAAAAGTCTCCTGTGGTTTAGAACCTATTGAGGCTTTGACTCAGGCGATGATTGACTCTGATGATGCATACGTTGCAGTGGATGAACAGGGCATTCCTATCCTAATGTTTGGGGTAGTTAATGCATGCCAGGATTTTGTAGGGGTCCCGTGGATGTTAGGAAGTGCAGGCATCTATCAACACACTAGACAGCTTAAAGCTGAATGCAAGCACTGGCTAAATGTGGTCCATAAGGACTACGACTTGCTATTTAATTATGTCCATTCAGAGAACCCAAAAGCAATACGATGGCTTCAATGGATGGGCTTCACTATGGTCCGTCTTCTCCCTTATGGGGTGGGACAGGAACCCTTCTATGAATTTATAAAGGTTAAATGAAATGTGCAACCCACAAGCAATTGTAGCAGTAGGCTCTGCTGTTATGAAGCATCAAGAAAAGCAAGACCAAGCAGATGCACAGAACAAAGCAGCGCGTGAAGATTATTTCCAAAAAGTAAAACAGACTCAGCTAGCGACACTACAAGAACAAACATCATTATCAGCTTCTTTATTTGAAGACACTCTCGTTGCCAAACAGAATCAGGCCACTATTTATGCAGGCCAAGAATTTCAAAGTGGTTCATTAGTTGGTGCGTTGTATAGAAACCAAAGAGCAATTGAAGCTCGTAACGCAAACAACATTGAGGATAACTTTTCTATGGGTGTTCAGCAAAGGCAATATGAAATGCAAGGCTACCAAAAACAATCTGATGGTCGCAGTGTGCAGGGTCCTAGTCCATTTGTTACAGGCCTAGAAATCTATGATGGTTACAACAAGAGTAAAGACTAATGGCTCGACAACAATTACAGGTAACTGCTCTTCAACCAAAGGCAAGAGCAATGGACACTTACATGCGTCCAGAGGTTCAAAAGAATGCAGACGCTATTGGTAAGCTTCTTCAGTCTATAGACAAAACAGACAATGACCGCGCTATAAAGAATGCAGAGATTAATGCAGTAACTGAAGCTTTAGGCAAAGGCCCAGAAGACCTTCATAGCAGAGTAGGATTTGCAAGCACAAGGCCTGATGCAGTTGCCTACAGGTTTGAGCAACGTGGATTGAGATATGCCCTTGACTCATTACCAGAAATGGAATCTGCCTATCAGGAATTCCTTTTAGGTTCTAATGATATGGGTACTGACATCGAGCCTTTTCTTGATGGGCTGTATGGTGGAGTATTATCTAAGATTAACAATGGTGGCGGTAGTCAGTTCTTAATGGCTGGCGCAAGTGAGACTCTTGTGAATGCCAAGATTGACATGCAGAAAAGACACATGGAGTACATTGATAAAAGAGCCAGAGATGAAACAATGGAAAACCTGTCAATGCGTGTGGATGGTATTGTTCATCAGAAGATTAAATACAACCATCCTGATGAGGGTGGTGAAGCCTTCCCATCTCAACCATTACCTGACCGCATTAAAGATATGGATTCATTAGCTGTTGAAATATCACAAACAACTCACCTAACAAAGGGAGAGGCTAACAAAGCTGTGTTTAATTCATTACTTGCAATGGCTGCTGGTAATGAACCTGAGAATGCTGAAAGGTATCTCCACATGGCAAAGCTAGTAAGGTATGCAAAAGGAAAGAATGGCGAGTTAAGGCCTGAAGCATTTGAAGCAATTCAACAGGCAGAATACGCTGCAGATTCTAAGATTAACAGTAAGGCAATTGCTGACGCTGCTGCACAAAAAGCAGCACAAGCAAAAGCAGCAAAGGGCGCATACTCAGACTTTATAACTTCATTAACTGAAACTGAAGACAGAGTGACTCAACTTACTCCAGAGACAATTCAATACCTAGTTGACAACGCTGACATGACTCCTGAAAAGATACAGGCAACCATGACTGCTGTTAATAAACTCACAGGTGGAACAGAGAGCAAGCCACAAGAGATGGCATTTATTAGTTTCTCTACAGCACTTATGTCAAATCGTCAAAACCCAAATATTGTTGCTTCATACGCTGAATTAATGAAAGCAGTTGCTAACGAAGACATTCATCCTTCTAGATTAAAAGAAGTGCAAGCCATGCTGAAAGGAATTGAGCAAGCTGCTCCATTAATTAACAACCTGCTAAACACACAGCCCAGAGGTTTATGGGTTTCAAGCATTGTTAAAATGGAAGATGAATTTGACAGAGGTGGACTTGCTTTAAAAGCAGAGCTTACTGGTAAATGGAATGATGAATTTAATAAGCTTATAGACCAGCATTATGAAGAAGAGGGTGCAGTGGCTCCTTCTACTACTCAAATGCAAAGAATGTCGGAACATGTAAAGAATGTCATGGACACTAATTACAAAGAGTTAGTTGATGAAAGAGCAGAAGAAGATGCTGCTTACAAGGACTACAAGCTTGGTGTAAATGCAGCAATAAAGACTTCTGAAAATAGTAATGTTGGAGATGACAAACTAAACATAGGAGGCGAAGCCGCAGACTATCTTATCGACTCGACAATAGGAACATCTGGTTTGACGCATTGGTCTGGTGAGTTACCTACCGACATAATTCATGCCAATATCGAAGATGTCATGAGAAGGGCTGCTTTGTTTAATCCAGCAAAGGAATTTACTTTAGAGGAAGCTAAATCTTTAGAGGAAGAACTCCTAGTAGGAAAGACCAACGCAGAAATGTTTGATTTACAATTCGGTGATGGCGCATTCGCCCGTTACTATAAAGAATATGGCCCTCCTTTAAGGCTATCAACTTATAAGGCCAGCCTTACGGAGTAAACAATGGCTACAACAACAACCAAGTATGACCCTAATTATGTATCACCATATATTGGCCCTAAGAAAAAAGAAGAAGAAGTAGGTGATGTTCCTGAATTAGAAAGCACCTATGTTTCACCTTACACAACACCTAAACAAAATACTTCAACTGTTTACAACGAGGAAACTTTCCACGCTGATGCTCAGTCTATAGCTGATTCTAGGGTGTTAGCCAGTAAGTTTATTAAAGCACCAAAGCGTCAGTCTGAAACTCAAGGCCAACACATTGCTGCAGAAATGGCACAAGGAATGCCTGCTCGTAGTATAGAGAGCATTCAGGCAACTCTTAGTGATGAAAAAGCTTCTGAAGCTGATTACCAAGCACAGCACATTCAATCATTAAGCGATGGTGATTTCACACGCGAGAGTTTAGATTGGTTAGGCACTACACGCTGGAACATGGTTAAGACAGGTGAGCTAGCGTTTAGTGTTGCTGATTGGTCTGATGAAGAACAGCAGGCCCTTGTTCGCCTTATGGCTAACTATGAGGAACTACCTACTTCATGGAAGACTACTGGTCGTGCTGTTGAAGGTTTAGCTACTGACATGACTACTTATGTAGGCTTGGGATTTGTTCTTAATACACTCTCTAAGATTGCTTTAAAACCTGCTGCAGGTGCATTGGTCCGTTCACTTCTTAAAACGACAAAAGGTGCAGGCACAGTAGGAGCTATTGAGGTTGGTGCTTACATGGGTGCTGACAACCTACTCAACCAGAAGATAGATGTTGAGACAGGTCAGCGAGATAACTATGACTATGTAGAAACAGCAGCCTACACTGCGGCTGGTGCTGCTGGTGGTTATATAATTATTGGTGGACTAACGGCACTCACTCTTCGTGGAGCATCTAAAGGTTTATCTAAGAATGCTGATGAGGTTGTTGATGAAGCAGTACCTGTAGCTGATGAGGTTGTTGAACTCAGTGATGAATCTGTTGATGAAGTCATTGAAGCTGCACCAACGCAGGTTGATGAAACTGGTGACTTAGTTGATGACTTAGACACAGTGTCTGATGATGATTACTTTGATGAGTTGGTCGGTGAGCTTGGTGATGACATCCCTGAAGATGACTTGGCGTTTCTATCTCGTAACATTGATGAAGACTATGCTGAAGAACTTGCATCTTCTGCTGCCAAAGGCGCAGATGATTCAGGTGAATATGTCGTTGAAGAGTTAAAGCCAACAACAGTAATGCCACAAGGATTAGCAGGTGCAAAGCCTCGCTATAACTATGGTCAGGATTCTTACGATGTTAAGTTTGAAAGTGATGTTGATAAAGCACTCTATATTGTAGCTGGTAAAGGTGAGTCTAAATCTCATAGTGAGTACATGCGTTTCTTACGCGGTGTGTTCCCTAATAAGTCAGTTGAAGAAATCAAAGAGATGGGTGCTTCTGTCAAGGCTGACATAAAAGAGTCTGCTAAAAACAAAGACTCTGATTTAGATGGTGACCTAGTATTAAATGCTAAGTATGAGCCAACTAAGAAGCCTAGACGCCCTAAAGGTGAAAGCAAATCACTTGATGAAAAGCCTAAGATGTACGATGAATCTAACACTAAGGCAATGCCCTACAACATCAACCGAATGAAGACAGCACAGGACACTAAGAACTTAGTTCTAGAGCGTTCTGAACAACATCGAAAGATGAACCCACTTGAAACTAAAACTCTGGATGAAGTTACTGAGGAAGGTAAGATAGCTGCTAAAGAATTAGCAGAAGCTACGGGTGGCGACTTAACTGAAATCGTTAAGAGTCTTAGGGGTGATGTAGTTGAAATGGCTGCTATTGTAAACCGAATTAAAGCTACCCGTGATTTGCATGTTTGGACATTTGAAAAAATGAAAGAGCTTGCTTACAAGCATAAAGAAGAAGGTGGCCTAAGTGGTTTAGAGCAAGGTGAGTTAGTTAAAGTAGTTCAAATGATTAACCAACTTGTTCCCCTAACCATCGACCAATCTGCAGGTGCTTCCAGAGTCCTAGGCTCAAGAAGGGCTATGGCTATATCAGACGATAGTTTAATTCGTGGAGGTATGGACCCAGATGCACAGGTTGCTGGTAAGCAAAGTGCGGAGGAAGCAATTGCGGAAGCTGAAGCTGAAGTGTTACTACCTGAACTAGATGCAAATGCAATAGAAGCTATAGCTAATGGCAATGGTCCTTTTGTTATAAAGGCGTTGGTTAACTCTATTATAGATGGCCTTGAAAGCGGAAGGATTAAGAATCCTAGAACAGCTAAAGAGGCTTTAGTTCCCTCTAAAGTTAAGCGCATTATCGCTGAGATAAACCGCGTCCGTGCTGGTTCAATGTTGGGTGGATTAACCACCATGACAATGGCTGTTGTGTCTAACCATTTCCATATGATTTATGAGCCTGCACTTGAATATGCAAGCCGATATAACTTTGGATTGACCAAGGCATCAAGGGCATCACAGGGTGCTGATAAGTTAGCCCGTGCTAGAGCATTAGCACAATACTCTGGCAACATGCAGTATTACTTGCAAGGTTGGAAAGAAGCAATGAAAGCTGTAAGGCTTGGTGTTCATCTTACTGACCCTAACGTAACTCACATGGAGTCTAGTGCAAACCTAGCAGGCAACAAAGGTAAGTCTAAGAAGCGTATTATTTATGAGAACATCACAGGCTATGCACACACTGTGCTTATGGCATTGGATGAACAACATAAATTTACACGCGCTCATTCTCTAGCATTTGCTGACGCAGTAGTTGAAGCTAAGAAATTAGAGATGAAAGCTGCTGAACAAGGAAAGGTTGCATTTAAAGAAGGTAGTGCTGAAGCTGAGTTATTTATACAGCAACACATTGCTAGAATGTTTGATGAGCATGGTGCAGTTAGAACAGTTGATGATACGGGTACACCACAAGGCAAGGCTGATGCAAAGTTAGGTGAAGCTATTATGCGCGAGATACGCATGGAGACTTTTACTGAAGAACTTGTTGGTCTTGTAGGTAAAACAGTTAATGGTATAGCTGGAGCAGGCGGTGGTGCTGGTGCGTTTATTCTTCCATTTAGACGCGCGCCAGTTAACTCTATTTCCTATGCACTGCAGTACGCACCTATACCTGAATCTATATTTGGCATGCCTGTTATGAGATTTATCTCTGCAAAGCAAGATGCAATACTTAGGTCAGGCGATGAAGTGCAGATAGCTAAACTACGCATGCGTAAGAAAGTCGGAGCAATGGCAGGTGCATACTTATGGTATAAGGCTGACTCTGGTGAATTAACTGGTGGTGGTCCTAGTGACTACAAAATGCAGCAAGCTTGGATAGAGGCAGGAAATAAGCCGTACTCAGTAAAGATTGCTGGTACTTGGATTCCTTATGCAAAGATTGAACCTTTCTCTACTGTGATGGGTGTGATGGCTAACTCTCATTACATCTGGAAGATGGACCCAGAGAGATTTCAAGATGGAACTGCTCATGTTGTTGAGGCTGTGCAAGTTGCTTTAGTACAAAGCATACTTAATAAAGCTTACTTCTCTGCTATAAACGATTGGATGAAGTTAATGGCTGGTGAGGACAACAAGCTCATAACCACAAGAGATGCTGCAATAACATCCTTTGTTCCTAACGCACTGAACCAGATGAACTCTGACCCTAATGTTCGTGAAGCTACGGACTTACTAGAGAAGGTACAGCGTAAGATAGATGGATGGTCCCAAGAACTTGGGGCGCAGTATGACATTACAGGTCAGCCTATGTTGAAGCCTAATGATGGGTGGAATCTATTTAAGCAGCCTAATGTTCGTGCAGATGAATCAAGTGTGGCGCAAACTGTTATGACAGAAATCTATGACTTGCGAGTTGTGCAAGATAAAGATGGATTGTTAGGTCCGCCACCAAGGAATCTAAGTGCAGGTCGCAAAGATTATCGTGAGGTTTATGATAGGAATGAAACTGAATCTGTGTACGCCAAGTACAACAGATTTATCGGTGAAGTTACTATAAAAGGCATGACTCTTGAAGAAGCTCTATACGATAAAATAACTTCTAACCAATACCAGAGTAAACCTAAATCACCTTACCTTGATGTTGACTCACCTCATATCGGAATCTTGTCGGAGATTATTAAAAAATACAGAAAGAAAGCCAAGAGTAGGCTGCTTGATGAGTCCGATGCTTTCAGAGAACTTTATGATGTCCTTGAAGACAAGAAGCGTGAAGTTAAATATGCACGTTAACTAACCATACCAAGCCCCTCAGTCGAGGGGTTTCTTTTATCCCCCCTTATTTAAACATAGAGAATTATAATGGCCTTATCCTTTGTGACATACACAGGTGACGGGAGCAATAGAATATTTAACTTAACATTTACCTACCTTCAACAAGCAGAAGTAGGTGTTAAAGTTAATAATGTTGCTGTCACATTTACATGGCTAGACTCTAGCAGAGTTCAGCTAACAACAGCACCAGCATCAGGAGCAGTAGTCGAAGTACGCAGAACATCTTCAAGAACAGCGCGTGTTGTTGATTTTCAAGATGGTGCTGTGCTTACAGAAGCGGCTCTTGATGCAGACAGTAACCAACTGTTTAACCTATCACAAGAAGCTTTTGATGCTTCAGATTCAGCGGTAAAGCTTGATTCAGACAACGTGTTTACTGCAGCCAATAAGCGCATTAAGAACGTAGCTGACCCTGTTAACGCACAAGACGCTGTTACTAAGACATGGGCAGAAACTGGTCTAACTTCACAGCTTAGTTCAGCGACTGCTCAAGCAGTTATAGCAACAACTAAGGCTGCTGAAGCTGCTACGTCTGCGACTAACTCAGAGACATCTAAGACTGCTAGTGGTGTAAGTGCTACTGCATCTGCTGCATCTGCAACTGCTGGTGCTGCAAGTGCTGCAACCGCAACTACCCAAGTTACTTTAGCTACTGCACAGAAAACTATAGCAACAACCAAGGCTTCAGAGGCCAGTGCGTCAGCAACAGCTTCAGCAACTAGTGCTACAGCATCTGCCGCTAGTGCAGCAGCGAGTGCAGCGAGTGCAGCATCTATAACGGGTGCAGAATCAACGGCAACCACTAAGGCTAGTGAATCAGCAGCAAGTGCAACAGCATCTGCTAACTCTGCCGCAGCAGCAGCCGCAAGCTTTGACTCGTTTGACGACAGGTATCTAGGGGCTAAAGCGTCTGAACCATCCGTCAATAATGATGGTGACGCTCTAGTGGCTGGCAACCTCTACTTCCTAACGGGAACGGGTATGCAAGTCTACGATGGGTCTAACTGGATTGCAGCAAGTTCTAGTGGCAACGTGTCTCTGTACTCCTATGAATACATTGCCACCGCAGGACAGACAAGCTTCTCAGGAAGTGACGTAAATGGTCAGACTCTAAGCTACACAGCTAATAATATTCATGTGACTTATGGTGGCTTGGACATTCCTAAAGCAGACTATGTGGCGACAAACGGAACTACAGTTGTCCTAGACGATGGGGCGGTAGTAGGCACGATTGTACGCATAGTAGCGTTCCAATCATTCGTAGTAGCTAACACCTATACACAGGCACAAGCTGACGCACGTTATAAAGCGATTGGTGCGAGTGAAGGTGGGCCTAGCTTGGGCCTCAATTCAATTATCAGAACCAACGCAAACACAATCAGTGAGAACATAACAATTCCTGCTAACACAAACGGAATGAGTGCAGGGCCAATCACTATTGCGAATGGCAACACTGTAACTGTTACAGGCACTTGGAGTATCGTATGAGTAC
>Ga0196887_1000191_pt1 | contig 30099 bp, 17 predicted proteins | sample VirMetDEL_Mar_31_FD_169094 | JGI IMG/M metagenome (GOLD analysis project Ga0196887, IMG submission 169094) | Aqueous microbial communities from the Delaware River and Bay under freshwater to marine salinity gradient to study organic matter... | ecosystem: Environmental > Aquatic > Marine >... | reverse complement strand
CATATGCAATGGCTGTTACAGCGTCTGAGGTGCCGTACAGAGTTGCTTGAGCATTCTCTTGGAAGAGAGGCTTCTCGTCGTTGTAGATTTTGGCTATCTGTTCAGCGGTTGGGGCTGTTGCTGAGATTCGGAGGAGTGCTAAGGAACCTGACATTGGGTTAGCTAGCGTGTGGCTCACACCGACCTTTGTTGAAAAATTACCTGATAGATTATCAGTACAATTGCCGCTAGCTACCGCTATGCCATTTAAGTAACAAGTGCCTACGCCACCTTGCCGCTTGAAGCTAAAGTGTGACCACGCCCCATCTGCAACAGCCCCTCCCGCTATAATGGTGGTGCCTGCTGTTACCATGCGAAGTGCGTTGTTGAATACATGAAATTGTATTCTATTAGTCGAATCTACGCCGTTACCTCTATCGATGATAGCCTCATCATCACCTGTCAAATTAACCCAACCCATCACACTAAAGTCACCAGTACCAAAGTCCAGATCACTGTTATAAGGCTGACTTAAATAATTACTAGAACTAAACCCACTGTACCCTACAAGGTCAGCACCCGTTGCTACGGCCGTCTTGTTGACTGTGCCGAATACTTGGAGACCGTTGCCGTTAGCACTGCGGTCTGGTTCTGCTAGGCGTACTGAGATGTTGTCTAGGTCTACTACACCTGTTCCACCTGCCCCCACATATAGGAAATTATGTTCATCTGCTATAAATGTATTGGTGTAAGTCATACTACCAATATCGGGGTCCACCTGACGGTCGGGAGCGGTTGTAGCATCCCCATTTAGTCCGAAGTGGGCAGTTGCCCCACTAATTACATCAACATCCATTGACAGTGTATAAAGCTCCCCACTAACCATGCCTGTTAATTCTTGTACTGCTGACGACCAACTACCAGCATTGGCGCTATCACTTACCCGTAGCTTTCCTCCCACCGATGAAATTACAGCGTTATAAGCAGTCCACCCTGTAGTAGTGCCACCATCACCATTAGTCACCAACTCAGTACCAACAACATCAGTCGTATCAGTATCCGAAAGGGTAGCTAACTTGATGTCACCGTTCATCCAGCCTGTGTTGTAGTCTGAGGTTATGTAGGCTACAGAGCCTTTTGATGGGGTTGCTGGGTTTTCGTCTAGGAGTGTTAGGCCAGAAATAGAGCCTATCCCAACCTTATCATACAACTTAAACCTACCAGTGGATAAAGGGACAGGCACACCATCCGTTTCAGATGTAGATACGATTAATGATATGTCATTGTAAGTCAACACAATGTCACTTGAAGGTATGCTCCTTAAATAATACCTACGTCCACCAGAAATTCCATTATTATCTAAACCAAAGAATAGTAGACCGTTCTTGAATCGCACTAGGTATGAGTAACTATATGTTGCCCCAGATGACTGAGTTATATCAACAACAGTCCCATTATCCTTAATCACACTCACGCCGCCATCAGTAGCAACAGCAATAGTCGGGACAGGTAGTCCAGTGGCAGGGTCTATTGGTGCGTTGGGAAGGACGGTCATGGCTACGTCGTTGGCTGCGGCGAAGACGATACCAGTCACATAATCAATCTGGATATATCCTCCAGATAAATTTCTATCTGCTATATTTTTTTGTGAAGCATAAACTGTTGCGGATTTGTTATATATAGCTTTTTCATCTATAAAAGATATTGTTGTTAGCCCTTCACCCCATGATCCTCTTCCCGAGCTTGCAAGAATACCGTTTACCATCATACTCTTTATGCCCGTTTGCACAGCCAGCATTCCTAATGCCGCTACACTACCAGTTCCCGGTCTTTGAAACACCATCCACATTGGCAGAGCTGAATCATCACCATCGTAGATGGTAACTTTATCAGCTTCAGCCACAATCACAGCAACGGTGGGAAACTCTTTGCGTGATCCACGAGTGGCAGTGTTTAGTTCCTCATTATACCAACTGGTATTCTGAGTACGCTTACGCCATGCACCGCCGTCCGAATCCTTTCGGGTATCATATATGAACGTATCGACTGCTGTTACGGCAATCGTTGCATCAACTGCGGTTTTTATGATAGCCATTACATGATCTCCTCAAGTGCGAATTTATACTTCTTACCATTCTTATTGTTTATGATGTACAAGTGCTCTTCGCCTTCTTGGATTGTCCAGTTACCCTTAGTCCCATCAACAGAGTTACCTTCAGCTCGTGATTCGTTAGAAAGTACTAAATCCTGTGTGTAGATGTTCTGCCAAGGACTAGCAACGCTACCTAAGTCTTGAGTATTGGTTCCAGGTAACACATCTCCGATAGATACCGTTAGATCTCCTGTTGCCGACAGAATCATACGCTCTGTACCACCAGCGTTAAAGGTAAGGGAATCACCTATGGACCCTATTGTAACTTTATAATCAGCGGTGGTTGTTGGGTCTTGGAACTCCATGTGGGCCTTAGTAGTACCAGTTCCACCGATAACTCTAACCGGAAGGTTGTCTCCAGTACCACCTTTTATCGTAAGCTTTCTTGAAGCAGTCGTGCCAATCCCGACATTGCCTGACCCATCAATCCGCATATGCTCAACGCTGTTAGTCTGCCAAGTATGAGCAGCGCCAGCGGAGCTTGTTGCAATGTTATGTACGTTTACAAAATCAGAAGACAGGAACCACTGATGGTTCTGAGCACCAGCTGATAGCGTGATGCCGCCAGTAGCGTCTTCAGCTCCATCTATATGAAGTCTAGCAACGGGAACAGCTACACCAATACCAACATCGCCGGTAGTTGCTATAGATCCGGTCGTTATAGCATTGACCCCATTATCTATGGAGGTTGACGTTATAGCATTAGTGTTTAAAGAGGATGATGTTATAGCACCATCTACTACGAACGCACCGACTAACGGCTGGGTTATATTACTGTGTTTTATCTTAGTTGTCATATTATACTGCCACCGTTAATCGTTGTGCTTTGACTGTAGTGTCAACATTCGCCGGAGAAACAAGTAACCGAACCTCACCACCAACGATGTCGCCATCAATGGTGCCTAGGCTACTACCGGAATAGATTGTTCCAAATTCGGTCATATAAACAGTCGTTCCGTCATGAATGAGCAGTACTTCGGTTGAATGAAATGCTGTACTTGTGGACATCTGTACCAAGTATTTGGCAGTTCTGTATGTAGTCGCTAGGAATGCATCAGCCACTTGATTTACGTCTGTTGTAGTTAGAGCTGATTCTACTGGATTGAGTGCGTCACGATTGAGGAATGCTGCTCGTGCCAGAGAGACGATCTCTACGATGCCGGATGTTATTGGCTGTTGCAGTACAATTGAAGTACCACCTGTGGCCGTATAATCATCACCGTTTACGAGTCTAATACCGTTTGCATAGACCTCGACTTTGCCTACATCGTAAGCAAGCACATCACCGTTATCATCAGCGCCAGTGAAGGTCTGCTGAGAAGTGGCGAATGTGTATAGAAAATTCTTATAGTCTCGGATTGAGACGGCAGCTGATAGTGTTGCGATGATACGAACTTCGATCTCATCGTCAAGCTCAGGAGCTGTTGTGAATGTTAGGATTGGACCCAAATACGAATACTCAGATGTGTGCTGAAGCACTCCATTGAGATATACGAATATATTCTGTTCAGCAGCCGGGGTGACCGACATAGTGAACGTTGCGGTAGTTCCATCACCTGTACCAGTGTCAAGATAAACAGTTGACTCTGCGGCTGATGATGCTCCTGCTGCACCTGCGAAGGATACAATGGATTCTACTCCACCAACATCTTTCTTTATGTACAGTTTTCCGTCATACGTATTAAGTGCGACTTCGCCTAATGCTAGACTGGCTGTTGTCGGGACTTTACCCGCAACTGCACTTCTTTTTAATTTAATGGTTGACATGTATGCTCACACCTGATATAATAGCTATATAGCTTCTAATTAAGACAGAGATGCTTGAATGGTATGTACCAAAGCATCCCCGTCTCTGTACTATCTATTTAGAACGTTCCACCATCGATCGTATCAATAGTTACAAGGCCACCAGCAGTAACATCAAAGTTAGTTGCATCGTACGTAGAAGTACCAATCCCGCCAACTGTATCAGCAATGTTGATATCAACCGTAACAGCAGCAGTCTCACTTCCAGAACCAGTAACAACAACACCGTTAGATGTGGTGCCATTAGCGTCTGTCTGTCCAGCTGTACCTTCGGCAAGTGTAGAGACATATGCACCGGTAGTGTCTGTGCCAAGAGCAACAGAGTTAGCTTGGATAGTGGTAGCAATCGAGTGTGCAGTTGTACCGAAGTCACTTACTGTAATCTGACCAGCAACATCGCCCGTTAGGGTGAATGTTTGCGAAGCAAACTTAACAGTGTCTACGTTAACGTTGGCAAGACTGAACGATGCATCAGCTCGGTTGACTACGTTATCGTTTAAGTCTGTGTCGATCAGTTCATCGAATACGTAGAACTCACTGGTGGTAGAATCTCGGAAGATACCAGCGAATTGGTCGTTAACTCCATCGTTATAGCTACCAACAAAACCGATATCGATTGAATCAGCTGTGTTACCAGAAGCAAGTCTGATGAGTGCGTCTTCAACTTCAAGCACATCAACATTAACAGAGGTTGTAGTACCATTAACAGTTAAGTTACCACCAATGATTGCATCACCAGCTGTTTCGAAGTCGCCAGTTGTAGCATCTACGGTAAAGTTACCAGCACCAACGTCCAAATCGCCAACGACTGTTAAGTCATGACCGATCGTTGTTGTGCCACCACCTTCGCCACCAGTACCGATTGCGACAGTAGTTGCTGCACCGAATGCATTAACAGTAGTAGCAGTGGTATTGAGGAGATTGAAAGTAGTCTGATCAGTAGTGATATCACCACCAACTACTTCTAGATCACCAGTAAGAACCGTGTCGCCACCGACATATAGATTCTCGGCAATGCCTGCGCCACCAGCGACTACAAGTGCGCCAGTTGTATTGCTTACTGCGCCAGTTGTCTGCAATAATCGAAGACTTACTCGATCTAGTTGACTGACTTCGACTGTACCAGTACCAGCAGCATCGGCAGCGTAGAAGTGCAGAATATCGTCAGAAGCAGCAGGTGAAGATTCTGCAATGATGTATGTGAAACCATCGACAGAGCGAACACCACCAAGAGATGACCAGTTAGCACCAGAGTAACCTTCGAACTGAGTGTTGTCACTGTTATAGCGAATTGCGCCAGTTACAGTAGGACCTTGCTGAAGATTGGTGCCTGATGGAATAACGAGACCGTTTGTGCCAGATATTGTAACATATCCAGTACCGTTCGGGGTCAGTACGATATTACCATTGGTATCAGTTGATGACAGTGTATTGCCATCGAGCCGCATGTTATCAACATTCCATTGGCCAGTAACTGTTCCAGTACCAGTCTGAGAATAATCAGCTACTACGGTCAGTGTTGTGCCATCGAATGTGAAGTTCGAGTCGTCTTCTAGTTCACCAGCTGTGCCAGCAATGACGATTCGATTGTTCGTCAAGTCGGTTACTGCGACAGATGCCAAAGTAGACTGACCAGCAACTTCTAAAGTGCTCGCCGTGTGTACTGCACCAGTAGTTCCATCAACGGTGAAGTTGGTTGAATCTACAGCAATACCACCATTAGCGTTAAGTACGCCAGTGAATGATGTGGAAGATGCAAACTCTACGACGCCATTTAGCTGAACAAGTCCAGAGCCATTTGGAGTAAGAACGATATTTCCATTGGTGTCTGTTGAGGATATCGTGTTACCGTTGATAGTTATGTTATCAATGTTAAGGATATCAATCTTGCTGTTAGCATCAACAATTAGAGCAGAACTTGCTGTCAACGTACCATGTACGTGGTCTGTCATGTCAGTAAAGTACTTACCGCCGATGACATCAATTGCGTTTGCTATTCCACCAGACTCGCCGCTTGTACCTAAGTACAGTCGATCGCCGCCGTTGGCTTGAATACCAGCACCATAGGTATAACCTAATTCTCCCAGCGCAAGCGCTGTGGGTGCTATGACACCACTGGATCTTTTTATCTTAATTATAGACATTAAAAGTTGCCCCCATTTATAATTGTATTTACGTTATCCATTTGATTTGTAGCTACCCACTTAGAAGTTGTGCCGTTATATAGTATTACAGAGCCATCCGCTTGATTATTAGTATCTAGATCGAATAGATCACCCAATTTAATAGTGGCAGCATTAATTTGATAGTTCGTCACCATTAGATTCTGATTAGGAGTCAGCTTAGCTTTTATGTTTTGATTGACTGCCATGACGCTATATCCTCGTCATTCCAGGTGATACAGTTACGGTGCCTTGTACAACACGTGATACTGATCCTCCTGATGTTGTTATTTCTATGTCATACAGATATCTACCAGGCTCCAAAAGAGTGGTCTCATCTTTACCGAGCGACATCGATATCTGGCCAAGCACACCATTATGCGTACAGATAAACGTGGTAGCGTTGGCGGATGAATAGTTTTTTCTCATCTGAGCCGCCACTGTATGGTCACGTAAATCGTATACAGTATTAGACGCAGTTTCTACGTCAATGATAGCAGAGTAGTCTGTGCCTTGGTCGATTATGATATTTGCTTTAATTGCCATGATTTTTCCCTAATCTATGCTACATGTATTTATAAATAATGATATCGACTAACTTTACACCAGATAGATTCATCACATAAAACGTATACTACATGTTGATAAACTTGCGAATATATGCCGAGTTGGGAGTATAGATTTTCTATAATCAGTTGAGTCTGTGGATCTGATACTAAGATTGGGAGTTACTAACTCCCGTTATAGCTTATCTTAGTATCGAGATGTTGTATTATAGGCCAGCACACTTAGCTTCCAGCTCTTCGACCTTCAACGTCAATTCCTTAATTGCATTAACTAATACAGCGGTCATATTGTGGTCTTTATAGAACAGGTGCTCTGAGTCCTTACTGTCAACCACCACAGAGTTTTCGCCCTCTATTGCCAGAATGTCTTGCGCTAAAAATCCATAATGCTCATCACCGGTAGGAGTCGCATCTTCACGACTTTCCCTAAACTTGTAAGACACTGGAGATAGTTGTTTAACGAAATCTAGCCCATGAGGCACTTCTTTAATTTCAGTTTTGTCTCGTGCATCCGATGTCACCGTCCAGCCAACCTTTATGTAAGCGTTAGTGACTGAGGTTGATCCCATTGCTATCAGGTTGCTCTGCGTTGTGATGGTGTAGACCGGGCTGTAGTAGCCATAGTCTCTAGATCCACCAATTACGATATTTCCGTCACCGGTTGTTATGTTCCGACCGGCGGACATTCCGAGACCGATATTATTCTCACCGGTCGTGACACCGAACAGCGCTTCATATCCTATACCCGTGTTATATTCACAATTGTTTGTTGCACTCTGTATTGCGCTACGACCGACCGCAACGTTGCCACGGCCTGAGCCCAAGGCATACAACGCACTCACACCAATAGCAATGTTATCATCGCCACTGCCGCTCGCTACTTTACTGTTGGTGCTTATAACAACGTTGTTGTCCGAGCTGGTGTAGGCGGTAGGGTACTGACTACTATCACCACCACCCACTACCAGGTTGTTATCTATAAAGACATATCCATTGAGGTGTGGTCTAAAGGTAGTCGGTATGCTAGTTAGATTGGAGTATGTGTGAGAGTGGCTATCGTTATTAACAGAAGCTGATATCGAAATATTAGCAGTGCCATTGAACGAGACTGCTGTAGCAGTAATATCACCAGTAATATCGATTGTTCGACTAGTCGCTAGTTTAGTAGCAGACACCGCAGTAGCTGATGATCCTAGTCTACCGTTAGCATTATCATTGGCGGCTTTGACAGCACTCTCTGTTGCTGCGAGCGATGTTGAAGTGCCAGTGACACTGGATGATAGTTTAACGATACCAGTTACTGCGGTACTTGCGCTAGGAAGACTTGACCAAACGGCCTCGCCAGATGTTGTACCATACTTAAGGAAATTTCCTGTAGACCCACCCGATGGAACGTGTTTATTTCCAGCGGTGATTGGATGCGTGTATACTGTATCTGTGTTGGTATCAACATCCTCGCCCCATTTTGCCTTTCCTGAGGAATCCCATCTTAATATCTGTCCTGTAGACCCAAGCTCTGGAATGTGGTTGACGCTAGGATGCGTGTATGAGTACTCAGTGGCCCATGTCGCAGTACCAGATGCGCTATACTTAAGGATCTGTCCTGTAGCGCCACCCGATGGAATATGCTTATATCCAGCGCCAGTTGGATGCGTGTATGAGTACTCAGTGGCCCATGTCGCAGTACCATCTGCTGACCATGTTAATATCTTTCCTGAAGACCCACCCGATGGAACGTGTTTATTTCCAGCGGTAGTTGGGTGATCAGTGGCATGGCTGTATATGGTGTCGTTGTCTGGCGGAGTAGCCCATGCGCCAAGTCCATTTAGAAACTGACCACTAGTACCGGAAGTCTTTGCTGCAATAGCCCCACCTGTACTGGTCACAATAACTTTACTAGCAGTGGTGCCTATCTTTCCGTCATTAGTCAAATTACCATGCGTATGCGAACTTGGCGTAAATGATGACGGTATGCTAGTTAGATTGCCGTATGTGTGAGCGTGACTATCATCGGACACAGCAACGGTGAGTGTTACATTACCGCTACCATCAAAACTTACAGATCCAGATGCGTCGCCAGCAAGTGTTATTGTTCTAGAATTAGCTAATTTAGTAGCAGTACTTGCGTTACCAGTAACAGCGCCAGTTACGGGACCAGTAAATCTAGTAGCTGTGATGGTGCCAGCTGCAAAGTTGCCAGAACCATCTCGCTGAACTATCTTAGAGGCGGCGTTTGTTGATGACGCATCTGTTATATTAGAGGAAGTATGCGTATGGCTATTGTTATCAACAGAAGCTGATATCGCAATATTGGAACTGCCGTCAAATAAGACTGCTGTAGCAGTAATATCACCGGTAATATCGATTGTTCGGCCAGTCGCTAGTTTAGTGGCAGTATCTGCATTACCAGTCACATCGCCAGTTACATTACCTGTTACGTTACCGGTAACAGCACCGGTTAGTGGGCCAGCGAATTTGGCCGCCGTGACCGTTCCGTCAGCGCCAGTACCAGTAAGCGTGATACGTTTAGTCGTAGTTAGAGCGCCAGACATCGATCCGCCTGCTCTACCTAGATACGTGGTGCTTAATAGAGTTTCATTTTCATAGATATTTCCCTTAGCCCATATATTACCACCATTCAATCCAATGGATACGCCCGGGACGCCATTATTCGTGAAAACAATTTGATTACCCGATGCCATCAACTGCTGAGCAGCGGTATATGTTGGAGAAGTCAGCGCCGTGAGGTTATCTGGGTGATAGTACGCTATCCCATGCAAATTACCAAAGGTGTAACCATCATCTGGTATCTTATATGCAGTGCCCATTGACCAAACATGACCAATCCTTGTAGTTGCATATGCCCCATATGCACCATGCGATCGCTCGGTGTCGGTCGCTAAGAGTTGACCGGTCACATTACCATCGATGTTACTCGTAATCAGGTCAGGTAAAAGACTATCGTCGATGATTAGACCAGAGCCAGTGATTGCACCAGCAGTCTCGTCTACTCTGAGCACAACACTGCCTTTCTTAATATCAAACTGAGTATGAGTTGCGTTCGTGCCAGCAGTCCATGTGAGGATGTCACTTAAGTAATATTTTACTTCAGATGCAACTGTGTTATTAACTTGCATCTCGCCGTTAACTTTTACATCAGCATTTACGGTTATTATATTTGCAGAATTTGACGAGGTCGCATCAATCGTGTCGACAAACAGCGTCCCGCCTGATGTGATATCACCAGTTAAAATTATGTTGCCGGCATTCGTTTCGGAGTCACCAATCGTAACAGTATTGCCTAACGCAGTAATGATCTGATTGGTTCTATCCTTCCATTGTCCGAAGGTGTTTACGTTGTTAATAGCTGTTAGACTTGTACTCATTTTATCATCTCTTTAACTGTGGTTTGGATTGCTTCCATAGCACACTCTAATTTACATATCCTAGTCTCTAGGTTCTTTATGTATTTATCATGGTCACGCCTAGCTTTAGCGCTCCGATATGCATTCATATCGGTGTTTACAACGCCAGCATTAGTTCTTACGTAATCTGAATGTATCATGTGAGTGCAATCGCTCTGTAGTCATATATATGTGGAAACAAATTGACCGATGGTGTTATAGTCAAATCGTTTGCATATAGTTCCACGTCAGTTGCGTGTCTTAACACGAACTTCATCTGGAAAGAGCTGTATGCATACGTGTATGTTGCCTCATCGAGAATGTACTCGAACTGTCGATAATCCTTTGTGTTCGCAGTGTTTGAGTATAGATCTGGATTTTGGTTATCTATCAATATCCAATCACTTTGAACTTCGACGTTTGTTGGGTACGTGAATCTAACATAAGCATCAACGATCGTTCCAGCAGGTCGATATGCACTCATGAACACCTTCAGACCATTCGCATCCAACTGCTCCTGTAAGACAATCTCCTTAGAGATCCAGCTAGATGAAGTATCAACACTTGATGTTATTTGGTACTGATATACGTTTAGAATTGATAAGTCTGCATCAAGTATAGGAGAAGCTGTCTTATATCCACCGTTTGACATCGTAACCCGAATAATGAAGTCTTCAGAAGATGCATCGCCTGTATTTACGATACGACTCTTACTGTTCATAATACGATTACTGTTCAACATATAGACGTTTCCGTTCGCAGGAATAGTCTTATCAACATCTTCACCATTATACAGAGTTAGATCTGTTGATGTTCTGATTGAATTATTGGCCAGTATCTGTGGTTGGAAGTATGAGAGTGGCTCATTATCAACAGTAGTTATCGTCGCAGATGCGCCGCTATCGTAACCAGTAATGACTTGAGAATTGTCTCTTGCCGTACCGTCACTTGCCACTCCTACAGAAATTGCAACAAACTGTTGTCCAACGTACGGAGTACCAGTTGCGCCAGCATCATTCCAGTTAGCAATTGTCGTGACTTCGCCTAAGTTCGTGATCGTGTATGTGTCGCCTATGATAAGAGATCCCATAGTAGTTGACGCATTATCATCCACAAAGTTGGTTGCTGTTGCAGAACTTGCTTTTAGGAACAGTCGATCAGGCTTCTTGTTATCGAAGTGCGACACTCTACCAGCAACACATATGTACGCCGTTGCGGACGAAGTTGTCGTTGAGTTATAAGGAGTCTCTATGGTTAAAGTCGTTGTTGTGACTTCACTGACAACAGTCGTAGTAACAACAGATATCTTAGACAAGAACGTATTTGCACCAGATTCTATGTAGACGTAATCGTTTTGTGCGAATAGTGTAGTGCCAGCAATTGTTATTGTCTGTAGCGTGTCACCGGTAATAGCAGCCGTATATGAAGTTGACTTTTTGATAAAAGCCAGTTCGTCGTTAACGAAGTTATTGGTTGTTCCACGTACAGTCAGAAACTCAACATCATTCGGAACAAGGTTTATATATCCACCGGTTGTTTGGAAATCATAACGCTTCACCGAGAACTTGATATCCTCATCTTGGTAGGACTTCCAAGCACTATCGTTAGTTGAGGTAAACAGAATTCCGTCACCCCAATCGTTAGTGATTGATACTCCAGTTGCGACATCAGTGCCACCAACCTTTGAAGTCCAGATCAAATAGTCAGGAGAGTTTGCATCAGGAATAACAACGAAGCAGTACTCTTTCTCTACATTAAGTTTAACTGGGTTCTTAAATTCAAACGTAGTAGCTATTGCAGCAGTAGTTGATACATTAACTTGGCTTGAACGTAGATGTTTTCTAGCAAAAGGAAGTATAGATTTTGCTGGGTACCCATTTACAACTTCACGAAGCTCTATTGTAACGCCAGTCGCAATGCTCTTAGTTTTGAAGTATACTTCAATCTCACTAAGCATCACAGTACTTGCGCCAGCTGCCTGAGCTGTTCGTATTTTAAACGTTTGAGCGATAGGATCTGTTGGAGCTGCCCGAGTAAACTGACGTTGCACAACAGTATCAGACACATCGATATCGCCGGTACGAGTCGTATAGTTCAATTCGGACTTACCGATATCGAAGTTAAACGCTCGGTAAGTTGCTTTTGAGTACGAAGTCTTGGTTGACTCTATATTAGCATAGACGTTTACGTCAACCATCTCTAATACATTTTCACCAACAAAGAACGTATCAGCCGGAATCTTAAAGACTGCACTGAGTGTTCCTTCTGAATCTGTACGAACTGCACCACCTTTGGTTCCACTAATCTGAACTGCGGAGACGTTATACTCAGTAGTAGAGTTAATTGTACCAGGATACACATGGGTGTCAACAGCTGCTTGTTGGAAGTAGAAGTAGTGACGTGTATTTGGTCTAAGACCTGTCACAAGTACCTTAACTTCTCTAGCCTGAACATAAGGCTTAGTGTTGATATCAGTGACGAAGTTGCCTACAGGTGTAGAGAACTTGCTGTTTACGGCTGATATATCGGCTGTTTGTGCATGAGACGTGATATAATCTCGCTGCGCCTGACCAGATCCAATACCAACAAATCCGTTAGACTCGGACGTGTCCACATCTTCTCGAGTGAGTGGCATCATCTCTTGGATGTTATCGACCAGATCCAGAAGAGATTCGGCAAAATCAACTTCGAACTCGACTTCTGGGTTCGTGATCATATTGTAACCAGCATCGAATGGAGGATGCAAGTTTGATCTGCCTTGATAGCTATAGAAACTAGATACACAGTTTCTGAAGGTAGTGGCATACGGTTGACGAATAGATGCTACTCGTGTTCCTACATCGGCCAGAGTTGCGACATCTTGAAATACGTTAGCGCCAACAGATGACGCAATCTTCATATCAACTTGGTATTGCGTTACCGCAGGAGTTGCAACGGTTCTAGACTTATCTACACCAGCTTTAAAAGCAGGATCAGATACATCACCTATCTGGAGTCCTTTGAATCCATCTACCAGGATACCATTCTTGAATCGATTGATGCCTGATGCATCTGGAATGAAGATATCATTAGCTTCTTTCTCTAGTACGTTAAGAGCCACTAGATCAGTGAGCCGATCAATCTTTCGTTCAATTTTTCCGATGTCATCCATCGTATACGTCTTATTAGAAACGTCTTGAATCTGTATAGAGTTATTACCAGAGATCTTCGTTAAGTTATTTGCCTGATCTCCAGGAACTAGTATGTGGTTGATTGCGTACAATCCAGCAATAGAAGGTCTTCTTGGAGCTTCTGCCTCACCACCCTTGTATATAGAGAACACCCCAAACTCGTCAACCACTAAGCTATCGATTCTGGCCATATAATATGACTGAGTTGATGATATGCTGCTATCGATTGATGGAGATACACCAGATATGATAGTTTTAGATACCACCGTTGCCGTCGGCGCACCAGCTGAACTTGTTGAGTATGTAACAACCGGAGTGACGTACTGTCTAAAGTCATATGCGTTCAACAGGTTATATTCAACACCATTTTTACCATAATACAACTTAATCAGCGTCTTAGATGTTACGTTATTATAGCTGTCTACAGTCAAATATCCACTACCAATGGTAGACGTTCGGCGCAGAACCTTAACTTTCATCAGAAGATTTGAGTTCTCGAGGGTCTCGCCTGTCTTCACTGTTAGGTGAGAAATGTCATAGAAATGATCTTTCTGATTCGTGACAAGTCTGAACTTACCGGTAACGTCGATAGCATCAACACTTCCAAAGTCATCTACTACCTCAAGAATCTGTACAACGTTAGGCAGACCAGTCGTCACTTTACCGTCAGCGTACACTGCTTTCACGTAAACGTCAATCTCTTCCAGTGCATCTTGCTGAGTATTAGTGACGATCGCATCATAGTACAAGAATGCTGGGTCGCTAGCTTCGAGAGTTATGGTTACTATACCAGCGGATACTGTCGCTGTACATGCAATAACATTATTTACTGCGTCTACGGCGAATATGTTTGATGTCAATGGCTGCTCGTTAGAGGTAGGCGATATAGTCAAAGTTGCTGAAGGAGATGCTACGGCAATGCGCTTTCGTTGTACGAATGATACCGCAGAGATTGATGATAGACTTGATTTACCTGCATCGAAGATCTTACCTGCACCGTTAGCGCCGTATAATACACCAGTGTTTGTCAGTGGAGTATTAGAGATCTTAGTTGGTGTAGCGTTCTCTTGTCCGGCAACACGATCGATTGCATATACAAAGAGTTTGCCGGGAATTACGTTTGCTATGGAGCATGTTCCAACTACGGTAGCGCCATTATAGATAGACACTCGGCTGCCGTCAATTGCAAAGTTATCCAATGCCTGACCAGTTGTGTGATCATACGTATAGTACTGACCATAAGATACGCCAGTGAACTGGTTAGTCTTCGTCTGCGTAAGAGTTGTAGGATCGATCAATAGACGCTTGCTTGAAACGTTAACGATCTCGTTACCAAATACGTACGCTTTACCAGGAGATACTACAGCATATGCATCCAGACCAGTCTGCTCGAGTGTGACATTAAGTCCACGAGTTACGTAGTTGCCAGATTCTTCGTATGTGCGACGAGCGAGTTCGGAGTTGATAGAATTGAACTCGGTACGATCACGAATACGAACTGGGCTGCCATCTACATATCGAATGAGTGCGAAGAACTCTGTTGGCTCTGTTGCAGTCGAGTAGGATACGAGTGTTGGGACCAACTGAAGTCTATCAGCGCCTGGAGCATTCTCGTTGTTGAAACCAGATGCGTTATCAAGTAACGTAGAATCACCATTCGATGTAATTAGGTTCTCTTTTACCGCAAAACCAACTGACACTGTGCCCGGAATGTTAGAGTATTTTGATACAATAATGAACTGCTTCTCGACGAATATGAAGTGTCCTTTTTGGAAGACAACTCCAGCTTCACAAGATACGCCAAAGGATCGACCAACGTGACTAGCAACAGTCGCTGCCGTAACGGTGATTACTTGTGCGCCTAATGAATCAGTTACAACGAGTGACTCGCCTGACTGAAACTGTTTAACATCATTGTCACCGTCTTGAGTCGAGGTCAAATACTTGATGTAGAATGTTTTTAGATCAGGATTCTGAGTTTGGAAGCCATTCTGACCCTTGACTACTTCTGCGACTAGACCTGAAGTCTGACCAGTGATCGTATATGAGGTTATAACACCTTCAACTGTAGTCACTTGATCATAGACGGCTGGATTCACAAATCCAGCTTGATCGTTTAATTTTACAAAGAAAAGATCGTCACGAGCAGTAAGGTTGATACCACTAATGATGGTACCTTCTTTATAGATGTTCGCACCAAAACGTTCTACCTGTTGTTGGAGGATCGTCTGCAATTGCGTCAGTTCTCGTGCTTGTACTGCCTTGGCGGGCTTAAACAGAATGCGGTTAAACTGTTTTGCCTCGCTAAAGTCATCATAGTACGGATCAACGTTTAAGTCTGTATTAATGCCCATGTATTATACTCTTTCCTTAACAGTTTAAAAGTCAAAGATAAATTTTATCTTTTCTTTGCGATCTATTTGTCTGGTGATAGGATCAAAATCAATGTAATGAAGTAGATCTCCGGTATAGGCTACGTATTTTCCATAAACTACATCGGTACTAGCATTATTTATACTCAATGTATAAGCACTAGTGGCAGTCAAGCTGGTTCTGATGTAGATAGTGCCATTTTGAAACTTATTCTCAAATGCACCCACGTAGTCTACCATATAGATTGTGGTCGAGTTCAAACCAGAATCATACACACTTTGGTGTATTTTAGCAGTTATGACCTCATCGCCTTCATCAATGACATCGCCAGCTGTAGGAGCAAATTTATAATGACTCACAACACCAGTGCCAGATGTCACAGATACTGCAACGAATGCGTCTCCTAGCTTATAAACAACCCCAGACGTACCGGCAGCAATGTTCCATAGTGACTGTGTAGTTGTACCAAAATCCGTTATTACATACGAGTTGCCTGGGTACAAAGTAGTGACAGAGGAATCTTTGAGATACTGCTGAATAACATGTCCTGCTAAAGCAGTACCCGTTACATCCCCAGCTATGGTCATCGAAGCTCTGTTATCGAATGAGTCAACGAACACAGCATCACTAAATTCTGGATTCTTCACTAGACCGACTTTAGTGTACGAGTTTGCGTCAGGTATAATACCCTCGACGCCCGAAAAGTTTGTGATGATCACAAGTCTACTCATGGCCATCTCGTGAACTGGCTCAGAGCCATGTCCACCTCTTGGCGATACAACGCACCGTAGAACGGTAGGTGATGTTGCAGTAAGACCTTTTGGGTAAGCAACTTGGGCTTTAGCTATCTTATACTCGGTGCCTTTTGATCTGAAACCAATTCTAACCAGTGTCCCGAACTGATCAAGAATACCGTGAGCTAGACAAGGAGATCCGCTAAGAGTGCTCTCACTGACTATAATCTTAGGAAGTAACTGGCATAATGTGTTCTGTGGAATATCAACCTCAGTCGTTATCGTGAGTCTGATCTGTGTAGCAGAAGCATACGAAGATGCAACAACATTATACAGTTCTCCAGACTCCGATATCTTTAGATACATATTAGCGTACGCATCATCTGTCGAGTATAAGGAAAAGCCAACCTTTGGCGTTATATCAACAACAACGTTCTTTGTTGTACCACTCTGAGCTTGAGAGAATACTGTAACATCGGACGCATTGGTGTTGCTACCATTAGGACCGAATAGATATGCACTGAACTGATTGATAGGCGTAGATTCGATTATAATCTGCGAAACAGTCTCTCTTGCAGCAGAAATTACATCAACGTCTCCATATGCAGGATAAGGAAGAGGTAAGCTGTCCGACGTTTGATAGATAGTGGCATCAGAAGCCGTGATGGAAAATAGATACTTCCACACATAGCCGTCTGCTGTAACGATAAACTCGTCCGAAGATGATACGATACCACTAAACACTGGAGTTATCGTAGAAGGGCTATCGTAATTATTCTCTATACACTTAAAAACTGTATAGTTGCCTTCAATATCAGGAACGGTTACAACCGTATTCGATGTGGTGACATCTTCCATATCATCAAAGTCATCATATACTATGCCAGATGTCCAGTTATTTTTATAGAACATATAGCGAACATCGTTATCTGTTATCCTATTTCCAAAGATAACCCTATTGGTAAACAATCGTTTTTCTATCTGAGTATTCGAGATCACATTGGCTTTATCAATACTTGATGCCATGATGTAGTAGTGCGATTCTGGTCTCAGACTCGTTAGCTGTGCATCGACGAAATCTTGAATATCAGTCGTATTCGCAGAAGAAAGCCCTAGCGTATTATCAGTGTTATATGACTGAAGTAGTGTTAGAAAATTATCGCTTAACGTAGTGTTTTCGTTCTTAAGTGAATTAAACAACTCGCTAGCAGTTTCAACTCTAAAGTTCTCTGTAATAATCTTTGCCATTAGTCTATCCGTTTATCCGTGTTATAGTAGACATGCGTTAATTCCCCATGGATGCGGTTATGCTTGCCGTATATTCTGTATCGAGTACATCACCATCCCAAATTTGGAAATCAATGTCTACCTTGGAGCTTACATTATTACTACTATTTATCAAAGGTGAACTGAAGATTTTTGTGCCAGCAACGCCAATGGTGTCCCTGATCAACGGTTCGTACTTAGCCGGGTCAATAATAGATGACACCTCATACGAATATTCTTGATAATAATGGTTATCGTGAATCCGCTTACTCGCTTCACTTAAGAAGGACGTAGTGGTTTTCCAACGTCCCTCTGTACTACCAGCACCAAATGTTCGTATGGTCGCACTGGCCACCACCTGATTGTAGTACGCACTGTTTGGCTCGATGTTAACGATTGATACGACTTCGCCGTCTGTGTATCTATAGCCACTGTTGATGGTTGCTATGGTCTCGATCTGACCGATCTCATAGCTAGCAGTACCACTTATCGATGCGTTTGCGCCCATTGGCAGTGAGTCTACGTCATATCTAATACTGGCTATGTTATATGGGTTGTTTACAATTAATATCGATATGTCCTCATCAAAGTCGTAGAAGCTTATCTGTCTAAAGTAATAATCGTTGTCAACTCGCTTAAGAAATCTAGCCTTAACCGTATAATCGATCATTGATCCGTCACCCAATACCAAGTTCTCGATCTCCCTTTCCTGGGTGATAATGTCGCCGACTTGCATTAAGAAGTTTGGATTGGTGAAGTTGATTATAAGATCTTTCTTATCGAACTTGGAGACGTTGGCATGGAGCGCATCGATAAACACATTATTCTGATAGTTCGTGCCAGATGATGTTATCTTAAGTGATGCTATTGCACCTAACTGTATGGACAATGGAGTGAACGCATCATTTATCGTGGTAGTTATTATTTCGGACCCGGCACCAGACATACCATAGTCGGTAGAATCGAGTGCTATATTGCTATAGTCACCGATCTGATCTGTAATTAGCGTAACATCCTCGATCTCTGTGATACCAGCAATTTCGAAATTTGCAGTATCGTTATAGTCCGCAATGGCAGTGATTGTGTCCGAGGCGAGGTCGTTAATTTTAATAGTTGTGGTAGAATCGGTAATTGCATCGCCGCCAGACGTTTCGGGTGCGACAGGGAATGACGTGAACTGCTTATAGATGCCCAACGAGGGAAGAAGTTGTGTCTCGATGTGATTTATGTAGTTCACATCAGTCTGACTCCCGTTTATATAAGACTCTAACTCAGTCGCATCTTGAGCAGTTAATCCACCGCTATTGGTTATATCGCCGTTAGCAAATCCATTGTTCGAAATTGTAGTTAGTATGATACCCCAACCATGATTATCCGTAGCATCACCAGCGATGGTCCTTAACAGCTCAACTGGTATCACATACTGTCCGATATAGGTTCCCGATGATACAGTCTCGTTTAATCTAGACGCTCGGGTAACATCATCTGTTGTTCTAATGTATAGCAGGTGCTTAACAAAAGCTACTACGACCCCGGTCCCATTGATTGGACTCGGTGTCGATGCATACACACTTCCACTTGCTGATACTACTTCAGCCTCATCGCAGGAGATTATGTCGCCTGCCTTAATACTAACCACACTCGTTGGGTCAACAACTAATACTTGATTACTGATGCCTATGCTGTTTGATGCATAAGCAGACAGTGGGTTAACATACCCAAATCCACCGTCTTCGATGTTGAATGTGATCTGTCCAGTCGGCGCATCAGATATCGATAGTACATATCCTGTAGCATCAACGCCAAACTTGGTAGATAGAAGCTTAAGTCTATCGCCAGATACTTGACCAGACACTCGAAACTCTGGACTAACCGTGACATCACTAATCGATCCTGATATCAGCTTTCCTACTATAATCGTCACTCCTGATCGAACTACAGTCAAACCGTCATCCGAAGAGAACTTACCTACTGTGCTAGACACGTACACTAGCGGAATAAGAGATCCCGAGAAGTTTACGAAGTTGACCTGATCCACGAATGCTACAGCAGATGATATATCACCAGAAATTCGATCACCCTTTTGAATGGGATAGTCGTCAACGACGGACACTGGTCGCATCTCGAGAAATATGTCGCCACCCCAAACAGAATCCGAAGGACGCAGTATGTTCGAGCTAGGATAGAACACTTCAATCTGCTCATTATAGAACAATTGGAAGAGAAGTTCAAGTGATTCCTGAGTACCCTTTCTTCGATACAAGTCCGATACGTGCTTGATGATAAAGCGTGTATCAATCACGGTATCAAGTGGTAGATCTGCTAGATACTTCTTCTTAAAGAATATTAGAAAGGATGAAAGCGTAGTGTCGATGTCCCGCAACTTAGGTATATTTCGATCCATGCGCTCGTCGACAAACTTGTAATATGCCTTTGTAAACTCGACCATGAACTCGCCATCTTCTCTGTAGACAGATGGGAACTGTTGGTCGATTCCTGAGTGTATACTATCTCGGACTACTAAACTCATTTTATGTCGCCAATGGTGTTACGTTGATTGTAATGTCTTCGCCACGAATAGATATTATTCTATCCTTTGGAGTCTTAACGTCTTTGTTTACAGTAGAAGCTGTGAACTTGATTGCTGCGCCTTCGAAGTCATCAACGGTGATGTTCGATAGCTTGATAGCACCAGTCGTATAGTTTACCGTACCAACGCCGTACTTAAACACTCGTGCTACATCCGTTCCTGCCGTGACGAGCATGAAGCTGCCCAACCCATCGTCTTGCATGGTAACGAGTGCGCCATCATAAGTGAACTTGGTTGTACTTACAGCTGGATTGAATGAATCGAAACCAGTGATAGCATCAAATGCATATGGCTTAACAAGTGCATCCTCAAATGAGAACGACGGACTACTTGCTATGTTAAGTACAGGAATATATTCGATAATTGGTTTAGCAACGATATCAGTACTTATGATAGATCCATCTACCGAATCAAGGGTTGCCGCTAATCGAGATTGGCGGAGTGTCTTATTGAAATCGTTTAAGTATGTAGTCTGATAGGTGAGAACGGCAGAATACACTTCGTTTTTGATCTGCGCTGCTGACTTAGAAGTAAGGTTAGCATCATACTTGACATTGATTACTGTGTCGACAAACAAGAACTTAGCTGCAACGAAGATCGGATCAATCGTCAAAGGAGTCTTGTCTTTTAGGTAGTTTTTAAAGTTAGCTACCTCATATTCGGCAGCGCCTTGGCCACCAGCAACATCGATGGAGATGATGACCTTGCCGTACTTAGGAGGATCAACTTCATCACCGCCGTACACAGAGATTGCTTGGATGTTCGGAAATCTTGCTCGTAACAGAGTCTCGTAGTCACGCTTAGTGATAGCTCGCTCTTGTACTTGAAGCGCCTTCGGTGCAAACGTACGAATAGACTCAATGCCCTCGCCATAGAATCCACCGGCAGACTGACCAGATACTGCGATTATGTTAGAACTTGCTCCACCGAATGATGATGGCAGTGACAGACTATTAACGCCATTCGCTTCCGGGCCTGTACACAGTCTATACGACACCGAGATCGAATCTGTGATCGTAGGCTGAAATCCGAATCGATTTTGACCAAATTGTACGCTGTATCGACCATCATTCTCGGGTTGGAGATAGAATACTTTATCGACCGATCCCACACCAAATATCTCACTCTTATAAGTGAATGCAACGCCATTAACAGTCATGGTGATACTACGGGTGTCTATCCAAGAGTTGGATATGGTGGTATCAGCAACGGATAACACTTCGGTTATGTATCGACCTTCAAACAACTCAACCGAGCTTGCTACAAAGGACGTTGGTGATGTTGAGCTTCGTGCAGCAACGTATGCCTTCTCGTTTAAAAAGATGTAGGTCTTATTGCCACAATGTCCAGTAAACGATGAGTTAGCAGGTATGGCTATGAAGTTAGACCCATAATCAGCAGCCGCAGTGAAGGTAATATCACACGTGACGGCGGATGACCGTCTGCTCCGTGGCATATAGTTAAGCTCTTTGGCGTGACTAATGACACTATTACGCTGTGAGGCACTATCAAGAAACATCTCAGACACTGCCATGTTATAATAGTAGTTATTATAGAATGTGTTGTATGATAGAACGTCCAATAGGACATTCATGTTCGACCCCTCGTAGTCGTAATCCTTGAACCTGTCTTGGTTCTTTAGGAACGTCTTAAGGGCTTCTTTAGTGGCAAAGAAGTCTAAGTCTGTTACTGGTGATATATTAGCCATTTATCTTTCCCTGACAAGATCGAGTGTTATAGATGAGGTCGTACTTGTATTTAGTACGCTAAACAGAACAGTCGCTTGCAAATTATTAGTGTCTAAGTCTGCTATAATCTCTACGTCTTTTAGATCGCAACGTGGTTCATACGTACGGATAGCAGTTTTAATGTTATCCTTTAGAATAAGAATCGTATTAGCATCCAGATTTTCGAATAATGATGCCGAAATATTACACCCTATGCTTGGTTGAAACAGCCTCTCGCCCTTATTCGTGAGGACGATGTTCTTAATAGACTCTTTCACCGCATTCTCGTTGATCTTCCTAGATAGATCATTGCGTCCGGGTACTTGATCCAGATTCTTAGAGAAATCGGAATACAATTCTCGTGCTCGTGTTCTTGGTGTTAGACCTGCCATTGTATTTCCTTTTCTTGTATTTATGCGTTAGCCACGGCGTTTTGTGTGTTGAGTAGCAGCTTCTGCTGCAATAGCTCGCTTAGTCTCAAGAGAGTTCTGCCTAGCCAACTGTTCAACTGGTATACCAGAGTTCTTTCTATATTCGTCTCTATTGTGCTTTGGTATAGCATTAACCCACTTATTCTTAGTGGAACCTGTCAGCGCATAGCTAGAGCCACTCTCAGATCCATGTCCTGCTACCCACATCCTTCTCGCACCACAATCAAGGTGAATGAATGTGTTGTATATACCAATACCAGTGAATCCCGCTCGTTCTGCTGCTAGGAAGAAGTCCTCTCTGTCCGCAGACGATACGATAACATCGATCGCATAGCCACTCATATGGATCGAGTCCGAAGATCCACCAACTGCGATGTTATGCGCTTTGTCTCGAAATCCAGAGTTAACAACGTACTGTTTGCCCGTCTGTTCACTGATTCTCAATAGTCGAACCCACACATCTGATTGTACTTTCTGCCAATTTCCAACATCGCTCTTAAGACTCGCCGAGAATGAAAACTTGTTGGTTATACCATCTTCGGTCAGTGTGCTAATCGCAGCATTTTCAGCTAAAGTGGCTCCACGTGGTGTCTGCCAATCAACTTGAGGATCAAATACAGCATCAGTTTTTGTGGTGACTCTACCAGCACGTGGTGCATTATTGGTAGCAATCGCTTCAGCCTTTGCCTTCTCTCGATCGACTGCCGTTATTCGTATTCCACCGGCACTCACTGCCTCTCTTGTCTGTCTTAGTGATGTATTCTGAGCAATACTAGTCTCGGTCGCAACAGCGGTAGCTAGAGTTGTTAGTGCTGTTGCTGGCCCCATAAGAACTGTTTGTAGTGTATCCGAGAACTGACAGAAACGAAACATCAACAAACCTAAGACCTCTGCCGTGATTCTTTCGAACTGTGATGCAGTGGAGGCGACAAACGACTCTATTCTTAGGAAAAACTTACCTATGTTTATGTCAGAGAAGAAGTTTAGTATACTCTCTGCCATCTTTTTTATCTTATTGTATATATTACTTGCTATAGACACCGAGAAGTCCACCATAGCTTTAACTCGTTTCTTTATTTCCTTAACAAGCTTTTTAATGATCTTGACAATATTAGCATACATCTCTTTAATGATTAGACTAAACCCTATAGACTTAAGTTTCTTTACAGGGTCTTTCTCATTATCGTTACCAATATCCGATATCTTATCTTTACCAGATTTGATTAGATCAAAGAGTCCAAACAATTTATCGAATATGTTTCCGAACTGTCCACACAGACCACCTGCTATAGATCCACCAATGTTATTGTCTAGGTGGAAATCGAAGTTTGATAGAAATGCTATTATAGCTACAGGAACAGCTAACGCAGCTAATACATCAAGGACATCATTTTCCCGTGTTGCCGATCCAGTCGTTCCTGTTTGCTGCGTAGTCGTCGTCGTTCCACCTAATGCATCGGTAGTGGTAGTCGTCGTATTACCAGCAGTGTCCGTATTCGTAGTCGTTGTGGTACCCGACGAATCAGTTACTGTAGTTTTCGTGCCAGTCGCATCGGTTTTACTGGTCGACGTGGTGCCTGTGGACGATGTTGTTTTTGTGGATACGGTGCCATCACTAGCCGTATCACGAGTTGATGTTGAGGTGGTATTACCTTCAGAATCTTTAGTTACTGATTTCACGTTACCATCAATATCTGTAGTTACTTCTGTAGACGATATTGCATTACCAGACGGGTCACTCGTCACAACAGATGTTATATTATCGTTCACATCTCGTGTCACGTCAAGTGTGTTTCCATTAGCATCTATTACTGATGTTGTCCCTGGTATGCCAGCGCCGATACCAGATGCTGCTGCACTCACTACAGCATCGCTTCCAGTACCACCTACTCCCGTTTGACCAACACTAGTGCCACCAGTTCCGCCTGACCCAGACTCATTCGCAGAATTACTCACAGCAGCACCAGCGGTTCCAGTAGCAGCACCAGCGGTTCCAGTGGCAGTGCCGCCAGTTGGATCAAAGTCTCGCATGGCAGCATAAACTTTATCCAAGTCGGTGCTATCAGCTAGTGCGAAGTCTGCGACCTCGACGTATGATATAGGCAGCTGCGCAAACCTTTTCTTCAAAGTTGGATACGCATCAAGATCCATATCAGAAAGTATATCGTTTAGTCTATTAGTGACATTGACGACACTTTGTCGATCCACCTTATCCAAGGGGTTACCTTGTTCAATAAGCGCCGCCGGATCGAAGAGCTTATCGAATATAGCACTGTCTGGTCGCAAGACTTGTGCATCAAATCTCGACGATAGAGGTGTGCTGGAATCGCAAAAGGTCATATATTCCTTCCTAATTTATATTGACGTATTGTGTATTTATTGTTATCTAGGACCATTCGTATCATCATCGTGTCCCATAAAACTGGTCATTGGTGCGTTCTGTCTCTCAACGAAACTACCACCAAATATTGACGCACGACTAGCTGGTATCTCGCCCGGATCGACTGCTGCTGCAACCTCGGTCACACTCTTCGCTGCTGATGGGAATGCAACTTGTGTACCCCGTATCGTAGTCGTAGCGGTAGTTGAAGCGGTAATGCCAGCCGCAGCGCCAGTACCCATACCAATGTTAACTAACGTACCGTCAAGACTCGCTATGCCACCACCTTCCAGATTCAAAAGGCCATCCGCTTTAACGTCAACGATTGCGCCGGTTAGGTTAGCCTCGACAGTGCCCTTGATTGACGTTGTAGAACCAGAAAGTGCTAGTGCGCCTAATGTTGAAATGCTAACAACAGCTGGAGAGTTTATCTCAACGCCCTTATGTGTAACATCGGGATATGGTAATAGTTGTGTACTGATCGCCGGTATACCTGCTGCGGTAATTTTAGTGTATGTAGAGCTATATAGATTCATCTTATATGCATCGAGATGTACGTCGCCATAATCGCTCTGTACGTAAAATCCACCACCATTCAGTAGACTGCCAGACTTATTCTTGATATTATTATTAGCTGCAAGGTTGATATCATCAGTTGATGCAAATATGCCAACACTACCACCCGAGATATTCGTCTTAATAGCAGATCGAATGTTCGCCGTTCCACGAGCAGTTACATTGAAGTTCTCACATTCGATATCGAGGTCGCCATTAATCCATACCTTACCAGATCCAGTCTCTACCTTTAATGTCCAGTCTTCTGATATATTAGTATGCTGACTACCTTGTACGTTATTAAACTCTAAGCCTTCGGTTGAGTTGTAAGTGTCACCGAACGACTTAACGAATATTGTACCATTGGGATCAATCTGGAATACAGATCCGCTCGAATGTGATAGCAATATGAAGTCACCTGCCTCATTCTCTACAGGATCACATAGCACTAAGAAGTTATCGCCATTCTTAGACTTAATAACACGGTTGTCGAGGTTTCTCTCGGGAGTCATAATAGGTGGTTCGTCGAACGTGGTATCGCCCGCTGTGTCTATACCACTGCGTTGGAATGCTCTCTGTAGAATGGCTTGACCGAATTCGGAGTCTTCTCCACTGACGTATCTATGAAGCGGAGGTGCACCAAACTCGTGTAGACTCTCAGGCGGAATATAGCTATCTTCGCCTGGCTTACCAGATCCAGCGGGCCATGATAAGTTCATGCCCGGAATTCTACCCATAACCATAGGATGCTGTGCTTCTCTGCCATCAACAAAGAACCCAAATACCCAATCACCGACCTTTGGAACCACTTGAGCCGCTCCGTATGTACCATCAAGTACTGTGGCCCATGGTAGATGGTTTGTGGGTAATGCTTCGCCTTTAGGAGGATGTACGCCGAATGCTCTCACACGAACACGTCCTGCATTAGTCAGGTCAGCGCTGTCTTCGACTACGCCTACAAACCAAACTAAGTTATTAAATAGTCCACTCATTTTATCAACCCACTTATCATGTTAAATGTTGTATCGACTGTTGTGGTACTAGCCGCCTTCTCTGCTGTTCCAGAAAGTCCGCCCTTCGATACCACCAATTTTTGTAGAAACTCGTCATTAATAAAGCTACTCTCGACAGAAAGTACTAAATACGATCCAGCTCGTTCTTTATCTAGCGTACGCATACCACTAAGGCTTTCAGCAAAGTCGTACAGCTCTACTGTAATAAGCTTTCCTGGATATAGATCAACCCTGCCCTTGATGGTAAATGCTATGGAATTCGCCTCCATGTGATAATCGATGATAGGCTTTGTCGTGTAGTTCTCATAGTAATACTGATATGGCTTAAGCTGGTGGTCTGTTCCTTTACCCTGACCGATCTGTGGATAATCTGCAACGAGTACAGTCTCGGGTGCATTGTCTGCTTGCATGAACGTATCGATATAAGCTTTTGTATGAGTTAACTTTAGCTTATCAACTGCTTTATATTGACCATGCTCCGCCGAATAGTCATAGTCACGGGTGATACGAGTTCTATTCATGTAATCCAATTCTGTGACTCGTCGACGGTATGCGCCGGTCTTTATGTCACTTATCGTATTGACCTTCTTACCATACACTAACGATGATATAGACTGTTGGGCAATCATCTGTCCGGGTCCAGTGTTATCGTCAATGGTGCTATATATGAACTTTAAATTGTTGCTTATAGATATTGCATCATTAGAAACATCATTCTTATACTTTTCAATAAGGTATTCATGCGTACAGAAGAAATACTTCTCTCGAGTCTCGAAGAATCTAAACAATGACGATTTACTATTAGAAGAGAATGCTCGCCGTGCGAGGAAGTTCATTGCTTCGTCAGGACGTAGATTCGGAATAACAAGGGTTTGGTCCCCATCAGACTCTTCTATATCAATTTCCTTATCAGAGCTATTGCCACTTAAGAAGTAGTCTTCATATAGAGATCTTGCCATACTACTAATAGTCTGGTCTGCGTAAGATCTACGCAACTCAGTGGTGTCGGCATGTAACTTCTGCTTCGAACAGAATCGAATAATGTACTTTACGATTTTATCGTTAATGCTACTCTCAGGTTGAATCTCCTCAACAGCATATACGTAATAGCTCTCACGGCGAGTTTTACCGTAGAAATCTATATACATGATATCAACTTCTTCCTCGCCGATAATAGGTAGATCTGCTAATATGTTGTTACCTTCATGAACTACTGCATATCCGTGAACATAAGGACTATTGACACTCTCGCTTATGCCCCAATTAAGAATAACCTTATTCAATTCGGTACTTTCCGGCAAGTTCTTATCAACAACGTCATTAACGTTTTGTATGACGGGACTGATCTTAAACTGCTTTAGCGTATAAAAGCCAGCCTGCTGTTGATTACTCGCCATTTATTACCTCCACAAACCTATCTGTAATAAGAGATAGATACGACTTATTGATCAGGTTAATCTCTCGTCTAGACTCATTCAATTCATACTCATAGTCATACACACGCATAGCATAGAACTCGGAAGCAGGCGACTGTTGGTAGGTAGCACGATTGATCTGGACAGCAGGCTCATACAGACTTCGGTAATGTATTATATTACTAGATAGACTGGAGTTCCTAGCCCAATTCAGCACGGCGTCACCAGTCAATCCAGACTTGGACTCGTACTGAACCTTTATATAAGCTTCCAGTTCTAATTTGGACTTATACCATTCAGTGTATGGGTCGACTATCTCGTTAGACAGTAACACTAGCCATGCATATTCCGGGCTGTCATAGTAGTAATTGGCGATGTCCTCTGGCTTATCTCCATCCTCTAACGTATAGCTTAGATACTCTAAACTCACCGAACGAAGTGCAGCTGATAGTTTCACCTTTCGTGTAATGTCAAGTACTTCTTGACCTTTTATCATCACAGTTGGAAAGTTTTTAAAGTATGACATTATTATGCTCCACTCGGTAATACGCTGTCTGTTCCGGTAATATACAATGCACTGTTGCTAGCAATCGTCTCGTCTGTGATATTCCTCGAGTTCAAAACCGCCCTAGACACCACATATCCACCATCACCGCTTGCGTTAACAACGAACACTTCGTCTTCTAATAAACCATTTGATGTAGCAGTAGCTTTACTTTGTCCATCGGGACTATTTGAAGTTGTTCCTCCTGCAAACTTGGGCCACGGAGAGCCACCACCAGAACCACCACCAGAACCACCAGCTGGTTTAGATGTGACAGAATACTTCGATTCATTATTTGCTATGGTTTCGTCGGTAACGCCTTCTGCGTTAAGGTCTCCTCTCGTTCTCGGTACTCCATTTACGGCAACGATATCCGCAACATTAACCCCACTGACCGAGTACAGCTCTGGACTGTTTGCGATTGTATCATCGGTGATTCCTTGTGAGTTTAGAGTCGCCCTAGTACTTGCTACACCTCCAACTGTTATGATATCCGTTGGTGAATCGTTACCTTCGGCTGCACCGCCACCCCATAAGATTCCACCATTTGCGGCAGCATATGCGTTAGTTATAGAACCATCATCGCTTGATGTTGCGTCTCCATCTGCGCCAGTGCCTGACCCAAATACGTATGGGTAATTACCAGATGCGCTACCAGTAGATTCTGGTGAGGCTGCGACCTCTATCTCTCCAGTCTCGTAGTCATCTGCTGTATGAATGAAAGCTTCTTGAAGCGTCATAGTTAATCGAATTGCTGATGGCCGACCACCTTTGTTGATAGCAATGCCATTAGGAGTGTAATCAACGCTAATCTGACTGATCATCGATGTCTTGAACTTGAAGTAATAGTTCATATCAATGCCTTGAAAGTACACATCGACCATATGTGGATAACGCAGGAGTCCACGCTCTATGGCAGATAGATCACCGCCTGCTCCAATACCACCAACCGTAGGAAGAACCATGCTCTGAAGATTTTTGATTATATCTTTCAGCGTAGCACTCTCTTGCTCACTATCAGGGGATAACATCCACTCCAATGAGTGTACTTTAAGATCAACGCCTTTAAATACTAATGTGGCGAATGGGTTGAGTGCATTACCCTTACCACTACGCATCATATTGGATATATTTGGGTTTGATTTGGATAAACCCATCTGGATCATATCAGTGCCCAACTGGCCTATACCACCTCCACCGGATACTGCATCGATAATCGACTTTGCAGTAGAAGCTCCGGCATCACCAACAAGAGAGTCCATATCTCCTCCAGCTGCTAACACTTGGGCTGCACCAGCTGATATTGCTCCGATTTCATCACCAGCCACATTGATCTTGAACGAGTCCTGGATCTGCTTCGGAAGGGGTAATACTATATCAACGCTACCTGTGATTTCCGATCCCCGTACACCACCGTAGCTGTACTTAAAGAATCGCATTAATGTCGAGTGAACACCCAGATTAGCAGGAAATTTCAGCAGACCTGAAGGCGGGTTCTTTCTCTTATTGATTATTGTACTTGGATCGTTTGACTTCAATCCTGTCTGATCTGATGGCATCGTTTTATACCTTTATAAATATTAAGTTACACTATCAATTATTTATATGAGTTATTATGGCATACAAGACATACAAAGGCAAGTTTAAACCACTGAATCCAGATAAATATCTAGGTGACCCTACGAATATTGTATATCGATCTGGATGGGAATTGGCGTTGATGCGTTATCTAGACAAGCATCCTCACGTCATTAAGTGGGCAAGCGAAGAGGTCATCATACCATATAAGAGTCCTATTGACGGTAGATGGCACAGATACTTCCCAGACTTCT
>Ga0196887_1000186_pt1 | contig 30834 bp, 59 predicted proteins | sample VirMetDEL_Mar_31_FD_169094 | JGI IMG/M metagenome (GOLD analysis project Ga0196887, IMG submission 169094) | Aqueous microbial communities from the Delaware River and Bay under freshwater to marine salinity gradient to study organic matter... | ecosystem: Environmental > Aquatic > Marine >... | reverse complement strand
ATCTATAACATCCATAACTCTACTCTCCAGCACCTGCCAAAAAAGTAATAATCTCTGGTATATAAGGCTTAATAAAATCAAACATTTTCTACATTTTCTTCAAGTTCTATACCCGCTTTTAATAGAATGGATTCCCATTCCAATTTATCTAAATAGGTATCCATTATCGGTTGCCCTGTTTTCATTATTTGGTGCGGCTCTACACTTCCATAAGATGTAATTGTAAAGGTGTCATCTTCCCTACAAATGAAATAGGTTGTTTGTTCTGGATTTTTAATTTCTTGTATCATATTAAGTTGTTGTTGTTATTGTCCAGCCTTTTCCGACTAGGTTAGTGATTGCTGTTTGTCCTGTTGCTGATGGTGCCTGCCCTCCGCTTTGTGCAAATGTTCCGTTAAGCACTCCGCTTGTGTCTAGGCTAACAAGTATATCGTCTATTGATTGCGTGGTTAGGTTTGTTGATAAAAAAGCATCTATATAATTACTAGCTATATTTATATCGAATGCATTAGATGGAAATGATGTTAGGCTTGAGCAAAATTCCCAAGCTTTAAAAAAATTAGTACCGTTACTTGTATCTAGTAATGGGAATGTGGTTAGGCTTGAGCAAGCACGCCAAGTATAAGAAAAAAACAATCCATTACTTGTGTCAATTAAAGGTAATGAGATTAGGTTTGTGCAACTTTGCCAAGTTTGAGTAAAAACCAATCCACTACTTGTATCTATTAATGGAAATGATGTTAGACTTGAGCATCTGTTCCAAGCAGATTGAAAATCAGTAACATTTTCAAAATGCCCTATATCCGTTGCACTTATAATTAAATTAGAACATCCCCAAAAGGCACTAAGCTGACTTGTACTATCTAAAGCATAAATTCCAAAATTCTTTATTTCTAAAAGTTTTAATTTATCCCCTGCATTATTAAAATATATATAAGGAAATGAACCGCTAATCTTTACGTCATAAGTTCCCGCTGTGGGAAATGTTATAGTAGTATCACCTGTAACTCCTGTTATTGTCTGACCATCACTTGTCTCAATATCGTATAAAAAAGGTTCTGTTATTCCTGTCGTATTTGTTGGAATAGTAAATTGATTAGTACCAGAAGTTCCTGCGTTATCTGTTTTGACGGTAAATACAAATTCCTCCGAAGTGACAGGTGTTGTTGTTGTTATTGTCCAACCTTTAGCCGTTAAATTATTTATTGCTATTGAACCGATATAACTAGGACCTTCCCCTCCGCTTTGTGTAAATGTACCGTTTAAAACTCCGCTTGTATCTAGGCTAACTAATATATCGTCTATTGATTGAGTAGTTAAGTTTGTTGAATTAAAAGCACTTGTATAATTTGATGCTATGTTAGTATCAAATGCATTAGCGGGAAATGATGTAAGAGATGTGCAATTCCTCCAAGTATGACCAAAATTAGTACAACTACTTGTATCTAGTAATGGAAATGTGGTTAGTGATGTGCAATTGAACCAAGTAAAAACAAAATTCCCTACACTACTTGTATCTAGTAATGGGAATGTGGTTAGTGATGTGCAACCTTGCCAAGCAAAACCAAAATTATTACCGCTACTTGTGTCTATTAATGGGAATGTGGTTAGTGATGTGCAACCTTCCCATGCTACATAAAAATTAGTAACATTCTCAAAATGTCCTATATCAGTTGCATTTATAACCAAATTAGAACAACCATTAAAAGCCCTATCTTGACTTTTACTGCCTAAAGCATAAATGCCAAAATTCTTTATATCTAAAAGTTTTAAATTATCCCCTTCATTATTAAAACGAATATAAGGAAATGAACCGCTTATCTTTACGTCATAAGTTCCCGCTGTGGGAAATGTTATAGTATGGTTTCCCGTAACCCCTGTTATTGTCTGACCGTCACTTGTCTCAATATCGTATAAAAAAGGCTCTGTTATTCCTGTAGTACTTGTCGGAATAGTAAACTGTGTATCTAAAGAAGTTCCTGCATTGTCTGTTTTGACCGTAAAGATAAAACGTTCGTCTAAACCTATTAATTCAGTAAAATAACCCCACCCAATATTGAATCTTCCTATCATACTATTTCTATTGCTACGTTAATATCAGATAAAGGTTGATTAGCTGCGTAAATTTTTACAGTTCCTTCAGCAGAAACCACCATAGGCATAATGTCAGAAGACTTTACTACATCCATTGTTTCTTTGTAAGGTATTACTTTTAATAAGCTTGTTTCTCGTATCAATAAGTTTTCATAGTCGTATTCATAGAAATCACCAACTAAAGTCCAATCATCAACAGATAAAACAACGTTTTCAATAATTACTGCTCCAACTTTTACTGGAATATTAGCCATGTTGTATATGTAGATGTCTTGATTTTCTACATCAAAAAATACAGTGCCGGAAGGCTGTGTATGCGGCATGTCTTTTAATTGTCCAGATTTTTGATTTTGATTTAATCCCATTATTTATTTTTTTTATGGTTGAGGCTTTAAAGCCGTTTTATTTTTTATAGCAATTTCTTTGTCTTTTCTTAACATGATATCATTATGTTTTTTCATGTCTTGAGATAATCCTTTTTCTTTTATACCAAGTTCTGCCTTAAACTTTTCAAAGTCTTTATCATCAACATTTGAGTATTCAGCACTTTCATTCATTTCCTTATTAATTCTTTCAGTCTCAGCCTTAAGCTCAGCAATGTATCTTTTAGTCTCGTCTTCTTTATTGAATTTTTCAATATCAATATTTTGCTCTAACTGCTCTTTTTCAGCAAGTCTTTGAGCTTCAGCTTGACGTTGTTTCATTTCATCTTCAGAAGATTTAGCTTGAGATTCTCTCATTCTCTGTTCGTCTTTTTCAATAAGTCTTTGAACTTCTCGTAAAGATGGAGAATTATAAATTTTCATAGCTGTAGAGAATGACAACATTTGATTCTGAAGACCCATTTGAACCATACCGTCAAGTTTTTGTTGCATCTCATTGATTGCATCATCATTGCTTATTTCTAATCCGTACTCTTCTTCAGCAAACTCATCTCCATTAATCTCCATAATCTGACGAGTCATATCATCATCTATGTAAGAAAACTTAACTTCATTTCCTTTCAACGCAATCTTAGCAGTTTCCAAAAGTATCTGGAAACATCTTTTCTTGCAATAATCATGAAGAGTAAACAATTCTTCAGTGATGTGGTTGGATTGTGATACAGCGCGTTCGACACCTCCGACAGTTTCCCTATTCTCAACTTGCCCTAATCTTTGTCTTGATACGCCAGTTATCTCATCCATTTGAGCTTTTGCAAATTCCATCATATCTATGTGGACCTGAATGAAATCTCCAACTCTTTGCTCTAACACTCTACCAGTAGTATTGCCCACTGCTCCAGCTAATTTACCTTTAGCCATACCTTTTTGACCCTCTTTAAAACTATCCACTACGGATATTCCAGATTTACGCGCAAAGTATAACCATTTAGTTATGGACCATCCAGTAGGAACTTTCGCTAAATCAAGTTCAACTATAGAACCAAGGTATTTAGACAAAGCCTCGTTGACCCTGTACCAGGATATGTCATATAGATACTGGAATGGTTTAGATCTATCTACCATAGATACAGCTTCCTGTTCTGTGGTATTATATATTTGACCAACAACCCCACAAGAATTGAAAGATGGTTGATTAATTTTGTTATATTGTATTTCTCTTGGTTTTATCTGAAGATAAATGTCTTGGCCAATTTTAGCGCCTTTCCACCACTGACTAACCCAATGCTTAGTGCCAGTTTCTCCTTTAGCTTTATCAAGTACGTAATCTTCTGATCTGAATTTTACTTGCTGTTTGCCAAGTTCATCGAAGTATGTCACTTTGTAAACACACTTCATGGATTTCCAGAACATTCTCAATACACGAATATTTCCATTAACGTCAGTATAATGATTTCTTCCTGCAGCATGTGCAGAATCATAAAGCCCTGTTGAATCAATGAATGCGTTGATGCTTTCTCTATTCAGCATCTCTAATCCACCGGCGTCATCAATAGCTACATTCTCACCGTCAAGGTCAGTTGTGCTTCCTTTAAATACTCCACTGTCCAGCTTTACTACATCTGCTTCTTTCAAGTCGTTGTAGAAATGATCCTGTATTCTACCTGGACTCCAATACTCATCAATTACGATAACATCAGAATCCTCAATTTTATTTGTGTATCCTCCGCGCAGCGTGTGCACATTAAGAGGGTTTAATTTTTCAAAAGTAACTTCACTATTTACAATATCAAAAATGTAAATCTCTTCACCCATGATAAGTGCATCTTTGAATCCTTGCTGAAAAAGAACTTTCATTTCAAGTTTCTGGATGTAGTGACGCATTAAGAGATTAGCTCTCTTCTCTCGCATATCTTGGTAATCAAAATTTATGTAGTCACCGTATGCTTGTATTTCTTTTTCAAGTTCTTCATCAGAAAGAGTAGAGCTCAAGAACTCCTGTAGTTTTGCATCAACTAGGGCTTTCTTGTCTTTCTTAATCTGCGAAATTGTATCCGGATTACTGATTTTGACAGTCCAGTCAAATTTCCTTCTCTTTTCCTCACCAACTAGAACGTTGACTCTTGGAGTAATTATTGGATAGTGTTGAATATTGTCAGGAACATAAAACTGCTCCATACCGCCAGGATTCAGGATCAACTTCATATCGTTGATGTCTGCCTTACCGTTATATAGATTTAAGTTGATCCTTCTATTCTTAAGCTTCCTTCTTATTATACCGTTATTTAGGTAGCTATTCTGGTCAGCCCAATCTAAATGATCTTGCCTCCATTGTTTTCCTTTAGCTTTGAACGACTTCTTTTGCTTAGGAAAAGTCTTTTTAGATCCAGTTGTGCTTATTGACATATTCTGTAATTACTTTATAAAGTTAGTTCTTTTTGCTTGTTTTTCTATATAAGCCTTATGGCTATAATGTTTATTCAAATGATTTTTTCTCCATTTTCTGAACTGCTTTCTGCCAGTTTTGATCCAGGAACGGATCATCATGAAAATACTCTACAGAATTAACCTTAGAGTCATCTTCGTATTTATCTATTAATTTAGCTCTATCTTCTCTAAGAATCATAACCATATCCATTGCTGAAACCCTATCCGTGTTGATATCAGGATTCCATGCTAAACATTCTTTGATGTATCCAATACTTCGGATCCTTCTTAGATTTGGCATCTTTATAGTGTTCATAACTCCAGTTGCCTCATCATATTCTTCTTTTTCAAATTCCGAAAGCATCCATTGTCTTTGCAAAGTTTTACCTAACTTAATGACCTCTTTAGTTGTTCTAGTACCTTTGGATCTATTTCCGTAGAGAGCTGTCTTAACTATTTCCATATCTCTTAAAATCTCTGGGCTATCTGCCAATAAATGCAATGCGTTCTTATTGGAGAAGTAAGAGAAGAGGCCCTTAAGGTTATTCTCGTAATTTGATTGCGCATTATAGAATTCTGTGAGCCTTAAAGATATTTCATAAAAGTCATCTGCCAGTACTGGCCGACCTGTATATTCTGCAACAATCTTATCTGTCCACAAATCAAAAATGAATATACTTGCCAAGGATCCTCCCTGAGTATAATCATTATCAATCGGGTCAATCCCGCCTATGTATCTATTTCTAAAAACAACGCCATCCCTATTCTTTTTTGGCATTTCAAAAATCTCAATACCTCCGTCTGAGTTCTGACCTTTAACTGTAAAAGGGTATTCCCTTATTGGCAATAGCTTGTCATTATTGCTCCATTTTATAAAACCATTTTCACCATAAACTAAGTTACCAACCCAGTGCGCGTCAACAAATTGATTTATTCCAGGCATAATATCTTCGAGATAGTCTCTAAGATCCGCAACTGGAAATGCTGTACCTTCTGTACGCATAATTGCTTCTTGAGGAGTAATTGGCTCTTCAGCTTTTTTCTGTATGATTGCATTTGGGTCTGCAGCTCCATACTTAACTTTTGATCTTTCTTTGTTGATCTCAATAAGAGCTCCAATAACATCGCTATTACCATTCTCGTCAAACTTACCTTTATAGTTCAAGTACGTTCCAAAAAAGAATGCGCTCTGACCACGACCATTAGTATTCCTGTCGAACACATTTGGCATTGAGTAAATATTATGACCTGATGAATTGTAGAATATTTCTTCCAATCCTTGGAATGCAGCTCCTTCAACACCACCTGTACCACCCGCCATCATAAATCCAAATGCATATCCAGATTCTTCAACTGATGGTCTGGCAATACCCCAAGCCGTAAGGAAGTCATCGAATTTACCAGCTTCTTCCCAGAGTACTAACGCACCCCTTTTACCCCTTGCTTTCTGAGGATCATTTTTGAGTGTCACACCCATCACCTCGTTTAATATACCAATTTCAGTTCCCGTCTTGGTATCTTTACGGCCCATTCTCCAATGCATATCATTCAAGGAATCCTTAAGTGATCTCACTCTGGGGAATGGAGTGTGCGTTGCAACAAAATCAATGTTGGCAACAAATTTATTCAGGATACCATCCTTAGTTAGGTATTCCTTCTCATTAGCTATTGCAAATGATTTTACTTTATGTCTCGCCTTCATTGTATCACCAAGAACAAAATTCTTAGCTAACATTGAGGATGCTTTTACTGAGTATCCACAACCCCTTCTTTTCAGGTTGGCGCCATGCATACCATGGGCCCTTGCAATTTCACAGTAATGAAAGAACCAATAATCAGCATCATATACGTATGGAAAATTTTCCACCCTATCAGCCTGCTTTGTTCCTTTTATAACTTCAGCTCTCAATAATGGAGCGTAGTTTAATTGATAATAATAAGTTCCAGGAATCCATTCTCCATCTGAATGTCTAATGTATCCTTCTCTACATCTTCTCGCTTCTTCCTCCCAGAACTTATAATATTCTGAGTTTGGATTCTTATTTGGAAAATGCTTAGTGTATTTATTGTTTTTTTCAAAATGCATTGCAGCAGGTCTAAAATAATCCATATCCTCTAAGATATGTGGATTAGTTAAATCAACAGCAATTCTCCCTTTAGGATCTAATTTCCTAACATGCATAGTCGGGTCAGTAGAAAAAAGAGGGAGTAACGGATTGTTCCATCTGTCAAGATCTTTCACTCTTTTCCTGGTTGGTGAGGCTAGATTCTGAATGAACATGATTGCATCAATATCATCAAGTAGGTCATTTCTTTCCTCCCTTTTCATTTTGCCAAGCAACTCTTCAGTTAGCTCCGTTTGTATATTATTGAACTTTCTCATTATATACCCTGGTTATCATCGAAAATACCAATCTCCTTATTACCGGATTGAGCTTTAAGTTCTTTCTCTTTTATAATTTCTTTTTCTATCTCGTTCAAAGCCTTTACAAGCTTTGGTATTTTATCCACTGACGCTGTAATCTTATTGATGTCATGGATAGGCTTGTTAGTCCTTAAGTCTCTTTCATTCATGTCAACATTGTCAAGAAACTTTGAAATCTTTTGTATAACATTCCTAGTACTAGCAAGAAGTATAGTACTAGTAGTGATACTAGCACGGACATAATATGCGATAGCATCATTAATGTATTGCTCGCGTACCCAATCATCCGGAAGATCCAGATCTTTACAAACTTGAGATTGTCTTTCATCTTCATCTAAAAGGTACATATAGTCACTTCTTTCATCAGACATATAATAAACAAATGACAATTCTTGTATAGCTCTAAACTTATCCTTTTTCTTATCCTTCTCCCATATAGTCTTAAAGACTTTAATGGCTAAAGCTTGTGGACTAAACTCCACATTGTTATTTACAATTTCAAATAGATTCATTCCTCTCCAAATTTTCTAAGACTACTCTTGTTTACAACTTGCGGTAGCTACTTAGTGTTGACCTTAATCTTCTCTGTAAAAACAAATATATAACAAAATAGCCCAACTGTCAAGTTAGGCTATCATCATGAATGTATGTTATTTTTATTCTTTAGCTTCTGGTAGTGGTCCTGGACTATGAGGAATATTTATTAAATCATTTTTTTCATTATCTAAAAACTCTTCATTATTTACAACTTTCTCTGCATCAACCTCTATATTTTTTGCAGCCAACAACTCTTCCGTAGTGAGAACCTCTGTTACAATCTCTCCTCTTTCTTCAACTTCTGAAGCTTTGATTTCTTCGAGAGCATAAGCTAATACTGGCTTAAGATCTGAAATTCTCTTTCTAGCTAATCTAACATTTGCTGATTGAGGCACTCCTTTTAATTTTTCTTCTATTTCTTTAAAATCCATTTTATTCTTCTTTTTTTACGCCCATACTATTTGAAATGTACGAGATATCTCTTTCTGTTATTCTAATATATTCTATTCCGTTAATGACTTCTAATGGTAAAAAGAATTCAAATTCTTTATTCACTTTTTGAGCAACTGTACTTTCTAGTTTCCTTTTAAAGTTTTCCATGTTAAGTTTAACTTCCATTCCAGGCATTGCCTGTTGAACCTGCGGCCCAACCGCAAGAACCTTCTGTGTATCAGAGAAATCTAGTTCTAAATCAGTGGCTCCTTCACCACCAAAAGATGCTGTAGGCAAATAAAGCCCACTATCAGTTTTCACTTTATTTCTTCTGGCCGTTAAAAACAATGTATTAAACATTGGTATTATATGATCCGGTAGAATCTTTTCTTTTAAAGATTTTTTATACAATCTTTCCTTTTCTTTAGCTTCATTGCCAAGGGTTTCAGAAACATCGTTTACGAGTCCTCCAGTCTTGCGCTTTCTTTTGTCACGGACCTGAAAGAAGTTTTTAATACCTTCTTCCTTAGCCTGAGATTCTTCCAAAGCTTTAACCTGTTTAGTTATAGCTCCCTCTTTCATTACTTATTAGATTTTGATTCAAGATCTGCAGCCATAACTGCATTTTTATTCATACTCTTTACAGCTTCTTGCTGAGATTGATGCTGCTGAACTATTTCCCCTAGTTGTTCTAACTGTTTTGCTATATTTAGCACTTCATTAAGATTATAAACTCCAGCTTTTGTAGCTTTGTTGATTGCATTAATAATTGCTTGCATTTACTTCAATTTTAAAATTAATAATTATATTTTGTAAAAATAACTCTTTGCTATTTCTTATACAAATTTTTCTTTTTTTTTTTATTTTCCTGAATTTTATTATATAGGTAGTGGCTAGCGTATAGCTTACCTATTGAAGGTATGTTGAAGTTAGTCTTCATTTTATTAAATTCCTCTTTAGTAAGGTCATCTTCAAATGTCAACTCTTTAGTTTTTTCTCGAATAAATTCATAAGGTTCCTTGATCATAAGCTCAACATCAGCTAAGTCAAGATTATATTTATGAGCTAATTCAAGTGCTTTTAATTTGTCTGCTTTATTCAATGATTATAGTTTATGATTTATTTCAAAATTAAATACTAATTTGAATCCATCTTCTGACATGTTAGGAATAAGCCCCGGGTTGATTATATTATTCTTTTGGAGTACTCCTTTCTTTCTCAGCGCTGTCAAAAGATTATTGAATACTTTTGCATCCATATCCCCAAGATCAGCTCTGATCTGTTTCCTTGTATCTGTTGAAAATAAGAGTTTGTCCACAAGGTCAATATTAAGAACCTCCCTAGATAACTCGTATCTATAGTAGAGCATTAACCCAAGAGCCTCAATTTCTTTTTGCCTAAGCTTATGATAAGGCTTTAAGAACTCAAGCCAGTATCTAAAGATCTGTTTTTTGCTTGTGTGTATTCTCTTGATATTTATATTTTTCATTTGTAATCTTGTATATCGTGACTTTTAGACTGTATCCGTCTTTTTCGTTTCCTACTATCAAAGTCTTAAGATAAAAGAACTTTTCAATTGCATTAGCTGCATTAACTGCATTGTGAAAAAAAGTTGCTTTCTCTTCAAGAGGTTTTATAAGATGATCAAAATAAACGTATCTACATCTATTTTTATTCTTATTTGGCCAATCCTGCAGAATACTAATGTCAATCATTTAATCTTTTTTTTGCATGAATGGCTCTCCGTATTTCTCTTCGTAAAGCTCTTCCCATTCTGATATCTGTACATCTGCCATATCGTTGTTACCGCATTCAACACAATACCCAACAATAGCATCAGGCTTCTGCGTTTCTTCCGGTTCGCTAATATCTGATCTTGGAAATGTAACGTCTTTTATATGAAGACTTAAACAAGTCTTACAGTAGGTGACGGGGACCCTGTTGTAATTGTCTTTTTTAGTAACCATTAATAATTTTTTTAAATCGTTTATAATCTCTGTGTCATAGATTGGAAAGGGAGAATGGTTATTATACCACTCTCTCCTTTCTATTTCTTTAGCTAATTTAGCTGTTCTGCTCATCGTTTCCTAATTTTAGGCCTGTTAATTTGCTTCCCTATCTCTTATAAGAGCGCATTCAGTTGTTAATATTGTACCAATTACTGATGCAGCACTCTCTAATGCAACCCTTGTAACTTTTTTGGGATCCATTATTCCTGCCTCTATCATTTTTACGAATTGATCATTTTTTGCATCGTATCCATAGCCTGGGTCCATCTTTCTTATCTCAGCCATCTTTACATCTGCTGAAACTCCTGCATTTTCACATATTGTTCTGAAAGGAGATTGTATTGCTTGCATCATTAAAGAAACACCTAGTCCTTCGTGGCTATTAGGATTCACTTTAATCTTAAGATCTCTACACATCAATAAGGCTATGCCTCCTCCAGGAACTATTCCTTCCTCAAGTGCTGATATCACAGCTTCCTTGGCGTCGTCAACTCTGTCTTTTTTTTCCTTCATGTCAACTTCACTCTTCGCGCCTACGTTTATTACTGCCACTCCTCCGGATAGTTTTGCTTTCCTTTCCTCAAGTTTGTCTATCTCGTACTGAGTAAGCTTTTCGGATTTTATTTTCTGATCAATTTGGCTTTTCCTTAACACTGCCTCCTCTTCATTTTTGTTTCCACCCATAATAATTGTAGTGAGATGTGTGGAACTTACTAGTTCGGCTGTTCCTAACTTATATCCTTCATCCGTTAGTAGATCCTCAACCTTTACTACTTCTGCCCCGACTATAGCCGCTATGTCATGAAGAACTTCTTTTCTATACTTTCCAAAACCAGGGGCTTTTACTGCTGCCAGTGATAATCCACCACGAGTCTTATTCATTACAAGCGTTGAGAGCGCCTGTCCTGTCACATCTTCTGCAATTACTAATAGTGGTCGTCCAGACTTTGCAACTGGCTCTAACCAATGCATGACTTCTTCTGCTGTAGTAATTTTTCCATCCACAATTAGTATGTATGGATCACGCATATTCATCTCAACTTTCTCCGGGTTAGTAGAGAAAAAAGTTGATAGCAGACCACGATCAAACTGTAATCCATCAACTAAATCTACAGTAGTAGTAAATCCTCTACCCTCCTCTACAGATACGGCTCCATCTGCTCCCACACTGTTAAAGGCTTTGGCAATTATCTCACCAAGCTCCCAGTCATTGTTTGCAGAAATGCTAGCCACATTCTTTATAGCCACGGATCCAGTCTGTATCTCAATCTTCATCTTGTCAAGCTTAGCAACTATTGCCTCAGTAGCTTTATCTATTCCATTCTTAATGTCTAGTGGGTTATAACCTGCCTTTACCAACTTAATGCCTTCGCGTAATATGGCTTGGGCCAGCACAGTTGCTGTTGTAGTTCCATCACCGGCTAATGTATTTGAAGCTTCTGCTATCCTTTTGACCAGGGTAGCACCCATGTTCTGAATAGGATCTGAAAGCTCAAACTCTTTTGCAACTGTCACGCCATCTTTTGTGACTTTAGGATCCAATGGATACTGTTGCTCTATAATAACATTACGTCCTTTTGGACCTAGCGTTACTTTTACGGCATTGGCGAGTTTATCTACTCCAGCCATTAAACCATCTCTTACTTCATCACTATATTTGCTTTCTACCATTTATATAAAATCTTTAAATAATTCATTAAAATCTTCTACTGATACTACTTGTGAGTAAAACTCATCCCCAACATTTATATTATCTCCTAATGATATAAGTGAACACACGTAAGATCCTTTTTCATTTACAGATTCTACTATCTTGAGACAAGTGCCTTCTTTTGTTCCAAAAATTAATTCTCCTTTAAAGAACCAGGGCTCACTAAACTCCATTTTAATCTTATTTTTAGCAATAGGAACGATACTAAGTAATTTAATTTTTTTAAACTTTATCTTTTTTACCATAACTTATCTGGACATTCTGTTGTTAATGATCTTGTTTTTGCAGCTAACGGACATCCGCATAATCTGCACCTATCCAATAATGTGTCCCGTGATGGGCACACATTACAAATTTTTCTTCTAGCTTTGAAGACTTCTTCATCCTTTGTGGACGAAAGACCTAGCTTGCTTAGCAACAGGTTTTTGTAACCATTGCTTATCTCTCTTGCTTTGCTCATATTCTTGTATTGTTACGTTTACTCCAAATTCTTTTATGTCAGGATCTTTTGGCATTATCAACTCCCTTATCTGTTGCAATACTATTGAGTACTCTTCTTTCCTTGTGCTTCCTGCCGCTATATAAAGAACTGATGAGTAATGTTCATTATCTTCAAAGAGAACATATTTTATCGAGTCATCATCTTCTACAGTTCTATATACCGGGATAGAATTCAAAGTAATCTTCTCTTTAGACATATCCATCAATTTTTCTAACCTCAATCTTCATCTCCTCTACTACGAATATTGTTTGTGATCCAAACCTTACTCTATCTACCTTATGATGATTCTTCAGGGCCTCACAAACCTCCATGTATATTCCAGGAGGTGTGAGCAGAGTTAGTAGTTCTAGTTTTTGCTGTCTGCACTTCTTTATACATCCACCAACTTTCTTAAGAAGATTATCATTGTTTAGTAGTGCTATCGTCATTATTGGTACCATTTTCTGTTGTTATTAATTGCTTTTCTATGTAATTAGTAAGCTCATTCACTTGAGCTGTAACATCTTCCATTTTGATCCGACCCTCTCTTACACCATAAGCTATCCTTACCTCAACAATCTTTCTTTGAGATGAGGATAAAGAGCTTGCTCTGTGTGCAATCAATGCATAGTTTTTCAAAAGCAATTCATCTGTCATTTCGAGAACTCTTCTTTTTGATGGAGGTATGCTCATCATTCTTTTTGCTGCTGCATCAACTGCAGATTGGTTTTTTACTCCTTCTATTAAATCTTCAGCATTTTCTGTCATTATTCTTATGTTTAAAAACTTCAACCAAATCTATGGAAAAGTTTCGACAAAAAAAAATCCTGCTACAAATAAATGTAACAGGATATTATAATAATCTACTGACAATGTATAAAACAACTTTAATTTTTCTTTTGTTAAAAGATACAAAAATCCCTTTGACTTTCCGGTGAGGATAAGCCCAGGAGCAGTTTTCTTTACAACTTCCTTAAGACAGTGCATCTCATTAGAGTACCAAGGGCTGATAACGTCTGTTAATTCAGAAGGGTCTACTTGTCCCATATCCAGTCCAATCTTAAGCGTATATGTAAAAGGTTTCCTTGTATCCAAGCAATTACACTTTAACCTCCTCAAGTTTCTGTACCCTATTGATATTTGTGGATCAATTAGCTGCAGATTGTACTTGATTAAAACACTGTGCAATCTATATGAAGCAAATATAAGACAACCTTTCGTATATTCCAAAAAATCATGTATCAAAATAATGTGATAGTTTCTAGGAATTCCAATTTTTTTGTTGTAAATTGTTCAACGAACAATTTACATAGAAACTATGGATGATTTAGAAAAAGAATTCAAAAAACTTAATTATGGACTAGGTAGTTACCCGTGTGGCTATGTTGCTGGTTATCAATACAATAAAGCTGAGAACTCAGTAACATTTAAGTTAGAAGATAATAGTGATGAAGCTTTAGTAGTACATAAGTTTACTTTACCGGTGACAAATAAAGATATTAATGATTTTAAAATGGAATCCATAAAGCTTTGCTGTCATGCTCCGAAGAAAAAAGCCTGATCCCAATTACAAGCCTGAAGGGGAGTACACATGGCCAATGATGGCTAGAAAGATAGCTCAGTGGAAAAAGAATGCTCAATACCCAAAGATACCAACAGAGAGCTACAGAGTGGAAATAACTAATATAGGAGATGGACCTGAAAAGAAAAAAAGTGCATCCGGGAATGGAGCACAAGAGTTGGAGTAGAATCCAAACTAAAAATGGAGTGACAATAATTATTGAGCGAGATCCATTATATGACGAACCAAAAGTTAAATTCATAAAAAAGGCTACTGATTAGGTAGCCTTCTTCTTTGGTGTATTGGTTTTTGTGGTTTCAAGATCTCTATAAGATAACCCTGGAGGCTTTGCCCGTACTTTGACTTAAATGTTACACGCTGAGACATAGCAGCATCTATCTTGAAGCTTTTTTTACTCCTTGCAAGTAATGGAACTTCTTTATGCAATTCATTCTTCATTTCTTCTGGATCAAATGATCTGACAATAACTATTTTTATTTCCATTAATCTAACTTTCTTCTTTCGTGCTTAGGCGTATCTTCAATCTCAGCTCTTAATAATTCAGTTTCTGCTTTCAACATTTCTGTCATAGCTTTATTAAAATAATTTGCGCCTGTAGTACCAGTCAAAATAGTTACTTGTCTTGAAGGATCTTTTATATGAACTCCTGAAGTAGATAATAGCTTTATTAATTGTTCTTCAGTTAGCAGCTCATATTTACTTGAGTTTTCTTTTTTACTCTTCCTTTTCAACATAGGGTCCTATTTTGTTTAACCATGTACTGTCAACATATATTGGTCCAAAAGCAAAAAGTACATGATGCCTCTCAAAAAGAATTCCATCTACCAAAAGGTCACTTCTCTCGTAAGATACCCCAAACATAAATGATATTCCTAATGAGAAATCTATTCTTGCTTTTGCTACGTTGTGAAGTAATGGGAATGCTATCAGGAACAGTACTAGCGTTATTTGTATAAAAACTATCATAATCTGCGTTTATTTAAAGTCTAATTTACTAATTAAAATTGATGTAAGCAAAAAAAATCCTGCACTAGAGTACAGGACTTATATAGTCTTCTGACTATTAGATATTTACACCTCCTTTCTTTTTATTAACGTTTTAACATGATCAACTATGGCTTTGAAATTCTTGAAGACAAAGGCTCCAATAAGTCCTGACCCTATAAGGGACCATCCGAATAATGCCCACACTGCAACTCCGGATGCAAGTAAGCCTAAACCATAAAAGTCTAGACCAGTAGTGAACTCTAAAACAGTAGTTAGATACTTCTTTAGTTTTGCCATGATATTTTTTTTAAACGATTAATTGGTAAGATACGAAATTGGAAAGTGAATGTCTAATAGTGATGTCATCAAGTTATGATGTCTTAAGTTTTCTTCGTGGATGCTTCTCTTGCTCAAGAGTCTTATTGTATTCTTCCTCTTGCTCTTGAAGCCATAGCTTTTTCATTTGATTCATGCCCATTGTTGATCCAGCTCTTCTACTTTTTGTTATTATCAATTCTTTGCCTTCAGTTTTGGCTTTTGCTACCATTGCCATGTATGCTGCTAAGCTTGCGTCGTTCATATTTCTTTTCTTGTGTTGTTGTAAAGTAAGGATCAACTCCCAAGATAAAGTTTTGATCAGTTCCGTACAATATATCAATCTGTGGCTTTATCAAATTGAAATGCTTTTGAATCTCCAGGGATATTCCTGCTTCTTCAAATATATGATTAGTTGCTACTCCTTTTTTTCTTTCTTTCATCTCTAAGTTGTTTAGCTTTTCGCTTGTGGTCCACATCATTCTCAAAGAATGTATGATAAGTTCTAGGAGCGCCAAAACTGCTTTCAATTGCTGATTCAGTTGTCTGAGACTTGCGTCTAAGAAAGCCTTCGTCTTGGATATTTTCTGACATCTTCTTCTTCTATTACATTTTTTAATTTTGTCTTCAAAACTGATAACTGTCTAAGGACACTATCAAACGCATTTATGTCTAATGTGCTGCAGGGTGTCTGTTTGCTCTGCTCCATCTGCTGTATTATTCCTATCCCCAACTTCGGTTGTCCCCATCCTTCTTCTTTCATATTTCAAATAATTATCAAGTCTTTCTTTCATCATTGTCACTTCAGATCTAAGAAGCTCTATCTTCTGCTTTTGTAATTCATTCTGCATTCTAAGATTCTGTATTTCATTCGCAAGGACTGTATTGTCATTACTCGAGTTCCAAGGCTTAATACTGTTTTGATCAAAATAATGCAACCTTACATCTACTCCAGTGTGATGATGTACATTTTTAAAAATACTCTTCTGTTCTTCATCTAAATCCATTTGTTCAAAATATTTATCACTCATACCCAAAGATATACATACCTGGGTGATTTTCCAAAAAAAAATATACGGATACGGGTATAATTTGGTAAATTTTATTAACATTATACACTAAAGTGTATAATCATAATAATCTGATATAATGATATTTGACTTTTCTAAAGTTTTAAACTATCTTTATCACATGTTTAACTTAATCTACCACATGACAAATGAAAATTCTTAAAACTGCAGTTCTAGTTTTAACTGTACTCTTCGCTGCACTACTATGGTTCACAGGTAACCAATCTCTTCAATCACAATCTGCTTTTGCGCTTGAGCCGAATAATTACTGGTATTGGCTCATGCACCTCTCAATCTTTTCCACGTTTATACTTGATGCTTATACTGAAAGAAGATTCTGGAGCTTTTTAGTTTCTTTATTTGTTTTAGGTATTGTTGGTTTTGACATGTACGCGTATCCTCTACTTCATAATATAATGACCGGAGCTATGGCAATACTTGCTGTAGGAAATGTAATCTGGTACGCGCATCCAAAGAAGAGGGCTATTGCTATCATGGCAGCAGGTATTGGATCAGCCTTATTCGTGTTAAGTCTCTGTACTAATATCTCAGTATTCTTAGGAGAGGTAGTAATAGAATGTACTTTAGGTGTAGCTATTGCCAGAAGGATCTGGTACAAGTATTAACTACAAAGCTTATAATGTAGTGTTATAAGCTTAATCACTTATCTTCTTCAGTATTCTTACGTAGCCATGCTTTACCTTTGGCTCTTTCTTCTTTCCAGAAGGTTCTCTTCTGCTTTCTTAAATGTTTCCACCATTCCGGTGGTTTTGCAAATCTTCCTTTACTTGCCATTATATCTTTTCCATTATTGATTCAAATTCTTTTAGTGACGCCACAAAGTTGTCTTGTATTTTCTTTCCCGCGCTAGTTACTATAAATAAATTCCTGAACATTAGATCAACAGTTAACTTTCTGCCAAATCCTTTGTTCTTTTTCCACAACTCCTGGTTCTCATCCCATTCAAAACCTTTTTCTTTTAAAACATCTTTATATGTTCTCATCTATGTATTTTTTTTTGCATAATGCTAATTTATTAAATTTCTTGCATTAAAGCAAGTAGAGGTATATAATGAATGAGTTATATTGCATATCGCGAATTGAGATATTTTCAGTCAATCTCTATGTTCAGTAAACATGAACGGGGTAGAAAGATGAAAATATTATCTAACTATTGCTGTGGAAAATATTTTTATTTTTTTTTTTTTTTTTTTTGAGAACATATAGTCGTGCGTGGGATAAATACAACTTCATCCCCTACCCTTTTTAAATTTTGGGAGATAGGGTGGCACTTTTGTGCTATCCATCACTCATTGTATCATCATGGCATTAGCTGTGAAGATTCTCATGCAGTATAAGCCTCTACAGCTTATACATTATCGACCGGTCAGAGGCTGTGCAAAGAGAATGAGTTGGGAGTGAAAGCCCAATTACAATGAGTGGGTGTATCCCTTAACTATAGACAATGCAAATGGTTATTTATCAGGAAGGATGTCCAATTGGAGGATGAGATGTATGCAGTAATTTATCAGCGCCGTTGATTGAATGCAACTATCAGACTAGAATGCTTAGGGCTTACAGAGTTGACGCTGTAATGTAACTGAAGTTACTCAAGGATTAGAACCTTGCTACCCTTGCTTCAGAACCAACATTGTCTAAATTATTTAATGCTTGAACCTAGCTAGCGCTTATGGCTAGCACACTGTAGTTATCATTCAAACAACAGCCAGTCTTAATTGAAGTAAGTAGCAACTAAGCTACTCATTATCAATTACACTCGCTGTTGTCTACAGCCCTTCGGGAAATAGCACTTCTATATCCTTATTATATTTTGGGATGTAAGAATCTCAGTCATATCATGCCGGAGCGTTAGCAGGATGTTATGCCACCAGTTTACAAAACAACGTAAACAAAATTGCAAGGTGCTCATGTACGTTAGGAGTAGCCTAACTAAGAGCCTTGCAATTGGTGATTATTATAATTAACTTTCTAAACCTATCCTTATGAAAATTGAAATTATTGAATGCTCTTGCGAACAATTCGGGGAGCAAGAAAAATGTAATGGTGAAACTTGTTTTGACGCACCAGCATCCTTACACAATTCTATTGCCAATTGCAATAGCATCTATGGTATTGTCATCTTTGATAATATTGCAGTAAAATTTTATTATTCTCCTCTAGCCAATGACGGGGACATATTTACTATTGATGATGGTTACAGAACTATTATCAAAACTTTGATACCAGTCTACGTGCACAACAAACAGTTTTCTGCACAATTCAGAAAGTAAATCTTGGTATCTTAATTGATTGTCATCAGCCCTTTGTGGTACTACGTAAATGATGTAAGCACACTATGGTAGTGAAGTGTGCATTTTATTAACCCTTAACACATTAAACGTTATGTTACTATTCGTAATTAATGGTCAACAAGTGTTGGCAATGTCTGTACAACAGGCTATCACAAAGTTCAAAGGTTCAATCTCAACACCTAAAGTTGAGAAAGAGGAACAAATTCATTTATCATGAAAAGTTTCTTAATCAGTTTGGCTTGGCTCATCCTCTTGGGCCTTGCTATCATCTGCTACATAAGAGGAAAATTTGACGGGATTGTGTTGCTTACAGCAACAATGAGCATGATACTAGCCTTTGTTAGCTACCATCACAATAAAGAAATAAACAAGTTGGGTTAGTTAGTTGGGCATGCAACGGAGTTACAATCATTGTAGCTTCGTTCGCTACGCTCACTCAGTAAGACAAATTTAAAACTCTTATTAAACCTTGCTATAATGCAAAAAGGTATAGTGCACCACCTTTACCAACGGGCACACACATTATAATCACATTAATACCTTATTACATTATGAGAAATTCAGTAAAAGTAGTTGCAGACAAAAACACAGGAGAAGTTGTTCGTATGAGAACAATCACAGACAAATCAACTGGAGAACAACGCGAAGTTGGTGTTGTAATGGTTCAGTCGAAAACTCTTAGTGGATTGTCAGCTCTTGGTAGAGTTTCTACCAGAACTGCATTTATTACTCTTGAGGCAGATGCTTTAGAATTTCTTGGCTCTGAATTGCAAGATGGCAGAGAATTCCCAATCGAGGGTAAAATTGTCATTGAGGAAACTCTAATACCTTACATCAAGAAAGATGGCTTTGCTCAAGACGCCAAGATTAATCCTCGAACTAAAGAGGAAATTACCTATCAAGGTAAGCCTGTTTACAGGAACAGTTTCTTTTCAGAGGATGTTAATCAATCCGACATTTTCTTAAAAGAGAGTGCTCAAGTTGAAGTACCAGCCACTGAAGAGGCTCCAGAGTAAGATAAGTGCCCCTTAATTGGGGCATTTTCTTTTCCCATTTGCTCGCCTATGGCTCGTCTTATTACTCAAGCTCCTATTGTCAAGGCTAATGCCTTGGTTTTAATTAATTTTCCCTATCGGTCAAATAGTTAAATAACACTTCAATACGGGTCACTCATGCCCATTGAAACCCAATACAACACTAACAAATATACATCACAACACTAACGAATATACACTAACCAGTAGGCAACACTAATGAATATGCATTTGTTCAATAAAGACATTGTGTGATTATTTGATTTGTCAGTGTATTATAGGTGGTTTGTCAATGAGGCAAGCCTCCGCTCACTGCGCTCGCTTCGGAAATAACACTCCAGCATCCTTTTTACATTCTGCCATAAATAGCAGTGGGTTGTTAAGGATTGATAAGTGTTTAAGTGAATAGTTATGGAGGGGATAATCCATCCACCCCACTTTCAAAGCATATTCCCAAGAATTAAATTTCACACACATATAATATTAATAGCTAAAACGTAACAAAATGCATATCACAGAGAAGAATATAATTGATCAAATGTTACGTGATGCTCCTTATCAACCAGGTAATGTTGTAACATTCAAACCAGGTGTATCAAGTATGAATGGACCTGTAATACTAACTTCAAAGATACAAAGACTTGCATTTAGGCAGAATGTAATCATATACTACATTGACAACAATCCTTACATGTCATACTCAATACTACATAAGTTAGATGTGATACCACGCAGAACCCTAAAAGACATTTAAAATACTAATATAACATAGCTAAAACATGAAGATATTCAATGATGAAATATTTAAGAAACTATCAGATCCAAGTATAATAAATATTGGTGACAGGATAGAATACCAACTACTAACTACAGTACAACATAACACAATAGGTTCTGGATTAGTAACTGAAATCAATAACTTCGATTCAGCAAAAACATACTTCCTAATAGATGAAGCGTGGATCAATCACAAGAGAGTGGTTGTAAGAAAGACGTATAACAAAAGACAAATTAATTAACATTAAAACCTAATCACATGTCAAGAAAAAGCACATTCACATCACAAGACGACAAAGTAATAATGAATAGTATTGCAAATGAAAGAAAGTTATCATTTGGGCTTAGAAGAGCAAGCAATGTTCTAGGCAAAAACATAAATACTATTAGAAATAGATATTATGCTATTACAATTCCTTCAAAAAGAAAAGCAAGTAGTGTAATACCATTTACAGAGGTAGAGAGCAAACGATTAATATTGTTTGTAAAACAATCACCTGGTAATATGACATTTGCATTTCGTAACGCAGCAAAGGTAATGGACAGAACTGAAATGGCATTAAGAGTTCATTATTATAGAAAACTTAAAAACACAGTAAAGCCTATAACTGTATCTTCTTCAATTGCTAGTTACGAAGGAAAGAATCAGCTTAATCCTCAAACAGGACCAAGCGTTATATATCCAGGAATTGATAAACTGTATGATGCAGTAATGAATGCTTACCCTAAAATCGAATTGGAGAGACTAGCTCGCCTGATAAACACAGGAGATGAAAGACTTAAATTCTTATTGGATTCAAGTAAAATTAAATAACATAACCGGAGGTGTAGAGTTCTCATTTAATGAGAGCTCACACATCTACCCCATTTTGAAAATGGAAATATAGTTTTTATATCTAACAAAACAGTTTTTTGTCATAATTCAAGTGGACAAAATTCACAAACTAAATTAATAAATACAAATGCATTACAAAGTCATTTACAACATGGTGATTACCATGGAGTTTGTGCAAACTAAAAAGAGTACAATAACAATTAAGAATAGTGAGGTTAGACTTCTCCTTATTTTTCAAATATAAATTACTTTGTTTTGTTGTTATAAAGCATAACAACATTGTGATATACACAATAACAAAATAATAATTTAACACCTATACATTAACTATGAGCAAAGAAATAGAACCAATTTTACAAGAACATGACAATAGATTTGTCATATTCCCAATTAAACATCATGATCTATGGAAATGGTACAAGCTTGCTGAAGCATCTTTTTGGACTGCTGAAGAGATAGATTTAAGCGATGACTTGGATGACTGGAATAATAAGCTAAATGATGATGAGCGTTACTTTGTTAAACAAATACTAGCTTTCTTTGCTGCCTCTGACGGGATAGTAAACGAGAACCTGGCGGAAAACTTCGTAAGTGAAGTACAATATGCTGAAGCTAAATTCTTTTATGGATTCCAAATAATGATGGAGAACATTCACAGTGAGACATACTCATTGTTAATAGATACATACGTTAAGGATGAAGTTGAGAAGGATAAGCTATTCAAAGCATTAGAACATTTCCCAGCTATCAAAAAGAAAGCTGATTGGGCCCTTAATTGGATAGACTCGCCAAGTTTTGCTGAAAGACTGATTGCATTTGCTGCTGTTGAAGGAATATTCTTTTCCGGTGCATTCTGCAGTATCTTTTGGCTAAAGAAGCGTGGTTTAATGCCTGGATTAACATTCTCCAATGAACTTATTTCTCGTGACGAAGGAATGCACTGTGATTATGCAGTGCACTTACACAACAAACATCTCATCAACAAGGTTCCAAAGGAAAGAATCACTCAGATACTCACAGATGCTCTCAATATAGAGCGGGAGTTCATTACTGAGTCACTTCCTGTGAGCCTTATTGGGATGAATGCTAATCTAATGACTCAGTATTTAGAATTCGTCACTGACAGGCTTCTAGTAGAGCTTGAATGTGATAAGATTTATAATGCTACTAACCCTTTTGATTTCATGGATATGATATCATTGCAAGGTAAGACAAACTTCTTTGAAAAAAGAGTGTCTGAGTATCAGAAAGCTGGAGTAAATAGTAAAAATGATGAGGGAATGAGCTTTGATGCTGATTTCTAAAATATTATTGAAGAATGGATAATAAGTACTTTTCTTCAATAGTCCAATGCTAAGGAGAGAGATGGAGCGCCTTTGGAAAAAGGTCAATTCTGTTAACCATACAGGAGAGTTTCCGCTCTCCCCTTAGCTTGGTTTAAAATAATTAGGATGGACGGGGAGAGCGTAATATCGTGATTAGGTGGAAGCGGAAAGTATTAATATGATATCTAAACTGCTTTTTTGCCAGACTTAAAGAGGTTAGAAATAAAACTGATTAACCACATCAGTAAAGTATAACCCCTCTCACCGTCCTCTTAAATACTAATTAAAATCAAACAAAATGAAAAGACTTAGAATGCTTTGGAAGTTTTCAGGACTCATAAATGAGATTACTGAATATCCAAATGGTAAAATAGAAATACACTTGCATAATCAATGTGAAATAGTACATAATAATTATAACTTATACACAGAAAAAAACAGATATAGAAATGAACCTACTCGCTAAAGCAATCAAAATAGCGGCTAGTGCCCATGCTAAGCAAATAGATAAGTCCGGGGCACCATACATACTTCATCCTTTATGGATTATGCATAAAGTACAACATCTAGAAGAACTATATATGATCACAGCAATATTGCATGACGTAATAGAAGATACTTCTTGGACTATAAAAGGTCTTGAAATGGAAGGATTTCCAAAAGAAGTTCTAGTTGCTCTTGAATTGCTTGATATGCGTGGTAAAGATTATCATGAAGCTATAAATAAAATGGTAATATCTGACTTAGCTATTGAAGTTAAAATGAGAGATTTGGAACATAATTCCAAAATCACACGATTAAAAGGACTTACTCAGAAAGATCATGACCGTTTAGCTAAGTATAACAAGGCGTATAATTTTTTAAAAGAATATAGATAATGAAATATAGTTTAGAAGTTTACAGAACATTAGGTCATTGGACCTTACCCTTAAGTATTGAAATTTGGGGATCAGATTTAGGATATAAAGCATGGAGCAAAGACTTCACTATAAGATTTCTATGCTTTAGTTTTGATTTCATTTATAATGAATGATGATATAATAAGGTTTATAGATGGTGAGTATGTAATCAACAAAGAAGGAGATGTAACCCTAGATTCCGAAGGAAGAATGCTTTGCACTGGCTGCGTATTCAAAAACAATACTCTTGGATGCAGTGAAGCTCAAAAGCACCGAGATCCTCAAATAAGAAATGGAAAAAATTATTCAGTTTGCATAGGAAGAAAATCTATTTGGAGACTTAGTCCATTAGAACATGATAAAAAATCAAAAAGAAAATTAACCTAAAACACGAGTATATGAACGCAATAGATTTAATTAATATCATAGCCATGATAATTGGATACATTTTAATTGCAGTGTTATTATTAATATATTCTCTGTATATTCGAGTAAAAATAAATCATAGATTAACAGAAGATGATAAAAGAAATAAGGCTTGGCTTCTCAGATATTATAACAAGCTAAAGTATAAAGATTTCTGCAAAGAAGCACATTATTGCTGTACTTGCAAAGAATATCATCTTCCAATTGATGATTGTGAAATTAACTTCTTCAATGATTAAATTTAATAATTATATGAATTCAGAACAGAGAAGAAAAGAGAAAAGAAAAAGAATTAATAATGCTCAATTCAAAATCAATGATGTAGTTAGAATACATCATAAGTATGATGATGATCATGGTATAGATACATTTAGCTCAAGAATAGTTACCGGGTTAAAATGGGATAGCCAATCTAAAGATTTGCATTATCAACTTGATCATGATAACATGCTGTTCCCAGAAAATTATTTAATTCCGGATATAAAGGAAGAGAAAAGAAAAATGTTTTAAAAACTATATGCGTGTGGTCTTAAGGTAAGACGCTTACCCAATTAGGGAAAGAGATTGGCATCTCGAGTTGCTAGACGCATAAGTAATTAAATTCTGTGAAGCCTCAACACGTAAAAATGAGGCAAAAAATAGAGAGGAAAGACAAATGTAGCAGTCGAAAGTGTAAAAGCTATGTAGGCATTAGTAATCCTACCGCCTCTCGTAAAAAACAACTATATCATGAAATCAATTCGTAAGATATTACATGTAGGATTTTTGTTTGCTACATTAATAAGCACCTCAACGTTACTCTATAGAGTTCTAACTAAAGGAGGAGATTTAGAAGAAATATTTATAGTGGTATTAGTCTTTGGATTCATGTCGCTACTAACTAGTAAATACGCAGGAAATGAGTAAACTAATCATCATGCAACATACTATCAATTTTATGGCGCAGAGAGATCCAAATGCTGTCTCAGAAATGGGAGAAAACTGGATGGGCGTAAGAGATGGAGAAGACAGATACTTCATCCGCCAAGAGTATTAATCAAATTAAGAACAATGAAACTAGAAACTAAACAAAAGCTAAATTTCGTAGCAATGTTATTTTATATCATATTAGGATTCTTCCTTATGATAGTTCAGATTGCAGGATTTTCTCTTGGAGAACTGATAGCAAGTAAACTTGCAGGTTTTTTCCTGCTTTATATTGGATTTAATAAAGCTAAATCAATTTTTAGATTATGAGAGATATATTTGAATCAATTAAATATGGTTTGACGCATAATGAGCCATACCTAACCTTCTGGGCATACATTATAGTCTTATTAGGATTAGTGTTTGTGTGCTCAGCAATAATATCATTTATATGAGATGGATATTAATAATTTGAATTATCATATTTCTGGCCATTGCTCCATCAACTTTTTGTGATGGGTTCACTGCCGGATATACGCAATGATAATATCCCATAGCTGAATTGGGGAAAGAGTTTTTAATAATAAGGCTAAGCATTGACCCTTTGTGAATAAAATGCGGGAATTAATGGCTCTAAAGTCAACCATTAAGGTAAAATATTCACAGAAAGATACTGATCCTGAATTGACAGGATGTTAATTTCACTAGGTAATCAGCTTGCTGTCCTACTGTGCGTGATGAGAAAATACAAAATTAACGGAGTAATCCGAGATGTGTTGTTCCCTTGAGAAAGGAAAGCTGGCAGAAAAGTAATTTTAGAGATATAAAGGGAAATACCCCAGTCACTACAACACAAATGAGTTCTCAGCAAGTAGTAAAATAATATATCGTGGAAGTATCAACCACAATAAAAAAAGTATTAGTAGATGATAAACTACATACTATGTGACCCTACTCTTATTAGTAACCATATCGGCTGGTTCATATCACGACTACAGTGATAGCTAATAAGAAAGAGGGTGCTAAATTAATAATAACAACAATGAAAATAATAGTAAACAAATATTTAGCTTCTAAAAGCGTAGTTTTATCAAAAATTAAGCAAGACAAGCCTTCGCTCGCAAGCTCGCTCAGGAAATAGAACTTTAGTATCCTTTTTATATTACGCTATAACAATACTATGGACTTCTCATCTCTATATAAGAAATTGATGAGAGTAAAGGGTTTATGCTGGAGAATACTTCAGTACGGCCCTTATTAACTAAAAATATTTTAATCGAATAATTAACACTAAAATACAAATTAATATGAAATTACAAGAATTGAAAGATCTTCTTGATGAACTGTATGGATTTGATATCTCTGCAGATACTAGGAAGAGAGCATACGTATATGCCAGGAAGGTATTTTGTAAGCTTGCCTATGATTATGGGTACAGGTGGAAAGATATAAAGGTTGTCATAGGAGTTCCTCATGATTTATGCATTTACCATCATAGTACATTCAATGTAATAAATCCTATTGATTTGCATAATTACAATACCGCTGTTAAGTACTTTGAACTGCCAATGGAACAGATCCCGAGCATGTCATGGTACATTAATGGCGATATGGTGCAAAGTATCGTTGAAAAGCTTAAGAAATTTTCAATTAAAGACCTCAAATATTTTGAGCAAAATACAATTGATAAATTTTTAAGGACTATCGAAAAAGAACAAGAAATAAAATCTTTGTCTAATGGGTAGTTTTGCAGAAAAAAGTATGAAAGGACCTTGTGGAGGATGTCCATTTGGACGTATCAACGACAATGAGAAGCCTGCTCCAGGTGGTAGCCACCCATTTGTATATCTTGGGCAAGCAAGAGGGCCATTTTGGCTCCCTTGCCACAATGATAAACAATATATTGGAAAGGACAGTGATCCCGCTAAAGTGAAACAATGTGGTGGAGCTGCCATTTTTAGGAGCAATTGCGGAAAGAAGTATAGTCTTCCAAAGCAATTATTAGATCTACCTGAAGATCATGAGAGAGTATTTTCTAATGAGGGTGAGTTTTATGCTCACTATTCAGATATGCCTTTGCATGATGCTCATATATTATTAACAGATAGCACGCTTGACAGCTTCATGTTTATGGAGCTTGAAAAGTCAGAAGCTAAGAAGTTATCATAGCAAACTCCCCGAGTAGGCGAATACACAATAGAACTTGGTGGCAGAACTGGAGACAGCAGAAGCCCATACAGTGTGATAAAAGCAAATGTAGGCTAATGAGTGTTGGGCCTGTCTGCACTTGGGGGTTTTAAAATATTGAAGAAGAAAGTGGTTCGATTCCACAAATATCCCGGTAGAGTACAGTCGATAGGTACTATTAGTCGAAACAGGTGGTGTAGATCTCATTGGTGGGCTGCCGGGATATTAATTTAAAATCTAATCAGATGAAATCAAAATTTATTGAAGGAACAGATAAACAATATTCTATAAATGAAAAAGGAGTTGTTAGAGTGCATTACTTTAAGACTAAAAGTATAATTTACAAAAAAGGAAAATTAGTAAAAGGTTGGACTAAAAAAAACTCTAATGAAACTCATTACAAAATAAATGGAGCTCAAGTTTCTGCAAAAAAATTAATTAGAGATACTTTTAATATTTACTACTGTGTTATTTGTGGTAAAAAAACAAAGTATGAAGATAGTATTAATTCTCGTTCATGTCCTAAATGTAAAGAAAAAGCATCTTTAAGAGGCCAAAGAAAATGGAGAAAGAACAATTTAGAACTTGCAAGAAAAAGAACTAAAGTAATATTCGAGAAACACAAGGAAAATCTTGGAGATTCATATATTACAAGTCATTTATTCAAAACTGAAATGGGATCAATTCCAGAATACATAATAGATTTAAAGAGGCAGCAAATATCGTTGCATCGCGAACTTAAAAAACAAAAACAAAATGATACCAATTAACAATCACATGAAAGTTATGAATGGACTTGCTACCGGCTTGGCCCAGGATGTATTAGACTTAAGAGCCGGCAAATTGAATGAACAAAAAGCTACTGTCATATCAAAATTATCTGGCAAAGCAATTAAAGCTGTTGCTCAAGGAGCTATGCTTGCTAATCATCAAGAAATACAAAGAGATAAAGTTGCTGTAGAACATAGAGTTCTTGATGTAAAAGAAAATCATATTAAACTCCAGAGAGAAAAGTTGACATTCAAAAAGACTGGAAAATGACTGAAGAACCATTTTTGAAGAGAAAAAAGTTCTTTATGAATATTGATGACAAAGCCATGAAGATGCATATTGAGTTAAGACATAGCATTGAGTGGGTTAGTTCTAAAGGAATTGCTAACTATATGGTTTATATGGACAGTAATTACATAAAGAACTGCATCAATAAACTTAAACGAGGCGAATTTGGACAGGAAAGAATCCAGAAATTGCCTATTCTTGAAAACGAATTAATCTATAGACAAATATTAGCAAATGAAGCCAGAAGAAATAGCATTTAAAGATCTTCCCAACGCGGTTAGTGTTGAGGAGTTTGAGGCCGTACTGACCTTATGTAAGAATCAATATAAAAAAGTAAAAGAGATTGTAGATAGGAGAGAGCAATTTCTTGAGGAGACTCATAACAAATTTAATTCAGCAAGTGATAAAATTGATGATGATAAAGTTAAAGCCGGAATGCACAAGTTAGTTGATGCTCTTGTAAAGAGAGCTGATAAAGAGCTTGTGAATATAGCTAAAGATGAGATCGTAGGTATAGATAATATTACTGAGTTTATCAGTAGATTCTCTAATACTGATGAGTACCCTAAATTAAACTTGTCTTTCCTTAATAATCATTTAAAAAAAGAATAAATGGGAATATTTAGAAAAAAAATTACAATTGATGATGCTGCAAAAGCTATTCACAAATACGTTGATTCTCAAGGAGAAACAGATAATATTGTATTCCTACGCGCAGTGAATACTAAGAATGGTTTCATAATGAAAGAGGGATCAATTAATGCTTCGTTAGATATGCTGCCAAGAATGTTAATTGAATGCGCAAAAAGTGATGAGAATTTTTCTAGATCAATGATTACAGCTTCAGAGTCAATGAAATATAACGAGCCAGAAATGCAAGCATTTTCTGATAAGCTTACCGGGAAAGTTACAGAGGATGATGAGTCTCAAATAGATAAAATCAAGAAGACTTTGTCTGAGAAATTCCCAGAAGCACAAGTTATGAGTCTTGATGTGTCTAAATTAGATGAAATGAATCCTGAAGATTTTGAGAAGATAATAGATCAAATCTACAAAGCGACACAAAATGGAGGTTTTGGTCCAAAACCAGAATAGATCTAAAATACAATCTAACGCAGTTAAGCTGTCAAACATTCATCAACATTTAGTTCTTGAGTGGTCTACAGGATGTGGAAAAACTTTGGCTGCGGCTAAGATTGTTCAGGAAATTCTTAAGAAAAATCCAAAAGCAAAAGGTTACCTAGTTTGTAAAGAAAGTACTCACACTAAGAATTGGCGTGAAGACTTAAAGAAACACAAGGTTGCCAAGATTCTGGATCATACTACCATTTTGTTGTATGCCTCATTAAAGAAGCATAAGAAGAAAGCTGATTATGTGATATTAGATGAATGTCATGCTCTTACTCCTGCTAGGATTAAGAATATGATGCCAATGTTAAGTCGAAATACTAAGCTTATCTTCTTATCTGCTACTATTCCGGAAGAGAGAAAAGATGCGATCAAAAGATTGTGTACTAATGTTCATTTCTATTCAATACCTCTAAAAAAGGCTATTGATTTGAAATTATTGCCGGAGCCAGAACTGGTTGTTCATAGAATTGAACTTAAGAAAGAAGTAGATGGAAAGATATGGGATTTTCAATATAGAAAGCCAAAAGGTAAAATAACAAAGTATTGTACTCATAAAGAATTGTTCATGACTCTAAAAAAATACCCTAAAGAGGTAGGAATTGTCGTGCAAGGAAGTGAGCAGCAATATTATAATATTATTACCAAACAAATGGCCTACTATAAAGATATTTCAGAGTCTTTGACAGTTTCATATCCTGTCCGTAATGGATGTAGAAACAAATTCCTTAATCTAGGGTCTGTTCGTAAGAAATTCATTGCAGATGTCAAGACTGATCGCGTTAAAGAGCTTGTGAAAGAATTTAGAAAGGATAAAGTTAGATTTATATGTTTTACAGGATCAATTAAACAGGCTAAAAATGTTGGATCTGATAGTGCTGTACATTCAAAGAATGAAAAAGGAAAGAATCAAGACCTTATAGACTGTTTCAATGATGGAACATGTAATGAATTATTTGCTGTAAATATGTTGCGTGAGTCAGTTAATCTGACAAATATAGAGCGCGGCATAATTACACAATTAGACAGCTCAATTGGTTCGTTTTATCAGATGTTGGGAAGATGCTTAAGACATGAGTTTCCAGAGATGCACATTATTGTGCTAAATGGAACACAAGATATGTCTTATTTCAAGAATTCAATGGATAGTTTTGACAAAAAATATATAAGAGTCGTATGATATCACTGTATAAGATGAAGTCCTTAAGGGACGAAGAGTTATTTGATGCTATTGCATTAATGGAAAAGGAGTACAATAAGACTGAGAGGAACACGCCAACGAAAATGGCAAGGTTGATATCCTCAAATTTTGATGTAGCTTGTGATCCCGGCACTGTTGTCAAGTTCTTTGTAATAAATGAGGATTTTGAAAAAGAATCGTTAAAGATAGAGATTTATGATAACATGCGATATATGTGATAGTGAAAGAATAGAAGAAAAAAGATGGGTTAATGTAAATACGCTTGAATTATCAGATTTAGTTAATGGTAGTG